>Ga0187875_10001029_pt1 | contig 22086 bp, 15 predicted proteins | sample June2016WEW_17_1_2_FD_132978 | JGI IMG/M metagenome (GOLD analysis project Ga0187875, IMG submission 132978) | Peatland microbial communities from SPRUCE experiment site at the Marcell Experimental Forest, Minnesota, USA - June2016WEW_17_10 | ecosystem: Environmental > Terrestrial > Soil >... | reverse complement strand
TTCGTCGTATTTCAACGTGCCAATACAGCTTATGGAGCGGGCGTGTTTCCATTCGCGCTGAAATGGATTTTCGCGACGCGCGGGAGCGCGGAGCCTTATCTGGAATTGAATGGCGGTACGTTGTTTACCACCCATGAAGTTCCGGCGGGAACGTCCACGGTGAACTTTACTTCGAGTGCGGCGTTCGGTGTTCACTTCCTGCGCGAGCATACCTGGACAGCCGAAGTGCGCTACATGCATATTTCGAACGCCGGCTTGACGGTCCCGAATCCGGGAGTGAATACCGTGCAGGTCAGGCTGGGATTTGGAAAGTTCTTTGGGAAGAAGTAGGGTTAGAAGCAGGTTTCAAAGTTTCAAGGTTTCAAGTGTTCTCTTTCCGGCGGCTTTGACGCTGCTGAGGAGCATCGGGAATGAGAATAAGAACCTTTCTTACGACGACCATGAGCCTGCTGACGGTTCTTGTCTTTGGCGTCGCCTGCGCGTTGAGAAACGCCTTCTGGATGTGGATGGGATTTTTATGTGCACTCATCTCAGGGGTCTTCATCCAAGAGTTGATTGAACGGAAGAAGAAAAAATAAGACGGCGAACTGCGCTGAAGCCCGGGCAGCACGCGATCCGCGGATGATCGTCATGGCATGACGGTCGAGGCCCCGCCGCCCCAATCATGAGCGCTGGCCATTAGCGCAGGGTGTTCAATCCGTCACTTGAGGAGCTTTGAAAGGACCTGGTTCACCGCGAACGCCGAAGCGTAGGCAACGATGGTCATGTAGATGAACTGGACGGCGGGCCACTTCCAGCTGTTGGTCTCCCGGCGCACCACAGCCAGCGTCGAGGTGCATTGCATGGCAAACGCAAAGAACACCAGCAGCGCCATTGCGCCGGCGGGAGCGAGATCTAAACGGAGAGCGTTCTGCAGGGTCATGGCATGGGTCGCCGGGTCGGAACCGTAAATCGTCCCCAAAGTTCCAACGATGACTTCGCGCGCGATCACGGAAGTCAGCAGTCCGACTCCGATTTTCCAATTAAAACCAAGCGGCCGGATGACCGGCTCAATGGCGTGTCCGAGGTGCGCGATGACGCTCTGTTCGATTTGCGGAACGTGGCCATTGTGCAGAGGCAGATTGCTCAAGACCCAGACCAGCAGCGAGACCGTCAGAATGACGGTACCGGCCTGCCGGAGGAATATCCGTCCGCGGTCGTACAGGCGCAGGCCAATCGAGTGCCATGTTGGCCAGCGGTATTCGGGAAGCTCGAGCACGAAGGGGATGGCATCGGACTTGAGCACGGACGACTTCAGGACCTTCGCCGTTGCGATGGCCATGAGAAACCCGAGCACATAAAGCATCAGCATGGCGCATGCTCTTGACCCGAGCAGCACGCCAACCACTGGACGCTCCGGGATAAAGGCGGCAATCAGCAAGGTGTAGATGGGCAGCCGTGCCGAACACGTCATGAACGGCGCAATCAAAATCGTGGCGATGCGGTCCCGCTTGTCCTCGATGGTACGCGTTGCCATGATGGCGGGTACGGCGCAGGCATAGGCCGAGAGGAGCGGGATAAACGCCTTCCCATTCAATCCCACGCTTCGCATGGTGCGGTCCGCGATCAGCGCCGCCCGCGCGAGATAGCCGGAATCTTCCAACAACCCGATGAACAAGAACAGCAGCAGGATCTGCGGCAGAAACACCAGCACCGAACTTACGCCCTTCCAAAGCCCATCCAGAAGCAGCGAGCGGAAGAGACTGTTGGGGATCAACGGTGCCGCTTGCTGGCCCAGCCTGGTAAGCAGATCCTGAAAAGCTGCGCTCATGGGCTGGCCGAGTCCGAATACGGTCTGGAAAACCGCGCCTACCACGAGCAAGAAGATCAGCGGGCCCCAAAACTTGTGGAGGAACACATCGTCCAGCCGCCGGCTCCATTCGCTCGGAAGATGCCGCTCATAGCCGATTCGGGTGCCAACCTGGCTGGCCCATTTCCGGCACTGCGGAGCATCCTGGAGAACAGGAAGCAATGTAGAGGGCTGGTGGTCGTGGTCTCCGCGCAGGAACCGGTCCACCACGTCCAAGCCGGTTTCCTGGGTCGCGCTCACCATGGCGACCGGCGTTCCCAGTTCCTCGGCGAGTTTGAGAACGTCCAGCGAGCCGCCTCCTTTGGCAAAGACATCGGCCATATTCAGGAGCACAAGCGTGGGCAGTCCCAGAGCGATGACGGGCGCGGCCAACACGAGGTGGCGCGAGAGGTGGGTCACATCCAAGACAAGCAAAACCGCATCTGGGCGAGGCAGGCCGTTCATTTTTCCGGTCAGCACGTCCACGGCGACGCGCTCGTCGTCGGAGTACGGGGTCAGGCTGTAGACACCGGGCAGATCGATGATTTTGATCTCGCGCCCTGCGCCCGCGAGCACACCCACTCGTTGCTCAACCGTCACGCCGGGATAGTTGCCGACTTTTTGACGAAGACGGGTCAGGCGATTGAAGAGCGTCGACTTGCCGGAATTGGGTGGACCAATCAGGGCCACTGTCCGGATTTCATTTGCCGAAAGTTTTCCGGCATCTTCAAGCGCGGTGATTGGGGTTTCGACCGAATGACAGTTCACGGCAAATCACCCAACTGCGGAATCTCCGCGCGGCGGACCATGATGGATTTCGCGGTCTCGGACCGCAAGGCAATCTCGGTCCCATCCACCAGATAGACGCTCGGGTCGCCCAAGGGTGCGCGGCGGGAAAACTCGACCTGCACTCCCGGCACAAAGCCGACGCGCATCAGGAATTGCTGGCCCAGGAAGGGCAGGGAGATATGGTCGATCGTGCCGGCTTCTCCGGGCTCGAGTTCGGTAAGCGCGACCGCCGGCTGGGAAGCCGGCAACTGCGCTTGCTCGCCGCCTGCGTCGAAGTCCGCGCCGTCGGAGTTGCCCGGGTGGCGCAGACCATGGCCGCAGAGATTGTCCCCGCAAATGTTGCCGGCGCAAGGATGATCCTTGCGAAGGTCGTCCTTCTGAAGATCGTCCTTGCCCGAGGCGTTCTTGCGCGAGGCGTGCTTGCCGGTGCGTCCAATTTTGGCAGGGTAGGCAAGGGCAATGCCGGCGAGGACGACCGCAGCCGCCAGGCCTTCGCGGAGCGCATCGATCAATGACGTAGGCACGAAAAATGAGGTCATGGTTCTATAAGGCTATGCTTCTAAATGAAAATGAATTTCAATTTCAATAAGAATAGGATACGGGTTGGCACCGGGATGGGTCAACGCGAGGAATCACCGTTGGTTGTGATTTACATCACACGGGGACGTGGAGCATCCAACGGCGTTTCCCGGCATCCGCATTACGGCCACTCATTCGCGCCTTGTTACAGCAACTATCGCGAATCCATGCGCTATTCCGTAGTCACATCTCCGGGTGACGGGGTGCACTGACAGATGCCATCAATGGTTGTCTATTTAATCTGCACGACAATCCCCTTAAAAGCGGGAGGAGATCAAAGAGCAATCCTCGGAGCACGTCTGGGAAATTCACTTTACCGAGGGCTCACCACAAAAAACAAAGCTGTGAAGGAGGAAGTATGCATTCATCAGGAACGAGCGATAGAACGAAGGGGCCTTGGAACATTTCCAATGCCGCGCCGAAATTCGGCTCGACGAAACTGGCAGCCGTGATTATCCGCGCCGCTCTGACGCTAGCCGCGATCTCTGCGCTGCTGCTGATTGCCGCCCTCCCAGCGCAGGCTCAGGAGGCGGTGCTCTACGACTTCACAGGCGGCAGCGACGGCGCCTATCCCCAGTCCAACCTCACCTTTGACGGTGCTGGCAACCTCTATGGCACGACGCCCGGTGGGGGGCTGGGATATGGAGTCGTGTTCGAAGTCGCGCCGAACGGGGGATGGCACGAAACGGTGCTCTACAGCTTCACCGGAGGGGCGGACGGGGGTTCTCCCAGCGGCCCCGTGATATTCGACAATCTGGGAAACCTTTACGGTACGACAGATTCTGGCGGCGCGTATGGGTACGGCGTGGTGTTCGAACTTAGTCCCACGGGGGCAAGCTGGACCGAGACCGTCCTCTGCACCTTTACGGGCGGGTACAATGCCAATCCCAGAAACGGTCTGATCTTTGACCCGGCGGGCAATCTCTACGGCACAGCTTCAGGCGGAGCGGTCTTCGAACTGAGCCCATCCGGTGGCGGCTGGATAGAGCAGATAATCTACACCGTAACGGGCCCTGTCGGGTTGACTATGGATGCCGCGGGAAATATCTTCGGCGTCTCATATTACGACGTTTTCAAGCTGTCACCGAACGGCAACGGTGGTTGGAATCCGGCGGTGATCCACACGTTTGCCGGCCCTCCCAAAGATGGCTTGAACCCACAAGGGGCTCCCGTGCTCGACCAGGCCGGAAACATCTACGGAACAACGAGCGCAGGCGGCGCCAAGAACTGGGGAACGGTTTACATGCTGAGTCCTATAACAACGGGAAAAAAGAAGGGACAATGGAAAGAGAGGATTCTCCACCCCTTTGCCGACAACAGCGGAGGCAGCGTTCCCAGCGCGGGGATTCTGTTCAACGGCCCCGAAACTATTTGCCTCACTACAGAGTACGCCGGGTACCGTGGCGCGGGGACCATCTACCAGCTGTCGGGGTACCGCTTCAGATATAAGGGCGCCGTTTGGCGTTTCCACTATGCGGACGGAGCGCATCCGCAAGGCAGCCTGATTCGGGACAGCGCAGGCAACCTCTACGGCACGACCTCCTCTGGCGGATCGAGCAACGCCGGCGTTGTGTTCGTATTCACCCCGTAGGATGCTCGTCAACTTACGCACCTTAACGCCGCCGCACAGTAACTCGATAGGGTGCGCTACTAGAATCGTGCATCGTGGTTCGACTCCTACCCCGTCCAGGGCTTCGCTTGGGCGGGGTTTTTATGTAGCTTGGTTCTTCGCCTTGTAGAACTACGAAGTGTCAATTTGTGTCAAATTCTCGCAATTACACTCATCGAGGACGACCAGCTTTCAGATAATCCGCAAAAACTTCTTCGCGTGGGCAAGTTCAGGGAAGAGCTTCTCTTCCTCCTGAAACTCCCGTGAGTGCACGCATCTCCGGCTGCCTCGCAGCTTGACCGGATGCTTCAGGTGCAGCATCTCGTGGTAGAGGATGTACTCGACCACGTAGCGGGGGACGCGTGGATCGTCGAAGACTTTGCTGATGACGATGGCGTTGTGGGCGGGGTCGTAGTGGCCGAGGCGATTGCGGGCGTGCTCGCGGCTCCAGGTAAGTTGTGGGCGTCCCATGAGGCCGTGGAAGAAGCGGCGGTTGAGGTCGTCGAAAAGTTCTTCGAGATGGTAGTGGTGTCCGCGGGCGGAGCGGATGTGCTTGCGTCCGCGCATCTGGCGCACGAGGCGCGCTTTGGCGGAGAGATCATGACCGGCCACATAGCGGCGGTAGCGGGCGCTCTGCGCGCGGTCGATCGGCTTTCGGTATAGCTTGGCTAACAGAATGTGCGCGATGGCGTGCAACACGGGTTCGGGCGCGCCTTCGAGTAAATCGCTGAGCCGGATGTAGAGTTCCGACTGGCGCAGGCGAATGGTGTTGTTGATGGAGACGAACGGATAAAAACGGATGTGCATCGGAGGCGCGGGCGTGCGCGGACGGAGTTGGGCGTAGGCTTCGTGGAAGATTTCAGGCAACCTGGGGGACACGGTGAGGGAAGATTAGCATGAGAGGCTGACTCTATTTTCGCACTGACACCCACGGCTCGCGCCGTGGGCTGCTCTCTCTCTCTCTCTCTCTCTCTCGCGCGCGCGCGCGCGCGCGGCTTCGCGGCTGAATCTCGATTAATCTATTTTTTCTGTTTTTTCTGCTGCTTCACGTAGGCCTCAACTTCGGTGAGGGTCTTGCGGTGGTCGTCGGCGCTGGAATCGACGGTGTCGATGGCGTCGGTGAGCACAAACTCGTACTGCTTCGCTTCGGCGGGATTCGCGTTGGCCGAGTCCTTAATTGCTCGCAACCGCGCCTGAAATTCGGTGTCGGCCTGGATGACCAGCTTCATCGGCTTGCGGATGTCGTTCTTGCGGCTGACGTACATGTCTACGTTGTCATTCAGCTCATCGTAGATGGTGAGGAAGTCCTGCAGCATGTCGTGGGTTCGGAGGCCGCGCTCGTTTGTCTTGGGGTCGTTCCGCATTTGCTCAAGTTTTGCCATGCGATCCCGGGAAAACTGTACGTAAAGCTTTAAGCGCTCATCGGGGTCGAGCATGGCATCGCGAAGCTGGTCAATCTCAAGCTGGTTGAGCGGATCGCGACGCTGCTGGGCCCGAATGGGAGGAAACAGGGTCAATAAGAAAGACAAGCACAGGGCTCCGCGCCCAAGCCAGCCGCGGGTCATTTCTTGTCCTTCTTTTCGTTTTTATTGGAGAACATTTCCTGTAGCAGCGCAGTTCGAATGTCTTCCAGTTTGCGGATCGCCTGTTCGACCGGCGCCTGGTCCTCGAATGCGAGCGTCCGTTTCAGGTCGCGGAGCCGCTGTGCCATTTTTCGGGCATCGATTTCGACGTTCTTGATGTGCTTTTTGGTTTGGATGGCGAAGTCGCGCGCCTTTTCTGTATAGGTGACGACGTCGCCGACTGCGGTGCGAGCTTCCTCGACCTGCCCATCGTTGTAGAACTTGTCTGCGTTGCGGAACTCCTGCTCGGCGATCTTGACGCAGAGCTCGGGTCGCTGGTCCACGGGTGCGTTCTGTGCGCGTGCTTTCAGTTCATCGAGTGTTTCTTCCTTGGCCGCGCAACTGCCGCAAGCGAGAGCGAGTGCGAACATGCATAAGACAATTCGGCGCATGGCAGTCACCGTTTCTTGGGCTCGATCGCGATCAGGCGATGGCGAGCCTTCCACTCCTCATCAGGATACTTCCCCGCAGCCGAATCAAGGAAGAGGTGATAGTACCGGGATGCCTGCTTGTAATCCAGCATGTGGTCAAGGGCAGAAGCCCGCATGAAATAGCTGATGGGCGTTTCGGGCAGCAACTTGGCGCGCGCATCCAGCGCCTTGATCGCGAGCGGGTAATTCTTGGTTTCTGTGGCGGCGATGGCCAAGCTTCCGTAAGCTTCGCCCAGAGTGGGCTTGAGTTTGATTGTGGCCATGAATTCGGTCTCGGCGTCATCAAACTTGTGTTCCTTCAGCAGCACTTCGCCCAGTTGGCCATGCAGGTCGGCATCATCAGGGCGGTTGGTGACCAGATCGCGGAAGGCTTTTTCGGCCTCCGGAAATTTTCCAGCCTGCACGAACAAGTCAGCGAGTTCGCGTTGCGCCTCCGCATCTTTGGGAGAGAGCTTGAGCACGGTTTGGAACTCGGCAACGGCGTCATCTTTCTTGCCTTGTGCGGCGAGCACGCGGCCGAGTTGCAGGTGAAGGCCGCTGTCGTCGGGGCGCTCGGTGGCGAGACGCCGCAACAAAGGCTCGGCATCGGCGGGACGATTGGCTTTCATATAAATGTTGGTTAAGCCGATCGCGGCTTCCGTCGAACGCGGATCGAGCGCGAGAACTTTTTTGTATTCGGCCTCGGCCGCCGAGAGATCTTTTTGCCGCTCATCGAGCAGTCCGGCGGAAAGATGAGGCTCGGGATCATTGGGTGAGAGCTCCGCCGCCTTGCGATAGGCCTGGAGAGCCTGCGCCGGATCGCGATTTTCAATCAGGTGCGCAAGCGAAAGCCATGCGCTTGCTTGACCCTCCTCGACATGAGCCGTCGGCTTCAGGGTCGCCGCGGAGCGCAGGTATTTTTCGGCATCAGGATTGTGCGAGCGCGCGAGCATGAGGCCAAGGTTCAGATTACTCTCGAAGACATCAGGCTTGGCGGCGACCGATTTGCGATACGCCGCGATCGAATCGTCGGGGCGGCCCAGGCGGTTGAGAACGAATCCCATGTCGAACCAAGCCTGGTAAGACCACGGCTGCGCGTTCTTTGGGTCGTCCTTTTTGGGATCCGTGTCGAGAGCTTTTTTCAGCAGCGCTTCGGCCGGCGCGAAATCGTTTTTTTGGATAGCATCTTCGGCCTGGGCAATCTCTGGCGGCTGGTCTACGACAAGTTCTTTGTAATGACGAACGGTGGTATGGGTCTGGCCGAGGGCGCAGACGGCTAAGAAGGCTGGCAGGAGTGCGACGGAAAGCCGTTGCATGAAAATTGCGATCATTGTCCGAGCCCGCTTCACTATTAAGGATGACCTCGGCGGCTAAAGCCGGCCATCATAACTTGCCATTACCGCAGCGCTAAAAGCGCTGCGCCACCCAAATGCCAGATCGCCCCCTTCAAGCGCCGGACCGCTCCGCCACTCAAACGCAAGATCGTTCGTTGCGGAGCACAACGCTGTGGCGCTTCGAGATGTGCTGCAAACTCGCTAACCGGTTTGCGCTTTGCCACCGTTCCGATGGCCATTGCTGTTCAACACTTGTTTGAGGTACTGGCCAGTATACGAGTTATTGAGCTGAGCGATGGCTTCGGGCGTACCTGCGCCGACTACGCGCCCGCCGCGGTCTCCGCCTTCGGGGCCAAGGTCGATCACCCAGTCGGCGGTCTTGATGACTTCGAGGTTATGTTCGATGACGATGATTGAACCTCCCGCTTCGATTAGACGGCGAAATGCGGAAAGTAGTTTGCTGACGTCGTCAAAGTGCAGGCCCGTAGTCGGTTCGTCGAAGATATACAGATCGCGCCGCTTGCGTTTGAGCACGCTGCCTCCAGCCGAGTGATGGCTGGCGGGGCGGTTTCCCGGCTGAAGATGCGCCGCCAGCTTCATGCGCTGGGCTTCTCCGCCGGAGAGTGTGGTTGCCGATTGACCGAAGCGTAGATAACCAAGCCCGACTTCATCGAGCACCCGCAATTTGTCGGTGAGGCGCGGAACGTCGGCAAAAAATCTGAGGCCCTCGCGGATCGTCATGTTTAAGACTTCGTGAATGTTCTTGCCCTTGTAGCGGACTTCGAGCACCTGCGGCTTGTAGCGCGTGCCTTTGCATTCGTCGCAGATCAGCTCCACGTCAGCCAGAAACTGCATTTCAACTGTGACGGTGCCATCGCCCTGGCAATTTTCGCAACGGCCTCCCGGAACATTGAAGGAAAAATGCCCGGCAGCGAAGCCGCGTTTTTTTGCCTCGGGAAGGCCGGCAAAAAGCTCGCGGATAATATCGAACGCCTTGATGTAAGTGACCGGATTCGAGCGTGGCGTGCGGCCGATCGGCGATTGATCGACGAGGATCACTTCGTCGAGCCACTCCGCGCCTTCGATGTTGTCCCACAAAATCGCGGCCGGAGTGCTGCCGTTGGTCTGGGTTTTGGCCGCAGCCAGCCCTTGATAAAGCACGTCATGCAGCAGGGAAGACTTGCCTGATCCTGAGACACCCGTGATTGCGACCAGCATATCGAGGGGGATTTCCAGATCGATGCGCTTAAGGTTGTGCGCCCGGGCCCCGGTGACTTTGATGTTGTGCGATCCCGGCACGCGCCGCTTCGGCGGAATCTGGATGTGCAGTTCGTCAGCGAGGTAACGGCCCGTCAGCGATTGCGGCATCTTTTGGATCTCGGAGTAGGTGCCCGCGCCGATCACTCTGCCGCCGCTTTCGCCGGCGCCGGGGCCGAGGTCGAGAATACGATCTGCCGCGCGCATGATGTCGGGATCATGCTCGACGACCAGGATCGTGTTTCCGAGGTCGCGCAAATCGTGGAGAATTTTGATGAGCCGGTGCGTGTCGCGGCTGTGCAGGCCGATGGAGGGCTCGTCGAGCACGTAGAGAGTGCCGACAAGATGAGACCCGAGCGAAGTCGCGAGCTGAATTCGCTGCGCTTCGCCGCCCGAGAGCGTGGAGGCAAGCCGGTCGAGCGTCAGGTACTCAAGGCCTACGTCGTTGAGGAAGCGCAGCCGCTCCCGCAGTTCGACGAGCAGCCTTTCGGCGATTGCGGCCTGCTGCGGCGAGAGCTTGAGCTCGGCGAAAAAGCGCGCGGCTCCTTCCACGGTCATGCTGCAGACCTGGCAGATATTGTTTCCTTCGATTTTGACTTGGCGAGCCTCTGGACGCAGGCGCGTGCCTCCGCATGCCGAGCAAAGCGAATACCCGCGATAGCGGCTGAGAAAAACGCGCACGTGCAGCTTGTACTTCTTGCGTTCGAGATGCTGAAAAAATCCGCGAACGCCGCCGAACCGGCCTTCGCCCTCGGTGATCAGGCGCTGTTGCTCAGGCTCGAGCTCAAACCAGGGCACGTCGAGCGGAATCCCCGCTTGCTTTGCGAATCGCTTGAGCTCGGTGAACAACGGCTTATATTTCGGCTTCGTCCAGGGTTCGATTGCGCCTTCGTTCAGCGTTTTGCCCTTGTCGGGGATGACGAGATCAAGGTCGAAATCAATCGTGTTTCCGAATCCCTGGCAGCGCGGGCACGCGCCGTAAGGATTGTTGAAGGAGAACAGACGCGGCTCAGGCTCCTCATAGCGCGTTCCGTCGCCCTTGCATTCGAATCGCTGAGAAAATCGCAGGCGCTGCGGAGTCTCACCCTCGCGCGGAGCCGTCTCGAAAATCACTTCGCCGGATTCGCGATAGCCGATCTCGATCGCGTCAACGATGCGAGAGCGCTGGTCGGCAGCGACCACGAGGCGATCGATTAACCCGAATACCGGCTCGGCAAAATTGACGTCGAGCAACGATTCCGGCGTGGAGAATTCGAAAATCCGGCCGTTTTGGAAGAGGCGGTTGAAGCCGCGCTTCCGCAATTCGAACAGGCGCTCTTTGACGGCATCGGCGGGCAAAGTTGGCTCGGCGGTTTTCTTTGTGGCGCGCGATTTTTTGACGCCTCTTTGCTCAGCGCTCTTTTCAGGCACGCTGCCGCTGCCGCTTGCTGGCGATTGGACTGGAAACAGCACATTCAGTCGTGTGCCGTCGCCGAGCGCCAGTATGCGGTCTGCTACTTCGTCGACCGTATCCTTCTTTACTTCCTGCCCGCAGACCTGGCAATAGGTGCGTCCCACGCGCGCGAAGAGCAGCCGCAGGTAATCGTAGATCTCAGTCGCGGTCGCGACCGTGGAGCGCGGGTTCCGGGTCGAATTTTTCTGTTTGATGGCAACGGCAGGCGCGATGCCGTCGATCAGGTCGACATCGGGTTTTTCGATTCGCTCGAGAAATTGGCGCGCGTAGGCCGACAGCGACTCGACATAGCGGCGCTGGCCCTCGGCGTAAATGGTGTCAAAGGCAAGCGACGATTTGCCCGATCCCGACACGCCGGTGACGACCGTGAGAGCGTTGTACGGGATTTCGAAATCAATGTTCTTGAGGTTATGAACCCGGGCCCCGCGAACAATAATGCTGTCTGTGGACATCTTCCCCTGGGACGGTAGTGCCGGCTTTGGACACCCGTGCCGACGTCACAGATGGGTCCGGGAACGCTACCGAATCTTTCTATTATAAACGCGGGCGGTCGTTCGCTATTCGGTCTTCGCAAAACGAAAATTCGCTAAGTAATAAAGGTCCTGCGTCCCGCGAACGACGAATAGCGAGCAGCGCTTGCCTCACTGCGCCGCAAACGAAAACAGCAGCAGAATGTAAATCCAGATGCCCGTCATGCAATGCCAGTACCACGAAGTGATATCGACGACGATGCGGCGGGCTTCGATGTTGCGATGCAGCCAGGACGCCAGGTTGGCAAAGAGAAGGGCAAGAATGCCTCCCGCCAGGTGCAATCCATGCATGGCGGTCAGCACGTACACGAAAGAACTGCTTGTTCCCCCGGCCAGGTGAAATCCGCGAATGGAGAGATCTCGCCACACCAGAAGCTGGCCGCCAACAAAGAGAATGCCGAGCAGCGTAGTCGCAGCGAGCCAGGGGAAATGGCGTTCTTGCCCGAGCGAGACTCCGGGAATCGATTGAATCGGCGCAAGCGCGGCTTGGCGCGTAATGGCCCGCCTCGCTAGTTCGATGGTGAGGCTGCTGACGATCAGAATGCCCGTGTTCACCAACAAAAGCGGCCACGGCAGTTGCACGGGAACCCATTCGCGGACGTAGATATTCCGGCTCGCGTCCAAGCTCAAAAATTCCCGGCGCACCAGGTAAACGGCGGTGAACGTGATGAAGAGGATGAAAATCGGGGTCATGGCGACGGCCAGTCCAAACCGGGCTTGCCGCAGCCGGTCGCCATAATTCGGCATGCTGTCGCCGCCGCTGTGGCCGTCGCCACCTCCGCCGGTGCGCGGAGGCAGGGATGCCCCGTGGTGACCCGTTGAACGTGCGGGAAGTTGCGTCAGTCGAGACATGGGCAGCGGCGAATGAAATGCCTGTTTAGGCGTATGAGCTGTTGGTTTTGATGAGAGGCGCTAAAATCGCAGTGCATGTCCTCGACTTCAACCGGCCGCGAGCGCTGGAACCAGAAATATCGCGAAGCACCCGGCTCATGGATCGAACCGGATGAGTTTCTGGTGCGGGCCTTTCCTGAATTCATTCGGCCGCTTTCTCCCGTCCCCGGCAACGCGCTCGACTTGGCGGGCGGCGCGGGACGCAACGCGATCTGGCTGGCCAAACAAGGCTGGGAAGTCACGCTCATTGATATCTCGGACACCGGCATCGAACTGGCGCGGCAGAAAGCCAGCCCCTTCGCGTCCCACATTCACTTTGTAGTAGATGATCTCACTGGCTTCACCGCTTCGCAAACTCCCCTGGAAAACGCGTTCGATGTGGTGATGGGCTTCTTTTATCTGGACCGGAATATTTTTCCCGAGATTGTGAATGCCATACGGCCAGGCGGCCTGCTCGTCTACAAAACGCTAACCCTGGAGCAGATGAGCCTGCCGGGCGGCCCGAAAGATCCCGCCCAGATGCTGGCGTCGGGCGAACTGCTGCGCCTGGCGGAAGGCTTGAAAGTTCTCCACTATCGTGAACAGATTGCCGAAAAAGCGACGGCGGAACTGGTCGCAAGAAAGATTTGAGTTAAAGATCGCAGAAGCTGGAATGAAGATTTTCCCCTGTGGAGAACTGAAAAGCTGGTAGTTATCGATCAGTTATCGGCAATGGGAGCTTGGCTGGCCGCTGACAGGCTGCGGAAAAAGTCTCTTTCGATCGGGAATCGTCACCTCAGCGGCTGAAGCCGCATTCAAAACAAAGCGGTTATCGCAGCGGTGAAGCGCTGCGCCACCCAAAATCAGACACAAAATTGAGTTTTTCCGCAGCCTGCTAAACAAACGACGAGGCGAGAAGCTGTCCGACCACCGCAACTATCTGGCAGCCCGAGTCGACGGTGCGTCCTGTGGCGGGAGATTCATCTTGGCAAGCAGATCGCGGTAGGCAGGTTCGTTGTAGAGGATTTCGAATCCCGGATCGATCTCGACAAAGAGGAGAGAGCTGTCGCGCTGATCGTAGGCGGCCTGCAAATAGCGCAGCGTTTCGCTCCGGTTTCCCAGCAATACAGAGGTAAGAGCCACGGTGGTGGGCGAAAGCAGGTGCTCAGTGTAGAGTTTCTCCTGCACCTTCAGCATGGCCTCAAGCATGCCGCGCGATGCCCCGGCGGCGAATCCCTTCTCCCCTGCGGTGGCGATGGCCAACGCGGAATCGTCATGCACGAGCAGAGCATCCTTCCGCGACTCGGCCAGAAAGTTGGGATAGTCCCGTTTCCTCAAGTAGGCATAGCTCAGGTAAAGGTGAGGGGAGCGAAAGGTCGGCTCTCTGTTCTCCATCTGTTGCAGCAGGCTGAGCGCTTCGTCTTGCCGGCCGGCGACGTCGAGGATGTTCCCCTTGTCCGCCAGGATCGCACTCGAAGAGGGGTCGAGCGCCTGCGCCCTGTCAATCTCGGCGAGCGCTTCCGGAAACCGGTGCAGCACCAGCAGAGCATTCGCGTACCACTGATGGGAAGCGGCATGGTTAGGATTGAGATCGATCGCGCGGCGAAACTCGCGTTCGCCGGAGGCAATGTCCCACATGCCAAAAAACAACACGAACGCCAGTGATGCGTGAGCTTCGGACGACTGATCGTCCAGTTCCACCGCTTTTTTCGCCGCGACCAGCGCGCGCTGGTAAGCCTCGCTCGAAGGCATCAGCGTGTATTCGCGCATCAGGTTATAGCAGTCCGCCAGACCGACGTAAGCCTGAGCGTAGTTCGGATCGCGCACAATCGCCTGCATGAAATAGTCGAGGGCCTTGTTCAAGTCGTCGGGAGTTCTTTTGTTCCAGTAATACCTGCCCTTGAGATAAAGCTGTTCGGCTTCGGGATCGTGCGCGGGGGCCGAAGCCAGTACCGCAGCGCGAGGCGAAGGTTGCCGGGGCGGCGTGAGACTGCGCTTTGCTCTAGGAGGAAAAATGACGAGCGCCAGTACCCCTAACCCGAGAACTGCCGCGACCATGAGCCGGACGGCGTTCCGGCGGTGCCCGGCGGACCTTGTCCTGACCTCTTCGCTCGATTCTGCCTCACTTTCGCGAGAATCCGTTTCGACGGCGCTGGGCTGCCCAGCGATGACACTTACCCTCGAAGCCGCAGGTAACAGCAGGCGCGCAGGGCTATCCGAAAGTGGTTCGGCAGTACCGGCATTCCTGGGCGCGGCCAGCCACGCTGAGAGCTCTTCGATATAGGCGTAGACCCGGCCTTTGGTACCCGGCAAACGGTGAACCGGCAGACCTTGTTCTTTCTCCCAGCGGTTGACGGTGCGCTCGTCGCGGCCAAAAAAAGCCGCAATTTCTTTCCAGGAGTCGAGGCGCTTGCCACCGTTAGTCGTGTGGATCATTGGCGTGTCGGGAAATGTCCGGTTGTGTCGGGTAACACCTGTTGCCGCTCGGGGGAGGGTCACTACAGTATATGACAGCCGGAAGATGTGCACCAACTCCACTTCCGGGTGGGTTCCCCCGCCACAAATCCGGGATCAAAATCCCCCACAACCTTTAGAATCAGAGATTTTTCAGGAGAATGACAATGGGTTCCAACAGTCAGAAGTCCTCCCGTAGGTTATTGGCAATATTCGGGGCAACGGTTGTACTCACCCTAACCGGGGCCGCGATGTCGGCCCACGCCCAGACCGGGTCCGCTGGCGAGCAGGCTCCGGCAGTCACCCACAACACCTGGACCAGCGGGGCGGTCCTGCCAACGGCCGTCCAGTCCGCAGCCTCAGCCGTGCTCAAAAACGAGATCTACCTGGTCGGCGGCAATGACGCGACCGAGGTGGTCGCCGACGTGCAAATCTACAATCCTGCGACCAACACCTGGAGTACCGGTGTGCCCTATCCAGTGATCATCTCAGGGGCGAGCGCGGCCGTAGTGAAAAACGTCTTATACGTGTTTGGCGGATCCCAGGGCGAAGGTTTGCCCACGGGCGCCGTGTATGCGTTTAACCCCAAGACCAAGACGTGGACTGCCATGGCGAACATGCCGACTGCAAGGTGGTTAACAGCGGCTGTGGTCGAGAACAACATCATTTATGTGATCGGTGGTATCGCCAGCCCCACCGACTACCTCGCGACGGTCGAGAGCTACAATCCTGCAACCAATACCTGGACCGAAGAGACGCCGCTGTTAGAGGACACACAAGGACCTGCCGCCGGTCTGCTCGGAAGCGCAAAGACTGGGTACACGATCATGGTCACCGACGGTGGCACTCAGCCCGGCCAAATCACTGGCGCCTCCATGGGCTACGACGCTGCCACCAACACCTGGGAGAGACTCGCCGTCGATCCCGAAGCGCGCGTTCTTTCCTGCTATGGATCTATCGGGGCTCACTTTTATGATGCCGGCGGCTATCTCAACAATGCCGGGCCGGCAACCACTGTAAACGAGTACTTCGATCTGTCGAAAGGATTTGGACAAGGACTATGGACGACGACGCCCGCTCCCATGCCCCAGGGAATCTATGACGGCAGTTCGGCCGTTTACAAGGGAAAACTCTATTGCATCGGCGGTGTTGCCACCTGGAACGGAGCCCCAATCAACAACGTGCAGATTTATCAGCCGTAGGCGGAGGAATCGGGTTTAGCTTTCACCCGAAATCGAGAGGGTGCCCGTTCAAGTTCTGCTTGGGCGGGTTTTTCATTTGGCGGAGGTCTTTGCCTTGAAGAACTGGATGAAGCAGTAGATGTTGCAAAATCGCCTTGGTGTTGAAAAGGTCACCGAGTTGGTGCTTGCGAGGGCGACAACAGCAAGGTTATAAGCAGACGAGAGTTAGTGATGCTGCAGGCAATCGCCAATCTCGAAGGCTGTTGGGCTTGCCTGGGGACGCTGTTCTACACTCGACCCGTCACACAGCTCTCACTGATCTTGGCGCGGCTGGAGCCGATGCATTTACAATACAAGCGTTCGCCGGACATTGGTCGGTGACAACCTCCCAGCGGTAGGTGCATCCTGTATCTGAACAATGTTTCGTGCCGTAGAAAAGCCAGATGTGTTTAGGGAGCAGACGCGCAAAGAGCATGAAGCCGCTACACTATCCGCTACATCGGATTCTCTGGTGAGGGCTGAGGTCGTTAGCTGATTGATTTGTAACGTGCGAAAGTGGCGGAATTGGCAGACGCACCAGACTTAGGATCTGGCGGGTAAAACCGTGGGGGTTCGAGTCCCCCCTTTCGCACCAGTGATTCAGGGCCGATCTTGAATCGGCCCTTTTCTCATTGTGCCCAAGTTTGTCGTCCTGTGCAGAGCTCTTCGCCGAATCTTCAAGCTCACCGGCCGCACTACGCCTCTGCTAACGGCTTGGCTTAAATTACGAATGGCTCGATTGGAAATCCAATTTCCTACCCTCTCTTGAGGAGTACGTCAAAACCAAGCCTCGAACCTCATCTGGCCAAGGCTCGTCGTAAGTGTATCCTTCAAGCATGGACAGGGCACCATCTTTCACGTAGAGGAGAAAGCCGAGGCCGTGATTTACATTGTCCGCTGCCCCATTCACATCGCCTAGCTTGAACGTCGGACGCCCTGGCACGCACACGTCGGGAGAAACTACGAACTTGGTGAAGAACCCGACTCCAGTCATTTTCCTTGATGAGACCTGCATCTGTTTGACCTGCTGACGGAGAATTGTCAGGACCTCATCTGGCCCGTGGAGTAGCTTCTCTAATACTTGATTCTCTAGCTTTGTTAGGTTGTTCATTTGCCGCCAGGGTGCCCCGCATATCGCACACTTTGAGATGTGTGGGTTTCGTCACAACCGGACTGTATCAGAATCACCCGCCACACCGGGCCCCAAGATTATCCGGATTGGATTCGGTGTCCATTTCTTTGCCCGTGAACTTAAGATCTGGCGGGCAAAACCCGAGTCCCCCGTTCGCACCAATGATTTAGGGCCGATCTTGCATCGGCCCTTTTCTCATTATGCCCAGGCAGCGAGGCGCTACACTAATCGCTATGAAGCTTGCAGTTTTTGCCGTTTCTGTTCTGGTCGCAAGCTCCCTTTCGACAGGACAAGTGCAGGCGCCCAAAGCTACTGCTCAAGCGGTCCCCGCAGCTGGCGACGAGCGCTCCCAGCCAGATACCGGAACAGGCGAGATTCCCACGTTTTACTCTCATGCACGGCAAGTTCTAGTTACAGCGTCGGTCTGGAAACATGCTGCCCGAACCTCGGCATGGATCCCAAATGGAGTTTATAAACGGGACCCCAAGGCCGCGGAGGTTTTTGCCACGCCTCCGGAAGCTCGGGGATTGTCCGCGAACGATTTTCGCATCTTCGATAATGGCGCGGAGCAGAAGATCAACTACCTGCAAGAAGCCGACTTTTCTGGAATGGACGTGACCCGGACGTGGTCATACCATCCTGATATCAGGGGAACTTGGGGTTATTCGTTCTTCCAGGCTGATGTGGGGCTTAGACCGCCGGTTGCGACCTATATCATCGGGTATATTCCTCCCCCGTCTCAAGGTGGTGACTGTCACACGATACGAGTGGTGGCGGGAGACAACGACGTTCTGTTGAATCGTACCGGCTACTGCAATACGGACGGAGGCAACGCGGCGACAGATGAAGGGAGCAAACTCGCCGCGCAAATGGAGAAATTAGCTAAGTCCGACTCACACGGGTCGCTCAAAGTTACTAGTCGGGCATTTGTGTTTTGGTCCTCAGGAGTTTTGTCCCTGATCAAGGACAATCCGGGAACCGGCGTAGGTATGGCGTCACCAGCCCATGCTGCGAATTTGACTTATGTGGTCGTGGTTCACGATTCCAGGGCACCGGCGACTGTGCAGATTGCTACAGAGTACGAATTATGGAGGAAGGTGTGGGATGCTCCTTGCCCCAGCGACAATCCGGCCATCCAAGTTTTGGGGGTGGTCTACAAGGCGAACGGAGAGGTTGCGGCGCGATTTCGCGACAGCTATCCCTGTCGAATGCCACCCGCTTATCTCGCCTTAGGAGGTCACGGGCAACGCGGATTCGGGATTCCAGGCCGCTTCTACACCCAGCTTGACTTGCGACCCGGGGACTACGATGTACATGTTGTCGTAGCTGATGGCCAGAGAATCGGACAAGCACAGATGCCTCTGCGGGTGAACCCCATTGATGACCAGGCGTTTACGATCAGTGATATTGCATTGAATGGCATTCTGCGCGACGCATCATTGCTTCTGCAAGAAGCAGCCTTTGTTTCGCCCGCACCACTTCTGCCGACACCGCTTGTTAGCAAGCAGCTACAGTTCATCCCGGCGCCGGACGCAAAGGTCCAGAAGGGTAGTTCTTCCTCGCTCTACTTTGAGATTTACGAACCTTTGCTCGCAGATCGAAGCGCTGAGGTTTATTTCCGGATAAAGATCACCGACCTGAAAACCGGCTCGTTGGTGGTCAATACTGAGCCAACGAGTGGCGCCCAGTACGTCATTCCAGGAAATGAAGTAATCCCGATCGCGCTGAGGGTCGACACAGCTAAATTGCGAAGCGGCTCGTATGAAATCGCGATACAGGCGTCCGATTCGACGGGCCGCGAAAGCGAGTGGCGGACAGCTAAATTCGAGATTAAGTAGTGTCCCGTTCTTTGCCCGTGAACTCAATCGATTCCGCGTGTCCGGTAGTCCAAACCTATCGTTGACTTCCCGCTCGTATTATCCCTAACATGGCAGCCTGCTGTCCGGCATGACAATGACTCAACGAACAATTCGAGCGTGTGGCTTGGTAGGGTAGCCGACAGAACTGCCTTGGTCGAAGTAGATAGACTTCGTAGGTGGAAAACACGATGCCTGAAAAAACCGTGCGCAGCAATTGCCGTTTCGGGGTTCAAAAAACGGCCGATGGAAAATCCCTTCTGGTCGTGCAGCTCTATCAGGAGACTCTTCCCGCATTAAAAGGCAGCACGATCGGATTTGATTTACTCAACGGCGTGCGTCCAGAAGCGGCGAAGACGCTCGCGGATACGCTGAACGAGCACGTCCTCGATATGTTCATTACCGTCAAGGAATGAGTGTGCCCAGTCAGTGAAAGTCGTGCGAAGGCGTCTCTGCGGCGCTGATGGAGAGCGGCTGGATGCTGCGCGCCTTGAGATGCACGATGTTGTCCTGGTTCTGAACCACTCCCGAAACCAGCACGAACCGTTCGTTGAGCACCACCATGCGATTCCTGTCATAAAAATCCGGACTGATAATCACACGTGAGGTGCCGGTTTCATCTTCAAGGGTCATGAAGATGATGCCCTTGGCTGTCCCCGGCCTCTGGCGCGTGATGACGCAGCCGGCTGTCGTCGCTTCCTGTCCGTGCGGAAGATTCTTGATCTCGATCGCCGACTTGACGCCACGCGCCCGCAGCGCAGGCCGGCGATAGGCCATGGGATGACGTCCCGTCGTCAGGCCGGTGCCGTGGTAGTCCGCAATCAGGCGTTCTTCCACATCCATTTTGCGTAGAGGCGAAGACGCATCCATTTCGACGATGCCATCGAGCAAGGGGCCGGTTCGTCGCACAGCTTTCTCGACCTGCCACAAGGCGTCACGGCGATGCAGTCCCGTATCAGGCGACAAATAATTGAGAGCGCCAATCGAGGCGAGGATGGCGAGATTTCCACGGCTCAACTGAGGAACGCGATGCGCCAGGTCTTCGACCGAAGCGAAGGGAGCACTGGCTCGCTCACGCACGATAGCCTCACCCGCCGCCTGTTGCAATCCGCGCACGTAGCGCAGGCCGATGCGGAGGGAGAGGTGGGTTTCGCTGCCGGGGGCGGACAGGAGTGTCCGGCCTTGAGATTCAAAATTGTCTGCTGCGAGTGAGCAATTCCATTCCGAGCGCGTGATATCAACCGGCATGACGCGTAATCCGTGCCGTTGCGCGTCTTTCACAATGGTGGCCGGATGATAAAAGCCCATCGGCCAATGATTCAGCAACGCAGCCGTGAAGGCTCCGAGATAACGGACTTTCAGAAATGCGCTGGCATAGGCGATGAGCGCAAAGCTGGCGGCATGGGATTCCGGAAACCCGTAAAGCGCGAAAGAGCTGATGAATTTAACAATCTGATCCTGCGTCGCCGGCGGAATGCCGTTTGTCGTCATACCAGCCCGGAGCTTGGTTTCGATCTCGCGCATGCGCTGCTGCGAACGCTTGCTGCCCAGCGCCCGCCGCAATTCTTCGGCTTCGCCTCCGCTGAAGTTGGCGCAGATCATGGCCAGCTTCAGCAGTTGTTCCTGAAATAGCGGCACGCCCAGGGTTCGCTTCAGCACGGGAATGAGCGATTCATGCGGGTAGGTGACCGGCTCTTTGCCCTGCCGCCGCTTGAGGTATGGGCTCGTCATTTCGCCTGTAATCGGGCCGGGGCGAATGAGAGCGACTTGCGTCACGAGATCATAAAACTTTGTCGGATTGTTGCGCGGCAGCGATGCCATCTGCGCGCAGCTCTCGATCTGAAACATGCCGATCGTGTCGGCCTTGCGGATCGTGTCATACACGTCCGGGCAATCCTGCGGCAGGTGTGCCAGGTCGACTTCGTCGCCGTAGTGGTCTTGAATTAACCCGATGCTGTCCTTGAGCACGGCCATCATTCCCAAGCCAAGCAGGTCCACTTTGATCAGGCCGAGATTCGCGCAGTCGTCTTTATCCCACTGCACGACCACGCGGCCAGGCATGGTCGCCGGTTCGAGCGGAACGACGGAGTCGAGTTGCCCCTGACAGATCACCATGCCGCCGGAATGCTGGCTCAGGTGGCGGGGCAAGTCCTGCACGCGCTGGCAAAGATCAAGGTAAATGGCGATCTGGGGATGATTGACATCGAGACCTGAGTTCGTGAATTGCTTGTCCATCGTGTCATTCGGATCGCGCCACTCCCATCGGCCGACAATTGCCGCCAAACGGGAGAGCGTGTCTTCGTCAAAGTTGAGCACCTTGCCCATCTCGCGTGCCGCTGAGCGTCCGCGATACGTGCACACATTCGCCGTCATCGCGGCGCCGCGCTTGCCATAACGTTCGTACACATATTGAATAACCTGCTCGCGCTGATCGCCACTGGGCAGGTCGAGATCGATGTCGGGCCACTCGCCGCGTTCTTCCGACAAGAAGCGCTCAAAAAGCAGATCCATGCCGATCGGATCAATGGCCGTGATGCCCAGCGAATAGCAGACCGCGCTGTTTGCGGCGGAACCTCGTCCTTGCACCAGAATGCCATTGCGCTCGCAAAAACAAACCAGGTCCCAGACGATGAGGAAATAGCCCGCCAGCTTGAGCTTTTCGATCAGCGCGAGCTCTTTCTGCAGTTGCGCGCGCACGCGGGCGCTGGCGGGACGATAGCGGCAACGCGCCCCATCCCACGTTCGTTTGTAGAGGAAGGAATCCATGGTTTCGCCGGGCGGCACGGGGTAACGCGGAAATTCGTAGCCTAATTTTTCGAGCGTGAATTCAAGGCGAGAGGATAACTCTGTGGTATTCGCGATGGCTTCGGGAAGATCGGCGAAGAGATCGGTCATCTCTCTCGCGCTGCGCACGTAGCGTTGCGAATTTTGCGCGAGCAGGCGGCCTGCGGTATCGAGGCGGCGCTTGTTTTTGAGGCAGGTGAAGACGTCGGCGATCTGGCGCTCGGCGGGAGTGGCATAGCAGACACCATTTGTCGCCAGCAACGGCAGATGAAATTCGCGCGCCAGGCTAATGGCGGCCTGATTGCGCGTTTCCTGGAGACGGTCGCCGTGCCTTTGCAGCTCGACGTAGAAATTATCGC
>Ga0187875_10001028_pt1 | contig 22091 bp, 21 predicted proteins | sample June2016WEW_17_1_2_FD_132978 | JGI IMG/M metagenome (GOLD analysis project Ga0187875, IMG submission 132978) | Peatland microbial communities from SPRUCE experiment site at the Marcell Experimental Forest, Minnesota, USA - June2016WEW_17_10 | ecosystem: Environmental > Terrestrial > Soil >... | reverse complement strand
GGAGTAGCAATAATTCCCACATGGATTTCGCGATCTTTTACGACATCTTCAAGTTCGCTCACATGATTTACCACCAGCCCATTGGGGAGCCTTTTCCCCACCTTCTGGGGATCGACATCGAAAGCCGCCGTGAAGACGTACCCGTGCTTTACGAAATTCCCGTGACGCACCAGTGCCGATCCAAGATTGCCAAGTCCCACCATTGCGAGGTTCCATGGGCGGTTTAACCCGAGAATGCCCTTGATCTGATTGACAAGGTCATTTACCCTGTATCCCACCCCTCTGACTCCAAATTCCCCAAAGTAGGCCAGATCCTTCCGGATTTGGGCTGGATTCACACCGCACTGCTTTGCCAGGCGCTCCGAGGATATGACGTCCACGTCACTATCCAGCAGATCCTTAAGGAAGCGCATGTAGATCGAGAGCCTGACGATTGTGGCCATAGGGATTTTGGCAAATTTCACTTCATAACCTCAGAGACAAAAAACAATGAGCACCACGAGCCAAGTATGTGATTTTATTCACATCTAGGCATCCCAAAAAGGCCTGCCGCAGAGCATGAGGCAGAGGGCGCCCGGTCCGGCCGCTTGCCCTCTGCTCAAATCCGAATCTTTCTGCTCTACTTGGGCAGACCCACAAAAGCGCTGATCGAGGATGAAATCGGGTGTGCGTAGATCAGGATCAGTGCGACAACAAGTGCGTAAATCGACAGTGACTCGATCATGGCCAGACCGATCAGCGTGGTAACCGTAACTTTACCGGAGGTCTCAGGATTGCGCGCGATACCCTCCACAGCGCCTCTTACCGCTATACCCTGGCCGATGCCGCATCCCTGGGCTGCAATGCCTATTGCCAAGCCGGCCGCAAGGGCTGCGTAGCTGAAAAACCCAATGGCCGAGGATTTTACATCGCCGTCAGCAGCGAAAGCCGCACAGGAAAGACCGAGGACCAATAGTATAGTAAAAAATCCAACTTTCTTCATGAAACAAACCCTCCTTGTCTTTGGTTGAATAAATAAATGATATGCGAACGTGGCCTTCGTTACCAAGTTTTCGCCTGTTTAGTGGGCGTGCTCTATTGCGCCGGCAAAGTACATCATCGAGAGCAGGCAGAAAATGAAAGCCTGGACTAAGCCGGTAAAAAGGCCGAGCATCATCATCGGCACGGGCGCGAGGTAGAGCCCTGCCAGGAAGAAGAGGATGCTTAGGACCAGTTCTTCACCAAATATGTTTCCGAAAAGACGGATCGACAGACTGAGGATCCTCGAGAGGTGACTGACTATCTCTATGGGAAAGATAAGCGGTGTGAGCCACCACACAGGCCCCATGAAATGTTTGATGTATTTGACCCCATGGAATTTGACTCCCAGAACGTGGGTCATGAAGACGACAATCAGCGCACACGCAGCCGTGGTATTGATATTGGCCGTAGGTGAAGCAAATCCCGGAATCACTCCCAGGTAGTTGCTGCAAAGGATAAAAAACCCCAGGCTCGCAATGAGTGGAAACATGAAGCGGCCTTCCTCGCCAGTGACGCTGATCATGAAATCTTCAATGCCCGTTACCACCAGTTCGAAGAAATTCTGTCCACCCTCGGGAACCATTTTGAGGCTGCGAGCGGCAAGAGCGCTCAAACACACCAGCAACAACATGATTACCCACGTGTAGGTAACGTGTGGCTGCAGCAAAAAGTCTGCAAGACTATGGGGTTGGGCAGGCACATGGATACCCAGTTTCTCCAGAAGAAGGTTTATGAAAAGGATAGGATGTTCCATAAGCTTAACTCTCTCCCTTTTTCATCATAAAATATTCAAATGCCCCAACCAAAACGATGCTCAAAACCATAGTGGAAAGGCCGACCAGAAATGGAAAAGGTGTGGCCCATCCCAGATACAGCCCTAAGAAGACCAGAACAAGCGTCGCCAAAAAACGAATGTAATAGCTTACAAAAAGGCCCGGCTTGCTGGGAACATTCCCAGCGTTCTCGCACGCGCGCACGAGATGCCCTCTGAGGACCTGGCAACTTAAAATGACGATACTGCCCCCCAGAAAAACTCCCGAGGCGCATTTCCATGAAAACCAAACCAGAGCGGCAAATGTAAATGCTAACAGCAAAATTGCTGAAACCAGCTCAATTCGCCGCAGGAGCTTTTCGCTCTCGACAGCTTCACGCACTATCTCTTTTGATCCTTGTCCTCTTCCTGCTGCTGCTTTGCGAAACGGTAATAATTCAGGCCGCCCGCAGTTATTCCGACGATCAGGAACACAACCGTCAGATATGGAAAGGTCCCTAGCTTCGAATCCAGGAAAACTCCAATCGCAATCCCTATAAAGGGCGCAAAAGCCACCTGGTATCCGATAGTACTGGCCATGACGGCCTGCATGAGTGTTTTCTTACCTTCTTTTTTCATTGTATTTTTGTGCAGTTGTTCACGCGGGGTACTACCACACAAGCGCTTTTCAGTCAAACCTTTTTCTATCCACCCGATGGGCTATTTTGCCCGACAACCTTCAGAGCATCGAATGCAGCCTGGATCGTGCGGTCTATATCCTCCTTTTCATGAGCCGCGCTGACAAAGAAGGCTTCGAACTGGGAGGGGGCAAGGTAAACGCCCCTTTTGAGCATTTCACGGAAGAAGATAGCATAAGTTTGGGTATCGGATTTGGCTGCGCTTTCCAGATCGATAACCGGCCCTTTGGTAAAGAATCCGCACCCAAGCGAGGCAATTCTGTTGAGCGTTATTGGGACACCTGCCGAGTCGGCCGCTTCCTGCAGCCCCGCGCACAGGTACTTGTTACTTGTCTCAATTTGCTCGTAAATCCCACCGCGGCTGAGCACGTTGAGCATCGACAACCCCGCGCTCATGGCCAGGGGGTTCCCGGAAAGAGTGCCAGCCTGGTAAACGACACCAACAGGGGCTACATGCTCCATTATCTCTTTTTTGCCTCCATATGCGCCGACCGGAAGCCCGCCGCCAATAATTTTCCCAAGGCAGGTCAGATCGGGCATAACCCCGAAAAACTGCTGTGCGCCGCCGGGGGCTATCCTGAAACCAGTGATCACTTCATCAAAAATAAGCAGCGATCCGCGCTCGGTGCAAATTCGCCTCAGCCCATCGAGATATCCGGCTCGGGGCAGCACGACCCCCATGTTTGCCGCCACAGGCTCAACAATAATCGCGGCAACCTCTTCCCCCACGCTCTCCATGGCTTGACGCACCGCCTCCAGGTCATTGTAAGGCAGCGAGATCGTGTGCTGGACGATTTCCTCGGGGACCCCGGGAGTCCCAGGAATACCGAAAGTCATAAGGCCGGAGCCGGACTTGACGAGAAGCGAGTCTGCATGGCCGTGATAGCAGCCGTTGAATTTTATGATCTTTTTTCGCCCGGTATATCCCCGCGCAAGCCTGATGGCGCTCATGGCAGCCTCGGTCCCCGAATTTACCATCCTGACCATGTCTATGGCCGGGACCATCTCCACCACTTTCCTGGCCATCTCAATCTCGAGTCGAGTTGGAATCCCGTAGGAGGTGCCCCTGTCGACAACCGCTCTCAAGGCAGCCACAACCTCAGGATGCGAATGGCCAAGGATAAGAGGTCCCCATGATCCTACGTAGTCGATATAGACGTTGCCGTCTTCGTCGGTGATCCGGCACCCGTTGGCACTTTTTATAAAGAGAGGTTCGAAGCCCACCGCCCTGCCGGAGCGAACCGGGCTGTTCACGCCTCCAGGTATCAATTTGCAGGCTTCCCTATACAGATTGTTCGATATATTCCAATTCATCGGATCATTCACTGTCCAGCAGCGCAATGTCGTAATTTTCGAGGTGGAGGTTTAGGTCCGCTTTGACTGAGACAAGCGCGTGCAATGTCTCCTCGACCCGTTCGAGAGCCGCCCGTTCTTCGTCGTAAAACATGGCGGCAACCTCCGGATGCGCCATAACGAGGACTTTTCTGCCGTAAAAATCCTTTCTCTGCCGCTCCAGGTCCCTCAGAACTTCATAACATATGGTCTGCTTGGATTTGAGGTATCCTTCACCATCACAGTAAAAGCATGGCTCGCAGAGCACCTGTCCAATGCTTTCCTTGGTGCGCTTTCTCGTCATCTCGATCAGACCGAGATCAGACATTCGCAGGATGTTGGACTTGCTTTTGTCCTTGTATGTGGCGTCCCGCAGTGCATTCCAGACCTTCTCCCGGTTGGCTTCTTTCTCCATATCTATAAAGTCGATGATAATGATCCCGCCAAGGTTCCGAAGCCTCAACTGGTAAGCGATCTCTTTTACGGCTTCCAGGTTCGTCTTAAGGATTGTCTCTTCCAGGTTGCGTTTGCCGACATACCTGCCTGTGTTTACGTCTATCGCCGTAAGCGCCTCGGTAGATTCTATCACGATGTATCCGCCCGATTTGAGCCATATTTTCTTGCTCAACGCCCTCTGGATCTCCATTTCAATCCCGTAGGCGTCAAAAACTGGTTCATCGCCTTCGTGCAGTTCCACCTCATTCTGAAGTGAGGGCATGAAGGTCTCGGTAAAATTCAGAATTTTTCGGTACTCGGCCTCAGAGTCGATTACGAGCCGGTCGACTTCCTTGGTGAAAAGGTCGCGAACCGCACGAAGGGTTATATCCAGCTCCTGATAGATCAGGGAAGGCACAGGAGCGTTTTCGGACCTGCGCTGAATCGTTTGCCAAAGTTTGGCCACGAAGTCGGACTCCGACTGGAGCTTTTCTCTTTCAGCGTCCTCGGCCGCCGTGCGAACGATAAAACCGCGGTAAGGCGGTTTTATTTCGCACATTATCTCGCGGAGGCGCTTGCGCTCGGTTTCGTCCTCAATTCTGCGGGAAACGCCCACCCGATCCATCGTTGGCATGAAAACGAGGTTCCTGCCGGGCAGTGTTATATGAGTCGTTATCCTGGCCCCCTTGCTTCCGATGGGCTCCTTGGCTACTTGCACAAGAATCTCCTGCCCCTCCTGAAGCCGATCCTCAATGGGAATGCCGTTATAGGCATGGCGAAAGTCCGGTTCACCATATTCGCACCCGGCATTTTCAATAGCCCCGTTTGGTTTGGCGTCAGCGGCTTCGTGTTCGCAGGATGAGATAAAAAGCTGTTCTATTTCGCCCATTGGCCTATAAATATCGCTAACATACAAAAAAGCCGCTTTATCGAGACCGATGTCCACAAAGGCTGCCTGCATGCCCGGCAGGACCCGTACGACCCGCCCCTTGTAAATGTTTCCGGCAATCCCCCGGTCTGAGCTCCTTTCAACATAGAGTTCAGCGACTTGCCCGTTTTCGACCAGCGCTACACGGGTTTCAAATGGATTGCTATTAATGATTAGTTCTGCCGACATTGTCGTTCCCCTGCAGGAATTGCATGCGGTATGAGCCAATTTTGCAGACCAAGCAATTTTCCAGACTCCGTGCTTGAGCGCCTGCCAGATTTTCAAGAATCGCCTTCGGCCTGAAGCATAAAACCGGTGTTTCGTAAATATCCATTTCCAGGGAGCTTTCTCCGGCTTTTCGCATATCGAGAAGTATATTTCCAAGACGAGCCGTTACCTGGCCCTTTTTAGTCTTCTTGGTCAGCAAATTGTCACCGCACTTCGGCCATGTATCAAGAAGATGACGCACAACGAAGGGATTGAGTCCCGAGACATGGTAAACGCCCCTGCACGGAAGGCCGGAGACCGGTTTTTTATCGACCCGGCTGACCATACTGATTTTGATCACACCATTGCATTGCCGGTCCAGGCGCTCGCGAATCAGCGCAGGTTCCATATCTGCGCTCAGCGCGACGTAAGCCTCGGCAACTATGGTCTCCATTCCGAGCGGCAAGGCCTCGCCGAATGAAATCTTCGGATGCGGATGGTGGCCTTTGCTGAAAGCCGCCGGGAGACCTGCCCGCCTGATGGCCCTCTCAAAAGCGGCAGCCATCTCCAGTTGCCCGAAAAAGCGCGATTTCCCAAGCCTTGAATAAATCACCCTGTAGAGAAATTCTCTGTCTCCGCAGGACCCACCATCGCTGTCCGGCGGCTTTCCCGATTTGAACTCCATGACCGGTTCCTGATGTATGCAAGGAAGAATTCTATCATGATCGCAGACCCCGCACAGCGTGCATCGCCCCCGACGGCAGTCATGGGTAAACTCTCCCCCCATTGCTTTTTCATATTCATTCCACAGATACTCGCGCGAAACACCCGCCGAGAGATGATCCCATGGAAGGATTTCATCACGGTCCCGGCGGCGCTCGGCATAGAAGGCTGCACTAAGTCCGGTTTCCGCAAGAGCGCGATACCAGACGGCCTCCTTGAAATGTTCGCTCCAGCCGTCAAACCTGGCCCCCAACTCCCAGGCGCGCTTGAGCGCCGCCCCCAATCGCCGGCTCCCACGGGCGAATACCGCTTCAAAAATGCTGTTGCCGGGCAGGTTCCACTTCAGCCTCAGACCGGGCTTTCTCAGCCGTTCCTTAAACATTCGCAGGCAGTCTTCCATCTGCGCCTTCGGCATTTGAGAGGACCACTGGAACGGCGTCACAGGTTTGGGGACGAAAGTGGATATTGAGATATTTACAGAAGATCTCGTCGTCTTTCCTTTTTCCCAGACCCTGAGGCACAAGTCCACAAGGGCGTCCCGGTCGGCCTCGGTTTCGCCGGGAAGACCCATCATGAAGTAGAGTTTTATGAGCCGCCAGCCCATATTGAATGCGGCTTCAGCCGTACTGAGCAGGTCCTCGTCGCATATTCCCTTGTTTATAATTCGGCGAAGACGCTCGCTCCCAGCTTCGGGCGCCAGTGTAAAGCCGGTTTTGCGGACCTTTTTTATATGTTCCATCAGTTCGGGGGTGAGCGTGCCAACGCGCATAGACGGAAACGAAACAGCAATTTTGCGGGGTTCGAGTTCTTTTACCAACTCTCCCAGCAGATCCTGTATCTGGCAATAATCCCCCGTGCTCAAAGAGAGCAACGCGACGTCTTCGAAGCCGCTCGACTCCAGCGCCTTTCTTGCCGAATCGAGCACGTACAAAGGATGGCGTTCCCTGACAGGCCGATAGATGAAGCCCGCCTGGCAAAAACGGCATCCGCGCGTGCAGCCCCTGGCAATTTCGAGCCCAAGGCGGTTGTGAACGATATCGATGAGGGGCACTAACGGTTTTTCAGGAATCGGGCAGGTTTGGTCCAGGTTGGAGACCAGTCTTTTCCTTACTTCAGTGTAGTCAGCAAACTGCGGAACAACGGCGGATACGGTGCCGTTTTCATTGTAGGAAACATCGAAAAAGGAGGGGACATAAATTCCGGCAATCTTTCTGATCGCTGAGAGAAAACCCTCCCTCGACCTGGCACCGCTCCGTTTCCAGTCCCGGTATGCATAAATGATCTCGGGCAGGACTTCTTCTGCCTCGCCCAGGACGAAAAAATCGAAAAAATCGGCAAGCGGCTCGGGGTTAAATGCACAGGGGCCACCCCCGATTACGAAAGGATGGGCGCTGTTCCTTTGGCGGGCATAAAGCGGTATTTGGGCCAGATCGAGAATAGTGAGTATGTTTGAATAGCTGAGTTCGTACTGAAGGCTTATCCCCAGGAAGTCGAACTCGAAAAGAGCGTGTTCGCTCTCGATCGCTCTGAGCGGCTCAGCCGCGCTTCTTAGTTTTTCTTCGTAATCGGGCCATGGCGCGTAGACCCTGTCCGCCATTACGCCTTCGGCTTGGTTCAACTGATGGTAAAGCAACTGCAGCCCAAGATGGCTCAAGCCGATCTCGTAGACATCCGGAAATGCAAGGGCGAAGTGGATCGAAGCGTTCTCAAAGCTTTTGCGGTAAGCATTCAGTTCGAGCCCGATATAGCGGCCGGGTTTTTCCACACCATTCAAATACGAATCGAACATTTTCTCTACGATATCCTTTTCATGTGCGAACTGGTTCGCTCCGGACCAGTTGCATTCACAAGTTTTGGCTGAGCATGTATTGAATTGATCTGCGAGCCGCTTGCAAAAGTATTTCCGTTCACGGTTCGGTACCTGCCATCAAGCATTTTACAATCTTTACTTATACTTATGAGAGGTATAAAGAGTCAACAGAAAAGCGGACCTCTGGTGTCTATCAGGAAAAAACCGGATGGTTCCGGAACTCCGGACCCCTGGATACCTCACTGAGCGCGGAGATGGATCTGGATGAATCCAATTTCGGAACCGCTCTTCAGCGACTTGCGCACGGCGGAATTGGCGCTGAAAGCGACAATTTCTGCTTGCATTATTCACTTGGGGTTGCTATTTTTTGTGCTTCGGTTTCCCCCCCGAAACGACAGCATTGGCGGAGACTCGATTTTCGAAAACTGCTGAACAATTTATACCTGATCGCGAACCATTTGAAGGAGGAAGGACATGAAGGTTTTTGTGGGCGGTGTCGCCGCGGCGTTCCTCGGCTTTCTGGGCATCATTATCTGGTATGATGCTGTTTTCAGATTCATCGGAGGCGCGATTCCCCTTATCTTGCTGCTCGGCGGATTGATGGCTGCATATCTTGGCTACGATGAGGTAAAGGATAAGCTCCCCTTCTTGAAATGCAGGGAAAGCCTGGAGCCCTCAAACGACACCAAACTGAGAGAGGAAGCCGAAAGGTACAAACAGGAAGTCGAAAGACTCAAAAGCGAACTGGACAATACCAAGACCAGCTAGGAAGTTCCCTTTCCCGGATAAAAAGAGGCCGCGCACATCTAATGAGGGCGGCCTTTTGTATTTAATCAGGCGTGAGCTTCGGTCCAGTTGGCACCCCACCCGATCTCAACCCTGAGCGGCACGTCGAGGACCCAGACATATTCCATCTCCCGCCGGACGAGTTCCTCAACCGGCCACCTTTTTTCACTGGGGACCTCGAAGAGAAGTTCGTCATGAACCTGAAGGAGCATTTGAGCTCCGGGCTTCTCCTTTTTGAGTCTCAGACTAATATCCACCATCGCTTTCTTTATGAGGTCAGCCGCTGTACCCTGAATGGGAGTGTTGATAGCGAGCCGCTCCCCCAACTGCCGAATGGAGAAGTTGCGGCTCTGAAGCTCGGGAATGGCCCGCCTGCGCCCAAGCAGAGTTTCAGCGTACCCCAGATTGCGCGCTTTGCGGACCGCCTCATCGATGAAGCGCCGGACCCCGCTGTAGCGCTCAAAGTAACGGTCGATAGCCGCCTTTGCAGTCTTCGTGCTGATTCGAAGCCTTTGTGACAGGCCGAAAGGACTCATGCCGTAGGCGATGCCGAAGTTTATCATTTTGGCCTGCCTGCGCATCTCGGCGCTAACCTGCGTCACTGCGACACCAAATATTTCAGCGGCGGTCCTTCGGTGCACGTCCTCATCATTTCTAAAGGAATCCGCAAGGCTTTTATCGCCGCTGTAGTGGGCAAGCACGCGAAGTTCGATCTGCGAATAGTCCGCTGACATGAGCATATTTCCGGGCGCCGATATGAAAGCCTGGCGAATCCTTCTGCCCTCGTCGCTCCTGATCGGGATGTTCTGGAGATTGGGGTTCGAGCTACTCAGACGTCCCGTGGCCGTCACCGCCTGGTTGAAAGAGGTGTGAATGCGGCCGGTATCCGGGCGAACCAGCTTGGGCAGAGCGTCGGCGTAGGTACCCTTAAGCTTTGAGAGGGTGCGGTAGCCCAGTACCTGCTCGGCGACCGGATGCTCCAACGTAAGCTCCTCCAGAACACTCGTATCGGTCGAAGGACCGCTTTTCGTCTTTTTGAGCACCCGGAGTCCGATTTTATCGAAAAGGATGTATCCGAGCTGTTTAGGCGACTGAATATTGAATTCCTCGCCTGCCATCTGGTAGATGAGCGCAGCCTTCTGGTCCAGCGCTTTCTGGAACCCGGTGGAAAGCTCCTCCAGTTTTTTCGAATCGACCAGGATTCCAATGTACTCCATGCGCGCCAGCACTTCGGTAAGCGGGAGCTCGATTGATTCATAAAGTTCTTCGAGCTTGTTTTCTTCAAGTTTGCGCCGCAAAACCGGCACGAGACGCCAGCATGTCTCGACGTCACAGCACGCGTAATCGAGGGCCTTTTCGAAGTCGATTTCGACAAAACTTACCTGGCCCCTGCCTCTGCCGGTGAGGTCTTCATAAGAGCATATCGCCTCGCCCAGGTGCTCGGCGCTAATACGATCGAGCGCATGCGTTTGTCCTCCTGGATCGAGTAGGTAGCTTGCTATCATGGTATCGAAAATCATTGCCTCGAGATTGATTCCATACCTCTTGAGCACCATCCACTGAAACTTGAGATTGTGCCCTGCCTTGCCTACCGTCTTGGCGCTAAGGATTGGATCAAGCCCGAGCAGCACTTCGGCCGCTGTCATTTGGATGCCGCATTCGCGATGGTGGCCGACCGGAATGTACCACGCGCCGTTGTCATCCCAGCAGAGCGCGATCGAAACGAGATTGGCGTCCATTGCATTCTGAGAGGTGGTCTCGATTTCTATTGCGATGAGCGATTTTGTCTCCGCGATTCCGATCAGCTCAGCTAATTCTTCGCGGGTCCGAATTACCCGATCTGCCCTTTTACGCTTGAACGGCTCAGGGTCAATGAGCTTTACTTCTTCCGGCTCCGCCCATTCCCGCTTAAGCATATCGAGAATCGTTTTGAACTCGAGTTCTTCACAGAGTCTGAACATTTCCTGCCGCATGGGCGGCGCAGGCGCAAACTCCTCCAACCCCTTGTCTATCAAGACATCCAACCGAAGCGAGACCAACTCTCGCGACAGATAGGCACTCCGGCTGCCCGCCGAGAGCTTGTGCCGCAAGGAGTCAGGGGATATCTCACTGAGGTGCGCGTAAATCCCGTCAAGCGAACCCCATTTTTTGAGCAGTTGGCTGGCAGTTTTCCCCCCTACCCCATTCACGCCGGGAATATTATCCGTTGTATCGCCTACCAGCGCCAGGTAGTCCACCATCTGCCCAGGGGTTACCCCGAACCGTTCCAGAACGACTAATTCGGTAAAAACCCGGTCGTTTTGAGGGTCCCACTGCCTGACCACCGGATCTTGGATAAGCTGATGAAGGTCTTTGTCCCCCGAAACCACCACGATCTCCAGGCCGCGTGCCGAAGCCCAGTGGGTTAGCGTGGCTATCAGATCGTCGGCTTCATAGCCTTCGAGCTCCATTTGAGGCACCCCGAAATATCGAACCGCTTTCTTGATGTAGGGGATTTGCGGTATCAGCTCTTCCGGAGTGACCTGGCGAGTAGCCTTGTAAGCCTCGGACAATTCATGCCTGAAATTTGGCCCGGGCGCGTCGAAAACGACGCAGATATAGTCCGGCCTGCGCTCGCGAATCACCTTCTGAAGCATCGTTACGAACCCGTATACGGCCTGGGTTGCCATTCCCCTGGAATTGGTCAGCCGCCGGATCGCATAGAAAGCCCTGTAGATATACGAGCTTCCGTCGATTATGAAAAACGTTTTCCCCTGGCTTCTTATCTGCTGGTTCATTCGCCTCCCGTCAAGTCAGGACTGAGGAGTGAGGACTGAGGACTGAGGAAGTGGAACGGTGTTTTTCCACTCAGTCCTCAGCACTCAGTCCTCAGTCCTCGCTCCTCAGTCCTCGCTCCTCAGTCCTCTTCCTCAGTCCTCTTCCTCAGTCCTCGCTTGCCCCTGACCGGAAGTTCCTTTGGCAGGTACTCGAGGTTGATGTTGCTCATTGCATGGTAAATATTCCCCCGAACCTTGAAATTTTTCCTGAAAAGACCCTCGAGCATATTGCGGATTTCAGCCCTCTGGCTTTTCGCGGCCGAAGGACACTTTGTCGGCAGGATGGGCAACCCGAGGTTCTTGCACACCCTGAGTATACTCTGGGCGGGAACCAGCGCAAGAGGGCGTATCAGTGTTATTTCACCGCCGAAAAACTCCTGCTTCGGCATCATGCCCGCAACCTGCGCCCCGTAGCAGATGTTCATGAAGAATGTCTCGATCATATCGTCCTGGTTATGGCCCAGTGCGATCTTCGGGCAACCCAGCTCGCGCGCTTTCCTGAAAAGCACGGACCGCCGCAGCCGGGCGCAAAGGAAGCAGGGGTTTTCACGATTTTCGGGTCCGTGTGCCCTTGGACCGTGATCAGTGCGGATGATTTCGTACAGGAACTCCTCTTGTTTGAAAAATGCTTCCAGCCGGTCCGCCGATTCCCTATCGAATCCAGGATCGACGTAGACAGCGATAAGTTCATAGCTGATCGGAACGCGTCGAAGCCTTTCGCGAAGCAGCCACAGAAGGAGCATGCTGTCCTTGCCCCCCGAGACCCCAACCGCGATTCTGTCCCTGTTTTCTATAAGCCCGTAATGGTGGATTCCCTTTCCGAGCAGCCTGCGAACTTGCTGATCCACGAAGGCCATGATTAAGAGCGCTTCTCCCTTCCGAATTTTGGCAACGGTTTATTTTAACCGATTTTGCCTTTCATTTCAGCGCATATTGCGTTTAGTTCCGATCCGGCATTCCGCCAACCGCCTCAGGACAAGTTCGAATCGTTTCCGGATTGACTGAGACAGGCTGCTTTGATATCATAAAGGTTCCCTGGAAGCGCCCGTAGCTCAGGCGGATAGAGCGTCGGACTTCGAATCCGCAGGCCGCAGGTTCGAATCCTGCCGGGCGTACCAATAAACATCGTTTCCGGGCCGCTAGCTCAACGGTAGAGCAGCTGACTCTTAATCAGGAGGTTCGGGGTTCGAGACCCTGGCGGCCCATCTGGAAAATCAAGGGGTTAGGGCAAATAAGCTGTAGCCCCTTTTGATTGCGCGCATATTGCGTGCATATTGCGTACACGGTGCAATTTCAAGCCTTTCAAAATCGGAGTCGGGGTACCACACGCCAGGACACCCTTTAAAGCCGCGATCTCGGGTCAGCCCGGTGGGCGGGTATGGCCCCGCCTTGCTAAGGAATGTTAAGGTTTGAGCCTCCGAAATCGACCGGAAGCGGTTAGGAAAGGGTTAGGATTAGAGCGAATTGCTGACCTGAGAAAACTTAAGAAAACCTTGCATTCAAGCCGCTTCGCGGGAACCACTGACAGGCTGCCGATTCACCGCAAACTTGACAAAGTTGACGGCTAAAAGAAGAGAAGAGTTTTCGAAGGCGCCCAGGAGTCCAGGAAACTGCCCTTAGTGGCTTCATGCTGCTTTTCAACCTTGCGTCCGGTGAGGTGTTTTCGGTCGTTTGCCATTTGTCTGATGCTTTCCTTGCAGCACAAACACGTCTCGTTATCAAAAAAAAATAGCCTGACAAGTCATTATGGTGTATCTTATACTGTTTTCTTTCCAGGCTGGCGTAATTCAAATGATTCGAACAACCTGTCGTTAAATATCGACAAGGGGGGAACCGGATGGTTTCAGGACAAACTGGTTACAAAGCAAAAATGCTGGCGGCGTTCATGGTGGTCATCGCTTTGTGGGCGACCGTTGCTACCGCTGATGTGAATGAAGATTTCTTCGAAGCAGTAAAGCGCGGTGATGTACCTGCCGTTGAAGGCTTCATTGCCAAGGGGGCCGACGTCAATGCAAAGACGACTGACGGCGTAACAGCGTTGATGGCTGCCTCCCAGAACGGCCACAAAGAGGTCGTGCAGTTGCTGCTCACCAAGAGTGCCGATGTCAATGCAGAGAGGACTGACGGCGCAACCGCCTTGATGGCTGCCTCCCAGAACGGCCACAAAGAGGTCGTGCAGTTGCTACTCACCAAGAGTGCCGATGTCAATGCAAAGAGGACTGACGACGGCGCAACCGCGTTGATTCTTGCCTCTCTGAACGGCCACAATGAGGTCGTGCAGGCACTGCTGGATAAAGGGGCGGACGTCAATGTAAAGAGGGCTGACGGCGCAACCGCGTTGATTCTTGCCTCTCTGAACGGCCACAAAGAGGTAGTGCAGTTGCTACTCACCAAGAGTGCCGACGTAAATGCAAAGAGGACCGACGGCGCAACCGCGTTGATGGCTGCCACCCAGAACGGCCACAAAGAGGTCGTGCAGGCACTGCTGGATAAAGGGGCCGACGTCAATGCCAAAAACAATGTTGGCGTAACCGCGTTGATGATTGTTTCTGAGAACGGCCACAAAGAGGTGGTGCAGTTGCTGCTCACCAAGAGTGCCGACGTCAATGCAAAGAGGACTGACGACGGTGTAACCGGGTTGATTCTTGCCTCCCAGAATGGCCACAAAGAGGTCGTGCAAGCACTGCTTGCCAAGGGGGCCGACGTCAATGCAAAGACGACTGACGGCAAAACCGCGTTGACGATTGCCTCTCTGAACGGCCAAAAAGAGGTCGTGGAAGCATTGCTAAATAAGGGGGCCGACGTCAATGCAAAGACGACTGACGGCAAAACCGCGTTGATGGGTGCCTCTGTGAAAGACTTCAAAGAGGTCGTGGAGTTACTGCTTGCCAAGGGGGCCGACGTCAATGCAAAGACGACTGACGGCGTAACTGCGTTGATGCTTGCCTCCCTGAAGGACCACAAAGAGGTCGTGGAAGCATTGCTAAATAAGGGGGCCGACGTCAATGCACAGACGACTGACGGCTGGACCGCGTTAATCCTGGCCTCTCAGGACGGCCTCCACGCGGTCGCGCAGGCACTGCTGGATAAGAAGGCCGACGTCAATGCAAAGCTAAATACAGGCGAAACCGCGTTGATGCTTGCCTCTAAGAATGGCCACGAAGAGGTAAAAAAACTGCTTATCGGGGCAGGAGCAAAACAATCAAAACAATAAACACTTTGCTTCAAAGTGTCCAAAGACCGAGCTTTTCACCGGTTTTCGACCGCAGCCTGTGAGTGCGCCGCCGCCGGTATGGCCGGTGGTGTGACAGGGAGGAACCGCAGGGGACCTCCCTGCTCGATGATCCGGATATGAATAAGCTATTTCATGCTCTTGGCGGCTTTCATCGGTTTGCCGCAAGCGCATTCCCCCGGTTTCTGGCTGATTGTGCCGCAATCGCAGCCAGCCCCGCAGGCGCAGACATACTTGCCGGTCGTTTTAAAAATCAGCGTCTTGCCGTCTACCGTCACGTACGCTTTACCCTTTACTACCTTGTCGATTGTTGTTTGGACCAAGTCTTTTCCGCATCCGCATTTAGCCGTTTTTTTGGACATGGTCAGACAGGGACAACCTGCGGCGCATCCGCAGACATACACTTCATCACCCTTCTTAAAGGCGATCTTCTTGTCGGCAGCGGCCGTGCCAATGAAAACGAACGCAAAAACAACAGCACATGCCAATACAAACAGTCTCTTCATGTTCCCTCCTTCCGGCAGCAAGTTGCCCACATCTTTCCCCATGCTGACAACCGTGGTCATATGGGAGTTTGCGGGGTCAGGGAAGATATACCCCACTGGCTGTCCGTACGCAAGGGCAGAGTAGTCAGGAATGGAGCAAAGAAAAATGACATCAAAGAAATGTATCCACGCAAGGCTCCCGTGAGACTTGCCTGAGGGCCACCCAATACGATGGGGCCGGGGAACGAGACCATCAGCTACGGGGAATGAGGTGTGTCCTGAAACTGCCAAAACCGGTCCCATTGACCTTGCTCTTGTATTTTTGATTCGAATATGGAAAGATTCTATGGGCCTACAAGGTGTCCCGAAAGGTTTTCAGGACGGTAGACGAACCCCAAATGCCCATCGAGATCCGTTGGCGGCCAGGTTGTGGCATTATTCAGGGCGATAGCAACGGCCCACGGGAAAAGCCGACGCAGCATGTACATACCACATGAATAAAGTTTGCCAAAGATCGAGGGTCTTTTCATGTTTAAGAATTTCAAATATAAAAGGCGACTGCTAAAAGAAGCCATCAAGTTTCTATTTAGACAAGATAATAAAGTGCACAAGGCACTCTGGTTAGATTACCCAATCAATCCTGTTCCAAGATATGGATACGGACACGAACCCCACAAGCGGATCACAAATATATTATCCGAAAGTATACATCAATACCGGACCCTTTTGAAAGAAATGTTGGCTTTTCAACACGATCTGGAAGACATTCCACTGGAGCAAATAAACGAAACCAGTCCTTTTTGGAATAATGGATGTTTCCCTGGACTTGATGCTTTAGCACTGTACTGCATAATTGCATTAATGAAACCAAATCACTATTATGAAATTGGGTGTGGCAATTCCACAAAGTTCGCCAGTAAAGCCATTAATGATCATAAGTTAAGTACAGATATAATATGTATAGATCCACAACCGAGAGTTAATATTGAAGCTATTGCAGATCAAATAATTTACAGTAATTTAGAAAGCGTTGATCTCACTATATTTCACGAGTTGAATTCAAATGATATTTTGTTTATCGATGGATCACATCGTTGTTTCATGAATTCAGATGTAACAACAGTGTTTTTGGATATACTTCCTGAACTTAAGAACGGTGTTTTGATCCACTTTCATGACATATTCCTACCATTGGATTATGCACCGAAACTCGTCGATTTATTTTATAATGAACAGTATTTACTAGCGGTTTTACTTTTATCAACACCCAAACCGAATATAGTGTTTCCAAGCTTCTTTGTTCAGAGTGACCCGGAGTTAATGAATATACTTAATCCTATGATCAAAAAGTTACCCCATACCAGTTTTCATGGCGGTTCCTTTTGGATTCGCAAATGAGTGGTCCGAACCGGGGAGCCTAAGCAAAGGCAATTCACCGCAGAGGCGGGGCATAGTCCGGTCAAGGAGAGCAAACCAAACCGGGCAGTTTGCGACATGGAATGCTTGCCGAAATTTCAGGCTCTACGGGCTGCGGATTTTCTTTCCTCTCTGAACTGCCGACATGCAACCTGTTGATGGTTCGGGGTGTCCCGAATGAACATGAACGGCCGCGGTGAACGGTTACCTGTCCCGCGAGATGAATCTCCCGCAGTCTCAATTCATGACAGAGCCATTCCTCATAGGCGGATTTCAAGAGACCCGGTCCCAATGCATCTCGCGGAGCGCAGAGTTCTTGCGTCCATCATGGCGGTTCTCTCTTAGCTTAGCCAGGTAAAGTCCTTGTGCTCTTCAGCACAAATGTCACATTCTTATGTCCACTCAGTTTTCTTATTGATATTCGGAGTGTTTTTTAAAGAATTGATTGTTGCTTTTTGCGCCCTTTCTCTGTTTAGTGCAATTCCCGCGCTCGCGCAAAAGACCCCCGACGAGCTGGCCAAAGAATCCGAGGATGGCTGCGTAGCCAGCGAATCCACAAAGCCAACCCCCCGGATGATCGTGGACAAGGTGGATAAAGCGGCCGCTCTTCTGCAATGAACGATGTCGTCAAAAAAAGGGATCGGGCTGGGTAGACTATATGTGGCCAAAACCGGGAGAGAAAACACCTTCCCTGAAGGTTTCCTACGTAAAACTGGTCAAAGTTGACGGGGAGGACCTCGTACTAGGCTGCGGCGTGTACGATCTGTCTCCGGAAGAGATTCAGAAACTCGTAAAATGATTTCAGCGCCAGCCCGGGTGGTTCCCTTACCCGAAGGGCCGGCCGTCTCCACGCGCAGTGTGATTTTCTCCGTACAGGGAGCGGACGATGACATTCAAGACAGGAGCTTTGAGCCTCAACAAGAAACTCTTCGGTTTCGTTGGATTGGCTACTTTTCTGGTGTTTTCCGCTCTGGGTGCAGGTATTTTTTTCTTTTCCCAAATCGAACAAGCCGGCCTGGTGAAAGAAAAGGTCGCTAAAACAGTGGAAAAGGTGCTCGTCGCCCTTGCGGCCCTCTCCCGACAGCAGTGATTTTCTGGCGGCAAGCTGCTGCAAAATTAGTATTAACTTTTCGAGGTTTCCTGCCGAAATACTGTCTGAATGCGGAATGATTAACCAACCGGAAGGCTTTATCATTCCAAACAGTTCATGAAAATTACCTATTTCAGGTAAAGACCATCCATCAAATCCGACCGCAAGGGTTGAGCTGAATGAGCCGAGTGGCCTGGATTTAAACAGGGCCAGGTGGTGAGAGAAAAACAGGCTCCAAACTACGAGAAAATCCCTCTGCCCGCTGATTAGAATGAGAAGGCTTTATGGCTAATAACACAAATATACTTCTTGCAACCGGCACCAATGAGATGGAAATCGTGGAATTCTACATCGATGAAATTATCGATGCGGAAGTCTATCGCGGCTGCTACGGAATCAATGTAGCCAAGGTGGTGGAAATCATTCGCAAGCCAAAAGTGACTTCTCTGCCCCAGGCGCCTCCGGGCCTTCTGGGGACGTTCCTTTCGCGAGGCAGGGTTATCCCCCTTATAGATTTGGCGGCCCAACTCGGAAAGAAAAAGCCCGAAGAGGAGATAAATCCGTTAACCATAGTGACCGAATTCAATAAATTTACCCTTGCTTTCGTTGTTTCAGGCGTGAACCATATCCATCGTTTGGCGTGGGGACACATAGAGCCTGCCGGCCAAATTCTGAACGGCATGACCAATTCGGTTACAGGCATTGTCAAGATGGAGGACCGGAACATTTTGCTCCTCGATATGGAGAAAATTCTCGGGGAACTCAATCCCCAATATGCGATCAGAGATGATGTTGAAATCACCCCCGTGAGCGTCGATCTTCATTACAAGGCGCTGATAGCGGATGATTCTTCCCCGATCAGGAAAATTCTCTCCAAAAAGCTTGAACAGGCCGGCTTCGTTATTCGGGCGGCAAGCGATGGAAGCGAAGCATGGGAATACCTCAAGGAGTTAAAGACCCTTTCACAAAAGGAAAAACGCCCAATTCACAATTACATCGATATTGTCATCTCCGATATCGAAATGCCGCAAATGGACGGCTACAGCCTGTGTCAGTCAGTAAAGCAGGACGAGGTGCTCAAGGCATTGCCCGTTGTGCTCTTCTCATCACTTATCAACGATAAACTGATCCACAAGGGGCAGTCTGTGGGCGCCGACGAACAGATAACGAAGCCCGAGGCCGCCAGCCTCGCTCAGCGGGCGGGGCAATTAATCGAACAATACAGAAATAACAGAGCGCATTAGGAGACATTTGGGTTTACGACAGCGACGAAAGGTCATGGTATGAAAAAGTTAAACGTCGCGCTCTGGGTCAAGACCTTTTTGGTATGTGTGGTTTTAATGGCGATAAACGCAGCTATCGGCGGGGCGGGTTACGTTACACTCAATAAAGTCGTTAGAGGCAGGGAGCTAAACATTACCGCCGAGAGGCTCGCGGCTAAGGTCCTCGAAACCAGGTCCCTGGAAAAAGATTATCTGCTGCGTCGTCCTGAGTGGAAGACACCACTGCCCAAGACGGTAATTCCTCTTGAAGAGTTGGGTGATTTTCTAACAATATTATTATGAAGGATCGAATCCAATGGCATACAAAGACTTGACAGCTATGGTTGTAGATGATTTTTCCACGATGCGGCGCATCGTACGAAAAATTCTGAAAGATTTGCAATTTAGAGAGGTAATCGAAGCCGAAAATGGCGTCGAGGCGCTCAGGCTTTTGGGGTCCAATAAAGTTGACCTGATCGTCTCGGACTGGAACATGCCAGCGATGACCGGGCTTGAGCTGCTGAAGCGAGTGCGGGCGGATGAACGGCTAAAGGGCCTTCCCTTCCTGATGGTTACCGCCGAGGCCCAGAAAGAAAATATTATCGAGGCGATCCAGGCCAAGGTCAGCAACTATGTTGTCAAACCCTTTAGTCCGGCAGTGTTTGCGGAAAAACTCGCCAAGATTATTCCTCAGGGTCAGTGATGGAGAGCAGACGATGGATGTAAAAATTATTAATCCCTTCCTTGCCGCGGCCATGCATGTGCTTAAAACAATGGCCCAAGTTGATGCCAAACCCGGAAAGCCCTTTCTCAAGCAGGATGATGTCGCTATTGGAGATGTGTCCGCGATCATCGGGGTCACCGGCGCGGCCCAAGGGTCTATGGCCTTGATTTTCACTGAGCAATGTATCAAGCACATTGCATCGAACCTGTTAGGAGAGCCTTTCACTCAGCTCAATCATGAGGTGAGAGACGCCGTAGGGGAACTTACCAACGTGATCTGTGGAGATGCCAGAAGGCGCCTCGCCGAGGATGGATTCGTTCTCCAGGCTGGAATACCCACGATAGTTGCGGGAAAGGGCCACACGATAACGCATATCGCAAACGGACCACGCCTTGCCGTGCCGTTCGAAACGTCTCAAGGCAGTTTCATGGTCGAGGTGGCGTTCGGAAGATAGATATCGCCCTGAAGCTGCAAAGAATTGCTGCTCCATAGCTCATACTTTTGGGACTTCTCCGGAGCCCCAATTTACTGTTGTTTCCGGAGGAAAGCCATGGCTTGGCCTTATTTTTCCAGATTGCGCACCCGATTGATTATTCTTGTCCTGCCGGCCGCTATCCCGGTGTGCAGCAGTTGGATGGAGTCAAGAGTTCGACCATTCTTGCCAAATTCCGATTTTGCCCAGGGGATCAGCTATATGGAGGGCGGGGAACGTGATCTCCGGAACTAAAATTCGCCGCTACGCCGGCCCAATCGTGACTATCCTGGTCGGTGTTGTTATTTCCCTTATTGCCTATGCCCTGATGCTGCGCTGGGACCGGCAGGTGGTACGAAACGAGTTTATACAGGAGGCGACGAACCATTTTGAGGCCATAAACAGAGATGTCGAATTCAACCTGCATACATTGTCATCGCTGAAAACTTTCTACGACAGTATCGGAGAACTCAATAGAACCGAGTTCCGAGACTTGTCAAAACATCTTTTATCGCTTCACTCGTCTGTTCAAGCAATTGAATGGATACCGCGCGTTCCTAATTCCGACCGGCTTGCCTGTGAAGAAGCTGCAAGGCGAGCTGGTTTTCCTCACTTTCAAATCATCGACCGAGCAACATCGGATGAGATGATTCGAGCAACCGAGCGCGAAGAGTATTACCCCGTTTATTTCGTTGAGCCTTACAGAGGCAATGAGGTTGCTCTAGGATTTGATCTGGCGTCAAACCCGATGTGCCGGGAAGCTTTGCAGAGGGCGCGAGACACGGGGCATGCAGTGGCCACCGGCAGAATAAAACTGGTGCTGCAAACCGCAGGTCGCTTTGGCTTCCTCGTTTTTTCTCCCATTTATCATAAAGGTTTGCCCGCAGACTCCATCGTGACCCGCAGAGAAAACCTCAAGGGTTTTACCCTCGGCGTCTTCACAGTCGATGAAATTGTTGAAAAGTCCCTGACGTATCTCAAGCCTGCAGGCATCGACATCTATCTCTACGACAGGTCCGCCGCCTCGGAAGAATCTTTTCTCTATTTTCATCCATCACGGACCAGAAAAACCTCAAATGTCATCGCAGAACCCGCTACAGATGCCCATTTTGAACACTCCAGAATATTGACTCTCCCCGACCGTGAATGGCTGGTTCTCATGAAACCGGCGCCAGGCTTTATCTCGGCGAGGGAAACATGGTATCCTCTGGAGGGCCTTTTGGCAGGGCTGCTGCTCACAGCCGCGCTGGCAAGCTATCTCATTATGCAGAAGCAGGCAAAACAGACGCTCCAAGAACAACTCAACTTTTTGCAGTCGTTGATCGACACAATCCCGAGCCCGATCTTTTACAAACATATAAATGGCCTCTATCTTGGCTGCAACACTGCTTTTGAAGCCTATATCGGTCGGCCAAAGACCGAAATCGTAGGCAAAACGGTTTATGACATCGAACCCGAAGACCTCGCCAGCGTATACCACGAGGCCGATCTCGCCTTGTTTCTTGCCCCCGGTGTGCAAAATTATGAGGCCTCGGTCCAGTATGCGGACGGTGTCCCTCATGATGTGCTGTTTACCAAGGCGACTTTTTCTGATGCTGCCGGAAAAATCGCCGGCATGGTTGGAGTCATGGTTGACATAACTGCGCGCAAGCGCGCTGAGGAGATGACTAGCATACGGCTGAGTCTATTGGAATTTGCCGTCTCGCATTCTCTCGGAGAGTTGCTCCAAAAGACACTGGATGAAGTCGGCGCCTTGACCAAGAGCCCCATTGGATTCTACCACTTTGTGGAGAGCGACCAGAAAACACTTTCCCTCCAGGGCTGGTCCACGCAGACAGTGAAGGAATTCTGTAAGGCGGAAGGCAAAGGGCTACACTACAGTATAGACCAGGCGGGTGTATGGG
>Ga0187875_10001026_pt1 | contig 22093 bp, 16 predicted proteins | sample June2016WEW_17_1_2_FD_132978 | JGI IMG/M metagenome (GOLD analysis project Ga0187875, IMG submission 132978) | Peatland microbial communities from SPRUCE experiment site at the Marcell Experimental Forest, Minnesota, USA - June2016WEW_17_10 | ecosystem: Environmental > Terrestrial > Soil >... | reverse complement strand
TTCTTAACTCCCTAAATCTGCATTTATTAAGAAATCATCCAATTCAACCTCAAAATCACCAAAACACTACTAATTTAAAATCAATAAGTTATGAAATCAAGGAAGTTAAGAATATAAGTCCCTAATTTAATATTGACGACTTTAGATTGAGGATGTAGTCACTATAGTGGCGTTTTTGCCGCCTGCTGCAAGTCTTCGATCAGGTCTTCAGCATCTTCGAGACCGATTGATAGGCGCAGAATCTTGTCGGTAATACCGAGCGCCTCCCGCTCCGCGGCCGGAATCGCGGCGTGGGACATCAGCCGGGGGTACGACATGATCGACTCCACCCCGCCGAGGCTTACCGCCACATTCCAGAGTTTGACCCGCTTCATGAGAGCGAGCGCCCGACCGACCGTATCGGTTTCGATGGAGACCACGGCGCCGAATCCCGTTGCCTGTCGTTTAAGAATTTCATTGCCGGGGTGAGCCGCGAGTCCGGGATAGTGCACCCGCGTGATCCACGGCTGCCCGGCGAGCCACTGCGCGAGGCGCAGAGCGCTTTCGCCCTGGGCATCCATGCGGACAGAGAGCGTCTTGATGCCGCGGATGAGGAGCCACGAATCCTGGGGCCCGAGCACCGCGCCGCAGGTATTTTGCGTAAACTTCACCGCGCCCGCCCGTTCTGCCGCCTTTACCACGACGGCGCCGGCGATGAGGTCGCTGTGGCCGCCGAGGAATTTGGTCGCGCTGTGCACGCTCACGTCGATGCCGAGATCAAGCGGTCGTTGCAGATAGGGAGTCATGAAGGTGTTGTCGAGGAGCGTGAGGATACCGTGAGCCCTTGCAATGGCGACGACGGCCTCAATATCGGTCACCCGCAGCAGCGGATTCGAAGGCGACTCGAGGAGGATCAGGCTTGTGGCGTTATTTATGGCGCGTTCGACATTTCGCGGATCGGTCATGTCAACGAACGTGTGCGTTACGCCAAACTTCGGCAGAAAGCCCGTGATCAGGCGGTAGCTGCCGCCGTAGATATCCCGCGTGGCCACGATATGGTCGCCGGACTTGATAAATGCCATAATGGCAGCGGTCATGGCCGCCATGCCGGATGAAAAGGCGAACCCCGCAACGCCGCCTTCGATCGCGGCCAGAAGCTCTTCGAGCGCCCTGCGGGTAGGATTGCCACTCCGTCCGTATTCCCACTCCTGCGGATGTTCGACATCCGCCTGGTGATACGTCGAGGCGTTAAAGATGGGGATGCTGAGCGCACCGGTGGCATGGTCCCGGCTGGCGGTATGCACGATTTCGGTTTTTCTTTTCATGATGCTAACCTATGGCCTGATCGAGGTCGTTAATGAGATCGTCGCGGGATTCGATGCCTATTGACAGGCGTAGCAGGTCGTCCGTGACACCAATCCGGTCGCGCATCGCCGCGCAGATATCGGCATGCGTCTGCGAGATCGGATAGGTGATGAGCGATTCGACCCCGCCGAGGCTCTCTGCAAAGGTGATAATTTTCACGCGGTCAATGATGCGCCGCACGGCAGAAGACTTTGCCACGCGGAAGGAAATTATGGCTCCCGGCCCGGACGCCTGAGCCTTGTGAACGCGATGCCCGGGATGGGTTGCCAGTCCGGGGAAATACACGGCTCGCACGTTCTTGTGTTTTGTCAGCCAGATGGCGATTTTCGCGGCGTTTTCCTGAGAGCGGTCCATGCGAAGGGCGAGGGTCTTGAGCCCGCGCAGCACCAGCCAGGAATCGAATGGCGAGAGCACCGCGCCCGTGGCGTTTTGCGTAAAGCCGATTTTTTCGGCAAGCCCGGCCATTTTCGCCACGACCATGCCGGAGAGCGTATCGTTGTGGCCGGAGAGATATTTGGTCCCGCTGTGCACCACGATGTCCGCACCGAGAGGAATCGGCTGCTGACAAAAGGGGGTCATGAAGGTGTTGTCGACGATCATGAGGGCTTCATGCGCGCGGGCAATCCTACCGACCTTCTTCAAGTCAGCGATCTTCATGAGCGGGTTTGTCGGCGTCTCGACGAAAAATGCCTTGACACTCCGGTCGATGCGCTTTTCAACGGAGGGCAGGTTGGAAAAATCCACGAAGTCGGCGTTCAGATCCCAGGGCTTGAATATCTTTTCGAAGAGCCGGTAGGTCCCGCCATAGAGGTCGTCGGAAACGAGCACCTTGTCACCGGGCTTGAAGAGCGTCATGAGTGAGGCAATGGCCGCCATGCCGGAAGAGAAGGCAAAGGCGCGGTTTCCCTGTTCCAGATCGGCAAGCATCCGTTCAAGAACAAGGCGCGTCGGGTTACTGGTACGCGAGTAATCGAACCCCGTACTTTCCCCGAGCCGGGGATGCCCGAAGGTGGCGGTCTGGTAGATCGGCGTGCTGATGGCGCCGGTAGCAGGGTCGGTACGCAACCCCGCATGCGAAAGTACCGTCTCGATGGATTTCCGGCTCTTCATCCCTCTCCTTACGTATCAGTTAACCAGCGCCATCAATCACTTGCATCTAAAATATTTAACCGATACGGATGCATTCAATAAAAACGCACCGACGGCATGATACCATCGATGCGTTGACCTAATCGTAGTATGTACGACCTGTAACTGCAGTACATCAGCGTGTCGTTCATCATCGTTTACGGCAACGACTACCGAGGAGCGATGCGACAGCTGTATCCAGTGTGCTCCGCCATGTGCTTTTCAATGATGACGCGATACCTTCCCTTCTCCTCCCTGATTTCAACGATTCGATTCCCCGCCTCCTCGATGCTCTTTGGCACATTTTCAAGCGCCTCTCCGGCACAGAGCAGGACATCGAGTTGTTCACCCAAGGCGAGTTCTTCAAGTGCAACCTTGACTTTAACAAAAGTCATTGGGCAATGATCACGGCTGACATCGATTGTTTTCATGGCAGCAGTTTCTAAATAAAAAGTACATGCGCGTCTTCGGAATAACGCAAAAAAGTCGGTACACCGATGATCTCTTTGACATCATCGATCAGATCTTCCTGGGTAATTCCGAGAATGTGCATTGCCATTTCGCAGGCGATGAATTTTATATGCAGCTGTTGCGCAGCGGTAATAAGCTCATCAAGTGTCGCAACATTGCGGCTGCGCATCATGCCGGTCATGAGGTGCGGACTGATGCCGCTGAAGTTCAACCGTGACAGGGGCAGTTTTGTTCTGCCGCCGAGCAGAAAATTAAAAAAGCGGGAGAGAAAACTTTTGCCGATAAATGCGCGCCCTCTCTTTTTTTTGATGATATTGAGTCCCCAGAAGGTAAAAAACAGGTTCACTTCCCAGTTTACTGCGGCAGCACCGGTCGCCAGAGTGAAAGCAGCGACCGCTCGGTCGAAATTTCCACTGAATACGATTATCGACAATTTTTTTGATGACATGGCATTATCCTCACGTTAAAAAGGATTATTTGATCTGAGCTAACCATTATAGTTTTGTAACACAACATATATAATATAACTATTACGACCAACAATATCAAGATACATATTAAATATATTGAGTATTTTATTATAACTATATGATAATTATATTGATGTATTAATTCTTGACTTTATTGGCTGGATTAGTTATATTATAAATCATGGTTGAAATGTCGACCAAGCCACTGGAGCATCTCAAGAAACATCCCAAGTTCACTCCAAGCGCCTGAAGGATGATGATCCGTCGGATGCAGTGGTGAGCACCTCGCACAGTCAGTTTTCCAAGGCGCAGCAGCGCGAAAACGGCCTGAGGTCCTATTTGATACGTCTGTCAATTGGGCGTGAAAATCCCAATCATCGCATCGAGGCGCTCGATGAAGCATTATCGCATGCCTGATACCTCGCAATTTGGCGAGGAGCACGGCTTGATGTCGTGCTCATTTATTTGAAAGTAGGAAGGAACCATTTGATGCGCAGTCAGAAGGTCATTGTGCAGAACGAACATGGAATACACGCGCGCGTTGCCGTACGCGTCCTTGAGAAGAGCAAAGGCCTCGACTCACAGGTGACAATATGCAAAGGATGCGTAAAGGCTGACGGGTGCTCCATTCTTGAATTGCTTTTGCTTGGCGCGGAGAAAGGGTCGGAAGTGGAACTGATTGTCAACGGCGGCAATGAGGAAAAAAACATTAAGGCCATTTCCGATATTTTCGCAGATGGGTCAGGGATTTAATCCACGTAGAAGAATTTTTATGCAACATATACAGGGAAAATTTCGGGGCACGCGAGGCACCGAAATTTATTATCAGGCATGGGACCCGGTTGATCCGATGAGAGCCGTCATTGTGGGCATCCACGGACTTGGCGATCACAGCGGTGGTCTTTATACTATTGTTAAGCATCTTTTGCCCAAGGAATACGCTTGGTACGGTTTCGATTTAAGGGGACATGGCCAATCCCCCGGCTTAAGAGGGCATGTCGATAAGTGGTCTGATATTCAAGGTGACCTTAAAGCATTTTTTTATAGAGTAAAGGAGCGAAATCCGGTCCGCCCGATTTTCTTGATCGGACATAGTCTTGGAGGATTGATCTGCCTTGACTATGCTATACACAACCCTGATGGACTCAAGGGAATTATCGCAATCAGTCCGCTTCTGGAATATTCGGGGCTCTCACCGGCCCTTAAGCTTTTTCTCCGAGGGATAGCGTTTGTTAAATCCGATTTCATTTTCAAAGGGACAACTGATACTGCAAAACTGACCCGCGATGCCGGCATAGGAAAGATTTTGGAAAACGATCCGCTTCGCCATGGGAGAATGAGTGCGGGATTCTGGCGCGAAATCGACACATGCCGAAGATGGGTACGTGCTCATGGTTGCGACCTCAAGGTACCTTTACTCATACTTTATGGATTGAACGATCAAATTACGCCCGCTAGGGCAATTCGCCAATTCTTTCGCTCAGTGTCCTTTTGTGAAAAGCATCATTACGAGTACGAGGATTCCCGACACCGTCCTTTTGACGATGTGAATCGGGGGGAGGTACTCGGCCATATCGCAACCTGGTTGAAGAAACGAACGAGTGCCTCAGGTTGTTTGGTATAGGAAATACGTATTTTCCGGACGAATCAATCCGGATACTGCTTTCCGGAAAGTAATAGTACGAACAGGATTTAGTAAAAAAAGATATCGCCATGATTATGATTGCCCGTATGAACCTTGCCTCCGGGAGTCATAATGACACTATTGACACCCTGCAAGTACGGCACGAGAGCGATATAGGAGATAACCCGTAACTATAAAAAGGGACCTGTCAAGAAGCATGATTTCGCACAAAACCAAGGGATCCCTAGGGATGGTTGCGGTCACACTGGGCATTGTATTGCGCGTAAATTCTGGCTTGAATTCCATGAAATGCAGATTAAAGCATTCAAGGGAACGACCTTGCAGTCGTTACTGAATCTTAAGAGTGCTGGTAACGAATATGATTATTCTATCTGGGAGTGCTGATGTTTTCAGAAAATCAACTCCACCGCTATAGCAGACAGCTCATTCTGAATGAGTTTGGACCGCAGGCACAGCGAAAGCTTCTTGATTCCCGTGTGCTGGTCATCGGTAGCGGCGGTCTGGGGTCTCCGGCTTTACTCTACCTTGCTGCGGCGGGCGCCGGAACAATCGGTATTGCCGATTTTGACACAGTGGATCTATCGAATCTGAACCGCCAGATACTCTTCACTGAAAACGATGTAGGTACTGCGAAGGCAGAGGCGGCCCTGACACGGCTCTGTGGATTGAACAAGGATATCCGATATATCGTGCATTCGGACAAAATGACGGTCGGCAATATTCTTTCGACTATTGTTGACTATGATTTTGTCATAGACAGTACCGACACTCGTGCAACAAAACTTTTGATTAATGACGCCTGCATCCTTCAGAAGAAACCCTTCTGCCACGCCGGAGCGTTAGAATTTGGAGGGCAACTTATGACGGTGGTTCCTTACCAAAGTGCATGCCTCCGATGCATCTTTGAGGACGTAAGTGAACGGGAGACCCTGACCTGTGCCCAGGTAGGTATCTTGGGGCCAATAGTCGGCGTGCTGGGAACTCTGCAGGCCTTTGAAGCGATCAAGTATGTGACAGGAACGGGCATCCCGGTACTTGATTCGATACTCGTGTATCAGGGAGATATAAACAGGTTTCACTCGATCCGGGTGAAGAAAAACCTTGGGTGCGCTGTCTGCGGGGAAAATCCAATAATTACCGCTTTGGACGATAAAGAATACCCCTTTGCCGATAGATGTCGGGAATGAACTACTCTGCAGCAAGCTGCGGGGAATTGGACTCAGAGGAAAAACTCCCCTTAAAATCTTGTTTTTGAAACCTCTCTATAGCTCGTTTTATATTGTTTTCAAGAGTGCTTTCCTATATGATGAGGATGAAAAATCATGAAATTTGTCCTCCAACGCGGGTGCCTTTATCGATTGACCTTGTGATCCCGTGTGGCCTGGATCTGCGATCCAGGTATTCTATCGCTTAGCAACCAATAACCCGGGCTCATCAGAAAGCAGCCCTACTCCCGTGACTCTTGCATAGGAAAATTCCCAATTTCCTCCTCGGGACTCTTTGCGAGTTTTTTCCTTATTGGATTAGCCTACATGTAAAGATATAGTTGATGTTAAAGAATCTTGTGGTTAGAAATACAGAACAACGATCTTGGCCACACGTCGCGGATCGATTCCTTACCGAACGCCTTTGACCATTTCCAACACCTCCTGCCACGGTTGCGCCGTGAACGCTCCGACCTGTACCGGTCTTGGCGTGCGGCAGGCCAGGATGCACTGGGCCTGGGGAACGTCCTCTTTAAACGAGCGAAGGCCGGACAGGTGAGCTCGCGCCGGCGCGGTAACGGATTTTATTTCAATGGCGATTATCTTTCCCGAAGGTGCTCGAAGAATGCAGTCGACTTCGGCGCCCTTCTCCGTCCTGTAGAAAGAAATATCGAGGTCAAGCCGTAAATATTCATTCATCCGGAAAATTTCGCAGATCAGGAAGTGTTCGAAGGCCCGGCCATACTCTTCACTGCCCTCCAGAAGAGGTGCGTTGAGCTTTTTCTGGAGAGCGCGAACGACCCCGCAGTCAAACAAATAAAATTTCGGATGTCGTGAAGTCCTTTTCCGCTCCGAGTGTATAAAGGGTGGAAGAAAAAAACCAAGCAGGGTGTCTTCGAGAATTTTGTAATAGCCCCGCGCGGTAATTGCGCTCAATGACAATTCCCTGGCCACACTCAGAAAGTTCACCTGGGCGCCATTCTCCGAAGCTACAATTGGAAGAAACCTCAGGAATCCCCCGAGATTGCGCAATTGCGCTTCGAGCTCGATCTCTTCACGGATATAGGTATCGACATAGGATCGCAGCGTTTCGTTCCGATTTGCATCATTCTCTGCCAGATAAACGGAAGGCAATGCGCCGAAATGCAGGACTCTTTCCAGGTCGAATGAGTTTCCCAGTTCTCGGGAGATGAGCGGGAAAAGACGATAGGTCCACGCTCTTCCGCCCAGCATATCGGCATGGGTACGTTTTAACTTGCGGGCGCTGGAACCGCTCAATGCGAAATTCAGGGAAAGCCCCGATTCCAAAACCGAATGAATTTCATCAAGCAAGGCTGGAATTTTCTGGATTTCATCGATAATGATGTGCGAAACCGGTTTCTCCCCGCACATCGCCTGTATTTCCATTCGCAGAAGCTCCGGCCGCGCCGCCAGCCGCCGGAATGTCTCCCCCTGCAACAGGTCATAATAAACACAAGTTTTATCGCCGAACCAGCGACTTTTAAGCAGCGTACTCTTGCCTGTCTGGCGAGGGCCGAACAGGAAAAAACTTTTATTTTCCGGAAGCTGAAGAATGCGATCTATCATAGGGCTATGCTTCAAATATAGCGTATTTTATCATAGCATACAACAAATTACGACGTAATTTGTATGTCATGGTATCAAAAAACGACGTTCCATTGCGACTAGATTAACCATCTTCAGAAAAAATTCGCGTGCTAAAGTGTCTTTGAACTGTACCCAATTGTAGCCGCGATGAATCCGAAAAAAATTATTTTGCAACAATGTCACCTTCCATAGCGGTGAGGTCAAATCCATGAAAATCGTCCTCCAACGAGTTAAATCCGCCTCGGTAAAAATCGATGGCAGCGCCATTTCTGCAATTAATCGTGGCATACTCATTCTCCTCGGGGTGCATAAGGACGATACTGCCGAAAAGGCGGATTTTCTGGCGGCAAAATGTGCGGATCTCAGGATTTTTCCGGATGAGCAGGGTAAAATGAATCGCTCTCTGAAAGAGATCGACGGCGAGGCGCTTGTGGTATCGCAGTTTACGCTCTTCGGCGATTGTTCTAGGGGAAGACGCCCGAGTTTTATCGATGCCGCTCCGCCCGAAAGAGGCAGGGAGCTGTACGAATACTTCATCGATTGTATGAGGCAGCAGGTCCGCATTGTTGCAACCGGGGTTTTTGGAGAGATGATGGAAGTCGAACTCGTGAACGATGGGCCGGTAACGCTGATCTTGGAGCGGTAAAAGGTCGGCGCGCCCTTGCTGAATCGATTGTTTACTTGAACGTAATCTTGAAAAACGCCGTCGAGCTCCGCCACGCGATCTCTTTAAAATCCAAACACCCGTGCAACCGCGCCTTGATCTCTCCCGTTGTCGCCGCATCGCACTTTGTGCGTATCCTGTCGCCAAGCGATAGCCGGTCCGATTGCCCCGCTTCCCGAAACCAGAACTCGATATCCTGTGGAGAAATACGGCGTATGGCGCTGTCTGCGGCTACTCTCATGGTAAGCGCAATATCATCGATGGATGAGATCTCGTCGTGCAATGACTGCGCCGTCCATTTTATCATAGGATCGTCGTTGTCGCTGAAAAGTTCCTCTTCCGCTGCGGCCAGGAGGTTCTTAACTTGGGCGTTAAGGGTCTTCGTCTCCGCGAGATTTGAGAGCCGTTGGCCCTCACGCGGAATCGGCTCGGCCAGGACAAGGGCGCCGGTTTTCGCAAGGAGCCTGTTTGCCCGCTTTACGAAAGACTTCATATTCTCCGTCTGAAAGAGCAGGTTCCTGCCGAGTATGGCATCGAACCGGACTTCCATCCCGGCCGCGTTCCTGATATCCCGATCAAAGCTGGCAAGACCGGTTCGGATTATCTGCGGACGGGAAATGGCCGGCAGCTTCTTTACAAGACCGCAGAGGGTCTCATATGCCCGATCGTCATGGGCCAGGATCCATACGCCCCCATCGGGCGTCTGCCGCATCGCTTCGAAAGCGAGAAGGCCGGTCCGGCCGTTGAGATCGAGTACGAGGCTCTGCTTCGTGAGGCCGGCGAGTTCGAGCATGGTCTCCCGAATGTGGCTGAGTTGCTCGCCGCGCCGCGAAAGCGTACGCTCAAGCCAACCGGAGCCGTCTGTTCCCCGCTGCACAGCCAGGGGGCTTGAATAATCCTCCTCGGCCATGGCCTCAATCTGCGCCTCGCGCTGTTGCGCAACGCGCTCGGCGATGGATTTCTCGAATCCCTGGTCCGAAGGATGGTAAAACTCCTTTCCCTGAAGGGATGATGGCAGATACTGCTGGGCCACCCAATGATCCCGGTAGGCGTGCGGGTAAAGGTACCCATCGCCGTGGCCGAACCCCTCGGAATCACGGCTCGCATCGCGCAAGTGGTTCGGGACATCGTCCGTTGTCTCTTCGGAAACGGATTTTATGGCATCGAAGAAAGCGAGGGATGAGTTGCTCTTTGGTGCCGTCGCGAGGTAGAGACACGCTTCAGCCAGATGGAATCGTCCTTCGGGAAGACCGACATAATCGAATGCCCGTGCGGCATTCACAACGACGCCGAGCGCGGCCGGGTCGGCCATCCCGACGTCTTCTCCGGCAAGGATAACCATACGGCGGAAGATGAAGCGGGGATCTTCGCCGGCATACAGCATCTTCGCCATCCAGTAAAGGGCGGCATCCGGGTCGCTGCCGCGAAGGGATTTGATGAAAGCTGAAATGGTGTCGTAATGGGCGTCGCCATCTCGGTCATAGAGAACTGCGCGCTGCTGAATGGATTCTTCGGCAATGGATCGGGTGATATGGATGATGCCGTCGCGCCCCGGGGCCGTGGTCTCCACGGCCAGTTCGAGCGCATTGAGAACGCCGCGCGCGTCGCCGTTTGCAACCCGTACGAGATGGTCGAGCGCATCTTCCTCAATGCTGATTTTTTTCCTGCCATATCCGCGTTCGGTGTTCCGCAGCGCCTGAAGCGCGACTGCCCGCAGATCAACCTCACCGAGCTGGCGAAGCTGGAAAATTCGCGAGCGTGACACCAGCGCTTTGTTGACCTCAAAGTAGGGGTTTTCCGTGGTCGCACCAATCAGAATCAGAACGCCATTTTCAACGTGCGGCAGTAGAGCGTCCTGCTGGGCTTTGTTGAAGCGGTGGACTTCATCGATAAACAGAATCGTCCGTCTTCCGAAGAGCGAAAGCGTTTTCTGCGCACTCTCGATGGCATCGCGAATATCCTTGATGCCGGCAAGTACGGCATTGATTGAGAGAAACTGCGCCTTCGTGGTATTTGCAATAATTCGGGCGAGCGTCGTTTTGCCGGTACCGGGAGGGCCGTAAAATATCAGGCTCGATAGTTGATCGATTTGAATGGCCCGCCGCAGAAGTCTCCCCTCTCCAATGATGTGATCCTGGCCGATAAATTCTTCAAGTGTTTGTGGCCGCATACGATCGGCAAGCGGCGAGGTTTTTTTGAGCAGGTCGCGGGCCTGCGAATCAAAGAGGTCAGATGGGCGATCTTGTGGAGAGTTTTTTTTCATGATAATCCTCTGGCTCAGGTGCAAAATACGTCACGCACCGGTCGTTTTTTGCCCGAAGCAAATGAAACACGGCATGGGGAGGTGTTGCCGCAAAAACCGGCGATTCTCGTTGATAGTTATAAGCTGGAATCGCTGTCGCAAGAAATTGGCTATCCTCCAATGAGAATTTCAGATTAATTAATATATCATCTGATTTAAGTAATTTTATGTGGTTTCGTCCGATCATTTTTTAATTTGAGATATATCTTTAAATAAGTGTTACCTGAAGTCTTGCATAATATATAGTTTTTAGTCTTTGTTTCGGTAAAACACACCCTATACTGCTTGCGGAGGAAGAAGTCTATGCGTTCCAATGTTAAACGATTGGTATTTTTTATTGTCGCTGTATCTTTATGCGTTTCAATGGTTGAGGCACAGACGCTCCAGCGAAAAGCGCTCTTCAATCTGGGGTGGAGACTAACGGCATCAAATCCTACGGGCGCCCAAGCCATTGCCTTTAACGATTCGTCGTCATCGTGGCAATCGGTGAATGTACCGAGTTCGGTATCGTACGACGCCCCGTACGCCAGCTATGAAATGAACCACTTTGCTGCGACCTGCTGGTATCGGAAACATTTTACGTGTCCTGCAAATATACAGAAGGTTTTCATTCACTTTGAGGGCGCCATGCAGACCTGCGATGTTTTTGTCAATGGCGATTCGGTCGGCAGTCACCAAGCCAGCGGCTATACACCCTTTTTCTACGATATTACCAACTACCTCGTGCGCGGCGGGAGTAATGTGATTGCGCTGCGGCTCAATAACGTCGACGATCCCGGCATACCTCCGGGCGGATACGGGACCGACGGAGAGCCTGATTTCTTTTTGTTCTCCGGCCTCTACCGGAATGTCTGGCTGCTTTTCAAGGATAGCGTTTACATTCCCGACTGGGGTCAACGGATAACGACTCCCGGAACGACGACCAGTGCCGCGGTGCGCGCCCGGACCGTTGTTGCCAATGCAACCGGTGCGGCAAAGAGTGCGGACGTAACCATCACCTTGCTCAATGCCGCAGGCGTAAGCGTGGTCACTGCAACGAACACGCAATCGGTCCCTGCCGGGTCTTCAACCAATTTCGATATGACCACATCGGCAATTACGCCGCAGGTCTGGTCGCCCGCAACGCCGAATATGTATTCACTGCGGACCATCGTGACGGTAGGCGGCGCCGTTGTAGACAGCATCGTGCAGCCGGTTGGCTTCCGGTGGTATTCCTGGAGCACGAGCAATGGTTTTTCATTGAATGGCTCCAGGTTTGAACTGTATGGCATGTGCGTGGACCAGATGATGGGCTGGATAGAAAATGCAATGCCCGACTCGCGGTGGTTTCAACTGATAAAGAAAGCAAAAGCGATGGGCGCCAACAGCCTCCGTTGCTCGCACTACCCGCGCGCTCAGGCATTTTATGACGCGTGCGATAAGCTTGGTATGCTGCTATGGGTCGAACTGCCGACCTGGATGGTGTCGGAGCCGGCCACCCTCCCTGCCACGTACTGGCCGAACCTCGACACCTGCGTCAATGAGATGGTGCTCGATGGCTTCAACCATCCTTGCATTTGGGCCTGGGGAATCGCCAACGAGCCCAACTATAATTATGGAACGTATTGGGACGCGGTCGTCGGTTTGATCCACAACCTTGATTCGTTCGCCGTCACCGGAAGAGCCATCAGCTACGCGAAATATGATGGCGCAAACTGGGTGTATACCGGCGGCAATGGGCAAAATTTAGATATCAACGGAACCAACTATAGTACATCGGCTCCCGCGTCACTACCCTTTGTTAATACCGAATCGTATACCAGCTGGGATCGCCTTTACTCGCGCGGAAGTTCGTTGGATCTTGAGCAACCTGCTCCCGGAGCCGAAGCAAACGCCGAGGTAAGCAACATGTCCTATGTAACCGGTGTTACTTCCGGAGCTCTTGCAGGAGGACACTTCTGGTGCTTCGTCGATTATAATTCGTGGCGAAATTCGACCGGGCAGCAGGGAGTAGTGGACCGGTTCTGGGTACCCAAGGGTGCGTACTTTGCATTCCAAAAAGCCTGGGCGGGTGTCTCTCCGGGTAGTGTTGCGGGTCCGGCTCCGGATTATCCTTCAACCACCGGGACCGCAACAAAAATTGACCTTGAGGCGGATACCACGAATCTCCAGGCAAATGGATCAGATGTGTCAATTATCGTCGCAAACCTGCGCGATGCCGGCGGTACCTGCATCGCCCAAAATTGCAATATCACCTGGACCGTCACCGGCGGAGCAACGCTCTATCCAGGAACGGGTTTCACGGGTAATCTCACCACCGTGACCGATTCGGCGCTCGGCGGCAGGGCGACGGTGCTCCTGCGAACCACCACTACCGCAGGGCCTATCACCGTAACCGCCACCAGTAGTTGCGGCCTTCCCGAAGCCTCCATCGATCTTACCAGCACTCCGGTCACTGAGTCGGACTATACTTCAGTTCATCAGGGACTCCTCCTTCAGGAAACATCGAGTGCAACGTCCCGCCTGCGAGCAGTTTATTCGGAAAAAGGTGTAATGCTCACTTTCCCTGCCGGCGTTGGGAAAAGCGTGCAGATCATCAACGTTCAGGGAAAAACGATTGCTACCTATACTATCCGGAACGGAGCCCCGATATTTATCAATCACAAGGTAGCAAGCGGAGGGGTATGTTTTGCAGCATGGAGCGATAGCGGCCGACGGATGGTGACGAAGTTGAATCTGGTTCAATAAGGCTTTTGCCGCACAACGATATGATGGTCTTGGGGCGCCCTTGATGAGGGGGCGTCTATTTTTTGTGCGGTAGGGGAGGGATTTCGTGCTTGCAGGAGGAATTCCAGGGATGGGGCGGTAAATCGCTAAAGGTTTTATTCCCCTACAGCAAGCTGCGGAGGAGTTTATTTTTAACGATTGTATCATGTTACCTGAGGTTGTGCACTATAACTATTATTTTATCACGATACTTTGAGGGCGCACTCTAAGGGCGGAGGAGGTAATTTATGTGTTCCAATGTTAAACGATTGGCTTTTTTTATTGTTGCCGCGTCTCTGTGCTTTTCAATGGTTCAGGCGCAGACGCTCAGTCATGACGCTCTTTTCAACATGAACTGGAAGTTTATCCAGGGTAATCCTCCCGGCTCACCGCAGTCGCCGACGTTTAACGATAATGATTGGACTATCGTAAACATCCCGCATTCGGCATCATACGATGCGCCTACGGTGGCGACGGAACTCAACTTCTACGGCAACCCTAACAATACGGGCATGACCCACTACTGGTACCGGAAAAAATTCCTTTGCCCGGCAAATGCTCAAAAAGTATTCATCCGGTTTGAAGGGGTGATGCAGGGCGATACCGTGTATGTTAACGGGACCGAAGTCGGCACGCATTACAATAGCGGTTATACGGGCTTTTTCTTCGACATCTCCAACTACGTTACCCGAGGAGACTCAACGCTTATCGCCCTTCATTGCACGATTGACAATGATGAAAATATTCCCCCCGGAGGCAGCAATTGGAACAATAACGGGGCAGGCCCTGATTATCTGCTTTTTTCCGGAATCTATCGCGACGTGCATCTGATTTTTAAAGACAGCGTCTATATTCCTCCGCGGGGACAGCAGATTACTACTACCGGATCGACAACCAGTCCGACCGTTCACGCAATAACCAGCATCAAAAACGAAACCGCAACGGCGAAGAGCGTCACCGTTGCCCTTACGCTTTTTGATCCGTCGTCGGGTACCGCCGTGGCAACGCAAACGACAACGCAAACGGTAAACGCAAACAGCGCATTGCCCTTCAACATGATCACGCCGGCGGTTGCCTCGCCGAAACTCTGGTCACCGACAACTCCAACGCTTTATTCGCTTCAAACTCTGGTCAGCGTTGGCGGCGCCGTCGTAGACAGCTCGGTGACGAAGATCGGCCTACGTTTTTACTCATGGAGCGCGAACACTCCGGGCGGACTTTTGGTTAACGGCACTCTTACCAAACTGAGGGGTGTTTGCCTGTGTCAATTCATGGGCTGGATCGAAAACGCGGTGCCGGACTCCCGGTTTGCCAAAGAGGTCGCCATGATGAAAGCCATGGGGGTCACCAGCATCAGGTGTTCGCACTATCCAAGAGCTGATGCATTTTATCGCGCCTGCGATTCCGTAGGCATGCTGGTGCTTGTCGAGGTTCCCTCATGGGGGGTCAATGGTGGCTTCAGCGGCCTCACTTTATTCTGGAGCCGTATGTATAGCTGCGACTCGGAAATGGTTCTTGACGGATATAATCATCCTTGTATTTGGGGTTGGAGCTGTTTCAATGAGCCGAGCGATAAGGATCTGGGACCGGACTTTTCTAGAGATTCTGCCATCATCCACGGGCTCGATCCGGTTTCGGGCTCGGGCCGCGTTACCCTGGTGGCAAATTATTCAGCGAATATTATGTACCCCTTGGATATATATGGCTTGAACTATGAAACTTCGACGAATACCAACCTCCCTATTGTTAATACTGAAGATTATGGTAATTGGGACCGTGCGTTTCTACGAGGGAACTCCATGGACTCGAGCGTGAGTGGTTCAAGCGAAGCGGCCAGTGAGGTCAATACCATGATGGCCGATTGGAGTACGGCCGAAAAATGCGGGGGAGCGCACTTCTGGTGCTTCCAGGATTACTGTTCCTTCAGGAATGAGGTTGGATTGGAGGGGATAGTGGATCGTCTCTGGATGCCTAAAAACGTGTACTTCATGTTCAGGAATCAATTGACTGGAGCGGCGACCGACTATTGGCAGGGCGGCACACCGACGCAATTGGAGCTTGCAGCGGACCTCACCTCCCTCCAGGCCAGCGGTTCGGATATTTCTCAGATTGTAGCGACGATGCGGAACGCCGCCGGGCAGTGCGTGCAGACTCCATGCAATATAACCTTTACCGTCACGGGCCCGGCAACCCTTTTTCCTGATACCTGCGTGGAAGGGGGAACTCTTACGGGTAATGTTACTACCGCAACCACGAAGATGAGAGGCGGTCGCTGCGGCGTGCTCCTACGAACCACCACCACGCCCGGCCCCATCACCGTGACCGCCACGAGCAGTTGTGGCCTAACATCCGCATCAGTCAATATTACCAGCACTCCGGTAACCGAGTCGTACTATACGTCGGTTCATCAAGGTCAAGAACTCTCGCAGCGGACGCGGGGCACATCGTCCCAACTGCGAGTGGCCTATTCGGAAAAAGGCGTAATCCTCTCTTTTCCTGTCGGCGTTGAAAAAAGTGTGCAGATTATCAACGTTCAAGGGAAAACGATTGCTACCTATACTCTCCGGAACGGAATCCCGATATTTATCAATCACAAGGTAGTAAGTGGAGGAGTATGCTTTGCGGCATGGAGCGATAACGGTCGCCGGATGGTGACGAAATTGAACCTGGTTCAATAAAGTTTTCGCCGCACAATATATGATGGTTTTGGGGCGCCCCTGATCGGGCGCCCTTTTTTATCGTGCAAATTCGATAAGCGAGGAAAGCGTCAGTATCATGTGAAAGCCCACGGCGGATACAAAAGTGGAAATATGGGCAGACCCGGAGTTACGGTCGGAAAAGGATTGCGGATCTCCGCCACGGAGCGCACAGCCCGGAGATCATGGAATCGATGCGATTCATTTTATTCGTGTTTCGCTTCGTGAACTGTAGCCCACAAGATCAGAACGGTGATGGCGCTCGTTGCCGCGCCAAATAAAAATGGCGCTGGCGGATGTATGCTGAAAAGAAGCCCCGCAATAACACTCGCCGGCAGGAGCCCGATTCCGACGATGGTATACGAAAACCCAAGCGCAGTTGCTTTTGATTCTGCGGGCGCAATGGAAACAACAAATGCTTTTTCCATGCCCTCGGTCATTGCCGCATATACGCCATAGAGCAGCCAGCATCCCCAAAGCAGGGCGCTGCGAGAAACCAGGCCGAACCCGGCGTACACGAGACCGTAAAGCGCATACCCGGTCATCAGCACTCGTTTGAACCCGATCCGGTCCGCGAGCGATCCAAACGTGTGCGAAAGGAGAGTACTTGATAAATTATAAAACAGGTACATGAGCACCACCGTTGGAAGCGCAAAACCGAGATTCATGCTCCGCAAAAACAAAAATTGGTTTGACGAGTTGCCAAGCGTGAAAATTGCCTGGGCAAGGAAAAAAAACCTTAAATTTTTATCGTAGCGACGCAGGTCAAAGTTCGGCTTCGGCCGCATTTTAGCAGTAGCCACTGCTGCCGATGGCTCTTTTATGAAAAATAAAAACACAATGCCAATCGCGGCTGGTATAATGGAAGCGATGAAAACCCTGTAGAATCCGGCTATGTCTTTGATGGTGCCGGTAGTGTGGTCGATGAACTTCAGGCAGAAAAAATAGAGTATCAGAACGCCGAGAGTTGCGCCTGCAAAGTCCATTGCCCGTTGCAGGCCGAAAGCGCGGCCCTGGACATCAGGTGAAACAGAGTCGGCTATCAACGCATCGCGCGGGGCGCCGCGGATTCCCTTCCCCACCCTGTCGATGAATCGGGAGAATAGAACAAAGAACCATCCAACCGAGGCAAAGAGGAGCAGCGTCTTTGCGACGGCAGACAGGCTGTATCCGGAAATGGCAGGACCTTTACGCTTCCTAACACGGTCGGAATAGTACCCGGAGAAGACCCTGAGCAGGCCCGCTGTAGACTCCGCCACGCCTTCGATGATGCCGAGCGCCGGCCCGATAAATGCACCCTTCGCCGCAAGAATTATACTGACAAAGGCCTGAATGAGCGGATAGATCATCTCGCTCGAAACATCGGTGAAAAACGAGGTGAGCCCCGTGAGCAGGACGTTACGGTGGAAAGGGGTGGGTTTCACGATAATGGATAGATGCGGTTCAGGTATTCAGGTATTAATAGGAAAAATAAAAATTGCCGCATGCTGAAAAAAAACCATTTGCTTAAAGATGAAGTGTCCTTCGTTTCGGCGCATTGGCATACGACGAGGCACGTATTGGGTTGATCAAACTCTAATGACCATAACTGAACGCATGAAATAGTCCCATCGGTAGCGGCAAAATGCTATTTTATCAGACTTAGATCGAACCGGGAAAAAAGCACTCATTCGAGGAGGATATCATGGGTAAAGGCGATAAGCGCACGCTGCGCGGGAAAATATTCAAGGGTTCCTTCGGCAATAAAAGGCCGCGCAAAAAGGATAAAAGAACGAACTCAAAAAAAGAAGGGTGATCGGCCTAAAAACCTGAATTCATGCAGAAGGCCCCCGCGAGATTGTTGCCGGAGGCCTTTATTATTGGTGATCAGATGGCCTTGGGCTGGCAGAGATTTTTCTTATCGTTTGCGACCCGGCCGCAGCTTTTGCAGATGAATGCGGGTTTATTCACAAGAGGTATAATATCCTTGACATCAAGGTCGCACGCACAGCATGTCAAGGCGCACATTTTGTCGGCACCGGCATGGTGTCCTTCAGCTTTTGGACTCATAGTAACTCTCCTTGGTAGAGGTTGAAGAAGCAGTACTTTTTTCAAAAATAACTTTTATCTTCCGCCGATGCAAATTTTAACGACGTTATCTGTTTGCAGCAGTGGGATACCGAAGAGCTGGCAACGGTGCGAAGTGCGCGAACCACAGCTCATGGACCCCGCAGGCGCGTTGATCTGCCAATAGGTCCAAGAGCAAGGCGAAAACATGCACCAAACACCCCTTATCACGGCCACATTAATTCCGTATCTATTTAACCATAGCATTGGCGTGGAATAAATGCTCCCCATCTCAAGTAGCGGGGTCTTTAGATGCCTAAAAGATTTGTTAGATTTTTTTGCGAAGGTTCTGGAAAAGACTACAATAGTCGATTTTTTTGTAGCTTCGCGATGTGGTGCAAAAAAAGCTTGATTCTTTTGCAAAAGGCCGATATATTGTTAATAGGTTGTTCGTACTTTCAATGGGGCGGTCGATATGTTGGATATTAAAAGATGACCTTACCAAAACGAGAAAGTGCAGTATCTGTCTATATTACAATATGTTGCAAATAGATATGACATTAATAATACGCTCTTTGATCCACCGGAATAGATAGACGCACGCATTAAAGCTATTGATGCGCCAAGTATAGTGTACCGATTTTAACGTAAAAAGAGGTCACTATGAATACTCTAAAAGGCTTGAGCGCAAATGAAACGATTTTTCAGCGATGTGGTTTCTCTTTGAAAAAAGGCTGGTGCATCGCGGTAATGTCTGCCGTGGGTGTACAACTGGCGCTGTTTGTTTCCGGTACGCAGCTCTATGCGGATAATTATTTCACGTGGTCGTATTACCGCAATATCGTCCTCAATACCAAATCGAGCGGTGCAAATGTATCGAGTCTGGTCCAGAATTTTCCTGTTCTGATTCGGTTGACCACTGCTGATTCGATGGTTTTTAAAAATTCTCAATCTAACGGAGCGGATATCCGTTTCGCAAATTATAGAGGAGCCCATCTTCCCTACCAGATTGAACGATGGGACAATACGGACAGGAAAGCGGAGCTGTGGGTCCTTGTAGATTCGGTAAAAGGATCGGATAGCGTGAACAGCACGGCGTATCCGAACGGATACCTCCAGATGTATTGGGGAAATAGCAATGCGGCGGATAGTGAAAACGCGGCAAGCGTGTTCTCAACTTCAAATGGGTTTGCGGCGGTTTGGCACCTGCAGGACACGACCGAAGCGTGCGGCAAACTGCCTTTAACCGGTGCAACCAAACCGACGACAAAATCCTCCGGGATCATCGACTCGGCGTATAACTTCAACGGCACGAGTCAGTATTTTAAGACGGCGGATTCAACACTCTATGCTCCCAGTCTGAACTTTGCATATAATACACCGTTTACCTTATCAGGATGGGAGTATGATAATAAAGCTACCGCTACGTATCGTGAGATTATCAGCAAGGGCGGCAACAACTGGCATATGGGAGAGAGAACCGGAGGCGGCAGATATGAAATGTTGAATACCAGCGCAAGTTACGGATGGATATGGGACACGACGGTAACGGTTCCTACGACCGGCGCATGGCATTATATAACCGCGGTCCGGAGTTCTACCCAGGGAAGCGCGCCGAGTTATGCGGACTCTCTTTATATCGACGGTGTTTTGGCGACAGGCCCGGTGACGCCGATTCTGAACGCCGGTTCAACATTTGTCGGCACGTGGGCTATTTACATAGGTCAAGAGCCCGATAATACCGGCTATCTCTGGAACGGCCAGCTCGATGAGGTTGAAGTTTCGACCGTCGCCCGCAGTGCAAACTGGATCAAGCTATGCTATCAAGACCAGCAGGCAAACCAGACGCTGGTCATCAAGGGCCCTATTCAACTGCAGGTACCGTCTCTTGCCCTGCCGACGAACGGTGCGATGAACCTGCCGATTTCACTGACCATGGACTGGGGCTCAGTCCCGGGTGCGGCATCTTATAACGTACGGGTATCGACGTCATCAAGCTTTACGTCGACAGTCTCGAACCAGACGGGTCTTACGATGCTCTCCGCAACGGTAAGCGGTCTTGCGAACAGCACGCCGTACTACTGGGAAGTAAATGCAACAAATGGAACCGTGACCGGGGCATGGTCAAGTGTATGGAGTTTTACGACGTTAGGGATTTCAGCTGCGCCGTCTCTCGTTTCGCCGACGAATGGTACGACGAACCAGGCAATTTCATCGACTCTAAGTTGGAGTACGGTAACAGCGGGAGCATCGTATAACGTACAGGTATCAACATCATCGGGTTTTACGACGACGGTATTGAGCCAGACCGGTCTTACAACGCTCTCCGCAACGGTAAGCGGTCTTGCGAACGCCGCACTATACTACTGGGAAGTGAGCGCAACGAATGCGAGCGGAACCGGCTCGTGGTCGAGCGTGTGGAGCTTCACGACGGTTGTTTCTGCGCCAGCTGCCCCTACGCTCTCATCTCCGACAAGCGGTCCTCAGCCGATATCCGGGTTGACCCTGAGCTGGGCATCGAACTCCGCCGGAGGCCCGGTGACTTCCTACCAGCTGCAGGTGACGACCGATGCCAGTTTCACTACGACGGTATATAATTGGAGCAGCGTATTGACGACATCCCAGGCTTTGCCCACGCTTATCGGCGGCATATCCTATTACTGGGAGGTTGGGGCAACCGGTCCCGGCGGCGGCCCTGTCTGGGCGGGCCCATGGACTTTTACCACCCTGGTCGCGGCGCCGCCTCTTGCGTCTCCGACAAACGGCGCAGCCGGCCAGTCGCCGACGTTAAGCCTCACCTGGGGCAGCGTGAATGGAGCGGCCTCGTACGGCGTACAGGTATCGACCGATATCGCCTTTGGCAGCACGGTGTTCGGTCAATCGGGCCTGACAGCGTTTTCCAGCGGCGCTGTTGCCGGTCTTGCTGGCGGCACGACCTACTACTGGGAGGCAAACGCGTCGAGCGCGACGGTCACCGGCGCTTGGTCTACAGTGTGGAGTTTCACTACGGGCGTGACGCAGGTGATACCGCTCAACATCGCATGGAACATGAAGTCGCTGAATGTCATTCCCCCGTTCGATACCGCGGCGGTGTTCGGAACCGATTCCGAAGGTTTCTTGTTTGTGAAAGATAACGTCGGTTACCTGTACTGCCCGTACTGGGGCCAAGATAACATCCATTATGTTCAGGTGGGCCAGGGGTACCAGTTATATACCAACGTACCCGATACCATAAGCGTGCAGGGCGTACCGGTGAATTATGCCAACACGCCGATAGCGCTCTCCTCAGGTTGGAACATGATCGCCTACCTGCCGCCGACCGACGACTCCATAGCGCATGCGATGGCGTCTATCGTTAATTCAGTGATTATCATCAAGAATAATTCCGGTCGCACCTACTGGCCGTCGCTTGAGGTCGATGGCATCGGCGTGATGGCCGTCGGCGAGGGATACAAGGCGCTGATGAGCGCGAACGTTTCGTTTACCTATCCTACTCCGCTGTCGATTTCAACTGATAAGCGCGCGGCGGCCTCCGGCAGCGGGTCGACGCTCCTTCATCTGCCCGATCCATGCCATTATGCCGTGCATGCAAATACCGGGAACAACGCCACGCTTCTGGCGATAAACGTAATGGTTGACAATCGGACCGCGAAGGATAGCAGCGAAATCGGGGCATATGATCCGGCGGGGAATCTGGTCGGTTCAGGAACGGTCATCCACGGACGTGCCGCTTTTGCGGTCTGGGGCGCGGACCCGATATCCAAGAAAC
>Ga0187875_10001025_pt1 | contig 22095 bp, 15 predicted proteins | sample June2016WEW_17_1_2_FD_132978 | JGI IMG/M metagenome (GOLD analysis project Ga0187875, IMG submission 132978) | Peatland microbial communities from SPRUCE experiment site at the Marcell Experimental Forest, Minnesota, USA - June2016WEW_17_10 | ecosystem: Environmental > Terrestrial > Soil >... | reverse complement strand
CATCGCCCCCAGGTTCTGGATCGCGTTGAGTCGCTTGACGATGACCTTCTTGCGCCCCATCGCCACGGCCCCCTTGGACAAGCAGACGGTCACGATCATCGGCAACATTTCGGGCGTCAGACCGACAGCCACCGCCAGCGCAAAGAAGAATGCTTGCCCCCAATCTCTCTTGGTGAGGCCGTTGATGAGGAAGACCAGGGGCACCATCACCAACATGAAGCGGAGCATTAGCCATGTGAACTGGGCAATGCCGCGATCAAAGGATGTCTGGGTCGGCTGATCCTGGAGCGACTGGGCCATGCCCCCGAGGTACGTGTCCTTGCCGGTGGCAACGATCACCGCGCTGGCCGAGCCGCTTTCTACGCTCGTGCCCAGGAACGCGATGCTGGTCAGTTCGATCGGCGCGGCCGCTGCCCCCGTGGTCTTTTTCTCAACCTCCAGCTTCTCGACCGGGAAACTTTCTCCGGTCAGCGAGCCTTGGATGACGAATAGATCCTTGGCCTGAACGATCCGCACGTCGCCGGGAATCATGTCGCCGGCGGCCAGTCGAACCACATCGCCGGGGACAAGCTGTGCGACGGCGATCTCCCGCGGTGCTCCGCCACGAAGCACGGTCGCGGTCACCGAGATCATGGCCTTGAGTTTGGCCGCGGCGTTGCCGGCTTTGGACTCCTGAATCAACTTCAAACCGACGCTCAGGGCAATCATGGATGCCATCACGGTCGCGCCCGGCGAATCTCCCGTTGCCAGTGAGATCGTCGCGAGCACAGCCAGCAGGATTACGAGCGGGTTGAGCATCGCGCGCCAGAGTAGCTTCCCGAATCCCGCCCGCTGGTCTTTCGCCAGCACGTTGGGACCGTACTCGGCCAGACGCGCAGCGGCCTCGCTGTCGGTTAGTCCCTCGGCGCGAGTGTTCAGCTTCGCGTACACGCCCGCTGTGTCCATCGCCGCCGACTCCACCACCAGGGGCGACACGCGTATCGCCGCGGCCTTATGCCGATTGATGGCCAGCACACTCTTGGGGAGGACGGCCGATGGGATGCTAGTCATGTTGAACTCGCGGGCAGGTTGAACCATTGACCCGGGCGCCGACTGTACACCCATTGCCGCCGCAATCCTACTAGATAGTGAAAACTCCTGGAGCCGGTTTCATAAGGGTATGCGCGGTTTGCAAGTCGTTGATAATCCATGGCGGCTTTTCGCGGTTTGGACTTATGAAACCGCTTGTATGCCCGCTGGGTTGATGCCGTACAAATAAATAGTCAGAAGCGCTGATGGCTGGCGGCAACCAACCCCGCACGTTGGTGGTTCGGCGTGCAGGCGGCAAGGGAGCAGACCTCGCGGAACGGATTCGGTGCGAATCCAACACCGCCAACTGGGTAGTAACCCCAATCGTTGCCTCCGTGTAGGGAAGTTTTCGGCGGAACGGTTCTAGGTTAGCGAAGCAGTATCCTGTCAGCTTCTCGAACTGCGGAATCCGCCTGCGAAATAGATGACAAGGCATACCAGCAGAATCAGGCCAAGCCCGCTGCCGCCGACGACGGGACCACCAAAGTAAAATCCGCCGCCGCCGAATAGGAGAAGCAGAACCACTATGAGTAATAATATATTCATGGTGTTAAGATAACGCACCATTGCACGGTTCCTATGGGGCCTTCACCCCATGGGGAAAAGAGAACCGTTCGCCGCAGTTCGCTCCTCATCCGCGACAACCTGCGACAATCTGGGACAATCTGCGCCATTTTCTTGTGGACGTATTTGTGGAAATGCTCGAAAAACCAATCAAATTCCTCAATGAAACTGCAAAAGGGGACGGCTTCGACCCCCACAACAATTCAGTCCTCCTCCAGCTGTGGCGCAAATGGCTCAAATCGTGCAGGTTCTTGAGGGCACCAACGGCCACCAGATTCGAGCCAACTGGTGGCGCAAATGGCACGAATTGGCTCAAATCACACACGCGCGCCATCAAATTCCCTGAGGGTTTCTTCCCACACGTACCGCTGAACTGAAAGGCCTTGGAGGCACAACAACCGACATCAGCGTGTCCATTGCCGCCTGCTGTGCGCCGCGATTGAATTCGACTCTTACAGCTTCCGCTATTCGTTGAGCTCTGGGGCCAGAGAAAGCAATGCGTTTCTCGCCCATTCGGTCGGGCCTTTACCAGACTTGCAAGCTGCTGCTTTGATGCGCCGCTGCTCCTTCAGCGAAATACGAACCTGAAACACAATGCTGCGCGCGTCGTCCTTGGGCAGCTTGGGCCGCCCCATGCGTTTGCTCATGGCGGCAGTTTAGCATAGAAACGGTGTTTGTGTACTACAAAATAGTTGTTGACTTCTTCACTTTCTGTAGTACAATAAGTCTTATAAAGAATACGTTTGCGATATGGCAAGCAACTTGAAAGCAGACAAACAGGCAGTGGTCATCGGCGCGCTGGCCGAAGGCTCCAGCATCCGTTCGATTGAGCGCATGAGCTGCATTCACACGGACACGATTATGCGGCTTGGTATCCGTGTCGCCGCAGCATGCGAGCACCTGCGGGACGTGATGTTGCAGTATCTAGACTGCCATCGCATCCAAGTGGACGAGATATTGGGCTTTATTGGCAAGACGCAGAAGAACGTCAAAACGCGGCACAATGCACGATTTGTTGGCGACGTGTGGACGTTCGTTAGGACTAGCGACATGGCCACGCCCAATCGGATCCATCCGTTTGACCGACCGGCCCGAATTCCGAGTGGTCTGCGGTTCTCTGCGCATGACTTGAAAACGCGAGTTGCATCGATTAGGGAGCGGCTGATGAGATTTTCGGTGCTGAGACAATTGAGGAATTTTATCGATGACCTAAAACGCATGCCGTGCGTCACCTTGTATGACTCCCTCACGGTCTCTGTTTGGTGGGACACGTGATCTGTGCGCGCGTACTTGTAGAAAGGGAGAATGTTATGGAGAACGAGAATACACAAACGAAATATGGGGGCAAACTCGCGCCGAGTCGCCGTGAGGCTGCAGAAGCTGTCAGCTTCAGCATCGAAACCCGCGGTCGTCTCGAGAAGCGCGGACTCATCCAATGTTCACGTCATGCGGCCAGACGCAACGGCGCTGTTAAGCCATTTTGGGACCATCCGTTTGACAAACCAGCCCACAATGGGCGGCGGTCGGTGGTTCCCCGGTGCTCTTGAATCGCCATTGCGGATCACTATGGTATCCGGTGATGAGAACGAACGATGCCAGAAGAAACCAGCGGTCTTTGCGAGCAGCCGGCAACAACTGCGTTGCCCCGATGCTGCTGATTTTCGAAGGCAGAAATTCCGCGTGAATTCATGTTTGCAACCGACAAATTATTAGAACACTGCGAACGGCTGCGACTACCGGCACTCGGGGTCGAGTACCTGAAGCGTGTATCAGCCTCTCCGCCGTCACGGCGCGTTCGAAGTACCGGCACCAACGTTGTCTGCCGTTTTCCCAGCAAGAAGATGGGCGCGGTGATTCAGGCCGAAAGCCACCGAAACGAACTCTCCCTCGTTTACGTGCTGGAGCACTACGACCGGGATGCAGTCGCGTACTGGGATCAACCCGAGGGCATAAAGATCACCTACACCAGCGCAAGTGGTCGTACGACCAGCCCGACGATCACCCCGGACTACCTGGTGCTGAGAAATGATCGCGTGGAGTGGGTCGAGGTTAAGCCGGACGACGCATTGCCAGAGTTGGCAAAAAAGTTCCCCTATCGATATGTCCGCGGCGAGGATGGAAAATGGCATAGTCCGCCTGCCGAGACCACAGCGAGTGAGTATGGATTTAGCTACCGCATTTGGACCCCTTCAGAGGTCAGCCCGACGTTGCTGCGCAACATCAAAATGCTGGCCGATTATTTTGGCGCCGACGCGAGTCGTGTTCCCGCCGAGGTCAAGGGGCAACTCAAAGAGTTGGTGCAAATCGAGCAGGGATTGTCACTGGAAGACCTCCGTCAACGCTGTGGAACGGCTTCAGCCGATCATATTAATCTGCTCATTGTTCACGATGAGTTGTTCGTCGATCTGGCAGCAGCGCCGCTGACCAATCCAAAGATGGTGCAGGTATACTCTTGCCGCGAGGCCGCTGAGACGGTCGCACTCTTAACGAACGGCAAGTTGGGGAACGTCTCTTGCCTGAAGGACTGTGGGGAGTTCTCTGACGGCTCCACCTGTCTGGAGGAGGGAAATGCCGCAACGCCAAGCCGTGTTCCCGATGGGCGATTGTCAACGGAAGCCGCTCAATTCTTGCGCTGCGCAAGCCCAGAAGACCTTGCGATCGCAAACCGACGGTACCGGATTCTGATGGACCAAGAATTTGCGAAATCCAACCCCGCACCCAAACGAACAGTGAGACGGTGGTACCGGTTGTACAGTTCGGCTGAAGACCGGTACGGCTACGGAATGCTGGGCCTGATTCCACGTTTCAAAGATCGCGGCAATCGTGGGCCACATTTCGGTGACAATTTACTTAAACTGGTGGACCGCGTGATTGACAAAGTGTACTGCAGCCCCACGCGCCCAAACAAACGACACGCGTACGACCAACTTCGACTTGAGTGCAGTCGGACGGGGCATTTAACACCCAGTTATGCTTGGTTCACCAAACGGATCGCGATGCGCTCCAATTACTCGCTCGCGCTGTCACGAGAGGGTAAACGCGTGGCCCACAAATTCGAACTCATCCGACCCGGTGAGCCCAACGACAATAATGGCGAATTCCCCTGGCAGGTTTGCCTCACGGATCACACTCTGACCGACGTTGAGCTGGTCTGTTCAGAAACAGGCGCGAACCTCGGGCGGGCCTGGCTGTCAGTTTTGGCTGACGGATTCAGTCGCCGGATCTTGGCGTTTGTGCTCACCTTCGACCCTCCATCGTATCGGACGCTGATGATGTTGATGCGCCGGTGTGTTGAACGGCACAGTAGGTTGCCAGGGTGTCTGGTCGTGGACGGTGGAAAAGAGTTCCAAAGCGTCTACTTCGAGAATTTGACCGCTGCCTACGGAGTCGTCGTGAAACGTCGCCCCCCTGGCAAGGCCAGGTTCGGCAGTGTCATCGAAAGACTGTTCGGAACGATTAACACCGCGTTCCTACACAGATTGAGGGGCAACACGCAGAACACGCGCAACGTCCGCCAGTTGGGAAAGTCGATGAACCCCAAGGGGCATGCAGTCTACACACTCGAAGAATTGCACGACATGTTGTCCGCCTTTGCGTTTGAATTCTACGACAATCGTCCGCATCCGACGTTGAACTGCTCGCCAGCAGAAAAATATGCGAAGGGCATTGAAATCTCCGGTGCGCGCGAGCATCGGTCGATCACGTGTGACGAGGCGTTTCATCTCATGACTCTTCCGACAACCGCAAAGGGGACCGCAAAGGTTCAGGCGGGCATGGGGGTAAAAATCAACGGCTTCTACTACTGGGCGCCGGAAATGCGCAGTCGGCATTTCGAAGAGAAGTCGGTCCGGGTGCGGTACGATCCTGAGAATCTGGGCGTGGCCTGGGCGTACTTGGGCGACCAATGGGTCCAATGTAAACCAAACGGGACGATGAATCTGGAGGGAAGAACAGAAAAGGAAATGAAGCTCGCCACGCTGGAATGGCGCCGCTCACGTCAACGTCTCGGGTACCGCCAGTCAAATTCACAGAGGGATTTCGCGGAATACCTGCAGTCCGCAGAAGCGGCAAAGGCACTTCGCCTCCAGCGGGCGAAAGATCGTGCTTTGCGAAGGGCTGGTTCCAAGAATGGGGACTCGGAACCATCTCCATCCGCCGAGCCTGTTGATGCCATTGGCCTGGCAATTCCTGCGGATGTTACGTCTCCAGAGTCACCACAACCAGAGCCGTCGCCTTCGTCACCAACAGAGGACTACGGGGATTTTTGAAGGGAGCCAGTCTATGCCTGAAACCACCCTTGCCGGAGCAACCGAGGATCAGTTGGCACAATTTGACAGCCGGGTAATTGCACACCCGATCTTGGACTCAGTCTTCAAGGACCTGAAAACCGTTACTCGACATCCAGGCGGAATACCACTCGTGGCTGTAGTTGGTCCAACCGGAGTGGGCAAGACCACACTCGTAGACAGACTGTATCGGGAGATCTTGAAGGACTCCGCTGCGGCCATGCAAACAAACCCAGGGCTTATCCCCGTCATCTTGGTGGAAGCTCCATCGCCCGACAGTGGTTCGTTCCACTGGGGTGATTTCTACGTGCGTTTCCTCGAAGCAGCGTTCGAACCGATGATACAGCAGAAAGCGCTGCAGCCTTTCGACAGGGAAGATCGGGAACGTCGGAAGAAAGCGGGGACATTCGCCGCGCTGAGGCGGGCGGTCGAGCAATGCATCGGACACCGCGGCACTAAAATCGTGATCATTGACGAGGCTCAGCACTTAACCAAGGTCCACAATGCTCGCCGGCTCCAGGACCAAATGGATACTATCAAGTCGCTGGCCAGTCTGTCTGGAGTCCAGTTTATCATGGTTGGCACGAATGAACTGCTCACGCTTTTGAACCAGAACGGCCAACTCGCACGCCGTACCCGTTGTATTCATTTTCCGCGGTACCGGTTTGATGATCCGGCTGATCGGCAGTGTTTTTGCAACATTCTTGGCATGTTCGAGTCACGCCTACCAGTCCAAGGCCCTGGCGTCCTGGTGACAAACTCCGGGTATGTTTACGAACACTGCTTGGGTTGCGTAGGTACGTTGAAAGATTGGCTAAAGCTGGCCACCCGGCACGCTGTTGAAGCCGGTAAAAGCTCGCTCGAACTCAGCGACCTGAAGGCAACCGCTTTGAGCAATGATTCGCTGATTCAAATGTTGCAGGAGATCCTCGAAGGTGAACGCCGCATCGAATCCAGCAAGCTGCGGGGCGATGAATTGCGGTCGAAGCTTGGCCTTCAGAAACCCCCGAGTCCCACCGCCCCCGTGGAAGTCGGGAAAGCTGTTTCTCCGCGCAGAGTGGTTGGTGAACGGAAACTTATCCGCGATCCAGTTGGGTTGGCACCATGAGTTCGCATTCCATAGCTGCCGCACACCCGCAGGGCGACGAAGCACGCCGGCTTCCTCTGCGATCCAAACTGTACTGTCTGGAGCCGCTAGGGCTGGCGACAGCGGAGGTCGAGAGTGCCACAAGCTATCTGTCGCGATTGGCCATCGCCCATACGGTAAGCATCTGGTCATTGCTCAAACGTGAGATCGCGCCAAGCTTGTACGGGCCGGGTGTAAACCTTACACATCGGGTTTCCGAACTCATATCTACTGTGGGCCCCGCTTTCAACGGGGAGAACAGTACAAGCCGGAAACTAATTGCCGTTTTGCAATCCCTGACTGGCCGACCGGATCTTAACCAAACTACGATGAGATTCTGCAGAGGATTTGTTTCACCGGGGTTCCTTATCCGGCGAAAACAGGCTTGGTGCAGTGATTGTCTTTCAGAATGGAAGGCGAAGGATCGGCCATTGTACTCACCACTCATTTGGCATCTCGCGGCGGTAGAGGTGTGCCCCCTCCACGGCGCTGCCCTGCGTACGACGTGCCCAACCTGCAATCGTTGGTTCTACCCTTTAGCCGCCCACTCACAACCGGGGTACTGTCCGCATTGTCGTCAATGGCTTGGATCGTCCGAGAACACAACAAACCCCGGCAAACCAGGTTACCCACTGGAGCGGCAAATTGCGCAGCGTGTATCCGACTTCCTGCAAAATGGCCCCGAAGCCTTGGCGGCTGCAACCGCGTCTGCTTTCGCTGGCAATGTTGAGTCGTTCCTCAAGTGTTCATTTGGCGGTAACAACCAAGCCTGCGCGCGATTTCTCGGGGTCACCCGATACACCGTAGGTGCCTGGGAAAGTGGGAAACAGTTACCCACCTTGCTCTCGTTGGCCGACTTCAGTCGAAGAGTGAAGGTTGCTCCGGAGGTTTTGGTGTGTTCTCACCTCCGCGCTATACATATATCACCAGGTTCCAAAGCTGTGACGCGGACCGGGCATCGGCGGTTGTTCGCGCCGCGCAAACACGACTTGGAATACATGAGGAAAAAGTTGGAAGAAGCTGTTACAAGAGGGGTATTTCCGGCGCTTTCCTTGAAGGCAATCTCGGCTCAAGTTGGCTGCCAACAGTCGACTTTAGTTCGGCGGTTTCCTGAGCTGGCCAAGCAGGTCAAGGATTTGCACCGGCAATTCTGCGCCAACCGGAAAACAGTCCGGGCGCAACAGATATGTTCCCAGATAAAACTGACGGTAATCGACATTCATAAGATGGGGATATACCCGAGCATGCGCACGGTTAGACAGCGGTTGCCTAACTTCATTAATATGCGCGATCCCCTGGCGTACGCAGCATGGAAACGGGCGCTAGAGGAACTCGGACTGGCATGTGAAGAACAAATTCGTGACGCTGCTTGAAACTCCCTCCTTGCCCGACTTTTTGGGCAAAGCTGCTGCCAATCGCAAGCTGGCCATGATTCGGTAGCAGTAACTGCGCTGGTCGGTAAAAGCGCGTCCTGGTACAATAAGCTGGCCGCCAGTCAGAAACCGTGTACCAATTTATGGCCGCTGGTCATGACCGGCGGCCACATTGCTGTAGCGGGAGCACGGTGCGGCCATCGGCAGCATGCCCGCACCTCGTTGACAAGGTGCGTTAATTGCTTCACATTCAACCTCATACTGGAGTCGGTGGCCAACTTATGAAACAGTGCGCGGCCACTTAATCGAAGCGGTCACAACATCTGTGACTGATTTTGCTTAACGGCCGGTTGGGCCACTTATTCAAAGCCAAAAGGGGCAAAAAAGCGCGGCCATGAATACATAGCCGACACGGCATCCGGTCGGCGCCCTGAGAAGCTTACATAGCGCGGCTGTGACGGGACCACTCTTTTCGTGTCGGTGTTTCACCCGTTGCTGCCGTCCGGTTTCGGCTTTGCCGACGGAGCGATGATTTTTCTGGTTGCCGCCGAATTGATGCCCGAGAGCGCCGCCAACTGCTCGAAATCGGAGAACGCGTGGGGTTCATGCTCGGCTTCGTACTGATGCTCTTGTTGACTTCCGGTCTCGGGCTATAGATATGTCAGCCGAGACTTCCCGGATTCGCTTCACAAGCCAATGTCATTGACATACAGTGGAGCCGCATGAACAAAGGCTGTGTTTGATGGTTTTTCTCGAAGCGCGTAACCTGGGCCAGCATTCGTCCGGAAATGTGACTGTTGATATGAGCAGAGCGATCTCGACCGAGTTCATCCGTCGTATCCCGAAAACCGATCTGCATGTGCATCTTGGCGGCTCGATGCGTCTTCCGACGCTGATCGAGTTGGCGAAGAAACACAAGGTGAAACTGCCGTCGTACACGGAGGACGGCATGCGGTGGCTGGTCTTCAAGGATCATTACGCCCATCTGCCGGAGTATTTGAAAGGGTTTGCCTACACCCACGCGGTCATGCAAAACGCCGACAACCTCGAGCGTGTTGCCTTTGAGTTGGCGGAGGATAATCTTGCCGAAGGCGTCCGGTACCTTGAGGTCCGCTACGCGCCGCAGAATTATATCAATGATCGGCTCGACATCGAGGAAGTCGTGCGCGCCGTGTGTCGGGGACTTGAGCGCGCGCAGAAACGGCACAACCAAACCAGGTTGGTGACCTCGGGCGTGGATGTCCCGTTCCATTTCGGCATCATTGTGTGCGCGATGCGGTTTATTGTGCCGCAGATGTCGTATTATCACCGGCGGCTGTTCGAGATGTTGCCTTCGGCGTCGCCGAAACAGGTCTGCATGACCGCCTCGATGGAGTTGGCGCGCAACGCGGTCGATCTGGCGCGCAAGAAAGGCTTGCCGGTCGTCGCATTCGACCTGGCCGGCCCGGAAGCCGGTTACCCCGCCGACGACCACAGCCCGGCCTATCAATACGTGCACAATCATTTCCTCCGCAAAACCGTTCACGCCGGCGAAGCATACGGACCGGAGTCGATCTTTCAGGCGATCACGAAGTGTTACACGAACCGCATCGGCCACGGCACGTGGATGTTCGCGCACCACATGATTCAGAATCCGAGCATACCGGACCCCGTGGCGTACACGCAACGTCTCGCCGAATACATCGCGAGCCAGCGCATCACGATCGAAGTTTGCCTGACCAGCAATGCCCAGACGCTGCCGCACATGCGCGACCTCTCCCGGCATCCGCTCCGGCAAATGCTCGATCATGAACTTTCCGTTTCCATCTGCACCGACAACCGGCTCGTCTCCAATACGACCGTTTGCAAAGAATTGCAGATCGCCATCGATAAATTGAAAATGACTCCACGCGAACTGCGCCACGTCATCATTGCCGGCTTCAAGGGCAGTTTCTTCCCGGGCACGTACAGCGAGAAACGTCACTTCGTCCGGCAAGTCATCAACCGGTACGAAGCGCTCGAGCGCGAGTTGGCGACGCCCTGACCTCTTGGCCGCCGGCAATGGCGCCGATGATGGAAAGCGGTTCCTTGCCGGAGACGATGGCGTCCGCCAAGAGAGTAGCCGCGGCGCAACGGGCGCGGTGGGCGAAGTCGATCAATTTCCCCATCCTTCCGCTTGCCCTGCCCTGCCCATCGCGATACACTGATTGCCGAAGCGGAACGGAGATCATTCTTATGCATACGGTCAGGGAACTGTTGCGAGAAAAAGGCAGCCAAGTCTGGACCATCGGGCCGCAGGCTACGGTCTACGAAGCCCTGCAGTTGATGGCCGCGAAGAACATCGGCTCCCTCGTCGTGCTCGAACACGGGAAAGTCGCCGGCGTGTTCACCGAACGGGACTACGCCCGGAAGGTGGCGCTCCAAGGTCGCTCGTCCAAGACCACCACGATCGCCGAGTTGATGACATCCGACGTGTTGTACGTCAGCCCCGACGACACCATCGAAAACTGCATGGCCCTGATGACGGACAAACGGCTGCGTCATTTACCGGTCATGGCGGGCGGCAAACTGGCCGGCGTTGTGTCCATTGGCGACGTCGTGAAGGTGATCATCTCCGAACGCGAGTTCATCATTCGCGAACTCGAACGCTATATCACCGGCGGGCACAGTTCGCTCACCTGATTCCTCGGGCGAGGTTCCGCGGCTTGAAGAACCTGTAGTTCTTCAGCCTTGTGTCATCAGGAACGAAGATCGCCGCCGAACGCGGCGGAACCTCCACGCGCAGGTTGCCGGCTTCCATGTTCACCACTTGCGACGAGTCGAGCAGGTTCTTCATCGGCAAGGCGTGATACAGGTGCGAGTACGGCGTGAAGACGATCCGGCGCAACGGCTGCGATGAATTGTTGATCGCCACCAACGCGGTCTCGTTGATCTGGTCCGTGTGTCGAAGGAAAACCAACGCCTCGTCCTCCATCTTGTGCCCCAAGACCATCAGCTCACCGCGGCGCAACGCGGCGTGCGATTGTCGAATCCCGATGATCTTCTTGTAGAACGCCAGCGTTTCCCTGTCCCATCGATTCTCATCCCAGATCATCGGACGTCGGCAATCCGGATCGTGGCCGCCGTCCATCCCGATTTCCTCGCCGTAATACACAAACGGCACACCGGGCAGGGTAAACTGCGCGACCACCGCGAGCCGCCGTTGGGCCGCGTCGTGAATGGTCCACCGCAACCGCGGCGTGTCGTGGCTCGACAACATGTTCCACGATCGCACCGCGCCGCCGTGGCCGTAACCGCGATAGTATTCCTCGGCAGCATGATTCATCTGCCTTGCGGAGACTTCTCCGGCCAGCCAGCCGAGCACCGCATCGCGAAAGTAGTAGTTCATCACGCCATGGAACGCCTGGTCGCCGTTGCACCAATCCCCCGCGAAACCCATCACTTCACCGAGCAGAACCGCGCTTGGGAACCGTTGTCGCAGCGCCTTCCTCATGTCGCGCACAATGCCCAGGCCAACATCCACCGCCACGTCGAACCGCCAGCCATCTACCCCCAGGTCGAGATATTTCTGCAACACGCTGTCCTTCCCCCGAAACAGCAGCTTCTGCAGCGCCGCGTTCTCCAGCTTCAGCTCGGGCATGTGCCGGTGCCCGCGCCAGCATTCGTATTCGCCGTTTTCGCCGAAGGTGAAGAAATCCCTGTACGGCTTTTGGCCCGACCGCGCCGCGAGGAACCACGGGTGACTGTCGCTCACGTGGTTGAACACCGCATCGAGAATCAGCTGCATCTTGCGCCGCTTCAGTTCGCGCACCAGTGGCTTCAGCGCCTTCTCGCCGCCGAACTGCGGATCGACCGTGAAAAAGTCCGTGGTGTCGTATTTGTGGTTCGATGGCGCGATGAAGATCGGGGTCAGATACAGCGTGGTCACGCCGATGTCCTGAATGTAATCCAGTCGGTCCGTGATCCCCTGCAAATCGCCACCAAAGAAATCTTTCCCGCGCGATGGGTTCTCCGGCATCTCATCCCAGCGTCGCCGCGAATACGATGGATCGCCGTAGACCGGCAACGCCAGCTTGGACTCGGACGTATGCGGTTTCCCGATGGCAAATCGGTCCGGGAAAATCTGGTATGTCACCTGGTCAGCCATCCACAGCGGATCGTTGTTCATGGCGCGGGATTTTAGGGGTTATGCTATGCTCACGCAATGGGCGAATCGCCATCTCAATCGCCGACCCCGAAGCGGTGGCAGATCATCACGGCCTTTGCCGCCGTCTACCTCATTTGGGGTTCGACTTATCTCGGCATCCGCCTGGCTGTCGAGACCATTCCCCCGTTTTCGATGGCAGGCTCCCGGGCAATCGCGGCGGGCGCCATCCTGTATGCATCGGTACGATGGTGCGGCGCGGCGAAACCGGAATTCGCTCATTGGCGGGGCGCGGCCATCGTCGGCGGACTGTTGTTGCTGGGCGGAAACGGACTTCTCAGTTGGGCGCAACAGCGAGTCCCGTCCGGCGTTTCGGCACTGATCATCGGCTCGGTGCCATTGTGGATGATCCTGCTGGAATGGCTCTGGCACCGCGGGCCGCGGCCAACCGTCGGCATTATTTCCGGGCTAATCGTGGGATTTGTTGGACTCGGTTTCCTGGTCGCGTCGGGCCGACTGAGCAACGGGGCGGCCATCAACCTGTCCGGCGCCGCGGTTCTGCTCTTGGCAGCATTTCTGTGGGCCGCAGGCTCGTTGTATTCACGGCGCGCGCGATTGCCCTCATCCCAGTTGCAGGCTGCGGCCATGGAAATGCTCACGGGCGGCGCGCTGCTGATGTTGGCGGGAGGTGTCACGGGAGAATGGACCCGTTTCACGCCCGCGCATGTGTCCGCGCACTCGTGGCTTGCATGGTGTTACCTCGTTACTTTCGGATCGCTGATCGGTTTCACAGCGTACGTATGGCTCTTGCAAGTAGCATCGCCGGCGCACGTCTCGACCTATGCCTACGTTAATCCCCTCGTCGCGTTGTTTCTTGGCTGGGCGCTGGCCGGCGAACAGATCACCTCGCGAACCCTGCTGGCTGCCGCCGCCATCATCCTCGCCGTGATAATCATTGTGACCTGTTCCGCCGAAGTACCGACGGAGGTTTGAGTCAATGCTTCCAGGTCGCCAATGCCAGTTCCTCTGCCAACTGCTTCTCCACCGCCGCCCGCACCAGCGGATCGCTATCCTTGTAGAACGTGCGCGCCCAGGCAAGCGCATGTGAGTCGCCGAGTCTCGCCAGCGCTTCGAGAATATGCGGCTGCGCGCGTGGCGACGCCTTCGCATAGGCCCGTCGCAGGGGACCGATGCTGCCCCTGCCGAAGGCAACCAGCCCGTCCTCCGCCGCGTACCGCACATCCCACCATTCGTCTCCCAGCGCTCCGATCAGTTTCGACATGGCCCGACGATTACCGATTCGGCCCAACGCCTGGGCGGCCCGCAATCGCACCAGTTCTTGCCGGCTGCCGAGGGCTTTCATCGCTGGAACGAATGCCTCACGAGCGCGCAAGTGACCGAGTGTGTAAAACGCCACCGTCCGCGTCTTCTCGCGATCAAACAATGGCAGCACGTGCGGGATTGCCGCGCGCGCCTGTTCGTTGAACCGCGCGAGGAAATAGCAGCACAGTCGGGCCACTTCATCGTTTTTTGCATGGTCGATCCCGTCGATCAACAACGGCACGGCATTCGTACCGAGATGATCCACGATATCTTCCGTCTTCACGCGCACCAGCACCTCGGGGCTGTCCACGCGCGTGAGCAGATAGGGCAATACTCCCGCGCCGCGCTTCTTGAGTTCGTCGGTTGCCGCCTGGGCGTCTGGCCGGTCGCTGATCGAGCGACGAAGAAGTTGTTCGATGGGATTGTGCGAGTCGACGCGCGCAACGGGATACAATCGTCCTGAGGTTGGCCTTGGTGTGCCGAACTCCGGCAAGGCTGCCGGCGCCGCCGGTAGCGGTCCGGTCGGCGTATGCTCGCCCATATTGACGCCGCAACCGTACAACGGCTTCAGCCAGATCTCATTATTCGTCTGGCCCTGCGAATACTTGTTTTCACCGCCCAGATCGAGCATCAGGGCAATGGAACCGTATTCGCGCTTGTCGCCGTCATGCCCGGCCGCCTGCGATTGCTTGGGGTTTGTGCCCGTGTACACGTCGTTGCCCGAGCAATCGAGCAACATCGCAAAGGAGTTGTTGATCGCCGCGCCCTGGGCGGTTGTATCACCGGAATACTTGTCGTTTCCCGCGCGGTCGATGAGGATGCCAACCGCATAATCGTGCGCTGCACCCTGACAAATGTGCGCGGCCGTGTAGGTACTGTTCCCGCCCCAGTCGATCAATTCGCCGCTGCTCAGGTGAATCCCCGCGCCTTGGCAATACTGATACGCGTCGTAGGTATTGTTGCTTCCCAAATCCAGCAGCAAGCCGACCGAGTACCAGTAGCTCGCCCCCTGACCGTAGACATCCGCGACGTAGTGGTCGTCACCCTTCAGGTCGCAAAGAATGCCGACTCCACCGCCCGCATACGGCCGCATCCCGTATCCGAAGCCTTGCGACAATGTGAAGTAATGCTTCGGTAGCCAGCCACACGGATATTTCCCGCCCGCGACGTACGAATCGTTGCCGCCCTCATCCAACAGCAAGCCGATCCCGCTCGTCCCGCCAAATCCCTGCGCCATCTGGGCTGCTTTGAACCGCGAATTTCCGCCGCGCTGCCACAGTATGCCCGCGCCGAACATGCCCGCCCCCTGGCAAAACGTGTCCGCCTCGAACGTCTGGTTCCCCTCCCCTGTCATCAGCAATCCGCAACCGAAGAAGCCAGCGCCCTGCGACAAATGCTTCGCGTGAAACGTGCAATTGCTCCCGAGCGCGGCAAGAATGCCGATCCCGAAAACGCCGGATCCCTGCGAGAAGCTCCGGTTCGAGATGAATTCATCGTTTCCACCCATATCAATCACGATGGAAATTGGCCGACCGAGCAATCCATTCGCGCCGCCCGCACTGTTCAAGTACGTGTCGTCGCCGCCCGTGTCGATAATCAGGAATGCCTCGTTCGTGTACACATGGTGCCCACCGCCGCCGACGATGATCTTGCCGAGCGGCGTGTCGGTCTCGACCTGAAACTCCTGCTTCATGGCCGGATCGTCTTTCGCCGCCTGGAGAATCGTGATAGCCTTGTCAACCGACGCAGCTAATACGTGGAAGGCCCCTAGTAAACCTGCACGATCAAGGTTGTCGCTCGCGTTGAGAAGAGTCGTTTCGAGTTCGCCGTCCTGAATATCCAGATTCTCATTACGTCTCAGCAGATCGGCAACCTCGTTGGTGCTCAGTCCCATTTTCGTCCAGGACTGCAATTCAGTCGGATCCTTGTCCAAAGAGAAATTCTCGATGGCGAATCCTGCAAAGGGTCGCGCCTGCTCGGACGGAAGTGATTGCTTCAAGATTATCTCTGCACATGCCGCATCGTTGGCAATCACCGCGATGGCGCGGGCCACCGCCGGTGGCAGATTCGACAAGAAAACCGAGTCGACCGGAACTGGCCCATAAATCATCCTTATTGCTGTCGGCGGCAACTCGAGTTGCTGGCGAGAGAACCAAGCAAGTTGCCACAATGAAGCGACCGCCTGCAAATTGGACACCACCGACTGACCATACACCGGCAGCGTCAGCGGTTGCTGCAAGAATGTCCGCGCCTTTTGGAGAATGAGTTCCGATTCGACGTTCGTCTTCTGAAACGCCAAATCATGCGGGGTCATCTTGATGGCTTGCATTGCCATCTCGATCGCTTGTTCGTCCCTTGCATCCAGAGCCGGTGGAACTTCACTGCGAACGCACAACGGGCATAGAGCCAGAAAACAAACGACCAACAAAACCCGACCCAATTGCCCTACCATGAGGTGCTCGTTGATTTTGTCCATTTTCGGTTTACCGTATCCAAACTGGGCGCCGAATGCCAGATGGAGATGCGGCAGGCGTGAATTCTGAAACGTGGTTCGTAGTGGCGTCATCGAATTGTGGAGGTCGCAATGAAGGCAATCGCCGTTTTTCCCGGTATACGTGAAATACGTCTGATCGATCATCCCGAGCCGGAACTTTCGACGGTCACCGACGTGAAGCTTCGGATGATCGAGGTCGGCGTGTGCGGCACCGACAAGGAAATCTGCGCGTTCGAGTACGGCACGCCGCCAGAGGGCAGCGATTATCTCGTCATCGGCCACGAATCGCTGGGTGAAGTCGTCGAGGTCGGCACCAAAGTCTCGCGCGTCAAGGTCGGCGATCTGGCCGTGCCCATGGTGCGGCGGCCCTGTCCACATGAGACGTGCCTCGCGTGCCGGAGCGGTCGCCAGGATTTTTGTTACACGGGTGATTTCACAGAACGGGGCATCAAAATGCAGCACGGATTCATGACGGAGTTTGTCGTGGACGACGAGCAATACATGAATGTCGTGCCACCCGGATTGCGCGACGTGGCGGTGCTCGTCGAGCCGTTGACCATCGCCGAGAAAGGGCTGACGCAATTATGGCAGGTACAGCAGCGCCTACCGTGGGCGTGTCCGCTGGAGCCGGGAAAGCCGGCCGCCTACTGCCACCGCGCCGTCGTTCTCGGCGCCGGGCCGGTCGGTTTGCTGGGGGCGATGGTGCTCAGCAATGAAGGTTTCCGGACGTTCGTCTACTCACGGGAGCCAAAACCCGGCCCCAAATCCAGTCTTGTCGAAGCCGCTGGCGCGACATATGTCTCCGGCAAGGGCACGTCGCTGGAGCAATTGGCGGCGCTGGTCGGCAACATCGATCTGGTGTACGAAGCAACCGGCGCGGCCACCGTTTCGTTTCAGTTGATGGAATGGCTGGGGACGAACGGTGTGTTCATTTTCACGGGCGTACCTGGACGCAAAGCGCCCATCGAACTCGATGCCGATCTGATCATGCGCAATCTGGTCCTCAAGAATCAGATCGTCTACGGCACGGTCAATGCCAATCGCGATGCCTTCGAATCCGCCATCGCTGATTTGCAGGTGTTCACCCAGAAATGGCCGCAAGCCGTTCGTTCGTTGATCACGAAGCGATATTCCATGGAGGAGCATCGCGACCTGTTGCTGGGCCGGGCGGGCGGCATCAAAAACGTCATCTCCATCTGCCACGCGTAAGGCTCGCATGACCGCCGAAGAGACCAGACTCAGCGAGGACGCCCAGCGAAAACAGAACTGGAAGCGTTGGGGACCGTATTTGTCGGAGCGGCAATGGGGAACGGTCCGCGAGGATTATTCTGAAGATGGCGACTGCTGGGCTTACCTGCCTCACGACCACGCCCGCAGCCGAGCGTATCGCTGGGGCGAGGACGGCTTGCTTGGCATTACTGATCGCGAATGCCGTCTGTGTTTTGCGCTGGCGTTATGGAACGGCAACGACCCGATTCTGAAGGAGCGGCTGTTTGGCCTGACCGGGCCGGAAGGCAACCACGGCGAGGACGTGAAGGAGTGTTACTACTATCTCGATTCGACCCCGACACATACCTACATGAAGGCGTTGTACAAGTATCCACAGGCGGAATTTCCGTACGACCGGCTCGTCGAGGAGAACCGGCACCGGGGCAAGGATCAACCGGAATTTGAATTGCTCGATACGGGTGTGTTCAACGACAACCGCTACTTCGATGTGTTCGCCGAATACGCGAAAGCCGGCCCCGACGACATCCTGATACGCATCACCGTGGCCAACCGTGGGCCCGAAGCCGCGACGGTGCATTTACTACCGACGCTCTGGTACCGCAACACGTGGATTTGGGGCTGCCGACACGAAGGTTGCTGGATCAAACCGCGAATCTCGGTTGTCGGAGACTCGGTGGTAGAAGGCGATCACGTCAATTTTGGAAAACACTGGTTTGTCGCGGGCCCCGGTCCCGATCAGAAAGCGCCAGAATTGTTGTTCACGGAAAACGAGACGAACACGAAGCGATTGCATGACACGGACAACTACACGCCGTATGTGAAGGACGCATTTCACGAGTATGTCGTGCACGGCCACGCCGACGCGGTCAATCCGAAGCAGGTCGGAACCAAAGTGGCGGCGCACTACACGCTCGAGATTGCCGCAGGCGCGGACGTTGTTCTTCGGTTTCGGCTGTCGAATCAGCCGCTCACGGCCCCCAAAAGCCTGGGCAAGGAGTTTGACGATGTGTTCACGGCGCGGATGCGCGAGGCCGGGGAATTCTACGCCGCCCACGTTCCCGCGGCGCTTTCCAGCACCGAACAAAACGTCGTTCGGCAGGCGTACGCGGGCGCGCTCTGGAGCAAGCAATTCTATCATTACATTGTGAACGACTGGCTCGACGGTGATCCCCAACAACCGCCTCCTCCCGAAGGCCGCGAGAACGGTCGCAACGCCGAGTGGCGGCACGTGTATTCTCGGGACATCATTTCCATGCCGGACAAGTGGGAGTACCCGTGGTTTGCGGCGTGGGACCTGGCGTTTCACATGATCACGTTTGCGAGAATCGACCCGCAGTTCGCCAAGGACCACCTCGTGCTGTTCCTGCGCGAGTGGTACATGCATCCCAGCGGACAGATTCCCGCCTACGAGTTTGCGTTTGGGGACGTGAACCCGCCCGTGCACGCGTGGGAGTGCTGGCGCGTGTACAAGATGACGGGCAGCCGCGGCCAGCGGGACCGGGTGTTTTTGTCGCGCACGTTCCAGAAGCTGGTGATCAATTTCACCTGGTGGGTCAACCGCAAGGACGCCGGGGGCAAAAATATTTTTGGCGGCGGCTTTCTCGGGCTCGACAATATCGGCGTGTTCGACCGCTCGAAGCCGTTGCCGACCGGCGGCCATCTCGAACAGGCCGACGGCACGGCGTGGATGGCGTTCTTCTGCAATACGATGCTCTCCATGTCCCTGGAGCTGGCCCGCGACAACCCCGCCACCGAAGACATGGCGTCAAAGTTCTTCGAGCATTTCGTGGCCATCGCCGATGCGATCAACACTCATGGCGGAATGGGACTGTGGGATGAAAAAGATGGTTTCTACTACGATCAGCTTTCGTTGGATGGCCGCACGATCCCGATGAAAGTCCGTTCCGTGGTGGGATTGTTGCCACTGATTGCGGTCGAATTACTCGAAGACGAAGTTATCAACAAGCTGCCGGGCTTCCGCAAGCGACTGGAATGGTTCCTGGACCATCGCAAGGACCTGGCGCAACAAATTACCTACATGACCTCTGATTGCCGGAAAGAAGTCCATGGCCATCGGTTGCTGGCGATGCCATCGCGCGAGCGGCTGGAGCGGATGCTGCGATACATGCTCGATGAGAGCGAGTTTCTATCGCCGTACGGAATTCGCTCGGTCTCCAAATATCACGAGCGCAACCCGTACTCGTTTCACGTGAACGGCACGGAATACCGCGTCGATTACGTGCCCGGTGAATCGAACACGGGCTTGTTCGGGGGGAATTCGAACTGGCGCGGGCCGATCTGGTTTCCGATCAATTACCTGCTGATCGAGGCGCTGGAACGCTACCACCATTTTTACGGCGACGGGCTGATGGTCGAGTGTCCGACCGGCTCGGGCCACATGATGAACCTGTAACAGGTGGCCGACGAACTTCGGGCGCGCTTGGCGCGCATTTTCCTGCCCGACGGCAACAACCACCGTCCGTGTCACGGGACCGAGGAGCGTTACGCCGCCGACCCGCGCTGGAAAGACCTTGTCCTCTTCTACGAGTATTTCCACGGTGACACCGGCCGCGGCATCGGGGCCAGCCACCAGACCGGTTGGACAGCCCTGGTTGCGCGTTGCCTGGAAGACACGCCGCGCGCCCGCATCCAGCGCACAGCGCGCGCGGTCAGCTAGAACGCAGATTCACTACAGAGACGCAGAGAGTTCGGAGAGCAGGAAGCGGAAGCGGTCGGTCCGATTCCGACGGATGGCTGTGGCCGACACCGAAACGGTCACAGGCGACGTGCGGGACGGCTGGGAGAGGTGGCTTTCGGCGCGGCGTTGGACAAGTGCGTCCCGGCCGACTGCCTGCTGGCGATGCCGAAGAAGAAGCGATAAGAGGCCCCCGCCCCGTGGCCGGTTCCGATTTAAGTTGAAAATCAGGTGTTGCTTTTTCGCGGCGTGCCGCTGTATTTTTCAGCCTTGGCGAGGCCGACGCAGTCACGATGCTCGCCAGCCCAGTTTCGGGTTCGAGTCGGTGCGAGATTGGACTCGAACCAAAGTTCCGTCGTCACGGGCGTGTACGGTACCGAACGCTTCACCAACCCCTGTACCCTCTCACCTGCCCCAAGCTCGCGACGAGTGCGCTGTCAACGTTCGTTACCCAGTTATCCATCCACACAATTCAATAGCGTGCCCTTCGCACACAAGGAGAACACCATCATGAAGAAGCTGCTCGTTTCACTCATTGCCGTCGGTTCGGGGTTTGCGGTCTTGACCTTGCTATCCGGGCAATTACTGGCCCAAGAAAACGCCAGCCAGCTTTTTCTTGCGCCCTCTGCGGTTCCCGAAGCCGTCTATACCCCGACCAACCTCTCCACCCCCGGCTCAATCACGTTTAATGCCTCGCAGGTAGCCGGCGGCACCGTCATTAACGACGTGGCCATCTTGCCGGTGTTGGTCCCCAACCCCAGCAATCCGGTGGACGGTTCATACACCGCCGCGCAGTTGGCCGCCATCAACTCAACCAACTACAGCACGTATTTCACCCTGACGCCCACGGTTGACTACTCGGCGTCGAACCCCGGCAGTGCCAGCGACACCGTCAACTTCAATCAGCCGGGCTTCTTCTACGTACAACTAACGACCGATGCCGGTCTGTCCGCACCCATCCAAGTGCTAGTTCAATGTGTTAGCGGGGACGGAACTAATGCGTCTGGCGTACAGCGTCAGATACCGGTCCCCAACGACGGAACGACTATCATCCCCCAGGACCCCGATGGAGGCATTTACCAAGAGGACGCCGGGACACTCTTACCCAACAGCAACCACGGCGCCAACGCACCGGCGACGGTAGCGCAGCTCGTCGCAGCGGTAACGACTTGGTATAACAATCATAACAAGACGAAGTTCGAACTTTATATAATCGATCACGGAGCCCCCGGTATTTGCAATGTGGGGAATGAGTCCATCGTGGCCCACGATATGGAGGATCCCACCCGCTCGTACACCTCGGCGTCCGACTTCCAGAAGTCGCTGGACGATATGTGTTCTTCCGTCCATTTCCTAAGTTGCAACACCGGAAGCGGGGATGAGGGTAAGGTGTTTGCGGCAGATATGCAGGCCTCCATAAAAAACACTTTTGTATACGACAGCGAAATCCACTTGAACTCCAAGACCGGGTTCTCGGTGGACGCCACGGCCGCGGCCGTAGGCATCGCCTGCACGAGCCCGGCCAACATCGTCGTTTCCCGCTTCGGCGATGGCACGCAGCCTGTGGCAAGCAACGGCGTGTACGTTTCCCTGGATGTGTACTCCGTGACCAATACGTTCTATGACGGTACCCCTAACAACGGGTCCCAAGCCTATAGTATGTCATATGTGCAAACGATTCCGATGCCGACCAGTTGGTATGGCGCCAACGCGCCGATGACTGCCGATGGCTTCGCACTCTCCCAAGGCCAGCTCACCACGTCCGCTGACGGTCGGTTCGTTGTCTTGACCGCGTTTGGAGCGACCCTCACAT
>Ga0187875_10001023_pt1 | contig 22106 bp, 16 predicted proteins | sample June2016WEW_17_1_2_FD_132978 | JGI IMG/M metagenome (GOLD analysis project Ga0187875, IMG submission 132978) | Peatland microbial communities from SPRUCE experiment site at the Marcell Experimental Forest, Minnesota, USA - June2016WEW_17_10 | ecosystem: Environmental > Terrestrial > Soil >... | reverse complement strand
GCTAGCCATGTGAATCACCGAGCGCATGAGACGTGCAGTGGTTGGAGTAGGTGAAGGTCACCGTCGAGCTGGTGCCGACGTTGGCGAAGGAGTCGGTCGCGTGGGCGGTGACCTTGTAGGCGTCACCCGAGGTGAGATCAGAGTTCGGCATCGTCAGCGACCAGTTCGTGGTGCCGCTAGGGAGTGCACATAAACATCGACGTGGTGGATCACAGCCAGGTATTGGCTCGATCCCGAGTACATCAAGAGCAGATAGTGCCGCCCACGCCCGATCTTTGATGAGCTCAGCGTGCAGCGTCCTCTTCCGTTCGCGAGCTTCGGTGCACACAGGAGCGTCTTGCCGAGCAGGAGCTTGACCGTTCCCGTAACCGTGCCGCGCCTACCCCACAGGTGGATCTTCAGGTGCACCGTCTGGTGAGAGAAAAGCGTCCACGGTCCGACGGCGGCAACGTAAATCTCAGGCTGCACCTTGCCGAGGATCCTGGGGGGTCCGCCCTTTCCGGGACTGGTGACCGTGATGGTCGGCCCGGGAGTGGTGACCGTGACCGTCTGAACGAGGGTGGAGGTGAACTGGTAAGCCGACAGATTGTCCTGACCCGAGCTACCGGTGTAGTTGGTGTCGCCGCCGTAGGTGGCCTTCGCGGTGTAGCTACCTACCGCCACGCCGGTGATCGTGCAGGTGGCCAGTCCGCCCGACAGTGTCGAAGCCGAACAAGTCGGGCTGCCCGGCCCGGTAAGGGTCCAGGTGACCGTGCCAGTCGGGGTGACACCGGGGCCCGACACCGTCGCGGTGTAGGTGAAGGTGGCACTGGTGCTAAGTCCGGTCGGGGCCGAGTTGGTAACGACGGTCGACGAAGGAGCCGGGCCGACGCTCACGCTGCCGGTCACGTAGCTGATGGTGTAGTTGGCGTCAACGGCCCCCGAGCACGAGGAGGGGTGGGGGCCCGCCGGGCTCGAGCTGGTGGCCGTCGTCGAGCACGTCGGCGCGGTGGTGAGGCTGGCGGGGGTGTCGCCGTTCACGAAGCCGGAGTAGCTGGGCGTGATGGTCGGCACGGTGCCGCCGTAGGTCATCGACCCGCTGGAGGCGGTGATGGTGAGCGTCGGGGGAGCGCCCGAGGCGTTGACGGTGAGCGTGCCCGGGACGTAGGTGATCGTGTAGTTGGCGTCAACGGCCCCCGAGCACGAGGAGGGGTAGGGGCCCGCCGGGCTCGAACTGGTGGCCGTCGTCGAGCACGTCGGCGCGGTGGTGAGGCTGGCGGGGGTGTCGCCGTTCACGAAGCCGGAGTAGCTGGGCGTGATGGTGGGCACGGTGCCGCCGTAGGTCATCGACCCGCTGGAGGCGGTGATGGTGAGCGTCGGGGGCGATGTCTTCAGGCAGTAGGTGAAGCTCACCGTCGAGGATGTACCTATGTAGCCGAGGCTGTCGGTCGCCTGGGCCGTGACCTTGTAGCGGTCGCCCGAGGTGAGATCAGAGTTCGGCACCGTCAGCGACCAGTTCGTGGTGCCGCTGGTCACCGCCACGTAGTTCGGGCAGGTTGCCGTGTAGGTGTCGCCCGAGCCTGTCCAGCACGAGCCGCCGACCTGCTGGATGGAGACCTTGACCTTGGAGATCGTCGCCCCGGCCCCCGCCGAGGCCGTGCCGGTGATCGCCCCGCCCCAGTTCGTGCCGTAGGTGGTGTTATTGACCGGGTAGGTGATGATGACTGTCGGGGGCGATGTCTTCAGGCAGTAGGTGAAGCTCACCGTCGAGGATGTACCTACGTAGCCGAGGCTGTCGGTCGCCTGGGCGACGACGCTGTATGCGTCACCCGTGCTCAGGCTGGAGCCTGCTAGGGCGAGCGACCAGTTCGTGGTGCCGCTTGCTGTCACGAAGGTCTGGGCAGTGGCGCTGAACGAGGTGCCGTTCCACCACTGCCCCGTGGCGGTGTCCTCGATGGCGACCGAGACGGCGGTAATGCTCGTTCCCGACCCTGAGTTGGACGAGGCAGTGCCGGTGATCGAACCTGTCCAGTTTGAGCCGTAGGTGGTGTTGTTCACCGGGTAGGTGATGGCGACCGTCGGGGGAGCGCCCCAGGTGCCTGCCGTGATCGTCTGACTGCTGGTGGTGGATGTGGTGAAGACGGCGTGAGCACCAGTCCCGATCAGGCCCAGGACTGCCAGGCTCATCACTCCCACGAGTGCTACTGAGCGAAGCTTCACGTCATCCACCTCCTCCCGTCCACGTGGACGGGCACAACAACTAGGGCGTCGAACTCAGAGATCTCTCCCCCTTGGCACCCCACGGAGGAGTGCCCTGCCGGTGCGTCTAGAACTGCGGGAAAACATGTCCCACCTGCGAGAACTGCTATGGCGCGGTCCAGGCGAAATGGGAACAGACGCCCCACCTGGCAGAACCGCAACACCTTCCCGTCGACCCGAGGGCGCGACGAAGCCACCCCAGAATCGATGAAGAGCCGCTTCATGGCAGCAGGCATCCTCGCGGGCGACAAATCGTTGTGCGGGTTCAGACGGCGACGATCGGTGCGATCCGTGGGCGCATCGCTGAGACCGGCCGCAGAGACCCTGCAGTTGGCAACCAATGCCAACTCCACAAAGGCTGTCGTGTCTTGAGACCTAAGAAAACCCATCGGCTTGCTCGCAGGCGTTGAAGCACCCTGACTGCCGAGCGGGGAGATGGGTTCGCTATTGGCTCCGTCCAGCCCAAGCGACCAAATGGGGACTGAAAATCAAAGCTCCCCCGCTGCGAAAAGTTTCTATACCCAAAGGCCGCTTTTGTCAAATGGTGTGTCCAATGGTTTTGTCAAGTGCTGTGCCTTCTCATGGAATAGTCGCGGGAATACCACGCGCGGGATTCGCCTTCGTGGGTTCAACTTGCAGAAGGAGGGCAGGCCCGCCGCCCAGCCCGCCGGACCAGCCGGGATTGCCTGAGCGGGATCTCGAAAACTAAAGCGCTTGGAGGTCCGCACCCGCAGAAGTCGCTAAACAGAACGCTTTCGGCTCTTTTGATCATGGAAATTACTGTCGGCCGCAGACCGCCCTTTTCTCTGACCGCCTAGGAGGTCACCACGGCGAATCGGTTCGTGAGGTGACAGTTGGCGGCTACTGGGTCAGCGTGACGCTCCTCTCCCGAGACTAGAGCGAGGGCAAACGAGTGCATTCTGTGGTCCCCATAGAAGTCATTCTCTGTATTCGCATGACCACTCTTTGTGGCAATACCAGAGGACCCGATGGACGTGATCTACGACGGTCGGCCACTGGCTTACGAGCACGGTGGCAATGTCCGGCGATGAGGAGAAACCGTGGTTGACTGCCGGAAGGTCGCGACCCTGGGCCGCGTCGGTGTGGGTACTACTGGCCCGCGCACTGCCCGCGTGCCGAGCTAGTGAAGACTCTTCGCGATGCCGCTCCGGGCTTATCCCGACGGGACGGTTCCAAGCGCGGCCCGGGCCAGTCGCCCAGCGGCGTCGCCAAAGGCATCGGGCTCCGTGGAATGCGTCCCACGCGGTTCCGCGTCGTCACAGACGAGCGTTCCGCCGGGTTAACGGTGACGTTCACGGGGACGCGTCAGCCCAGGGTCTCGGGGGATTGGCCCGCGTCCGGTCGCGGCGAGTCCGCGAAGCAGCACGTGGAAACCGCGGGGAAGGCGCTCAACCCTTTTACGGCAGGCGTGGTCCAGTGACCTTCTTGCCCGTTGCGAGTTGCACCCACGGGATGAGTTCTTTGACGCCAACGCCGTGCTGCGCGCAACGCTGAATGACTGGTTCGGCCTCGATGTAGAAGTTGAGGCGGCCCTGGGCCGCGACCGGGCCGGGCGTGTCGCTCCCCGGCAACAGCTTCATGCCGACGAGGTTTGAGCCACCAGGCATCTCCAGTCCCCACTTTGAAACCGTTCCTTCGGTACGTCCCTTATTGATCACGGTCACCTGGAAGTGGTGCGCGTCGAGCGCCGCGCACGTCGACAGGTGAGGCGTCCACTTCGCACGCCGGATGTCGCTGGCACCGCCGGGGGAGGGGCGTGTCAGCGCTGAGACTGTCACCCCGTCAGGTCGTCCTCGTCGACTGGCCAGACGATCCGAGGATCGACGATGCGGGCGAGACGGTTGTAGGCGCGCCACGCGCCGGTGAACGAATCGCGCGCCTCCTCTGTGTCGGGGACACGGTTGCCGAGTTCAACGCGCGAAGCGCGTGCCTTGCGGTCTTCGTGGTGGCCGTTGTCGATCATGCGCCGGACACTAGGCGGCCTTAGCAGGGGTAGAGCTTCCTCCATCGCCTTGCCTAAGACGTGGGCAACGTGCTCGGCGATCGGGCCGAGGGAGGAGGATTCTTCGGGCTCCCGCGCGCCGTTCTCGGCCATGGGCGAATCCGGAGATTTTCGCGTGAAAGTGGCCGGAATCCGGGCAGCGCGGAGACATGCACAGTGCATGACTCAGATTTGCTACCCCTCAATCGACCCACCAACTCGCGCTCGCGAAGAGGTCCTCGTCGTCGCAATCGCCACGGCCCTCGGATTCAGGTCAGTACTTGAGGAGGATCGTCACCGATACGCCTTGACCTGAATTACCGGAAGGAGTTATCACTGGGACGGGCGCGGCGCTGGCGAGGTACTGGTCCGCCGCGAACGTCGAGGCATAGACGCTGTCCCCCACAAAAGCGACGCCCACAGAGGGACTCGCGACCGACATCGAAGCTCCATTGAAGTCTCCGAAGATGGTGATCAGCGTGTCGGTAGAAGTCGAAGGCGTCAGCACGCTGCTGGTCATCGTCGAGTTCCAGGTGCTTTGGTCAATCACTGGTGTCGTGCCGTCGGAGTTGGCATAGGCCAGCATCACGGCGGTGACATTGTTGAAGTTCGTGGAGCTGAAGGTGTAACTCGCCGGCTCGCTCGAAGTCGCGATGTGATAGGCGGTGAGGACGGCGCCAAGGGGCTCCGCTCCAGGACTCGTCGCGTTGGAGAGCACGGTCCAGCCAGCGGGCATCGCCACTGTAGTTGGGTCGCCAGGGTAACCGCTGGGGTTGCCAGTGTAGAGAACCGCGATAAGCAGGTCGCCCGCCGAGACGCCCGTCGGTACATTCAGAGTGACGTTATAGCTAGAAGGATCTTCATACGTCGAAGCGTTGACGAACTGGGGGTTGCTAGGCGTGGAGGCTGCACTGGTGGTTCCCTGGGACAGCGAGCAGACGTTGCCGCCACCGGTTGCGGTGTAGGAGTCGTAGTTCTGCCAGTTGGCGACGGTCGTGACTGCCGGCGGAGGGTTACCGGCGTCAACGAAGACCTGGCCAGCCGTAAGGCCGGTGGTGGTCAGGTTCCCCGTGCCGCCGGTCGAGGTGATGTACTGGATGTTCGTGGCCGAAGTCGCGAGTCCCACGTAGTAGTAGGAGTTGTTGCTCGGCCAGCTCCGCAGGGGTGCGTTGGCGCCGTTGGAGCCAGACGTCAGCATGGACGAGATCGTCGGCGGTGGGACGGCGGTCGGGTTGATAGTGGCGTCCGCCTCGTACGCCTGGACGCCGACCTCGACGGTCTTCGCGTCGGTGTTGCACGCGGCGACGGCGCTTGTGCCGGTCACCCCGCCGAGGGCGAAGACGACGACGGCAGCGAGGATGCCCATGATGATGATGACGATGAGAAGTTCGATCAGGGTGAAGCCTTGCTGATCGAGCCCTTCCATGTTTGTCCTGCGCATATCGCGGTAATGGCCGAACATGATGGCTGGTGCCTTTTTCAGATCGATGGCCAGTACGGGCTACGCGCGAAGGGTAGCCCTGGTCATACGGAGGGTGGCGGATTTCAGTCCATGTTGCTGAAGGGTCCAATAATCCGATCCTGCTCGTGCCGGGCCTGTATGAACGCGTCCGAGGGAAGCTGCGCACGCGTGGCGATGGAAGCGTTGTCTGCAGGTGGTGTCGGGGACGCGGTCGTCGAGTTCGACGAGCCGAGCGTTGAGCGCGGGAAGCGCGTCTTTCATGTTCTCGGGTTAGCGTCGGCGATCACGCGCCGGACACTACGAGGATTCAGCGCGACCCAGTGACCGAAACGCAGCAACCACGCCTGTGCGCGACTGACACTGGATCAAGAGGCCCCGGGTTCAAATCCCGGCAGCCGACCGGTTTGAGCAGCAGAGACGACCGCCGGCCACAGGTACCGTCTGGTCGGCTAACTACCTGTACGAACGGTTTGGACTCGCGCGGCCGAGCGGGGAGACCATCTCAGCCAACACGCACCCTGAGCGCCCAGCTGTTGTTGGCACGGTCGGGGTCCTTGGTCACTGAACTCACCTTGGCCACAAAGGTCAATTCGGTGCCGCCTACGCGCTCTTGGTGGGCAGTGAGCGGGCGCACCCTGACGGTGAAGGCCCTGGGGGCGCTCCCCCCGACCCGCAGCTTTGGGACAGCCCATCGCAAGAGCCGGCCCTCTTGTGACGCCTGGTCCGTGGTTACGACTACAACACCCGATGACACCTCGACCGTGAGCAATGATGGCCCCGCCGGAGCCGGGCCGCGGTTGGAGGCTTGGACCTCCACCCGGAAGGTAGTCCCGGGCTCCACCGTGGCCACCCATGTCCAGAGGCTGACACCGAGGTCAGCCTCTGGTGGTGTGACGCTCAGCTTCCGGGCGACGTAGGTGAACTCGGTTGCCGAGCTGGCCGTACTGGGTGTGCCCGTGGCGTTGGTCGCTGTCACCGGTACGGCACCGGTCGCACCCATCGGTGCTACCACCGTGCAGGTCGTGTCCGAGGTGCAGACGATGTTGGCCCCAGGCATCGTGCCGAACTCGACGGTGCTCGTACTGGACAGGTCGGAGCCTGTGATGATGACCGTCGTCCCACCCCCAGTCGACCCCGAGGCGGGGGAGAGGTTGGTGACGGTGGCGGGGAGGAGCGGTTTTTCGGTCGGCGGCGCCGAGAAGTAGGGAAGCTCCTGTGCCCAGGTGAAGACCAAGTCGGTACCGGAGTAGCGAGGCACGAAGACGAAAGCGAACGAGGTGTTGTACTTCAGGCCCGTCTGGAACCCCCCGCCCCCCGTGATCGTGTACCCAGGCGTGTCGAGGAGGATGTTGTCCCGGTGGCCCCAACAACCCCATTCACCGGGCGTGGTGCAGGCTTCGTTGCCGCTGCCGTAGCCATCTTGGTACATCCACGAGTTATCCGCCCACAGCGTGTTCGCGTCGCCGCCCTCCCAGATTCCGGCCCCGGCGGTGGGGTCGACGTCGTCATCGGCAGCCTGTTGGGCATTGGCGTCCAGGGACGCGCTCAAGCCCACGATGGGGTCCTCACCCCTGTTCACCCTCTCCAAGTTGAACACGACGAGCATCTGTTCTTCGACGCTGAGGCTGGACCAGTTCGACGGCAAAGTGAGCGGGCCTACCCCCTCTATAGCCCGGCAGTAGTCGATGAAGACACCGGGGTTGTCGTTGACACCGGGCTTGTTGGCGTCAGACGGAGCGCAGTTGCCCGGCGGGGCCTGCGGCGGGAGGATGCCCAAAGTCTGGGCCGCAGCGGGAGGTGCCGCACCGAGAATGGGAGCACTGAGGACGGCGGTAGCGATGAGGGCCGCCAAGCCCGTCCGCCCAAGTACCGAGGTGGTGCTCATGGGCAGGGATCGTAACTAGCCGCCACCTTCAACGGTAACCCCTTGGGCCAGGCTGCCGGTCGGCCTAGCCCCTACCCTTGTCGCGAGACTCCGTTACAGGTCCTACAAAGGGTGAGGAATGACACCTACGCGGACTTGACAGCCAACCCGGAACTGGCAAGGTCTGTGTTGACGCAAGGCGAAGTGGACGCCACCACAGAGCAGCCGTGGCTCACCAGAACCACGTTTGGTAGGGCGATAGAACGTCCGGTTGTGGAGAATCCCGATGTTGCAGAGTTGTTCGAGCACCTGGGTGGGGCGGGACAGCCAGGACCGTTCAATCCCATCCGGGATAAGCCCAACCTGGGAGCCACTCGCCCGGCGGTCAGGCACGGTCTTGCCGGCGGTCTCGCCGCGTGTTATGGATCAGGTCTCACGTTCCCAAGCCGTCGATCCGGCGCGGGACGCCGGAGTTCGGGGATGAGCGTTCGGGACTGAGAATCTGGGCAGCCCTTCGAATCGCGTCGGCAATCAGCTTGAGCGATCGATCAAGATCACCGACTCATTCTGTCGTTGCGCCGAGAACTCCAAGCTCAACCAGCTCGGCCCGCAGCTGGTCGGGGTCGCTGAACCGTATCGTCTTGAATCCGAGTTCCCGAGCCGCTTCTACGTGACGGTTCGCATCATCGATGAACAGCGTTCTCTCCGGCTGCAGGTCGAATCGTCGACAGAGCAGTTCGAAGATGGCCGGGTCCGGCTTGGTGACGCCGACCTCGCCTGACACGAGCACACCATCGAACCATTCGATGAACGCAAAACGCTCTCGGGCGACGGGGAACTTCTCTGCAGGCCAGTTTGTGAGGACGTAGAGCGGCACTCGCTTCTCGCGCAACTCGGTGAGTACCTCTACCGATCCAGATATCTGGCCACCCCAGAACTCTGGGAAGCGCCGATCCCATGCTCTGATCAGCTCGGCATGCTCAGGGTGGGTCAAGACGAGTTCGGCGACGCCCTCTGCCATTGGCCTTCCGCGATCATGATGCTCCTGCCACTCCGGGGTGCAGACCGTGGCAAGGAACTCCTCGACAGCTTCCTCCGACGGGAGCAACTGCCGATACAGGTAGTGGTAGTTCACATCGACGAGCACACCGCCGAGATCGAATACGACCGCGTCGATCTCCATCACGTGACGAGTTTCGCATCCTGCGTCGCGACATGCCCCGAGCCTTGGCAGGATCTCCCGCCGGAACAGCTCGCGGTCATAGACCGTGCCGGGATTGGCCTTGTCCCAGTCAGAGAGCGCCCGGTGTGGGAGATGACGTCACCCGTCTCGCTTGGCCGTTGCACGAGCCCACAGAGCTGCCACGAGGTGAGGCGTGCCAGGGTACAGAACAAGACCCTTGTGCCCGCGTCGGTCGACGCGAGCGCCGCGCAGGAACGGCGTTATGCGCTGATCGACGACCGGTCTAGAGCCTCTGATCTGGCGCGGAGTTCAGCGCCTATCCTCCCGATTGAACGCTTCTCGAAGCGCTCTTAGGCCGCTGATAGGGAGTTCGCCTCGCCAGTGTCCACAGTTGCAGTTCCTTCTTCGACTGATGGAGCCACGGCGCTCGCAGCCTCTTCGCCAATGCCAGTGTTGTCCGATTGTTGGTGGAAGTAGGCGGAATCCAGACGACTCTCGTCGGAACAATCACCCCCAAGAAGATGGACTTGGGGAATGGGACGGCAGAGGCCCGGGCGGCGTGTCTGGACCGGCGCGTCCAGTTTCCTGCTGAAGAAACCACGGCTTGGATTCAAACTGACGTCCCACTACCGAGTGGACTTTGGTGAGACTATGAGCACGGTGCGCAAGCTCGGCGTGATCGCCGTAGTGGTCCTGGTGCTGACCCTCACCGCCTGCACGAGTTTCACCAACCCCACGACGCAGACTGAAGCGCACGCACACGTAACCCCGACCGCGGTGACCGGTGCCGCGGGTTATTTCTGGCTCCTGGGGCAGTACCGATGTGCTACCGGGACCTGTCCTGTGATCATGCGCAGCACCGACGGTGGGAAGATGTGGGCGCGGGTCGGCTCGCCACCCGCCTCCCTCGACGTACTCCAATTCGCGAACCGCGAGGACGGCTACGCATATTCTCAGTGGTCACCCGGCGAACCGGCTCCTCTCTACTGGACCGGGAACGGGGGAAGGACCTGGCGGCTCGTGCCGCTGAGGTTCCCAGCATCGCGCTCTCCGTCGATTGTCATTGCCAGCGGGCGGGCCTACCTGCTCGTCCCCGGGCATTGCCTGGCCAACGGCGAGTGTGAGTCCCAGGAGCTTGCGTCATCGGCGGTGACGAGCGACACCTGGACGACGACTCGGCTGCAACTTCCGGTTGACGAAGCCATCTACCCGATCGGCCTGGCAGTTTTCGGTTCGAAGGTGTGGCTCATCGAGGCCGGGGAACATGCTGACCTACTCGTGTCTGAGAACGGCGGCAGGAGCTTCGCAAACCTGCCAAGCACTGGGATGGGTGGTCTCGCCTGCGACGCCACCGCCACGTCGGCCACGACTCTTTGGGGATTTTGCGCTACCGGCATGCTGGGCTACGCGGTTCGCTCAATCGACGGGGGACGGGAATTCGCCCTGCTATCCGGGTGGAATCGAGGACATCGACCTGCCGCGAATGCTGGCGGCTTCCTTCCCCTGTCGAATACCGAGGCCATCTTCCGACCGGGAGGTTCGGGCATATGGCTAACCCGAGATGGCGGAGCACACTTCAGTTTCGTGCATTTCAGTTCCTTGTGGCAGAACCCGAATTACGGCTTCTCCATAGCCTTTGCCAGCGCGACCACGTGGCTAGTGCTGGGAGTCCAAGAGCCTGGCGAAGACAATCTGATGTGGGGCACCACCGACGGCGGGCGTTTTTGGCAGTCAGTGAGAACCCCGATGCTGGAAACCGGAAGATGAGCACGGTGCGCAAGTTTGGCGTGATCGCGACAGTGGCCATGGCCCTGACGCTCGCTGCGTGTACGACTGGCACCGCTAGACCCACTGGCCTAGCGAACGGAGTTGTTGCCTGGATATCGACCCCAACACCGCCGACGGCCGCACGGACGGCTGCGGCAGAGTCAGAAGCGGCGGCGAGGTTCGGGGAAACGTCATCGATCAGCGATAGCCGTTTGACCTACCTCGCCATGGCCTTTTCCGGACGGCAGGACGGCGCCATCCTGGACAGCGTCGCTCCATCCACGAAGAGCGGGAGATGTGCCCTTGCTCTCTACACCACCCGTGACGGGGCGACTCGTTGGTCAGGACCGCTCGTGTTCGGCAACGGCGCGCCTTGTCTCGACAACCTGGTCACAGGGCAGGAGTCCCTTTCGGTCACGAGCGACGCCGCCTGGTGGGTGGCGATCGGCTACAAGCTCTATAGGGGAACGCTCGTCTCGCCCGCCGCCAAGGACGTGTCAATACCCGGCGGTGCCCACGCTTGCTCGGTGACCGCGTCGGGCTCGACGGTCTACGTTGCGATCGAGCCCAACGGCAATTGTTGGGCCTCGACAGGGTTGCTTCGATCGACCAATTCCGGAACAACCTGGTCCAAGGTCCGATCGTTGCCCGTCACACTCGTCAGCTCGCCCACGGTCGCTGCGGTGGTGCTTCCGACGGCCGACTCGGTCGTGGCCATCGGATGGCCGCCGGTGGGGTCTCCTCCGAGGCTGCTGCGCTGGAGGGGTCCCCTTGCGGTCGGGCAAGAGTCCAACGACGGAAGGTGGTACACGAGCATCCTTCCCTGCAAGGCGGGTCCTGGAAAGACGACCTCTTGGATGCAGGGCCTCGTGACATCGTCTGGAAAGCGATTAGTCGCCGCCTGCCTCGGACCGGCATCAGGGGGTGCGACGGGGATCGAGATCGTCACCTCGAGCGACGGCGGTCACAAGTGGTCCGAGCGTTGCGGCTTCTCGTTGTTCAGCTTTGGCAACACGATGAACAAGTGCCCGGATTACGGGAGCCCGACCGGCATCGCCATCGCGCCCAACGGTGCGCTCGTGATGTCTGACGACTCTGTCGGTCTGATGGCGTCTTCTGACGATGGTGCAACCTGGCGAATCGTTGTCTCGCCCTGGCCGGGTACGGCCTTTGTCGATCTCTCCTCATCCAGCGGCGTCCTGTGGGCTCTCATGTTCGGCCCCGCTCCGGTGACCGCTGGCGCGTGGTTGGCATACTCGACCAATGGTGAGAGTTGGCATAGGGCCAAACTGCCGACGACATAACTACCTCACCGTGCTCTGACAGCCAAGACAATCGCACGCTGAGATCTGCAATGCGGACTTCGATTCGGCCCAGGTCCGGAGGAGCGACATCCTTGGCGAGCTCGTTCACGAGTACCGGCGCATCGCATGATCTGGACGGACGAGTTTTCGGCACCTACAAATTAGGAATCGCCAAGGCGCACCAAACGTGGCTCGGGCTACCGGTGACTTAAGTGCGCTGCTCTCAGGAAGCAGCCGACGCAGGGGAGCACGTCGTCTCTTTCCCTTTGAGGTTCGAGGTTCGAGTCGCCCGCACTTTGCCCGTTTCAGCCGAAGCAGGCCTCCGGCACGTGGACGGCGAAGACCTTGCTCGATGTGAGACCTGTGACCTGCACAGCCACGAGGGTGTGGCCGACCAGAGCAACCGGTGTCCAACCGGGTGCTTGTTTTGCCGTAAAAAGCGCGGTAGCGCGTAGCGATCCTGTCGTAGGCGCGAGGCAGGTCATGCCTCGGTAGCTCTGGAGCAGCAGGAAGGCGCCGATGTTGTAGGCGGTAATCCCTCGGTAGGCGGTACCTGAGGTCGGATCGCGCGGCAAGGCGCCTTGAGGCAAGGCGATCGGGCGGAGATCGTCGGAGTGCAACAGGCTGACCGAGGGGAGGTGGCTAGTGACCCAGATGGCGCCCTCGACAGGCGCAAGCCCCGCGGTGCCGCGCGACGAGAAGGGCTGCCGACGCGTCGCGAGCACTTGGCCGGTACTGGCGTTGAGCTCCCTGACCAAGCCGCGGGCGTAGTCGGCTCCTGAAACATAGCCAAGCTCATAGAGGATTCTGCCGTCGGGAGAGAGCGCCAGCGAGCGGCCGTCCGCGCCAGCGCCCTCTCGGCGGACGGTCTTGCCAGTGGCTGTGTCCAAGAGCAAGAGCATGCCGCCGTCGAGGATCCACACGTCATCGGTACCGCGCACACCAGGAGCCACGGAGAAATAGGAAATGTCGCCGAGAAATGGCAGCTGAACAGGAGGACCCAACTGCAGCGTTGACGCGTTGACAGTTCTCAGGGACCAGCCACCGGTGACTGGTCCCCAGAGAAGCACGTTGTGTGCCGTGAAGACGACGACGCGCCCACCAACAGTCTCGACATACGAGTCAGCGGACATCACAGGACCGACCTTGAGTGCCCCTGAGCGGGGGTCGAGGCGAACGATTGGTTCCGAGCACGGTTCCATGCAGCCGTTGAGCTCGAAACCGAAAACGAAGGTCTTTGGGGAGGCCGCGGAACCCGAGACGAGAACAGCAGTCTGCGGGGCGAAGTCTGTAAGGGCGATCACATTCTCGGGCCACGGGCCGTGAGAGACAGGAGTGGGCGTCGCGAGGAGCGTGACTCTGATCGCTGGCGGAAGCTGTGTCCCATGGGGTAGGCCGGAGGTGATCACCTTCGTGACGTATTCCCCGACAGGCAGTGGCGGCATAGTTTTCGGCGGAATGCACGCCGGCAGTTGCGGGGTTGCTTCGGTGCTCCTCTGGGTGCACGTCTGGAACTTGGTCGAGATGGCGATCGCGAAGCGGTTCACGCCGGACCTGAGGTGGACCGTCGGCCTGCAGGCCAGCATGAGGCTGAGAGGGTCGAAGCTCACCCGGCTGTTCGTGAGCCCTACAAAGAGCCACCCATCGGCGGCGCAAGCGTTGACGGTGATCGTTCTGCCAGTGGTGTTCGTGAGCAGCGCTTCACCCCGGATCGGGGTGCCCGCAGCGACGTGAGTCGTACTCAGGACGAGTCGGATCTCGACCGGAGCCGGGGGACTGCCGTTCGATGCAGGTCGAAGCGGGCCGAGGATCGTGCGCGCCGTCGCTCCCGAGTCGTGGCCGACGTTCCGGCCCGCGGGCACCGAGATCTGAGCGCTTCCGTAGTCGACAGGTTCCCAAGCCGATGGCGTTGTCTCGGTGTCCACCGCAAGCACAGGACGAAGCGGCGATGGTCTTCTCGTGGTGGTCGGCTTTTGCCTGAGGGGCTGACTTGCTGATGTCGTGCAGGAACTGACTACCAAGCCGAGTCCTGCCAACGCGACGAGAATCGACAGACGCTTCGCGGTCACGACCTCAAGAAGCTCCTCAGCAGCAGTTTCGCGTACAGACAACCTCCGCGTGTAGCCATTTGTGTAGCCAAGCGCTCAGATCCGACTGGACGCGGACAGACGTCCAGGGACACAAGCACCTAGTCAGAGCCGCTCTGTGCACTCTGATGGACACCCGGATACCCGTTTGAGTTCCCTGGCAGTTCGGCATCTACAGATTGCGGAATAGCTCCACACTGCCACTCGGGGCTCACTTCATCGGTGGATGCGCGTCAACAACGTCCGTGGGCAGAACAGCCAGTGCCGTGTCCGGCTCCGGCGTGCGGGTTGAGGGCCGAACCCGGCGCGCCGGCGCGGTCACTCGTTCAGGCGACAGCCACCTTGCGCGGCCTCGACTGACGTGCCCGCCGAACTGATCGGCCGCGGCGGAGCTCGGCGACCGTCTTTGCCGGAAGCGGATGGGCGAAGAGAAAGCCCTGGCCCACGTCACAGCCGAGCGAGGTCAGTTCGTCCAGCTGTTCGTTGGTCTCAATGCCCTCGGCCACCACCGACATCCCCAGCGCGTGGGCCATCGCGATGACGGCAGCGACGATCTGGCGATCGCGGGCACTGCGTCCGAGGTGCTCGACGAAGGTGCGGTCGATCTTCAAGATGTCGACCTGGAGATGATGAAGGCGCAGGAGGGTCGAGTACCCGGTGCCAAAGTCGTCCAGGGCGAGGCGAACACCGAGGGCCGACAGCGCGGGGAGCATCGCTTCGGCATCGCTGTCCTCGCTGATGAAGCTGGTCTCGGTGATCTCTAGGCACAGCCGTGACGGGTCGAGGCCATGCTCGGCGATCACCTTGGCGACGTGATCGGCGAAGCCCGGATCGCAGAGCTCGATGCCCGAGACATTCACCGCCATGGTGAAGTCGTCCGCCCAGCCGCCTTCTCCCAGCCACGTGGCGAGTTGGCGACAGGCTTCGTCGAACACGAAGTCGTCGACCCTCCCGATGAGCTCTAGTTCCTCGGCGAGAGGGATGAACTCCACCGGGGGCACGATTCCCCGCGTCGGGTGGCGCCAGCGGACCAGTGCTTCCACGCCGCACAGGGAGCCGTTCTTGATGGAGAACACCGGCTGGTACACGAGGAACAGTTCCGAGGCGTCGAGTGCGTGTCGGAGCTCGTTTTCGAGCAGGTGATTGGTGGCCATTTGGGCGCGGCGTGCAGGGGTGAAGACCCGGAAGCAGTTCTTACCCGCCTCCTTGGCCCGGTACATGGCGATATCGGCGTCCTCCAGGAGTTCGCCGGGTCCGGTGGTCGGATCACTGGTGACGACGACCCCGACGCTTGCGGTCACCGTGAGATCGAGACCGTGCTTCGTGATCGGCTGGCCGATCGATCTCACCACCCGCTCGGCGAGCAGGCGAGGGTCGTCGGTGTCGCGCAGGGTGCAGAGCACCACGAACTCGTCTCCGCCGAAGCAGGCGACGGTGTCGGGCCTCCTCAGCGCGCGCGAGAGCCTTCGGGCGACCTCGCCGAGCACCCTGTCGCCGGCCTCATGCCCGTGCGCGTCGTTGATCGCCTTGAAGTCGTCGAGGTCGACAAGCAACAGGGCGAGGCGACCGGGGCGGCGCTCCAGGGCGAGGAGGGCCTGGGAAAGCCGGTCCATGAGCGCGGTCCGGTTGGCCAAGCCTGTCACCGAGTCGTGCAGCGCCTGGTAGGTGAGGGCCTGCTCCTTCTTGACCTGGGCGGTTACGTCCCGCGAGACGCCAAAGGTGCCGATGATGGTGCCGTTGTCGTCTCGAAGGGCAAGCTTGCTGGTCTGCACCCAGGCGTCCGGACGGTCGTGGAAGGTTTCTCGCTCGATCTTTCCGATGATCGATTCGCCGGTTCGGATGATGCGTTGCTCATCCTCGAAGGCGGCAATGGCGTGGGGCTCGCTGAAGATATCGAAGTCGGTCTTGCCGAGGAGATCCGACTCTGAGAGCCCGGGGGCGTCGTCGAGCATGTAGCCGTGGCTCAAAAGCAGGAAACGACTGTCGAGGTCTTTGAAGTAGACGTGCTCGCTGGAATTGTCGAGAAGGTTGTGCATGCACAGACGCTCGAGTTCTTCTCGCGAACCATTATCACCTGGCAAAAGGGTTCCCGACTTGGCCTGTTCGGTCCGTGCACCGTCCCCGTCGAAGGGATGTCCTGACGGCGGGGCGGCTCGTCTACCTGGGCGCGGGAGATGAGTTTGGGTCGATCGGCCGCGACGAACGGAGGGTCGAGATGAGGTCACATAGCGAGTGTAATTGGGGCTGTCAATAGAGCCTTGATTTTCGGCACGGATTGTCAGCAGAAATGACCAACATAGGTCATGGTTCACAAGTTGAAACGGCGGATTCCCGGCCGAGAGGGTGATATTGACTGTGGAAGGGTTCGTGTTCCGGTTGCTTCGGCGAGGCGGCTGGCATCGTTCGTGATCGCGGCACTTCATCGATGGTGCTACCCGGGCCTTACGCTTCTGGACGCTTGCGTAGAAAGAAGGTCAGATTCGTTTCTTACTTGGCTTGTCGGATTTCGTCCGAGTCTTGTCCTTCTCCTTGCGAGTGTTTAGGGTAATTGCAGCCCGAATCAATATTCTTAGTGCAGGTTCGTCAACCTGGTCGCCCTCATAAATATCAATGGCGCGCCATCTGCTGCCTCCAAGACCGTTGTTGAAGAGTTTGCTTGGATCCGGAAGGTTCGCACCCTGGGCAAATGTCACTTTCACTTTATTCTTGTGGGCATTGGCAATCGCGACTATTCCGTTGTGAGACCAGGTCGGAGTGCCCATCCATTTCCACTCCTCGAGCAGTTCCGGATCGGTATCACGGATAATTGCACGAAGATGGGAAAGGGCACTCCCGCGCCAATCAGTGAGCCCTGCAATGTAGTTGTCGATAAGTTCCGACGGATTCATTGATACCGTCCCAGTGGATTCTGAGTGAGCCTGAGCAAGGATCTCCTGAGCTCAACCTGCGTAGTGGCGTGCGCGGCGTCAGGCCGTCGTTCCGCGGATCACCGCCATTTCTGAGAGGAAGGCGTCGGAGCCGCCGCCGAACCACATATCGGACACCGGCGGAGGCAGCTCGGCAGACATAGCCTCTAGCAGGTCGGCGGGCATCGCCTCGATCGCCAGCCCGAAGGGCAGCCACACGCGCGTGCCGGGATACTGCGAGAGCACGTGTGCCGGGAGCGCCCCCCACTCGGTGGGCGACACGACCCGTGCGGCGATCGGCAGCACTTCGCCCTCTTCTTGGTTGAGGTGAACGTCGAGTATCTCGAGGAGCGACCCACAGGCCTCGGCGAGGGCTCGGCCGTCGGTAGCGGACCCCGTTTCCCCGAAGCGCTTCACGGCGTGCTGGGCAGCTTCGATGCTCGACGCCACGGCGACGTGCTGGGCGTCCATCCGGGAGAAGAGCTCGCGGTGTTCAGGAGCCCGCTCACAAAGCAGTGGGTACAGGAGTTCGTCCTCACTGCCGTGGTGAACGTGCAAGTGCCAGAGAAGCTCGTCGAGGTAGTCACGCAAGGCGTGAAGCACGTTCCGTGTCTCCATCGCGCGCCGCCGCGAGCTGCCCTGGTGCGTCACGGAGCCCGCGCCTGAACGTTTCGTGCACGGAGTACATGTCGCGGACGTCGGTCAGATTCGCGTTCTCAGTGGTCATCGGGTCCCCCTCCCCCGAGCACCGAATTGCCGTGGTGACGATAACGGCGTCGCCCAGGATCCATGCCGTTGGTGGTCCGAGGCGGGACGGAACCGTTGTTCCGGTTGAGTTACGAGTCGCATCGCCCATCGGTGGGATCGAGTTCTGCCGGGATGCCCCCGCCTGGAGCTCGGACCCGCCCGTCTGGATTCCGGGGCGCAGCGTCATATGCCGTGATGGAAAGATGACGACTCGAGACGAGCAGCGAGCGGAAGAGGCTCACGCCGTGATCCAGGCGATCTCCGATCCGAGCGCGTCGTTTGAGACGGGAGATTCTCGCCGAAAGCACACCTTCCGGGCGGCGTGCGTGCTCGAATGGCGCCCGTGGACGCAGCGCCACCGCGGGAAGAAGGCCGTTTTCTCGGGCGCTCGATCATCCCGACACTCCGATCGCTGACCACGCGTCGGCGCGTCGTCGTGACGCTGTTCTACTGCGTCGTGTTTCCCTACTACTGGTGGACCGCCGTCTCCAGCGGCCCCTCGGGGATCCCCGACTACTACAACCAGCTCACCGACAGCTTCCTCGCCGGCCACCTCGACCTGCTCTACCAGCCACCGAAGGGGCTCCTCAGGCTCGCGAATCCGTACCTGTCGAGCGAGAACGGCGCCTATCAGCACCAGTACCACGACCTCATCCTCTGGCACGGCCACTTCTACATCGGGTGGGGGGTCACGCCGGTTGTCACGCTGTTCCTGCCGTGGCGCGCCCTCGGCGTCGGGGACATGCCGGTCAGCCTGGCGGCGGTGATTTTCGCCTGCGTCGGGTTGTTCTTCGCCGTGCTCCTCTTCCTCACCCTGCTCGACCGATTCCTGCCCGGGACGTCGCTTTGGACGGTTGCCGTCGCGCTGGCGGCGCTCGCGCTATGCAGCGTGGTGTCGTTCATGCTCCGCCGTCCGGCGGTCTACGAGGTCGAGATCATCTCGGGTTACGCGTTCCTGATGCTTGCCGTCTACCTCCTGGCGAGCGGTTGCTTGCGATCGCGCCTCGTCGCCTGGCGACTCGGGCTCGGCAGCCTGTGCCTGGGTCTCGCCTTCGGGGCGAGGGCGGTGCTCATCCCGGTGACGCTGCTCGCCGCTGCCCTCGCCTTCGTCGTCGTCCTGCACGACACGGCGAACCGGCGCACAAAACAGCTGCTCGGTTACGGGGCGCTGATCTTCGTGCCGTTGGGAGTCCTATTACTCCTCGCACTCGCCTACAACTACGCCCGCTTCGGATCGCCTTTCCAGTACGGCAACGAGTACAGCCTCGGTGGCGTCTACACGCGCAACCTCCATCTTTTCTCGCTGCGCTACCTGAAACCGGGCCTCACCTACATGGTGTTCAAGCCGATCTACTTCACCCTCAGTTTCCCGTATGTCGGACTGACGAACTTCCCTCTTCCGGCAAGCCTGCCGGCGGGCTACTCCGTCGAGGCCATCGGAGGTTTCCTCAACACGACACCTTTCGTCGTCCTGGTCGGCGGGATCGCGTTCGTCGGTCTGCGGGATCGGATGAGCCGCGAGTTCCGTGCCGTCCTGCTCGCGCTCACGGCCCTCGGGGTGCTCGGCCTGCTGACTGTGGCGTTCGCCATTTGGGATGTCACCCAGGAGTACGAGGCGGACTACCTGTCGCTCCTCCTCATTCCGGCACTCCTCGTGTGGAGCGCGCTCCGCGGTGGGCGGGGTTGGGGCAGGAGGGTCATGAAGGCGGTCGGGGCCGTGTTGATCGGCTACAGCTGCGTCGTCGGGTTCGCCTTGTCGTTCTCCGGCTACTACGACTCGCTTCTCGTCCACAACCCGGGGACCTTCTGGACGCTGGAGCGGTACACGAGCTTCCTCCCGACGACGGTCACGAAGCTCGTCGGTCACCCCGACCTCGTGCGCGTCTACTACGTCGGGGGAGGGGGGACGTACCAGCCGACCCTTCGCGAGACCGGCGTGTCCCGACTCCCGCTCCACGTCGATGTCGTCGCGCCGGACGGCTCCTGGCAGATGAAGCTCGTCCTAGAGGCGGGCTTACCTTCTCAGCGCACCGTGCACGTCACCGTGCGCAACGGGGACGTGGTTCGTTCTGTGACCGTCGGGGCACATCCTTCCGCGGTCCTCGTGCCGCTCACGGGAGGGGTGGACCGCATCCGGGTCACGGTGGCAGATCGGGAGCTGGCGCTGATCAAGGGTTCGAGTTTCGTCCGGAAGCGGTGAGGATCTTCCGCTGATTCCTCGATCCCGGCGCCCGTCGGCCCGGTCCGGGGACCACCCGCCCGACCAAACCGGGCCCGGCGCCCGAGTCGACCAGCGGGGACCGCGGCGGTGCGTGGGGCTGCGGCCTCGGTGGGCGGCAAAGGCGGCGAAGCGGCAGATTCGGCGAGACCTGGGCGATTTCTTGGGACGTTGGTTCCTTCCCGTACGATCGGGCCGACCGCGATGTATCGACCCCCTAATCGGAAAGGCGCCCGCCACGCGACCGGAGACCTGGTCGCGCGCGGCGATAACGGCATGAGACCTGCACCTCCCGGCGGTGCCCCGGCGGGGGGGAGATCACGACCGAACCTGCTTCACGCCTTCAGATCGCTCGACGAGCCGGTCTTCCGGCGTTGGTTCTTCAGTCAGATCTTCTCCGCCTCGGGATCGATGACCCAGTCGGTCGCGATGTCGTGGCTCGTGCTGAGGATGACCGGGAGCGGGATCGACCTCGGTCTCATGACATCGTGCTCGCTGCTGCCACTCCTTCTCGGCGGACCGTGGGCGGGGGCGCTCGTCGACCGTGTCGACCGGCGACGACTGCTCATCGTGACCCAGAGCCTTTTCATCGGGCTCTCGAGCCTGCTCGCCGCGCTCGTCGCCACCGGGACGGTTCGGCTTTGGATGCTTTTCCTTCTCGCCGCGGTGACCGGGATGGTGAACGCGCCGGACGCGGCGGCGCGCCAGGTTTATGTCGTCGAACTCGTCGGACGGGAACGGCTCGCGAGCGCGGTGAGCCTGTATGAGGTCGTGCTCAACACTTCCCGCGTGCTCGGTCCCGCCGCCGGGGGAGTCCTGCTGGCGACGGTGGGCGAGGCTCCCTGTTTCGAATTCAACGCCGCCTCCTACCTTGTGCCGCTCGCCGTGCTGCTCGTCAACCGCACGGTGAGCCCGAAGTACGTCGGATCAGAATTGACGGCACGCAAGGGGCAGCTCCGGGCCGGGTTCCGCTACGCGTGGAGTTTCCCGGCGATCCGAACCTGCGTGTTCCTGGCTGCCGCCTCGGGCATGCTTTTCAATCTCGGGGTGACGATGCCGCTTCTCACCACGAAGGTGTTCCACCTTGGAAGCGAGGGCTATGGCCTGATGATGGCGGCGTTCGGCCTCGGCGCGCTCCCGGGCGCATTGCTCGCCGCGTCGAGCAGGCATCGACCGACAGGGCGGAGCGTGGCGTGGCTCGCCCTGGGCACCGGGGCGTGTGTCCTCGCGACGGCGTGCGCGATCGGGCTGGGATTCGCGATCGCCGGAATCGCCCTGACGGGATGTGTCTCGATCTGGTTCATCGCGCGGGCGAACACGCTCGTGCAGATCGAGACCGAACCGTCGATGCGGGGTCGGATGATGGGCATCTGGAACATGGCACTGCCCGGAACGTCACCGATCACGAGTCCGATGGTCGGGTGGGTCGCCGATGCCGTCGGTCCTCGTGAGAGTTTCGGGCTGTCGGGGGTCGCGCTCCTCGTGACCGTGGGCCTGGGCTGGCGGTCTCTTGCCGGCTACGTCGGACGCCCGCTCGGGACGGGGGATGAATCGAAGCCCGGTAACGCGGGTGGTGGTGGGGACGGCCGTCGCGGCTAGTCCCACCTGCCATGGCGAGGGACCGCCGGACCCGAGTCCGACGGAAGAGCAGCGAGGGGATTCCTACCGGACGCCGATGCGGACCTGGTCCTTCGCCACCCGAGAGCGGACGGTGGCGAGAGGACTTCCGCGGCGTGAGCTGCGCGTGTCGGTGCTCTTTGACGGTCCACGTCGTCGGTTTCCCGCCTGGTTCCGTCAGCCACGCAGAGTGCTCGTGAGGGTCCACCAGTCAACGCGCAGCGTGACGAGGTCACTACGAAGAGAGATGCTGCGAATGCGTTGAGCACGGAGGGTGATACTCGCGTAGCGCATCTTGACCAGCCCTTGCTAGCTCAGGAGGGGCATCTCAAATGACCTCAGGCACGTCTGTGCTGGTAGCACCGGTAGGTAGACGATGCACATGTGAGGAAGAGCACCGCGTCCCAGCGTCGCGCAGAGTGGTACCACGAAGAGTGGCCACCTGACGGAAACGCGCCAAATCCGGGATGTCACCACCTCAATCCGGAACACCGCAACGCTCGGCGGCTCGGCATGGGCGGCGGGATCGCGGTGGCGCTGGCGATCGCGGTGGTCGAGATCGGGGGCATCGGCGGAGCCGACGTCGCGTCGTCCGGCGCAATCTCCGACCTCAACCCGCACTTCGTCTTGCCGGCCACTCCGACCACTCCGTCCGGTGGGCTCCTCAGCTTGCAAGAAGTCACCGCCGTGTGGCGGCCATCGACGCGGGGG
>Ga0187875_10001020_pt1 | contig 22115 bp, 19 predicted proteins | sample June2016WEW_17_1_2_FD_132978 | JGI IMG/M metagenome (GOLD analysis project Ga0187875, IMG submission 132978) | Peatland microbial communities from SPRUCE experiment site at the Marcell Experimental Forest, Minnesota, USA - June2016WEW_17_10 | ecosystem: Environmental > Terrestrial > Soil >... | reverse complement strand
ACGAGGGGGCCACCTTTGGATCTTTCTGGACACGCCCTTGCTTGCGAAGGCGTGCCGAATCTACATCCATGATCTTGCCCTGAGGTTGGGAGTGCCGGTGAAAGGTGCGGGCTTGGCGGACGGCATCGAGGTGTTTCCGAAACACGATGCCATAGGAGCGGGCGAGTTCGGCAACGCGATTCGCGGTCCGCTGGGAATTCACCGTGGGGCCAACCGCCGATTTTGGTTTTACGGCGCCGATTACACGCTGGAGGACCAGATCGCTTACCTTCACCGTCTGCGAAAAGTCACCGAGGAAGAACTCCGGACGTTCATTGCCGGAAAAGAGCGTCCGTCGGTGGTCGCCGTGACACCAGGACGGAGCATTTTACCTCAGCGCAGATACGGGAGTGGCGGGTCGGACTTTCGCATTTTGGAACACATAGGGACGGTACGAAAGGTTGGCCGGAATTACATCGGGCGATGCCCCTCGTGCGCGGACGGTGGCCACGACCGCGTCGGCGACAACCTAGCCATCTTGATCGACGACCCGCGGTTTTACAAATGCTGGGCAGGCTGCAGCAAGGAGATGATTCGAGCCGCCCTTGGCTGCCCAATTCGCGTTCGGAGTTCTGCATAAGAAGAAGGGGAGTTGCTGGCATGAAGCAGAAGCGAGTGTTGGACCGAATGGGGCTAAGGCTCTCTCGGCAGGCATTGCGAGTGTTGAAAGAACGAGGAATCTTTGCCCATTCGCCGGTGAGCCTAGAACACCAGCAGTTGGCGAAACGCTATGTAGTGCGTGGGCTGGAGTCCGGTGGGGCGGTCGGAGACCTGGGGCGATACGTGACCTTCGCACGAGAAGATGGCCAGGCAATCGAGTGTCTGCATCCGGTAGAGGCAATCGGAGTGAACGGTCTTCATGCGGTCCTCGTGGCGCCGGTACTGGTGAGAATCGAGATGTTGCGCAAGGGACGAACCTACGAACTGCTGATTACGCAGCATCGGCCGGGCAGCGTCAGCGACGGCAGGCGGCCTCCGCTGGAGACGAAGGTTCTGTTTCGTGGCATTCATGGGCGGCTGGAATTGGATCTGTCAGGCAAGGACAAGAACCAAGCCGGTGCTGTATTGCCGATGTTTTACTCGCTCGCCGGGGAAGAAATCACAATCCCAAAACGGTTTCACGAGGCAATTCGTGCCATTACCAAGGCGGTGAACTGTATCGGCTGTTCGCATTGTCATTTTTCCAAACGGTCTAAGAGAGACGAAATACGCGCTGCGAGCGGCATGCCCGTAAGTCAAAACAACGAGGAAAACGTGCTCGCAGCTGAGGGCGGCGTGAAAGGAGTGGACGGTATATGCATGGAAGACTGAAGAACTACGCTCTGGTTATCTGCCTGTTTGTTTTTCTGTTCGTATGCATTGGAAACGGTCTGCACCTGACTCCGGGAGCGGCATTCATTAGTGCTCTGTCCGGCACCCCACTTGTAATCTTTGTGTTCAATCGCTGGTGCGACGCCCGATGTCGGAGAGAGGAGGCGCGCAGAGAGGAACCCGCCTCAGAGATCATTCCACTGCGCGAGCGACCATGAGATTTCTGCTGCGTCTGCTGCTACTGCTCCTTCTTAGCTCCTACCTATTGAGCCACTACGGGTTCTACCTACGCGAGAACCTTTGGCATATGGATTCGGCCGGGAACGGAGAGCTCCTGAACCGTTTTACTGGGATAACCGAGGATCGTCCCCAAGACGGATCGGGACAAGCGAACTCACGGCCGGGAGCGTTGCCGCGCCACGACCTGACGCCGGGAGCAGTAAATCCGCGCATTACTCAAAGCAACATCAGAGACACAATCTGTCGGCCGGGTTACACCGCGACCGTCAGACCGCCCTTCGAGTACACCAACGCGATGAAACACCACCTCATGCGGGCTTACGGGGTTAGCGGCAGCATCCACGATTACGAACTTGATCACCTCATACCCCTGGAACTGGGCGGCTGTCCGAACTGCGAGACCAATCTCTGGCCACAACCTCGGAACGTATTCCCAGGGGCGAGTGAGAAGGACGAGGTCGAAGACTACCTGCACCATCAAGTCTGTTCTGGCGCGCTGCCGTTAGCTGAGGCACAACGAGAAATCGCCTCCGATTGGTATGCGGTCTACACAAGAATTCACAAGCGAACGATAAGGCAGCAGCGGGTAGGTCATCAATAGCGAGGTTGTATATGTCAGCAGTAAAGCAAGTCATTGCGATCAATGAAAACGAAGTGGCACGACCGGAGGATACGCAAACCCGATCGGTGCCCGTGCCCGCAGAGATCGGGGACACAAGCCCGGAATTCGTGCGCGCGTTGCGCCGGCACCTACCAGATGAGCGGCGAGCGATCACCCATCACTTTTCCATCGCGGGCCAGGAGGGATATCTTACCGTTGGCGTGTACGACGATGGGTCACCGGGGGAGATCTTCATCAGGATGGCGAAGGAGGGTTCGACGATCTCCGGGCTCATGGATTCGATCGCGACCGTCGTTTCACTTGCGTTGCAGCATGGGGTGCCGCTCGACGTGCTCTGCGCCAAATTCAGTCACACGCGCTTTGAGCCTAGCGGCTGGTCAAGGAATCCAAAGATCGGTTATGCCACGTCACTGATGGATTATCTCTTCCGTTGGATAGAGCTCAAGTTTCTGAAGAATGAGCAGGGAGAACTGTTCGAGTCCCGTCCAGTGTCCATTCATGCCATGCCGCTCCCGAATGGGAAAGGAGAGGTTGAAGCGCTCGGTGAATTCGTGCAATTCGGAGATGCGCCTGCCTGCAACATCTGCGGTTCGCTAATGCTGCGGAGTGGTACGTGTTACCGCTGCACCTGCGGGAATACAAGCGGCTGCTCCTAGCAAGCCATCTACAATCAACAAGATACATATATGCAGAGAACTCCCGACTGCGATAGAATTACGCAAGTTGCGTCACGCATCTTGCGTAATGGGGCTGGCTCTATGAAGAAATTTTGATTCTTCTACGCTCCGTAGAATGCTTGGTGACGTGAGGTCCACTCGGCTATCAACTAGTGCAGTCGGATCACGCGTTTTTTGTAAACCATGACCTCACCCTCCTTACCTGTGCCCGATCTGAAGGTCCTCCAAGAACTCCAGCAACCCTTGTCTATTCAGCACGTCGTGCTGACAGTCCATGGCATTAGGACTTTCGGGAAATGGCAAGAGCGATTAGAAGTGCTAATCAAAGAAAAGGAACCCAATGCACTTGTCCCTAACTACAAGTACGGCTATTTCTCCGTAATTGCATTCCTCATTCCCTTTGTGAGATGGATGGTTACCCGCAAGTTCAGGAGCACGCTCAAGAGCCTCTGGGGAAGGTTCCCGGATGCCCGAATCGACGTAGTCGCACATAGTTTTGGCACGCACCTTTTAGGGCGGGGATTGTTGGGAATCCCTCCAAAGAAGCGGGGGAAGCTGCATACTGTGATCTTGGCGGGAAGCGTGCTAAAGCCTGACTTCCCCTGGGGCGACTTGATCCAGAACGGGACTGTATCGAGAGTCATTAACGAATGTGGGGTCGATGACCGGGTTCTGCTTGCCAATCAAATCTTCGTCCTGTTCACCGGTATGGCAGGTAGGCTTGGTCTTACGGGAATGATGACCGATGAATTGTTGAACAACTGGTACGCATTTGGTCATAGCGGTTACTTTACGAAGTCCGGAAAGCCATCGAACGAATTTATGTCTGTTCGATGGATCCCGCTTCTAACCACTCGAACTCGGCCTACCTCGGTAGACGAAAGGCCTGAGGGGTGGTCACATGGCTTCTTGATCTTTCTTTTGCAGAACGCGGAACCGATAAAACTCGCGATCTACGCCAGCCCTTTCATCTTGCTCGCTTTGATTTACTTCCACCTCTATGTGAATGCTTTGCACAGCCGCCAAATCGCGATTAAAGAGCGTGAGGCAGCAATCGAACAAAGCCATGAGGCCACTCGTCAGCGCGATGAAGCCACTCGTCAGCGCGATGAAGCGAATCGGAGGCTTGCTGATCTCTTCGCCCTCGAAGCAACGCGCGCACGGGAAAGACAGAATCACCTAGTCGCCCGGGTGTACGTTGCTGCTGCTCGGGAACGGTTCGTTACAGCGCGCACCTTGATGGAAGGGTTGGCTGCTTCGGAGCAACCTGTCACGTTTCTCCGAGACTTGAACTCCCCGACCGATCTCCAAACCGCTCCCGCGTTCTCTCCGACGGAGAATTTATTGGCCGTTGGTGGCATGGACGGTTTTGTTCGCATTCTCGATTCCAATACTGGAAAGCTACGGGCGCGGCTCGGCCCGCACCATGTGCCTGTCACCTCGCTTGCGTTTAGCGGCAATGGCCGGGTGCTCGCCGTGGGGTTAGCCCGCCCTGCGACCGCGCCACCACCACCACCGCCGCCTCCGCCCACCACGTCGCCGACCACGTCGCCTCAGCAGCCCACTACGCCTCCGCCGCCGCCGCCGCGCATGCCGCCGTGCCGCTCTGAAGAGACTCCAGTCACCGTCCAACTCTGGGATTTTAGAAAGAGAGTGCGCCTCGCCCTCCTCCAAGCAGGGTGTGACTATCCTGCCGATGTCAAGAGTGTTGCTGTGAATCAGGACGGAAGTTGGGTGGCCGCGGCGGCGGATCAGCTTTTCGTGTGGAATTGGGATGGAGTGAAGGGCAGGGTTCGATTTTCGTTGGGGACCGAGGGCGCGGCGCGCGGCGCCTTTAATCGCGAAGGCTCATTGCTCGCTGTCAGTACATGGTCGGGGCAAGTGCATGTTCTGCGAGTTCCTGAATTTTCTGTTCTTTTCCGCGTACCGCCCCACTATCCTCTTCCTCCGGACGTTGTGGCTATTCCAGCAATTGCATTTAGTCCAGACGGAAAGCTGCTGATCGTTGGAAGCGACGCTGGCAAAGTTACGAGGTGGAGACTGCCGACCGGGAATCAAGTCAGCAGCCTTGCCGGGCATGACCAAGGCGTGATGGTCAACGATGTTAGTTTCAGTCCCGACGGTCAATTTCTAGCTACCGGCGGAAGTGATGGCTCGGTTCTACTCTGGAATGCCTGCGATGAGCGCGTTCTTACCCAACTCGACGCTCACATCACACCTGTGCTTTCACTGACATTTGACCGTCAAGGCAGTCGGCTCGTCTCGACCCAGCTTGATACACAGGGGAATTTTGAGAGTCAACGGTTGTTCGGGCAGAGTCGAGTGTGGCAAGTTCATCGGGACGTGCTCTCGCCACTCGCTGCAAACATTCCCCGTGACGTTCTGGGCATTTTCTACCAGCGTAATGGCCAGCTCCTGCTAGTCAAGTTGTCGAGCGGACGAAAACTCAAACTTGTGGAGCCAGGCTCGAAAACAGTGAGATCGGTTTGGCAGGTTCCAGCTGGTGCGGAGGTCAACGCTGTTGGTGTTTCACAAGATGGCACACGGATGGCCGTAGGGCTACGGGGCCCTCCCCACAATTCAGGTGCGCCCAATCTTCCAAGGTCCCGCGTCGACGTGATTGACTTAGAAAATGGGACTACGGTTGCAACGCTTCCGATTCCATCCACCCCCTTTGGAATCAGTTCCGTGGCTCTGAGTGCGGATGGTGGTCGGGTAGCAGTAGGAACCACGGAAGCCATGGAGGTTCTTGTCTGGGAAGTCCAGACTGCCAGAGAGCTGCTGCGTCAGCCTGTCGCATCCGTGGATCCCGTCGACGTTGCCTTCGGTCCAGATGGAGCAACAGTAGCATGGACAGAACCAGGCCACGTAATCTTATACGACCTGACGTCCAAACAACGGCGAGAATTCAGTTTTCAAAAACCACCTCCTCCACTTGGGATTGCTTTGAGTGCGGATGGGCGGCTGCTGGCGGCATCGTTTTCTGATCAATCCATAATCTTATGGGATTTATCCTCCGATTCCGTGGCCGCCACAGTTTCGTTTGACGCGGCGTGTTACCCATTTTCTTCGGACGGTTGGCGTCGGGAAAATGCTGCTGATGTTGGCGCAAGATTTGTAGCCCTTAATGCAGATGGGTCCAGGCTAGCCGGCTTTGTGGGCGACCAAATTAAAATCTGGGGGGAGAATGTTCCAGCTAGCTTATCGGAGGCCGTGCGACAGAGTGGGCTGTGTTGGACAGGCGCCGAAGTCATCAGGTGCAGACAGCCGGAATTCGCCCATAAGTGAATTTTGTTCGCAGGATCTGGTCGGAGTTACCGACTGAGGGAACTGGCAACCCTCATTCCGTCCGCGCGCAAAGCCGCCAGAATGAAACAGTAAGACTCAGGTTTTTCTTGGGTAACTACTCCGTTCGCTGCGGGCCTAATCCGTCCATCGCCAGCACGTAGGGCCACTTCCAGGGATCATCGTCTTTAGAGCGTCTCGCGCGGCACACTAAAAGCCCAATCAACAGCGAGTTCACGCTTTCCCATCCGACCGAGTTCAAGAGCACTCAATCCATTGGAAGGAGGAATGTTCTCCCATGTCAAATGAAGAATCTTCGGCATCAGCTTCGGCACTGGACATTAAGAACCTTCTCGCGGACCTTGAGGTTCCGTTTCCACCTGCGCAGGTCCGGTGGCGAGTCACGACCACCAGCAACGACAAAAAGCGCGGTCGAGTCGTACCCTACGCCGATCCGCGCGCTTACACCGACCGGCTGAATGCGCTCTTCTCTCCCCAGGGCTGGACGCGGGAGTACAAGATCGAGACGATGAATAACATCACCCGGGTGAAGAAGGGCGAGAGCATCGTCTCGGGCAAGGTGCTGGTCACCTGCACGGTCACGATCCTTGGCATTGGGTCGCATTCAGGCACCGGCGAAGAATGGGCCGACGATGACAACGGCATGACGTCAGCGGACGCTCAAGCCTTCAAACGGGCCTGCTCCTGCTTTGGGCTAGGCCGCTACTTCTACGACATCCCGCCAATCTGGGCCGATTTGGACCAAAGCCGCCAGCCATTAAGAACACCAGCATTGTCTGCGTGGTCTCTTCCTGAAAACTGGCGCAAAGGAATGCGGCCTTCGGGCAAGAACGGGGATGGAAAAGCCAACGCATCGAACCTTGACACTGGTTCGAACGGAGGACGCAACGGCAACCATGGCCAGACTACGAAAAGCCCAACTCGGCCAACAGACGGCGGCGGGAACGGTCGCGCCCAAATCCCAAGGTCGAACGGATCGGCTAATTGTGGGTCGGGCGACGATCTCGACGCGCGCATTCTGGAATTGGAAAAAGCCGTCGGCACGGCGCTATTCAGAGGCATTCTGCGGGAGTACGGGCGCGTAAATCAGCCTAAGCTGATCCGAGACGCAGCCATCAAACGAAAGGTCCTGCAGATGCTGGAGTCCGCAACACGCGGCCTGGACCGTTTGGAAGCTGTTACCAAACGGCTCGACCCGAACACGGTTAAGGGGCTGCTCGACAAGTTGCAAGTCCCGCCGCTGAACGAGATCGCGGACATCAAGACCCTGCAAAATGTTGTCCTCGGACTCGAAGAAGTCGCTGGCTCAAATCAACACCACGCCGCCTAAGTATCGCCGGTCTGCCAGGTCGAACAGCGTCCCTTTGTTTCACACATCTCGAGATGATTTCGTTTCTTGCCGAGTGGACGTATTAAGAGGATCTACTGGGCCACAAGTCGTTAAAGCGTCGGCGTCCGCGCTCTCAGAGGATCGGCTTAGTTCCGAGAGATCGCCAGCGTGGATTTGCATGATACAGAAGTGTTCCCCTTGGGTGTTCGCCATGAACCTGCACTAACGATCCTCCGTTGTGGGAGAACAGGTACTTGCGAGCTGCCAGCTCCCTAATCTCATCAACCGGAATGCCAGTGATTGCAGATGCCTCTTCGAACGAAACGGACACGAACCCGTTGAACGATTTAGTTTGTCCCCCGTGTCTGGGGGCCGCATACCGTGCTACCAGAGCGGGTACATCTATCAGGCAGTTCTTTTCATCCACAATCCCGTGACGCTTCAAAACCTTTATCGCTATTGAGCTGGCGTTGTTGTTGGAAGTGCGTTCAACTAGTGACCTCATCTCTGTCACCAGTCGGGCATCTCGGATGTCATCTTCATCGAGTCGCGACAGTGCGCCTGCGAATTCATTGGAGCCATCGTCGTTGGTAAGGCCTCTGAAGAGAACGTCAAACCCAGCGTCGTTGCTCCCGCACCTAACCATAGCTTCAGCGAGAACACATCGGTCCCATGCGGTCGAGGCCCGGTCCAAAGTGGTCGCTAAGGCTGCCGCTGCGCCGGGCCACGCAAGTCGACCAAGTGCTTTCGCTATGCCCCTCGCGTCCTCTAAAGTTGCAGTTTTTAGGGAATCGCTTAACGCTCTTGCTGCCTCTGCACCGCCGAGCGGCCCAAGGCCTTGGGCCGCCCGCTCCCTTAGGTTGTTATCAGCTAGCAAGGAGATCAGCGATTGCGACGCTTCTGCGTTCTGACAGGTACGAAGTATCTCCGCCGGGATACCGCAATATTTGCCGTAACACAACCACCCAACCAGTGATCGAATTTGACCGGTCTGGAGCAGGCGCTTCGCTTCTTCGACTGCTTTCTCTCGACTTAGCTCGTCGAATCGTTTTACCTCGGCTTCCAATTCCAGAGAATCTGCGGTGATTGCACGGTAAGAGAACAATTGGCTCCGGGCGCCAGGGCCTCCCATGTAACTATGTTCCGAGACTACTATGCCGTAAGGTTTGAGGACCTGATTCATGACAAGCTCAGCTGCCTTAATATTTAAAGAGACACCGTATTCTGTTGCAAAGCACCAGACAATTAACTTCCCGAGAGGCGTTTCTTTAAGCGCCAGGTTAACCAGCGGCAGTAGGGGTTCAGGACGCGCCTTGATCTCATTCTGGAGGCGCTGAAGCGCCTGCTGAATTTGCTCCTCTTTTTGAGCAAGAGCATTCTCGTCACAGATGGTCGTCGTGCCATCTGCTGTGAAGTTCGGTAGTGTTCCAGGGTCGGGTGGCTTTCCTGCGACCTGTGCAAGTGGGCTCTTTTGGTCAATCGGGGAGGTCGTGGCCGAAGATTGCGTCGGCGGCCGTCTTCCGAATATGCGGTCAAGCAGGCTCATGGGCTCCTCTAGACGGCGGTCCTCGACTTCAGCCGGGATCTTCTTTTTGACTTCCCAAACGGCACTATTCTACGCCCGTCTCACCTGCTCGCGACGTTGCAAAATGATTTTCACCGGGAGCGCCCTCGAACGCCAAACAATTACCCGAAACTTACCCTTGTTCATGACCCACTCTTGCAACACTTGTCCTTGCACCACAACCCGCTGTAGACAATCCCACCGCCAAGCTCACGACCATCTATCCCATCGGTACCGGCAGCATCGCAATCCTGCCCAACATCGCTCCGCCACGGCGCACGACTGGCTGATGCAGATCAAGCCACAACGCTGGATGTATAGCAAGCGCCTAGATTAAGAAACAGTGCTCCGACAAGATTCGAAGGCAGACTATGAATCCATACGCCCTCCACGGAATAAGTCTCAAAATACATCGTGAGCCGACTGTGCTCTGAGGGCCGAGCGTAGGGCTCCGAGACAAAGCCAGACGAACTTCGGACGCGCCCGGGCGGGTGAATCGGTGACTGGGCTTCTCCTCTGCATCTTCGCGCGAACACGCCACACAAGACAGGAGGCAAAATGCGAAACGCCGGTAGAAGGAAGCTCGGCTATTATCCGCTGCCAGTTTTGGAGGCCCGAAACATCCGGTCCCTGTTGGTGTCCTCGACACCCTACGCGGCGATTGATCCCTGTGTCGGCGACGGCGCGGCGTTGATCGAAATCACCAAAGACACCGGCGGGCACTTGGCCGGTGTCGAACTCGATGCCGACCGTGCCGAAGCCGCCAACCGCAATGGCGTTGCCACCGTCCACGGCAGTGCGTTTGAATGCCGAGTATTGGCGGATACGTGCTCGCTCCTGTATCTTAATCCGCCCTATGACAGCGAGTTTGGGCCGCACAGTAACATAAGGATGGAGATGGTGTTCCTCGAACACTGCTATCGCTGGGTGACTAGCGAGGGCGTGCTGGTGTTCGTGGTCCCGGCCCCCGCAGTCGGCACGTGCGCACGTTTACTGGCCAGCCAGTTTGATCGGATTTGCGTCTTACGACTCGGACATCCGGAGTCTGTCCGCTTCAACCAAGTCGTGGTGTTAGGCAAACGAAAGAAAGCGCATCTGCGCGGCGAGCCCAAAGGAGCAGATGACCTGCTTCGGATTGCGTACAAGCCACATCTGCTCCCTGTGCTCAACCAAGAGGTTGTGGAGCGGTATGCGATTCCACCCTCGTCTCCCGCAACGATCACTTACACGGGACTACCTTTAGACGAGCTTGAGGATGCGCTGCAGCGCTCTGTGGCCATGCAGAGTGCTCGCGGCATTCTTGTACGCAAGCAGCAGAAGATGACCGGCCGACCAGTGACGCCGCTACATAAGGGCCACGTCGGACTGTTGGCCTGCAGCGGCATGCTCAACGGTTTCTTTGGGGAAGGTGAGACGCGTCACATCGCCCACTGGCGATCAGTGAAGTACGTCGATGAGTTCAACGAGGAAGGTGAAGCCGAGGGGGAAACCATCATTCGCAAGCGGGAACGGTTCAGCCATGAACTGACGTTGGCCTACGAGAGTGGCCAGCTTATCGAGCTGAAGGAAACCAAGGAGGCCAAACCCAGCGATGAAGAACGCTCATGAACGCTTCGGCAAACTCGTTTATCGCCGCCGTTCAGAAAAGACGGCCACCAACCTTCGCGTTTTCCTGGATGCCTTTGTGGGAGAGGACCGAGGCAAAGCTCACTTGGTCTCAGTAGTTGGCGGCGACGTGGAGATCGGCGCCATTGCGGCAGCGTTTGCCAACGGTGACTCATTTACTGTGGTAGATCCTTACGGTGCTGAAAGTATCGTCTCGCTTGGCGAGAAGCCGCTGTGCTTCCGAGGCTCCATCGTGGTTCCCGGCCGGAAGCGGCCACTGAGGCATCTTGTAAGTTGCTCGCAGGAATTGGCGGATGCGACTTCGGATGGAAAGCTGCTCCTGATCAGCGACGACCATTTGTTCATTTGGTCTTCACTGGTGCGTCACTACGGCTTGCCGGCGACGCCGGAATGGGGGCCGTGGATGATATCGCAATTGCAGCAACAGAAGCGTATTCAGCTTCTTCCCACGTTTGGATACGCAGGAGTCGCCGTCAAGGCAAAACGGAAAGAGTTATTGGCGCTGCTTCGGAAGGGGCTGCGCAGTAATCGGCTCGCGTTTCCCGCCCGAAATGGGGCCGTCGAATGGCCCGAAATCCAGCTCATCAAGAAGACTGCCTGATTACCGCGTGAACGAGTGTCTGCGTCGATTGCGGCGGGCCGATCATTCGCGGAAGCCCTTACACACATTCTGAACAGTTCTAGGAGGACTTGCCTTATGGCGTTGCTACATACAGGCGACTGCATCTGTGCGTCGTGCGGAGGCATGAACGGCCATCACCAGCCGGCGTGCATTGGCGACGAATCTGTTGATGTAATCGGCGTTTACACACGCCAACAAGCAATTGAGGACGGCATCCTGGTCGATTGCGAGCAAGCGCCAATGGGCGAGATGCGTACCCAGCTTCTGAAGTGGCCGCTGGCGATGACTGCTACCGCATTTCATCGCTACGTGCGGCCAATAGACGAGGCGGCAAACTTGCCTCCAGGCCAGAGTTTGGAAGGCCGCTTCTGGGACGTGGTCTGGATGTTCCATGCCGCCGTCAAGGGGACACTCCCGGCCAGACGCATTGCCCCGTGCAACCTACTGTTCGACTTCTACTGCATCGTTGCTGATCCCGCACTGTGGTCGAACGAGAGGATCGACGCAACTGCCAGGAGTGGGCCAGAGGGGATGCGAATGGTAACGCTGAAAGCCGTCTCTGGGCCTGGCGATGATGGGGAACCCGTGATGACGTTCATGTTGCCGGAGGAAGATTGAAGGAGACTCGGTCCCTGAATCGTAGTGGACGGATTGGCAGAGGCTGACGACGATCAACTTCCCAAATCAGCTCTCGCGTGGCAGTTGCCGGAACGACTCCAGGTGCCAAGACCCGTCGGGCGTCGATGTGTCCCGGCGCAAGATGTAGAGATTGCCGTCGTCTGCGCGGACTTTGTAAAAGGCATCTGACGGACCGTACCACTGATCGAGTACTTCCTCGACCATGTACTCCTGCCCGTCCAGCCGAAACCGAACCGGCCTTTCGTCCGCTGTTCGACCGGAATAGCAATCTACTTCCAGATTCATCTCCTCTCCTCATCCCTTCCTTCGCGCGTGCCTGAAGAAAAACAACCTGACTCAATCCCCGTTCCATGGCCGATACGGCCGAACCGAATCAACTCACCGCCGCAAGTGTACTTGCCACACCGATCTTGTCCGGAGAGATTCATGCAGACCCCTGTCGACATTTACACGTATATGCAACTCCACAGTGCGGAGCTTGGAGAACGGATTCTCTCATCGTACCCCGCCCTGCATGGCGTCGACGAAACTCCATCTCCACTTCTCTCCCGGATGCTGCGAGCGCCTTATCCGGCACAAACCCTGGCAGTTATGGGCGTGAGCAAGCGATGGCTCTCGGGTCGCAACGCCAATGTCGTGGCGGAGTGCGGCTCTGGCAAGACGCTCATCGCGCTGGGAAGCATGTTGGTGCATAGCGCCGGCAGGCCATTCTCTGGCCTGGTGATGGCGCCACCGCACTTGGTCGAGAAGTGGGCTCGGGAGACCTTCTTAACGCTGGCTCAGGTCCGAGTGTTCCTGATCGACGACATGCGTAACGGTGGTGATCCGAAAGAACCGCATGGCATTAACGAAGTTCGGTTGCGGCGCGGCGAAATCGTGCGCGAGGGATTGCACACTTCGTTGGCCGAATTGCGGCGTCTGGGACGTGGAGGCTGGCGCAAGCTTTGTCCAGGAACGACGATCTTCTGCATTGGCCGAGAGAAGGCAAAGCTGTCGTATTTCTGGAAACACTGTTACGGCAAGAGCCGTTCCGGAAGATACCTCGGGTCCCTCACCAACCCAGACACCGGTTGTCCGGTCGAGACGGATGGGGTACGACTAAGCGCACTCGATTTCGAGAAGAAACGACTGCACGAGATTCTGGAAGATGCGAAAAACGGAACGACCAAATACAGCGCGCTCTGGCAGGCAGACGGGGACAAGATCGTGCGTATGGCACCGGCGGAATACATGGGACGCTTCATGCCGGAATGGTGGGATTACGCGATTGCGGATGAGATTCACCAACTGGCTGGCGACACGGCCCAGGGCAATGCTCTCGGCGTGCTCAACAAAACGGCAAGACGGTTCCTCGGACTAACGGGAACCCTACTTTCTGGCTATGCGGATGATCTGTTCAACACCCTGTTCCGCACCGATGCCAAGCGCATGACCGAGGACGGCTACGAATGGGGCTCCGCCGGCCGGGAGCGCTTTACGCGCGACTTCGGCGTGATCGAGACCATCGAGCGCATCACGGTCGAGGACAATGCCTGCTCCAGGAAAACCAAGAAGACAGTCACGATCAAACGCAAGCCCGGCGCCTCGCCGTTACTGTTCGGCAAGTATCTGATGGATCATTGCGCGTTCATTGGCCTGGAGGACATCTCGGACGGGTTGCCAAGCTATCGGGAAGAAGTCGTGTCGGTGGCGATGGAGGAGCCGCTGAAGACTGCTTATGAGGAACTCGAAGAGGAGATCACCGCCTGCCTGAAAGAGCATCGGGGAAACAGCAGCGTGGCGAGCACGATGTTGAACGCTCTGCTGGCCTGGCCGGACCATCCGTATGGTTTTGGCACTCTGTATGGGTCTGAATTCGACCCAGAAACCAAATGCCGCGAATCGTTTGTCATTGCCGAAACAGTCGATCTGGACAAGAACGGAACCTATGCTAAAGAGCGGGCGTTGATCCAAGAAGTAAAAGCCCAGCTCGCACGCGGCCGCAAGTGCCAGGTATTTGCCGTCTACACTAACAAGCACGACGTAACGGCGCGTCTGGAACAGCTATTTCGCGCTGAGGGAATACGGGCTGCGATCCTGCGGGCCAGCGTCCCAACGCACAGGCGGGAAGCCTGGTACCGTGAACAGCTGCGTCGTGGAATCGATGTCGCAATATGCCATCCCAAAATCGTTGAGACCGGGCTGGATCTTCTGGACTTTCCCACCATTCTGTTTCACGAGACAGGCTATTCTCTGCACACCCTGCGCCAGGCAAGCCGTCGCTCATGGCGTATCGGACAGAGACGTCCAGTGGAGGTCAAGTTCTTTGCCTACAAGGGAACGATGCAGGAAGTCTGTCTTCGCTTGATGGGCAAGAAACTCCTCGTAGCATTGGCCATGGAGGGGAAGTTTACTTCCGAGGGTCTCCAGGCAATCGACGGAGACGACGATATGCTCACGGCGATGGCGCGCGAGCTGGTGGAGAACAAAGGGATCGGGGAAACTGCCGACTCAATCTGGCGAAACGTCCAGCAGCTGCGGCCGTCGACTTCGGCAGTGGCAGAGGAGGAAGCGGAGGACAAGGCAACTGAGCAGGCGGAAATTGAAGTCCCGGCGATACTGCCGATGCCGACCGAGTCGATTCCGGGCGCAGCCCTCTTGGAAGCTGCCAGTTTATCGCGCCGTTCTACGCGCAGAGATACATCCATCGGCCAACTGTCGCTCTTCTGACAGGCCAACCGAAGATCGCTGAGATTCCTCCCGAGCGAAGGACAATGCAGGAGTTCGCTCCGCTTTCGGGATTCGTATCGACAAGCGCCGGCGGCGACTTCTATCCGGGAGTGCATCGTGAACCCAGATTTCTGACGCCTGGCCGACTTGAACGAAGCCGCTGGCGCGGCGGACGCATCCGCGTGTTCCCACAGCGACATTTGACATTGCCGGGGTAGTTTGGTGCGCAGAGAAGGAGGATTCTCTGTGACCCATCTACGTCAGCTCATGCTTGAGGAGTTGCGGCGCCGCAACTTCGCCGATACAACCATCCGCTCGTACCTCCACGGGGTGGAGCATTTCAGCCGGTACTTCCGTCGCCGGCCCGATCAACTTGGCCCTGAGGACATTCGCAAGTACCAGGCGATGCTCTTCACCCAGTTGAAGTTCAGTCCCAACACTGTGATTCTGCGCTTGGCTTCGTTGCGCTTCTTCTATATTCACGTGTTGAAGCGCGGCTGGAGCATCGCTGAGACGCCCTATCCGAAGAAGGTTCGTCATCTTCCGCAGGTGCTCAGCCAGGAGGAGGTTGCGCGTCTGATTGATGCCGCGGAAAGCCCCTTCCACCGCATCCTGCTAATGACGATGTATGCCACCGGGGCACGTCGCGCGGAAGCAGCACATTTGAAGATCGGCGATATTGACAGTCAGCGCATGGTGGTCCATATCCGGGGAGGCAAGGGAGGCTTGGATCGAGACGTCATGCTGAGCCCGAAGCTTCTCGCAGCGCTGCGCACTTACTGGCGCGGGCTCAGACGCAAGCCGACAGAGTGGCTGTTTCCCGGCAACCGCTGGCATACCGCAAGTTATCCCGTCACCACCAAGGTCCTCTGGACTGCCTGTCAGAATGCCGCTGAGCGCGCCGGCTTGGCGCACAAGCACATCCATCCGCACACGCTACGCCACTGCTTCGCCACCCACCTGCTGGAAGCCGGAGCCGACCTGCGCACTATCCAGATACTGCTCGGTCATCGCGACCTCGAAGTAACTACCGTCTATCTGCATCTCTCCCAACGGCATCTCAGCGCAACTGCAAGCCCGCTCGATGCCCTCACCTTCTCGGCACCAGGAGGACACAAGCACAGTTCATGAGCCGGTCACCGCTGGAGGTGGCTGACATCGTTCGCTGTGCTGGACAGGCATTTCTTGAACACAGTCGCAAGTGGATCAACTGGCAACACCAAAAAGTGTTGCTGGCCATCACGCGCTGCCGTACTGCCGCGCTGGGCGGACATCGCGATCAGTGCTCGGACTGCGGACATACTGCCATCTCGTACAACTCGTGCAGAAACCGCCATTGCCCGCGCTGCCAGGGCAACGCGCGCCGGAGCTGGCTCCAAGCGCGGGAACAGGAACTGCTGCCCACGCGCTATATACACGCCGTCTTCACCTTGCCGCGGGAACTGGCCCCGCTCGCATTGCAGAACAAGCGGCTGATTTATAACTTGCTGTTTCATGCCAGCGCCGAGACCTTGCTGGAGATTGCTCGCGATCCTCGGCATCTTGGGGCCGAGATAGGCTTCTTCAGCGTGCTCCACAGCTGGAACCAGCGCTTGCAGTTTCATCCCCATGTCCACTGCGTACTGCCCGCCGGTGGTCTGGCGCCGGATCACTCCCGCTGGATCTCCGCCCGGCGCTCCTTCTTTCTGCCTATCGGCGTGCTCAGCCGTGTCTTCCGCGGCAAGTTCGTCGCCGGACTTCGCAGCGCCTTCCATCGAGGCATGCTCCAGTTCCACGGCAACCTCCTGCCCATGGCCGAGCCGCGTGCCTTCGCTGCATGGCTGCGGGTACTGTTCCGGCATGACTGGGTCGTCTACTCCAAGCGTCCCTTCGGAGGGCCGAAACATGTGCTGCGCTATCTCGGCGCCTACACCCATCGCGTTGCCATCTCCAACTGCAGGCTGGTCGGTCTCTCCGCGGGCAACATCACCTTCCAATGGCGAGACTCCGCCCACGGCAACAAGAAGCGGCTCATGACTCTGGATGTCGAGGAGTTCCTGCGCCGATTCCTGCTCCATCTGCTGCCCCGCGGCTTCGTGCGCATCCGCAACTTCGGATTTCTTGCCAATCGGCAACGCGCCATCCTTCTGCCGCTCTGCTTCCAACTGCTCCACGGCTCAGAGAACATAACGGCTTCACCGGCATCGCCGCCCGCCCATCAGCCTCAGTCGCTATGGAACTGTCCAGTCTGCGGTGGCACCATGCACGCCGTTGAACGGCTCACCGCGGCTCAACTCCTGCTTCGCTCTCCACCTCAACCTGGCCAGTGCGCAGCATGAACCTCTATCCGCCTCCTCGCCCTCTACTCGTGCCCCGGCACGCACGGAGATCTCTTGTCTCCTCGGGCCCGGAGTGCACTGTCACCTATTTTTTCCGCGTATATCGAACGCTTCTGTGCGACACTTCGCCACTCCAACAGGACCTCAAAGCGCCAGATCATACCGATCGCAGCGGCCTGCTTAAACCTTTGCACCCGCTCAGCCCCATTCAAAGTACATAGCCTTCCTCGGGGCGGCTTCCTTCAAGTCGCTGTATCCGAAGCGCCCGCCAAGGATCATGCGACTGCCGACTGTTTCGCCGTGGGCGCTTCAGATACAGCACTAAGACTTATCATTACGGACCCACGCTCATAACCACAAACACGATGCGCCGTTGATATTCTGGTAGCGAGTACTCCGGTGATTTCATGCGTGACCCTGGCGAAGTTTTTATCAGCTATAGTTGGGACAGCGAAGAGCATATAGCTTCTGTCCTTGCGCTTTCCGATCGGCTCCGTTCTGACGGCATCGACTGCGTAATCGATCAGTACGAAGTCTCGCCGCCTGAGGGCTGGCCGCGATGGATGGATCGCAAAATCGCATCCGCAAACTTCGTGCTGGTGGTCTGCACAGAGACGTATTTTGCTCGTGTCATGGGATATGAAGAGGCGGGCAAGGGGCTGGGCGTGAAGTGGGAAGGCAACGCCATTTATCAGCATCTCTATAACGCAGGCGCGAATAACGTGAAGTTCATTCCGGTCCTAATGAAGGACGAGGATAAGGGATTCATCCCAACTCCTTTGCAAGGCGCAAGCCACTTCACCGTGGATACGGAAGTGGGGTACGATCGGCTGTATAACCGTTTACTCGGAAGGCCACCCGCAGAAAAACCGCCACTCGGCCAGAGAAAGCCTCTGCCAAAGAAAGAGGCCAAGACAGACCTCACTGCCTATATCGTTGCGCCCATCGATACTTCGTTGTGGGATCAAGCGAAGTGGCGCGCTACGGCATTCTGGCAGAAAGAGAAGGAAAGCATTCCGATCTTGGGCCTGGGCTTTTTGAATAAAGAGCCAGCCATAGAGATATTTGAAGGGTGGTACCGTCGATACCGGGGTTGGGATCGATACGACGAACTACGCATTGCGATCATTGAAGGCGACATCCCCCATGAGGAGCCGGGATATTCCGTTCACATCGGAGTCGAGTATGAGCGTGTGATCGAAAGATACAAAAGGGCGGGGCTTGAGGTTGCAGACGATCACCTTTTTGCTACGATCAGCAGGGTCAACCGTATGAACGCTCCAGATTCTCTGCATCTGAAGTTCTTCAAGGAATCTTACGGGAGAGCAGGCGAATACCTGTTGGTCCCAGCGTCATGCAAGCCGGACGGCTCTGGTTTGAGCTTCGCTACCTCGCTCGGCATCAAAAAGCAGGTAATACATTTTCGTAGTGTAGCCGACATCGGCCCTAACGATGAGGACGCGGCTATCTTCTTGAAGAAGTGAAACGGGGGGCACCGCACATCGGTAGCGGGAAACGAGCTTCCCTAAAGTAGTTCGAGTTTATCGTCGGCAATCACGGTCATACTCGCTTCGCCGCGTTTGACATAACCACCGTTGGCATATCTCTCTGCACGCCTGGGCACCAATATTTCGTCGAAAAGTCATGCTCCACGATTGGTTCGAGGCCAGTCGATCCGCCAACGCTCGCCAGGCGCTCGGACCCAGAACAGGCGTTTCACCGGAGTGCCGCGTGCGTGGTGATAGAGCGCAGCAGTGCGCTGGTAAAAGCCGCGTGTATGCCACGACTCGCGCCACCCGAAACGCTGACAGTCGAGGTGATGGCAGAACTCATGACAAAGGGTGCTGAGGAACGTGCCGAAGGAGGTGACTTGTTTCCGGATGGCGGTCCGCATCCATAGACGGATGAGCATCGTCTCGGGATCGTAGTCCCCGAACAATTCAATAGCCGAACCGCCCTCGCGAACTCGCAGCGGGCGGGCTGCAAGCACTCGGATCCCTGGGGGGCGAACTTGGCAGAAACCAGCGCCTTGCATGGCGGAAGCGATGGAACTTGCCGACGCTTGCAACCGGTCGTCCTCGGGGACTTCCAAAGTTTGAGAGCGATCGGCTCGCGCCCCAGGTTTCGCGGATTCAGCTTTGTCCCTGACCAGGAATATCTCCGAACGGCGAACTAAACGTCGTCACTATGCAGTTGGCTGTTGGCTATCACGTTCCGCTATGCGGGCTGGCAGCCAATCTCGCAACGTGGGGGTCAGATAGAAACGCGGAAACAAGAGATCGTCATCAGGACTGATTACCCCATCGGCGACCGCCATACGCGCAAGCGGCGTCTGCGGGTAGATCCGCAACCCCACCGTGACCTTGAGCGCGTCAAGATTCATTCCATCCGCAAATGCCAGACTTTCTTCGACCGAATCTCTGGTTTCGCCGGGCGCTCCAAGCAGTAGAAATCCATTGCGCTTTATGCCGGCGTCGCGAAACATGGCAGCAATCGCCGCTACCTCGCCGCAATTGAACTGTTTGTTCAGTCGCCACAGCACTGGTTCTGCCCCGCTCTCGAATCCCAAGCTCAACTGCGTGCAGCCTGCTCTTGCCATGAGTTCCACAAGTTCGGGATCAACCCACTTCGGATATATGATTGCCCACCAGTCAATCCCCAACTCGGCAGTAATGACTTGGCGGCACAGTTCCTTGGCGTATTCCAACGGGATATTGAAAGTGTTATCCACGAAATAGAATTCGCGAAAGCCGCATTTCCGCAGATCTTTAAGCCAACGGACAACTGCTGCGGGCGACCTCTGTCGCACGAGTCGGCCTTCGATGATGCTGGTTGAGCAATAGATGCAATCCAGCGGACAGCCGCGCCTGCTCTGGACCGGTATTCGCGCTGTTGCAAGCTCGGAGTGCAACCAAAGGCTCGGGTTGGGCAACGGCAACGCATCGAGATCAGCACCACATGCTCTTGGAGTGGGCGGCGTGGTTGCTAGATACACCGCTGGCGGCGCCGGCCCTTCTTTGCCTCCCTCGATCCAAGAAAGCAAGGCAGGAAACGCCACCTCGCCTTCCCCCTGAATGCCCATGTCGGCGCCAAGATAAGCCAACGCGCTTTCAGGGAAAATGCTGTAGCCAGCTCCACCCAACACGATAGTGGCCGGGGATGTCGCACGACAGGTCGCCACAACATTCTTGCTCTTCCCCAGCAAGAACTGCGGGCTGGTCATGTTCTGGTCGTCAATGTTCCGGACGGAAATCCCGATGACGTCGGGACGCTGTCTCTGGATTGTTTCCCGGATCCTCCGCTCCAGGTCGATTGCCGATGGGAGGGTCAGCAGTTGCACCTCATGACCAGCCCTCTCCGTCGCCGCCGCGACACAGGCCAATCCAAACGGCAAGGGCGTCATCGATCCTGCCTCATCCGCCGCCGAGAGGAACAGTACCCGCATAGTTCTTCACCCACTGCGAACTGCACATCTGTTGAGACGAGCAGCCTATGTTCACAGCTCCTTCATCCAGTCAGCCGTCTTCATGACGCGGCTGAATCGCATCTGCTGCGTGACGAGGATCGCCCGGTGCAACTCTTCGTCCGACACCTCTCCCGCATCGTTCTTGATCGCCAGTGTACCGGTTGCGTCGGATAGAAACTCAACTCCAAATCCCAAATGCATGGCCTGCCGTGCAGTCGTGTCGCAGCACATCTGGGTCATGTAGCCGGCAATGACAACCGTCTCCACACCGTGCTCGCGCAGCCACGTCTCGAGCTCCGTGCCGGTAAAACTGCCGGGCAGCGACTTGTGGATGAGTACGTCATGCGGTCGCGCCGCCACCTCCGCGTGCAGTTCCCATTCCTTGGTCCCTTTGCGGAAGACCGGTGCGTCAGGCTGTGCCGATGCGTGCTGAATCACGACCACCGGCACCCCATGAGTGCGCGCCGCATCCATGCCAGCCAGCACATTCGCCAGACTTCCTGCGGGATATGTAATGGGCAGCTTGCCGGTGAAGTACTCATTCTGGACGTCAATAACCAAGAGTGCGCGTTTCCGGTTCTCAGCCATAAAGTTCATTCTAGGACGGCCCGGTAATTAGGGGCCAATCGGATTCAGGGCGGTTCCTTCAATTTGAACGCCGTAAAGCGTAAATGACCCAGGGCGCGATGCGCGTCTCGCTCACCCACTGGTATGGCTCATCACCTTTCGCCAAGGGCTTGCGCATTTCTATTACTGCAAGCCCGGCGCGGCAATAGACTTCGAGGTAAGACTCGTGTGGCCAGAGAATGTCCACGGCGGGCGACCGGTCTTCGAAATCCGTCGTAATGATTTTCACGGGATCGCCTGGTTTGGCGTTTCGGTTCTCGGGGAAGTCTTTCGTCGAGAACGACGTCCACTCGTTGCAGTAAATCTCCGGCGCGGAAACGATGTTCACGAGGATCCCGTCCGGTTTGAGCAGGTCACACAGGTCACGAAACAGACGCGCCTTCGTGTCCATGCCGGGAATATTGTCGAACGTGAATGCCGATTGAATGAGAGAAAAACTTTCGCGCGGCAAGCTGCTCATGTCGTCGCTAGGAATAACGCGGTAGTCACCTCGCGGATCGATCTCGCGAGCCTTCGAAACCATCTCCGGCGAGATGTCTACCCCGACCGTCTCAAACCCAAGCCCACGGAGGAAGCGGGTCGAGCGGCCAGTCCCGCAGCCGAAATCGACTGCTGAGACTCCCTTCACGTGGGCACGAAAGATCTCCGGCAAGTCGCGGAATGCGAGGTGATAGGTGTTAGCAAATTCGAGTTTCGAGTAGGCTTCAGCTCTTGTAGCGCTTTGGTAGCAATTGACAAAGTCCATCAACAATCGCCCCTTCGTGATGTTGCGGTATTCATTCCCCTACCCTTTGATGGAGAACAGTCTTGGCTTGAAGTACTTGGCTTTGCCCGCACGCCGCATCCATTCCATCTCTTCTGCAGTCATTTGGCCCTTGTCTAGGGCTTCGAGCGCGGCCGTCAGGTCGGCGACTGACCTGGGGCCGGTGAGGCAGAGATCCACCGCAGGGTTCGTCAAATTGAAGCGATAGCAATCGCCAGCCGTAGGCACCTTATCGCCTGCGGCCACTTTGTCCGGT
>Ga0187875_10001018_pt1 | contig 22142 bp, 19 predicted proteins | sample June2016WEW_17_1_2_FD_132978 | JGI IMG/M metagenome (GOLD analysis project Ga0187875, IMG submission 132978) | Peatland microbial communities from SPRUCE experiment site at the Marcell Experimental Forest, Minnesota, USA - June2016WEW_17_10 | ecosystem: Environmental > Terrestrial > Soil >... | reverse complement strand
GTAGGAATTGCGACTCGTCCTTCTCTTGCCGGCGCTGGAGCGCGGACCGGTACTCTTGCGCGCGTTGCGACGGTTCGCTGCAATTTGCCGTTTGCTGGCCACGGTCAGGCGGCTGCCGATGGCTTTTTGCTGGAGGGCTTGTCCAGCGCCAGAACCTTGCCATCGATGATCCGGTCACTGCTCTCGCGCAGCTGTCGCGCGAAACCGCCGCGATAGTCGGCGATGCAACGTAGTGCCCTGTTGCGACGCGATTCCAATGACGCCAGCAGCCTTTCGAGCTGCTCGAGGTCCTCACCTGACCTTCTGATGGCCTCCGCTTCAATGCCTGAATGGTCGAGTTGAGAATCGCCGAGTAATTGCGAAACCAGTCTTCTAACCGTCGGATTAGAAGACCATGATTGCACGAGCTTTTGCGCCTTCTCATCTACGTCATAGCTATGTTCTCCGGGTTTTCGCAAAAGCTGCTGGAGAATTCCCTTCAAGGCAGGACGCAACGCTGAATTGATGATGGCCGCCTTGCAGCGCCGGAGCCGCAGAATTTCCCAGGCAAGGTAAGCTATATCGATCACATACATCTGCTCGACAATCCCGCGCGGCTTGAGTTCCTCATCGAAACCATCGCGAATGCGATTGAACTCATCCTCCGACTCGGTCATGAGCAGCGGCGATACCGGTAGGAGCGTTACTTGAGCGCGACGGTGTTTGGACATTTCTGCTCCACGGGCTTAATCGCAGAAATTGATCCCCTGATAAATTGGGTCGAAACTACCCGATTTCAAGAACGAATCCCGTTCGTGGATTCAGACTACCGTGGCGGCTTGAGCAGCAATTCCGTTCGTGCCGCAGTTCGTCAATGTCTGGTCCAGTGGCGGCATCTGACGGGGCGACTGCGGCCACTGCCCGGGGCCTAGCGTGGACCAGCAGCGAAGATACTGATCGCGACAACTGGCGCGCCCCTATCGTAGCTCCCCAGGCGCCCTGGCGGCTCTGCGGCGGCTCGCTTTCGCGGCGCGCGTCCGATTTGACGCGCTCGCCGGTTCTGCCGTGCGCGCTGCGGCAGCCTTGCTGAGGCGGACCCCGGGTTGATCCCCGTTGGTGAATTCGACCCCCGCCGCTTCGCACGCTCTGCGGATCGCCAGTTCATTGGCGGCGGTTAGCGACGTTTTTCCGTCCTTTGCCTCAGCGCGTTTGATGGTATTGCGGCCCAACGATGCGTGTCGGGCAAGCTCTTCAACGCTCCATCGTAGAAGAGCTCGAGCGGCGCGGATTTGTCCCCCTGAAAGCCAATGATTCTTCATTTGACTTTGCGTCCCCTTTGGGCCATACAGACCCATATGGGTCATATGGGCCCGATACTCATTATACTCGCAAAGGAACGGCGAAATGAAATTGGCAATGTCACCGATACCAAATGCAAACCGCCGCTACTTCGTTGGCGGCTCCGACGCCCGGGTCATCATGGGCGACGACGAGGCGGCCCTCTTGCGCCTGTGGCGCGAGAAACGCGGCGAGGTTGAGCCAGAGGACCTTTCCGGCAACCTCATCGTCCAACTCGGAGTGGTGACCGAGGAGCTTAACCGCCGCTGGTACGAGGCCAACACCGGGGAGGTTATCACGGACGTCCAACGGCACGTCCGCCAACCAGCGCTGCGCTGGATGGCGGCAACCCTCGACGGTCGCGTCGAGTCTAGCGGCGCTGTGTTCGAAGCCAAATTCATGCTGCCGTGGTCGTTCTCCGAAGAGGGCGCTGCGGAAAAATACATGCCCCAGCTGCAACACAACATGTGGGTCATTGCGGCGAGAAGTGCCGTGCTCTCGATCATTACCGGAGGGGGCAAGTGGGTTGAGATCAAGACCCACGCCGACCCGCTCTATCAGCACCTCATCGTTACCGCAGAGCGGAAATTCTGGCGCTGTGTCGAGAGCGGCGAGCCCCCTGCCCTGTTCGGCGCCGAGCCTCCGAATCCGCGCATCGAGGCGGTGCGCATCGTCGACATGAGCTCCTCAAATGCCTGGGCGGAGTTTGCCGCGGTCTTTTCCCGAACCCGGCCGGCTTATCTTGAGCACGAGAAGGCCAAGGCCGAGCTTAAGAGCCTGATGCCCGAGGACGCCCAGCAGGCGATCGGTCACGGCATCCGAGCCAAGCGCTCGAAATCAGGAGCCATCAGCTTCGATCTGCTCGAGGTGGAGGCCAGTCGTGCAGCGGTCCAGTGATTCCATCGGGGCCATTGCGGCCGCGCTTGCCAAGGCACAGGCCGAATTCACCAATCCGGAGAAGTCGCTGACCGCGACTATCCGGTCTCCGTATCCAAGGGAGGGTGACCGGACCTTCCGCTACGCCCCGCTATCCAGCGGCCTCGACATCGTTCGCAAGGTGCTTGGCCGGCACGAGATCGCAACCGTCCAAACCACCACGATCGACAACGAGGCCGGCATGATCCGCCTGACCACCATTCTGGCCCATGCGTCGGGAGAATGGATGTCGTCGGAGTGGCCGGTCTGCCCGGTCAGCGAAACGGCGGCGCCGCATCGCATGGGAGCGGCACTGACCTATGCGCGCCGCTATGCCCTGTTCACCCTGGTCGGGATTGCCGGGGAAGATGACCTCGATGCGCCAGATTTCACCACTCCGACGGTACCAGCACATGAGAGGCCGGTTACCTCGAACAGGATCACCGGAATGAATGGCGCGCCGGCAGACGAAGCAGCGTCGATCCGGCGAAATGGAAAGGCCCATGCGATTGCCATAAAACCCGTGCTCGACCCGGACGGATCGGCGGTCTTGCGCGATCAGCTTCTGACCGACGTGGATCGCCTCAGCTCGGCCGACGCCGCCGCTACGTGGGCGCATCGGATCATGGCGGCAAAAAACAGCCTAGCGGCAGCCGATGCGCGGCACGTCGAGGACGCATTTGCGGCAAAACTGGCAACCCTCGGAAGCGGCGATGGAGGGGTGATCAACGCGGCCTTATCGTCCTCTGAACAAGACCAACCTCGCTTGCAGCAAAATCCGCGCGCAGCAGAGCCGACCGGAGGGTCCGATACCACCCGCGTTGACAAGAGCCTGCTCTCGTTACCGGAGCCGCGTCGGTTTCGGGACAAGAACCACCGCAAATTCGTATCCAAGCAACCCTGTCTGATTTGTGGGCGCCAGCCGGCAGATGCGCATCACCTTCGGTTCGCACAACATCGTGCGCTCGGGCGCAAGGTAAGCGACGAATTCACCGTACCGCTGTGCCGGGGCCACCATCGCGAGGTGCATCGATCCGGTGACGAAGCCTCATGGTGGAGAAAAGCCGGAATCGACCCCACCGGCGCCGCCCGAACGCTTTGGACCGAGACACACCCGCTCCGGCCGGTTGCCGGAGCCCCAAGCCCTGATCAGTCGACGCCCTCGCGAGCGGCGAAGTCGGAGTCAACATCAGTTCCGCGGCTGCCCAAGGGCACCCGAAATCGCAAAACGAAGCCAATTATCGCGGCTGGCGCTCGATGACTTCCTTCAGGCAGATCGAGGCCAACCGTCGCAACGCGTGCAAAAGCACCGGTCCTATTACCGAAGAAGGCAAGCAGCGCTCCCGCTGCAATGCGGTCCGCCACGGCTTAACCGCCGAGACAGTGATCGGCGCGCTAGAGGATGCGGAAGACTACAAAGCGTTCGAAGCAGCTATTATCGCTGACTATGACGTTCAATCAGCCGTGGAGCGGGAACTAGTGTTACGGTTGGCCGGTCTGCTGTGGCGACTGCGGCGCGCCACGACAATGGAAACCGGCCTGTTCGAAATTCAGGCTGACTATGTGCGTGAGTTCCGGCAGGGCCGCCCAACTCAACCAAAGTCGCAGGAAATTATTCATGCAAGGTTCGGGCAGATTGATTCTGTCGATGCCGACTCCGATCGAGCATCGCACGGCTTCACAAACGGAACGGAAGCCCGGCCCGGCTCTGGGCCGAAACCCGTTGATCCTGCCACCGACCTCGCACTTTGCTTTTTGCGCTTGGCCAATCTGCCCAGCTACCCGCTCGACCGGCTTAGCCGGTATGAAGCGATCCTTTGGCGCCAGGCCGGCCAGATCCTGTTTGCTCTCGATGCATTGGATCGTCGCAAACCACAAGAGAGGTCGCCGTTGCCGTATCGCTAGCTGCAAGACCTGTCGGCCGACGGACGCGATGAGTTTGATTTTCGCTTGCGCGGATCGAGACATCTCGACGAGACAGGTCGCTGATCGGAATAGCTGGCATCAAGGAAATTGGGTTTGTTTCGTCAAATGAGCGAATTTGCCGTCATGCAACCTCGGACTAGAACGAGGTTACAACTTAGCCTTCCCTCGGCGGCTTACGCAGAGCCGGACAGTTAGCGGCAATTCGGCGGCGCTATCTGGTGGTGCCATAAAGTTCATGCAGCGTTGAAAGCCAACCATTTTTCGGTTACCTCTATAGGGGGCAAGGAATGGCTGCAGAATTTGCAAACTCTGTCGAAGCAACAATTCTCATGCCCTGCTTGAACGAGGCGGACACCATCAACCCACAAAGGCCTTGAGGTAGCGATATGCTTGATCAACTCAAGATTCTATTCGTTCAGATTCGATGAGCCTGCGGGTTAACAGCCGATATGTCCTTCGCTATTCCAGCACTGTGGCAGCCTGCGGATTCAAACGGCTGGACCTGGTCGGAACTCCTGTCCGCGGACCCACTCGTCATCCAGGCAATGCCGTCCATCGGGTTTCCCGTGGGCAGCGCGAGCGTCGTCGGGCCTCTCGTGCGTGACCGCAAGGCCCACTTCCTTTTGATGCTGTCCTGGACTATCGAGCCTCCCCATGATTCGCGATCATTGGTCGATGCTGCCAGGAGCTATCTCGAGGACCATCGCCAGCACCAGTTAATTTTCCTGACGAATACCGAGCGCGAACGGCGCATTATGGCCGAAGCCCAGTTTGAAGCCGTTACAATTAATCACAATTGTCTCGTGGACGATGCCGTGTTCTGTCCCATCCCCGATATCGAGCCGATTTACGACGCAGTTTATAACGCGCGTCTATCGCCCGGGAAACGACTGGAACTGGCGGTCGAGATCGATCGGCTGGCCCTCGTGTACTTCTATGATTCATTCGAATACACGGTGCCACAGTTCCAAGCCGAGCACGTCAGATTGCGTGCGATGATGCCAAGAGCGAGTTTCATCAACGCGATCACGCCGCAAGGATGCGAATGGCTTTCACCGCACCGAGTTAGCGAAGTACTGGCGCAATCCCGCGTCGGGCTCTGCCTATCCCCGTTTGAGGGCGCGATGCGCGCCTCTATCGAGTATCTCTTTGCCGGCCTGTCGGTTGTGAGCACGCCGAGCCTCGGTGGCCGGGACCGCTACTTCGATGACGATTATTGCATCATCGCCGAGCCGGATCCGCGCAGCGTCAGAGAGGCAGTGGATGCGTTGCTGGCGCGTGCGGTGCCGCGCGAATTCGTGCGCGCCAAAACGCTTGCTCGCGTGCAGACCGATCGCGCTCGCTACATTGCTCTCGTTCAGGGGCTGATCGATCGCGCCGGAGGCTCCGTACAATTTTCCGATCGGTTCTGGAGCTTGATACGCGGTCGGGGCATCTTGAATTGGCGGTCGATGGGTGAATTTTCGTCCACAGTGGTAGCGGCACCGTGGAGGTGACGGTCCCGCACAATTCGTCTTAGATTTGCCGATCGCCAGGGCGGCTGCCGCGTCTCTTGCAGGTAGAATTCAGCTCTTTGAGACGCGCGTTGAAGGCTTGCGCGGCCCGCAGCAGTGGCGGCCGCACGCTGGCGCGGACGGCGCGCCAGTCACCTCGGACAACACGCGCGGCAAACCGCAGGGGGCGTGTTAGGCGCCAAGAGTTTGATGCGAGCATCGCATGCGCTAATGCGGCGTCTCGCTCCAGCAACTCAATGCGTCGCCGCGCAGCGAACAGCTCCTGCTCTCGGAATTGGCTCCGTCCCGCTTCCTGTTCGGGTAAATCACTATGCTTCTTGCTCAGTGACTTGGCGCGAGCCACCGTCGTTCCATGATCAGCGACGGTGCGCGCGTGGGCGCTACGTAGATCGTCGAGCTCCTTGTCCAGTGACTTGGCCCAAGCCACCGTATTTTCATGATCAGCGACGGTGCGCGCGTGGGCGCTACGTAGACCATCGAGCTCCTTGTCCAGTGACTTGGCCCAAGTCACCGTATTTTCATGATCAGCGACGGTGCGCGCGTGGGCGCTACGTAGATCATCGAGCTCCTTGTCCAGTGACCTGGCCCGAGCCGCCGTCACTTCATGATCAGTGACGGTGCGCGCGTGGATCCTACGAAGCTCCTTGAGCTCCATGTCCAGTGACTTGGCCCAAGTCACTGTCGTTCCATCAGCACCTCGCAGGTAGAATTTCAGCTCTTTCAGCCACGCCTTTCGATTTGCGAAGGCGGCGCGATATCCGTATCGTCGGAATAACAGAATCCTAGCATGAGCTGTCGCCGCCGAATTCATGCTGACGCCGTTGCTTTCGAAATATTTCACCAGCGGCTCTGGAATCCGGTGCATCCGATACCTTATTGAAAAACGCAAAAGAAATTCGAGATCTTCAAAACACCGCATATCCTCCCGAAACAAACCGACTCTCTCCAAGGCCTCCTTGCGTAACAGGCACGACTGAATCCCGATCGCATAACTCTGATAGAGAGACGGCCGCCGATCGAACATTGCGCCGCGGATGACGTTTGGAGCCTCGATAATGAACGGTTTGCCGGTCAGCGGGATCCGCAAAAGATCGCAGTAGACGCCGCCCAGATCGGGGTCCCTGAGGATGTCGACTTGGCGTGCGAGTTTGTCGCGCTGCCAGATGTCGTCCGAATCCTGGAATGCAATCAGCGCCCCTTTGCTTTCGGAAACACCAATATTGCGTGCAACAGACTGTCCACGATTGCGGGCGAGCCTGATATACTTAATGCGAGCATCTTTGAGGTCTCGTATGGCTGACGGAGTATCGTCGGCTGAACCGTCGTCTACGACGATGAGTTCCAGGTCGCGGTACGTCTGCTCCAACACGCTGTTTACGGACCGAAGGAGCTTGTCAGCTGCATTGACCGTAGGCAGAACGACGCTAACAGAAGGTGACATCTCTTCAATGCTTTTCGGTTGGCGACCGGTGAAACTGTGCTATCATCGACAACAAGCCTCGGGAACCGGGCAAATCAAAGGTCAACATTTCTTGACTTCCACGCATGCCAGCATTTGTATAGCAACTCATAGACGGCCTCAAGGCCTCGAGAAATTGCTGGGTTCGCTGGCGAGTCAGAAAGGAGCGCCTCCTTTCGACGTCATCGTCGTCGACAACGATCGGGAGAAATCGGCAGAATCGGTCGCCTTGCAATTTCGCGCCATAATTCCGTTGACTTACCTTGTTGAACCCGTTCGCGGAATAGCTCGTGCTCGAAACCGCGCCATTGCGATCTCGCGGTCTCCCTTTCTAGCATTCATAGACGACGACGAATGGGCTACGCCGCAATGGCTTGCCATGCTGGATCGCGAGAATAACAGATCCGCTGCAGACGTCGTCATTGGCCGCGTCGAAGTCGAATTCGACGCCGGGGTTTCCGAGCTCGTTCGACATTGCGGTCTTTTTGATCCCAGTCCGCTGCCCGACGGCGCGACCGTGCCGTGGTACCAAACGCGGACGAGCAACGCCTACGTTCGACGTGATGCGCTGCCTGATCGCGAGGCACCTTTCTCGACGCGCTTTGACCTGATAGGTGGTGAGGACGTTTACCTGTTCAAGAAGATGATTGATTCCGGCGCGCGGGTGGTCGCGGCTGCAGCTGCAGTCGTGTTCGAACATCGGTCCGTGGAGCGAGCGAACTTCACCTGGGTTCTTCGGCGCGCACTGCGAAATGGGGGGACGATCGCCGAAATCGAGTACAGTGCGATGCCATTTGTGGTGCGAGTGCGCGATGGGTTCCGGTTCGGATGGGCAGGTGGCCATGAATTGGTCCGAGCCGGCGCTGCGTGGAGCCGGGATCGAGCCCAGGTCGGGCGGCATCTCGTCAGCGCCGGCGAGGGGATTGGCAAGCTTCTCCACGCCCTTGGGGTGCGGATCGAAGAATATCGGCGTCACCCATGACAATTCCGTCAATTGCGCCGGTCAGTTCGCACCGCGAGCGGCCTCTATGGTCGGTCATGATCCCGACTTGCCGCCCCGACCTCGGATTGCTGCGGGAGGCGATAGCGGGTCCGATCGGCTCGGCTATCGACCGAACGAAGATGCAGATTGCTCTGGTCGACGATGCGTCCGGTCTAGAGTGGCAAAGCCCGCCGCTCGAGGCGCTGGTGCACGAATGTCGGGATCAAGGGATCGAGATCTATCTGTTCGACACCAATCTCGGATTGGCGGGGAACTGGAACCGCTGCCTGAACCTGTCACGGGGACACTTCATACACCTGCTACACCAGGACGATCGCGTTCTCCCGGCTTTTTACGACGCGATTTCCGCCGGCTTTCAGGCGGACGCGAAGGCCGGAGCAGCATTTACGCAGCAAGCCTTCATCACCGGCGCGGGCGACCTGTTTCGCTTCGGTCATCTCAAAGGCGACACCGCCGGCACCGTTGACGACTGGCTTGAATATGTCTTCGCCAATCTTGCGATCCAATGCTCGGCAATGGTCGTAAGACGAGCGGTCTACGAACGGCTGGGCGGTTTCGATACAAACTATCGATATTGTTGTGATCGCGAAATGTGGCAGCGCATCGCCATGGAATATCCGGTCTGGTTCGATCCGAGACCGCTCACTGATTTTCGCGTGCACCGGGGAGGTGTATCTTCAGTGCTTCGACGACGCTCACATTCGTGGCTGGAGCTGAAGCGATGCGCAATGCAGGCCGCTAGGCGGCTCTCACCTCCGGCGCGCTATCAGGCCCTGCGCAGTTTCCGGCGTCATACTGTCCGGCTGGCGGCCGTCGAAGCACGACGAGCAATGTTGTACGGCGATTGGCGTGGCGCCTTTGCGATCTTCAAGGGGGCGGCATCGATTGCGCAGCTCCGTGACGTCTATGCTTTAATCCGCCATCGATATGATCATGCCCCGTCCAGTCGTGCCCCGGACCGACCGTTTGACTACGCCGCCCAGCGCAACCCCCGAATTCTTTTGCTTAGTGAATTCTTCCCAGGCGACCCGGTTCGGTCAGTTTGGGGCGCGTTTCAGCGCCTGGGTCGCCATTTCCTGGCCCTTGATCGTCTAGGCCCGATTGACGCAGTCTTTTTTTGGCCCGAGCACGGAAAATTATCACAGAGCGACGTCGCCTCGTTTAGCGCACTTGCCAAGCAAATATGGCCGCTCCGAGGATCCATCAATTTCGTATCGGCTGGCGACGCGACAAGCTTGTTCGGTCGAGTGAAGGAGGTTTTTTGGGCATTGCAAGGCGTTGTGGGCTTTTCTGGCGACGAGCCGACCATGCGTACGTGCGGTCATCAGCAAATCAGCAGTCTGCAAAACATTCTTCGACTGTGCCAGCCGGACCTTATCTTTGCGTACCGCCTCAGCACGGCAGCGCCATTCCTGCGGATGAAATCGGAGCTGCCGCCGATTGTCGTCGATTTCCCTGATCTCGAAAACGTTCGGCTCGAACGCTTGGCAATGTCGAAGCGCGACCTAGGCGGCATTTGGACGGCCCGGTTCGGGGCATTGCTGGCCCGGCGAGCGCAGCGCCGCGTAGGCGCGATTGCTTCTGCTGTACTCGTCTGTTCGGAAGTCGAACAGCGGAAGGTTCAATCGATGTATCCGGGCGCCCGTGTCATCAACATCCCGAACACTGCCGGAGTCCTTACGGATCTGCCTCCCGCTTCACAACCGGTTGCGATCTTCGTAGGCACGGCATGGTATCCGCCGAACTGCGAAGCAATCCTGTGGCTCGCGAACGAAATCTGGCCACACGTCCGTCGAGCCGTTCCGGAGGCGCGCCTCATTGTCGTCGGTGACAAGACTGAAACTCTCGGGATCTCGTCTGCGCAACGCGGGATCGAGACGCTCGGCTTTGTCGCAGATCTCGCCCCGATATACGCCGCGGCAATGATCGCGGTCTGCCCGGTCCGTCGCGGCAGCGGCACACGGATCAAGATCATCGAGGCTTCGATCAACGGTCGTCCGGTTGTCTCGACGACTGTGGGTGCGGAGGGTCTTTTGTTCGCGGCCGGCACGGAGATCCTGATCGAAGACGATGCTGGGGGCTTTGCCGATGCTTGCATTCGGCTGTTCCGCGACCCGGAGCGAGCTGCCTTGATCGGAAAGGCGGCGTTGCAGCGTGCGCGGTCAACGTATCTGGAAGTGCGGATAAACGAGCGTTTGCATGCCGTTTGCATCGAAGCACTTCATGACAATCGTATCGCAGCGCCCGGTCCAATCGGTGAATCGAGTTCGATGGCCGTGATCGAAACCGGTGAAAGAGCTTGAACGCCTCCGCTGCGAAGAGAGCGCAAACGGACTCTGCAGCGCGGAGGCATTTGGTTTTTGTAGGCGGCACATCGGAGCCAGGGGGCCTGCACGTGCATACCGCCGATATTGCCCAATCCTGCGCAGTCCTGGGTTGCCGCGTTACCATTCTGTGTACGAGCATTAACTACTTCGAACAATTGATCGCGGACGAAGCGATAGCGATCGAGGTCGTTCGCCCCTTGGATGAAATGGGCTGGCGCGAGTGGATCCGTACGTGGTCACGGCTTTGGTCAGAGGCTGTCCGCCCAGACATTGTTTTCTGCTGCGGCCGTCAAGGGGAAATCCGGATCGTGGATTTGGCAGCGGCATCGCTGTTTGGAGGCGCCGTCTACACTATCGTACACCGGCCTTGCGAAGGGCCTTGGACGTCTCGCATATCCAAGGCTGTGTATGGTCGTCTATCCTCCAAGCTTCTTTCGGGTGTCGTCGCCGTGTCGGATGAAATCGCTTCAAACGTCGCTGGGGAATTCCGCTTTCCCGCACAAAAAGTCTCGACTTGCGTCAACTGGGCCAATCCGACATTCAGCGTCCCGACGGTAACGGAACGCGTCGAGGCTCGGAACGCGCTGGGTATTACTCCGTCGTCGATTCTGATCGCGTATTTGGGAAGGCTTGCCCCAGAAAAACGCGTTGATGCGCTGTTGGAAGCGTTCGCCGGCGTCAAGACCGACTGCGATGTGCCCATCAAACTCGTCTTGTTCGGAGACGGTTGGAAAAGGCAAGCCCTGACGGAATTGGCGCAGACCCTCGGGATTGGCGACCTGGTTTGCTTCTATGGGTGGGCAAGCGCACCCTGGACCGCTTTGGCGGCGTGCGACGTGTTCGTTCTACCGAGTATCGTCGAAGGATTTCCCCTGGCCTTGCTCGAGGCAATGGCAATGGGTTGCGCGTGCCTCGCCCATTCGATGCCGAGCGCCAGGCAACTGATCGATAACGGAACCGATGGCATACTGGCGGATCTGTCGGATCCCCGAAGCTTTTCGACCGCACTGCGCGAGTTGGTCGAATGCGAACCCGTCGTAAGATCGAAGATGGGGCTTGCAGCCGCCGAACGCGTCGCGACCAGATATTCGCGGGCATTACGCCTGCCCAATGTCCTTTCCGCGCTCGGCTTTGCGCATGACTTCGTGCCGGAGTTTCGCTTGAGGCAACTCGAATTCAAGGTAGGTTCGGCGTGAGGAGTGCAGCTTTCAGCATAGTGCTGCCGACCTATAACCGGTCCCACATCATTGGCGGCACCATAAGATCGGTTCAGGCACAAACGATGCCGGACTGGGAACTGATTGTGGTCGACGATGGCAGTACCGATGATACCCGCGCAGTCGTGGAAAAATTCGGGCGCGTGGATAGGCGCGTGAAGCTGGTCTCAAATGCCGGCCGCATTGGTCCGGCAGGGACACGCAACTCCGGCATTCGTGCCTCGCAAGCTGAGGTGATCGCATTTCTCGATAGTGACGATAGCTGGGATACCGGAAAGCTCGAGGCATTTCTCAGAGCCTGCCAGCGCAATCCTGATGCCGTCCTGATCGGAAGCGACTACAAAATGACAGATCAAACGAATCGTCCGACATCGACTATGAAATCGTTCTTGTTCGACACCATGTTGCCATGGTGGGAAACCTACGCGCCCGCGGCAGCGGTTATTCCGGTCGATCGGATACGCGGGGATATTCAAGTCATAAGCGAGCAACAGATTTTATTGTCCATGGCGATCGCTGGATTTCTCTGGATTCATACGTCCTCGGTAGTTGTCCGCCGTGACGCGGCATTGACCGCAGGCTTGTTCGACGAACGATTGAAGCGCACTGAGGACATCGATCTGTGGCTTAAGCTCAACCGGCTGGGTCCCATCGTCTACCTCGATGAGGTGCTCGCGACCTACGACATCAGCGGTCGGATACACGGCAGCGGCATTCGGTACCGGTCTTACCACCGATCTCGGCGACATTCCGCGTACATCGAAGCCGCGCATCACCTGCACAGTCTCGGGCGGATCGCAAAGAACAATCCTTTGAACACCGATCAATTGCGACTCTTGAAAGACCGCCGGATCGCGCAACACCGCCGGTGCGCGGTCGCGGCTCTGCAGGAACGGAGGTGGAAGGGTCTCGCTCACGTTCTCGCATGCCTCGCCTCCAAGAGCGAAAGGGAACTTTTGCTGACGCGGCCGGGCACATTTTTTAGCTTTCCGTAACCCCGAATGCTTGGGTGTGAAGATGAAGCCTGCTGCCTTTGGGTTCGTGCGAAGAATGAACTCGTTACGCCCATGCGGGATCCACAAGGTTCGCTGCCCCGGATACCAAGGGCTTTCGGCATGACAAGCGACTATGATTTTCCCCGCTGGGACGCGAATGGTGCGGAGTTTTGCGCTCGGATTGAAAAGGTCCGCTCCCCAATTAAGATCGTGCTCAAGACGAAGAACGATCCGCTCTTCATCGAGCGCTGGATTACGCATCACATGAAAATTGTCGGGCCCGAAAACCTGATCATTTTTGACAACATGTCCGATGATCCGGGGGTTTTGTCGGTATACCGCAAATATCGTGACCGTATAGACTTAGTGAGATTTGCGGACCGCCATTATAACTTGCATCACACCTATCTGTACCGCGACTTTTATCGGTCGCTGGCAAAATCATCTGAATATTTCATTTTTCTGGATACGGACGAGTATCTCATATTGATCGACAACGACACCTATCATGGTGATGATCGCATATTGACGTTTGTCATGGATAACAGAAATTACGACCTGTTTCCCAGCACATGGCTGTGGAATGTGAACTGGAACCCTGCGCAATTCACCTGCGGCACAGAACCCGCCGACCTTGCCGAGAACCTGGCGTGCGGAAAGCCCCTCATTCGTTCTGATAAAATCCCAACCGGATACGTGAATCATAATTTTCAGTTGAGCGCTCGAATGTTCGCGCCGCCGTTTAGGACAAACCTTTTCCTGCTTCATCTAGCGCATCTGTTTCCCCGAAGAAGAATATCGCTAAACGTGGACAAGCTGATTGTAGAAGGCGTTGTTCAGCCGGGGGAAAGTCCGGAAACGATTGCGAGACGCAACGACATAACGGACGAAGTCATGGCTGGTTATGTAAGGGAGATCCGCGATTTGCTCGCTTTGGATGGGCGAAAAGATCTGGGCAATGCTGCGCTTGGCGCGGGCTCTCTGGAATTATCTCCGAATGGAACCATATCTTATTATAGTGACGCCGAGAGAAAGGCCGTCAATGAGTTTATCGTCGACCCGAAGCCTGCGTACGATTTGATCGCCGATCATTATCGGTTAAGCGCCGTCCCCGGCGCGTGATGCCGCATGACGCGCAGCACTTTGTTGTCGTTGTCTATTCTGGCGCTGACTTCATTCTCGCAAGCGTTCGAAGCGGCCATCATCGCTGACTATGATGTTCAATCGGCCGTGGAGCGGGAGCTGGTGTTGCGGTTAGCCAGTCTGCTATGGCGACTGCGGCGCGCGGCGACAATGGAAACCGGCCTGTTCGAAATCCAGGCTGACTATCTGCGTGATTTTAGGCAGGGCCGCCAGAAATTACCAAAGTCGCAGGAAATTACCTATGCGAGATTCGGCTGGGTGGATTCTGTCGATGCCAACCCCGATCGCGCATCGCACAGCATTACAAACGCAACGGAAGCCTGGCGCAGCTCTGGGCCGAAATCCGTTGATCCCGCCACCGACCTCGCACGTTGCTTTTTGCGCCTGGCCAATCTGACCAGCTACCCGCTCGACCGGCTTAGCCGGTATGAAGCGATCCTTTGGCGCCAGGCCGGCCAGATCCTGTTTGCTCTCGATGCATTGGATCGTCGCAAACCACAAGAGAGGTCGCCGCTTCCCTATCGCTAGCGGCAAGACCTGCCGGCCGACGGATGCGATGAGTTTGATTTTCGCTTGCGCGGATCGAAATATCTCGACGAGGGCGGGGCTTTTGATTTGAAGATTCCCGTCTATCCAAATTGAGAACGATCAGCGCCATCGGCACTGCCACCACTGCAACTGGCCAACAATAGAACTATCTCGGGCTATAATTCCGGGCGACGTCCGTCGCCCGGAAACTATATCTGGGGCTGTGCCATCGCCGAGTGCGCCCGACTTGTTGATGTGCAAGTATTGGATCGGGGGGCTTGGTACCAAGCCGTTATCCCGCCATGTCTAGTCGTTGCCTCTCACGTCAAGCACCTGACTCCTGTGATTGCCGTTTCGACGGAAGTACAATGTCAAGACGCGATCGAAGGCTGCCCGCGCCGCCACCATGACGCATCCGTACGCGACGATTGAGTTCGGCGAAAGCCTTCGCCACATTGGCGAACCGATGACCGAGGGGAAGGGGCGCGGCAAGTAGCTTGGCGGATTCCGTGGCTGTGCTGGCATGGCAATCGAGATGGGAAAATCGTTCTGCTTCTTGGCTCGCCCACTGAAGGAGAAAAATTTTCGGTTAGAGATGGGACGCCATTAATTCCGTGGCGTGGAAATCGTGACTTGGAAAAACAGCCCCATGCATCTTGGTTCTGCCAACGGCTTGCAAGCATCTACCCCCCAAAATACCAATCACAACAACAGCTGCAAGGCCGCTCAGGACCAGCGCGTAGGGTAGCGAACGGCTGCGATATTCTAAACGGATCGATGACGGTCCTGCCGGCAGTTCGATGCTCAGGTTGACCCCGTCGGCAGACGGTCGCACTGATTCCGCTCGATGGTTGACGCTGGCCTGCCACGCCTTATTCCAGCGTTCGGATACAACCAAATGATATCCAGGTCCCGGGGCCTCGGAGGTGACGACCCAGCCGTTGACACTGCGACGAACGATGCTTACCGGCGGCGCCAACGGCGCTCCATCGTCTCCAAGTACGCGGAAGCGTGGTGTGAAAAGACGATATTCGTAAATCCGCCAGTAGTTGTCAAACACCAGGGCCCAGTCAGGATGCTCGATGGTCCTTGGCGAGGCGGTCAGGATGAAGCGCACGTTCAGGGCTTGGAACGCTGGCGAGTCTGGCCGGAAGCGGCCAAAAGTGCGGTCGGTGCGCCACGCCGCCATATTGTCCATCAGGTATTGGGCGTAATCGCGGTCGAGCGTCGCCTCAAGTCCGCCGATGGAATCGAGCCGCCACACCCGCCACCAGCTGTTGAATGGCCCGCCCAACATTTCCTGGTCCACGGCGACCCGGTACGGCCCGCCGTCTGCCCGCAGTGCGGCGATCATGTCGCGCCGCCCGTCGACGAAGTCCGTCCCGGCGCTGAACTGCGGTAACACCGGACGACTCCACAAGTCCTGCGGCCCCAAGGTGTGCTGACCGAACAACCCGCCTGCACACAGTACTAGCAGAACGTCCAGCGGCAACCGTCGACCCCGCCAGGCACCCAGTGCGAGGATCGAGAACGAGGCCAGCCACGCGACGCCCACCAGGACGATGCTCTTGTCCAGGGCGTAACCCTCATAGGCCATCGATGCCAAGATCACGGCCCCCGCCGTCCACCCCACCCCCACCGCCAACGGCCGCAGATACGGTCCGTCAGGTTGGCGCGCCAACAGCAGGAACGGCAGCACAAATACCAGGAACATTGCCATGCCCGGGCGCAGCAGCACCCCGATCACGGGGAGCGTCTCGACGGCATGGATCAGCCAATCCGGCCCAAAACCGAACAGGACGACAACCGCCAGCAAAACCTGAAGACAGCGTGCTTGGGGACCACGCGTCAACACCACCGCCGCCAGCGCCAGCCAAATCCCCGGCCCCGCGAAAAAGTAAGACTTGGTCGGGTCGTTCCACCCTACGTACTTCGAACCCGAGAAATGTCCGAGGATACTGGGAAAAACGGTGGTAGCGAATGGCTGGACGCGCTCCGGACCGGTAACAACAATGGCCGGATCAACGGGTAGAAACTCCAAGAGCGGCAGCCAAGTAGGTACGGCCAGCGCGACTCCCAGGGCTCCCGCCGCAGCCAGGAGTCCGAGATGTCCCCACAATAAGCGCCGCTGCGCAATCGACCCCGCCACGACCCGCGACAACGCATACACGGCAGCAGCCAGAAGTATCACCAGGGTCACGGGCAAGTATCCGATCGTAATAACCAGTGCGATCCCCACGGCCAAGCCTGCAGTCGCCCGCGCCGATGCCGCTACAAACATGCGCTCAATAGCAACCAGCAGCCACGGCATCCAGGCATACTGGGCTATTTCGCCTGGGTGCTGCTGATTACCCAGTAGACATCCGGAGAAAAGCACCAGCAATGCGGTTGCGAATGCGCGTAGCTTAGACGCTCCATACAGCTGGGCGAGGACGTAAACACCGGGACCGCATATCATCATATGCAGCCCGTTGATCCACTGAACTTGGTCGAGGGAAAGATCGTCGAGCCACCAGGAGGCAAGGTACAGTAGGCCTCCGTTCAAGGGGTAGAAAAGTCCGGACTGGATTTCTGAAAGAAAAGGGACGCCGCTATAGGTAAACCGATCATACACAGGCAATGAGCCATCGCGAAATGCATCAAACATGAATTTCCATAGCGGAAAATTATATCCTCCAAAATCTAAGGAGACGTGGCGGTTACCGAAAACAACTGGAAAGCAGAACACAGCAACGGCAACGGCCATCGCCGCGAGCAACCCCCCATCCATTCCGGTTATCCGGGGTTGGCGGACTAGGGCCGCGTCGATCTTGAATTCGGTCATTGATGGTCCCCGCCACCCTCTGATAGCAGCGTTACCTCTATACCCGCTCATTTATCACGTCGAGCACAGTGTGCAGGGAGACGACATTGAACCCAAGCATCTGATCCAGCACCCGCTCATAGAAAAAGCCAGCATAAATTGAACGCCGATTGACAACCGGTAAGGGCGATCGCCGCCAGCAGCCACCGATCCATTTCGGTCACCCGGATTGACGTAAGAGGACCGCGTTGATCGAGCACTGACCGCGCAAGATGATGCCGGAAGCTGGACTGTTGGCGGCGAGCGAGCCCGCTGCTAGTCTCACCGGCCACTGCAAGGAGTTCAGCGCAAAGTCATGCGAACGAAAAATCGCGGCGCAACTATTCATTTCGCTGCTTTGACTTTTGCAGTCCAATCCATCCTCGTCGCGCTGTTCTTTCGATGGATCCTCATGGGCCAGAGCACACTCATAAGGGACGGCGATTCCGCCGATCAAACCTTTTCCTGGCTCAGCAAGGTTTTTGCCGCGATCCAGCATGGACAATTGGTGCTATGGGATTTCGGTACCTACAGCGGGATATCCTTCATTGGCGAACTGCAGACTGGGCCGCTGTACCCACCCGCCCTCCTGTTCGGATTATTCGCCAGAATCGGCGACCCGACCCATGTCGATTTTTATCACCTCCTCCATTTCTTTGTTGCAGCGGTCGGCATGCAGGCCCTCGCTCGCGGCCTCCGCCTGCCCTGGTTCGCCGGGCTTGGTGGCGCAATCATTTATGCCTATGGATCGGTCTTCACGCTTCGGGTGGGCGGCCAGGGCAACTTCTTCGTCGGATTAGCGTGGATTCCCTGGGCCGCAGCGGCCGCGCAATGGGCGATGGCGGCGCGAACTTTGCGGCAGACTATCTCCTTGGCGTCCGCAGCAGGGCTTACGATCTCGCTTGCGTTCCTCGGGGGACACATAAATTCAACCATCTATTTGGCCATTGCAGTCTGCGCATTCGCCTTTGCACCGGCAGCTACCGCCCTGCTTCGACGCGACAGGGCACAGGCCGTGGAGCTCATGTGGCGGGCGCTCATCGTCATCATGACGGCGAGCCTCGTCGCCGCTCTTGTTTCTCTGCCTCAGATCATCGCCTCGGAGGAATACTTGCGCCTGTCCTACAAATGGTACGGACCTGGCTACACGAGCTACCCGCACGTCGTCCCTTATGAAGAATATCTCAAGTTCTCCCTGCGAGGTCGCGATCTCCTCACCATCTTTACGGCCCGCGACGCAGCTCCCGAAGGCGGCACCCTGTTCGTCACTTGGATCGGCGCCGCATGCGCTGCTCTAGCGCTCGTTGCCAGTGTGCGCAGGCGCGCGTCTGAGATCGAACCTGTCATCGTCGCCGGCGGCGCAATGCTCGTGCTGGCGCTGGCCATGGGGTTCGCAAGTGTTGCTCCGTTTGGTTGGCTGTTCTACCACATGCCGGTCGTCAATCTCTTGCGCATCCCATCGCGTGCGACCTGCCTGTATGCTTTTGCGGCCGCGGTTCTGGCAATGGGCGGACTCGCTATCATCTGCAACGCCGTGCAAAGACGGATGGTTGATCTGGAGCCACGGCTGGCATTTATTGTTCCCCGCGTGGTCATCGGCACACTCGCGCTGCTTCTGGTGCTCGAAGCCAGGAGTTTTAATCGCGCGACAATGCGTCCATTGAATATGCCCGAATCCGAACTCGCGAAAATCATTGACGGAGACGTTACCCGCGCTTTGGTCGGCCTGAGTCGCTCGGAGCTTCCGGTCTACCGCTATTTCGGTCCTCGCGAGCTTGTGCCACCGAACCTGCCAGATCTCTATCCGATTTTCTCCACGACGGGGTTTCGTTCGAGTATGACAATTGCGTACAAAGACTATTTCGATTTCAATCCGGCTTCTCCTCGCATGGACGCCCTCGGTGTCCGTTGGTGGGTGACGAATTTGGAGGTTCCCGATCTTCCTCTGATCAAGACTGTGGGAAACGCCCGCATCTACGAGAGGCCGACTGCATTGCCCGTGTTCTCGCTCGCAGAGCCGAGCGGCCGGCTTGGCGCTGCCCCCATAGAGCATGTCGATTGGGGCGTGAACAGTGTGACGGCGCGCTTTTCGCAGCCGATCGGCGGTCGTTTGATCTTCGCCCAGACTCTCTATCCCGGCTGGACTGTCGTCGCCGACGGCTCGCCATACGCCGTTCGCGAAGATCGCGAACTGCTTTCCGTGATTCTGCCCGACCTGACCCACACCGTGACTTTCACCTACGCGCCAGTCTGGTTTGCCCCATCTCTTGTCATCGCGTTGTTGGCGCTTGGTTGGATCGGTTTCTTTGCCGTGTCGGCATGGCGCACAAAGGAGGACCCAGATGACCTGCTCGCTGGGATTCCCTCCCGATCCTGGACAAAGCCTATTGGACCGACGTGACGAACGGACTTGCCCGCTGGTCGAGCGACCGCACGTTCGGCGATTTCGACCTGGATTCGGAAAAATTCAACGAACGCAATGTCCTCTTCCTGCTTCTCCCGTCAGCAGTAACCGATGACGACCCGCGCTGGAACGCGCAGACCTGAGCATGCATCAGACGTCAAACAACGGTTTACGAGAATGGGGCTCGGCGACGTGGCCGCGGGTTCTTTTCTGGTCGGTGATTACCGCGTTGAGTCTGGCGACAGCCTACGCCGTTTTTGTCGCGACGTTCCGGGTGGACCTGCCGGGCCTGTATTATGACGAGATGCTGTTTGTTCCCCCAGCATTTTTCGTGCTCGGCCAGTGCGGGAATTTCGACACGATTTCGATGCACCTGGGCGATTGCTTCCCGATACTCATCGGGCCCATCTATTTGGGCGCCTTGAAAGCCTACCTCTATGCACCCTTGCTGGCGGTCTTTTCGGTGTCGCCCCAGGTGATCAGACTGCCGGCTTCTTTGCTCGCCATTCTGACGGCTGTTCTCAGCTACCGCTTTTTCGTGCCCCGTTTGGGACTCATTTTTGCGGCTCTGGCCGCGGTCTTCCTCCTAACGTCCCCGGTATTTTTGTGGCATGCGCGGGTCGACTGGGGTCCTTTCGTGATAGCAGTCACGTGCCGCTTCCTGGTCCTTGCCTTCGTTATTCGATGGCTGGAAAACGCGAGACCAGACGATCTCATCGGCGCCGGCGCGGCCTTCATGGCCGGATTGTTCGACAAGCTGAATTTTGCATGGCTTTTGCCCCCACTCATCGCTGCGACCCTGCTGGTGTATCCACGCGAAGCATATGGGGCTGTCAAGACGCGTTGGCGCAGCATTCTGCTCGTTGTGATCATTTTCGGCGGTCTTGGGCTGGTTTTCCTGATCTATTCGATTCTTCCGGCGCTTCGCCTGCAAATTTATCCCCGCGCTGAGAGTTTGATGGCAAACGCGAACCGCGTCATGCGACTGTTGGATGTCACATTCAGCGGAAGTGCCCAATTTAAATTCATGTTCACATCACCGTTCCCAGAGCGAACCAGACTAGGTGACATCTTCTTTGGTCAAATCACTATCGGAACCATGCTAATCGCGATTTTGGTCATCTTCCGACGCAAATTGATCGTCAAGCCGGCGCTGTGGTCCGTTGCAAAGCTCGTCATTTTTCTTCATGTAGGCCTACTTGGCAGCATTGCTGTGCTGCTTGCGAGTCCAGATGCGACCGGAAGTCACCATGCCGTCTTTCTGTTGCCGCTTCTGGCTTATGACGCCGCCGCATTGCTCAAGGCCGTGGACGTGATCGGCCAGCTATTCGGACGGCTAGCACGCCGCGGTGCGACCGCGATTGTGGTGGTGCTCGCACTATCCGTTATTGGCGAGCAGATTCGCGTAGGGTTACCATACATAAACGCGCTGCAGCGCAATACTCACGCTTACCGACCAAACTTCACTCCCGCAATCTATGCGCTTGCGGAGACTGTCGCGCAGCTGCCAGCAACATATGTCATCTCGGTCGATTGGGGAACCCACATGCAGCTCGTCAGCCTCGCACCGTCGGATCGCCGAGAGCGATACCGAGACTACTGGCCGTTTTTCAAAGACTTGAAGCTTCCCGGACGCCAAACGAACCCAATCATGGACCTCGTCGGGTTCGGAACGAACGCTGTGTTCGTGGAAAAGCCAGAGGCGTTGGCGGTGTTTCCGAAGACAATCCGCAACTTCGAGACGGCTCTCGGCACTTTGCCACCGTGCGCGATCGTCGAACGAAAGAATGATGGTTTTGATTCAAGCGTCTTTACGGTCGTGACGGTTCGAAATGATTGTCGTAAATAGGGGAATTATCCGCGAAGGGATGCGCAAGCTATTCTGACTGCCGGTCTAGCACGCGCCGGGAGCGGAGCGCCATTCGCTCCAACATGTCGAGGACCCTATTTCGGCATTCTTAAACGTGTGCAGATCGAGAGGCCGCGTCAGATGCCATCCTCCCGATGGCGTCGCAGGGGGCCGGGACCGGCTGGAATGACGGTCGCGCCAAACGCTGAGTGTTCACTTAGAAACAATCGCTGGCTTGCCCGCTTAGTCGCGAGAAGGTCGATGGCAAGCAGGCCTGCAAGGAATCCGGAAAGCACCGGCGAGGTGGTCGTATCACCGAGGACCATTATTGATGCTGGAAGCCGGGACCAAGGACAGCGATGACGGGCTATCCCGGCTGTCGCTGGCTCGCGGCCCAGGTGCGTGCGATTTGATCTCGTCGAATTTAGGGCCGGAGCAATACGCCTTGTGCCCCATCGTGCCGCGAACGTGATTCAGTTGTTCTGCGACCCTTTTCGGCCGGGAATACCAAAAGTGGATAGGACTGTTCGGCGTAGAGGCCTTTCGCCTGTGTATAGGCTGTGTTTCGGCGTGGAATAAGGGCTCTGACGCGATTTTGGTGCAGCTCGTTCATTCGGCGCCGATTAGTCTGGCCTGCAGCAGATCGATATTGCCGCGGCCGTACATTTGTCGTCTGACGAGCTTGAGGCGTGTAATTTGACCT
>Ga0187875_10001017_pt1 | contig 22147 bp, 19 predicted proteins | sample June2016WEW_17_1_2_FD_132978 | JGI IMG/M metagenome (GOLD analysis project Ga0187875, IMG submission 132978) | Peatland microbial communities from SPRUCE experiment site at the Marcell Experimental Forest, Minnesota, USA - June2016WEW_17_10 | ecosystem: Environmental > Terrestrial > Soil >... | reverse complement strand
GGGACCGGGACTTGCGGGACCGGGACTTGCGGGACCGGGACTTGCGGGACCGGGACTTGCGGGACCGACTTGCGGGACCGGGACTGGTATTAAATACGGATATCGCAAGAGCGGCAGCTTCTCTTGGCGGACGCCGTTCAAGCGGACCCTCAAAATGCCCTGTGCCAGGCCGGACTCGTGCACGGTGGCGGCCGACACCCAGCCAGGTACCGGCGGCAGCGTGCACGTCTGGCTCATTGCCTGGAAGAACTAGCCTGCGCGGACGCCGTAGCGGCTCATGCGGATGGCGGCCCGTGCGGCTGCTCAGCCCGGGCCGGAGGACGCGCTGGTGGCGGAGGCGGACGGGAATCGAACCCGCCGGCGACGCGGAGCGCCGTCCACCGGTTTTGAAGACCGGGAGGGCCACCAGGCACCCAGACGCCTCCGGTGCTGACCTTATCCGGCGTAGAGGTTCTCGATGTCGTCGGAGTATTTCGCGTGCACCACGCGCCGCTTGAGCTTGAGCGTCGGCGTCAGTTCCTCGCTCTCCGCGGTCCACTCCACCGGCAGCAGCCGCCAGCGCTTGACCTGCTGCACCCGGGCCAGATGCTGGTTGGCTGAGGCCACGGCCTGCTCGATCTCGGCCAGCAGCAACGGGTTCTCGGCCAGGGCCGCGAGCGAACCGGCCTCGACGCCCCGGGCCCCGGCCCAGGCGGGCGCAACCTCGGCATCGAGTGTCAGCAGGGCGACCACGTAGGGCCGCCGATCCCCGTAGGCCAGCGCCTGGCCGATCAGCGGGTGCGCCACCAGGAGGTTCTCGATAACGGCCGGCGGCACGTTCTCCCCGCCCGCGGTGATGATGAGCTCCTTCTTGCGGTCCACCACCGACAGGAAGCCGTCGTCGTCCAGGCGGCCAATGTCGCCGGTGTGCAGCCAGCCGTCGGCGTCGATCAGCTCCGTGGTCAGGTCCGGCCGGTTCAGGTAACCAGGCGTGTTGAGCGGGCCCCGGGTGAGGATCTCGCCGTCGTCAGCGACCCTCACCTCGGTGCCGGCGAACGCCCGCCCCACGGTCCCGAGCCGGAACTCGGTCACGGTGTTGGACGTGAACGCGCCGGTGGTCTCCGTCATCCCGTAGATGTCCAGGATCCTCAGCCCCAGCCCGGCGAAGAACGCCCCGACCTCGGGCGGCAGCGGCGCCGCGGCGCTGGACACCACGGCCGCCTCGCCCAGCCCGAGCAGCGAGCGGATCGGGGCCAGGACCTGCTCATCGGCCTGGCGGAACGCCTTGGCGAGCTCGTCCGGCGTGGTCCGGCCGTACTGGGTGCTCTCGACGTACCGGCGCCCGACGTCCATGGCCTGTTCCACCCCGGCCCGCCGGGCCGGGTCGGCCTCGGCGGCCAGCAGGGCCTGGATCCCGGCCCTGATCTTCTCCCAGACCCTGGGCACGCCGAAGAAGGCAGTGGGACGTACCTCACCAACGGTCTTCACGAGCTGCTGCACGTCGGGGCAGAAATGTACGTGCCCGGCCGTGCTGATCGGCAGGTAGATGCTGAACATCCGCTCCGCGATGTGCGCCAGGGGCAGGTAGGAAACCCAGCGCACATGCGGGTTGACGCTGCCGCCCCGCTCGGCCGCCTCGACCTCGTAGAGAACGCAGTGGTGGGTGAGCAGGACGCCCTTGGGGTTGCCAGTGGTCCCCGAGGTGTACAGCAGGGTGACCGGATCCTCCGAGGTGATCGCGGCCAGGCGCCCGGACACCAGCTCCGGCTCCGCGGCCAGCCGCTCCCGGCCCAGGTCGGCGAACTCGTCCCAGGTCAGGTACTGCTCCCCGGCCGGGCACACACTCGCATCCCGGACGATGATCTTGCTCAGGCCGGGCAGGCGGGACAGCACGGGCTGCCAGCGGGCCAGCTGATCCTGCCCGTCCAGCACGGCGATCCGGGCCGCGCAGTCGCCGGCGACGAAGGCCACCTGCTCGGCGGCCAGAGTGGCGTAGAAGGTGACCGGGACCCCGCCGGCGTGCACGGCACCGAAATCCGCCAGCACGTGCTCGGCCCGGTTCGGCATCATGATCGCGACGCGCTCGCCCGGGGCCAGGCCGAGCGCGGCGAAGCCCGCCGCCAGCTCCAGCGCCTGCTGCCTGGCCTGGGCCCAGGTCAGGGTCCGCCAGCCAGCCGGGCTGCCGGCCGGGCCCGCGGCGGCCCCGCCGGGGCTGGCCCCCTCCGGGCTGGCCCCCTCCGGGCTGGCCTGTGACAGGGCAGGGTAATCCGGGAACTTCTCCGCGGTCAGCCGGAGCTGATCGCACACCGTCTTGCCCCGGATCGATTCCTCGATCTCCGCCCGCTGCCGGAGAACCTCCGTCGTCACCGCTCACCTCCGCCTGGTGGGCCCGGTGGGCCCGGTTTCCCTGGAATGCCACCACGTCCCCGCGCCGGCCGCAAGATGATGCCGCATTAGAGTGCCATCCATGACCGTCTCCGCGGATATCCGGCTGACCCAGTACGCGAGCGGCGGAGGATGCGCCTGCAAGATCCCGCCCGGTGAGCTGGAGCAGGTGGTCGCCCAGATGCTGGCCGCCCCGGTGCCCCCCGGGCAGCCCGACGTGCAGCGGATCGACGCCGAGCTGCTCATCGGCGTGGAGCACGGCGACGACGCGGCGGTCGTGCGGATCAGTGACGGGCAGGCTGTGGTGGCCACCGCTGACTTCTTCGGCCCGGTGGTGGACGACGCCTACACCTTCGGCCGGATCGCCGGCACGAACGCCCTCTCGGACGTGTACGCGGTCGGCGGCACGCCGCTGGTCGCGCTCAACCTGCTCGGCTGGCCGCGGGCCAAGCTGCCCGCCGCGCTCGCCGGGGAGGTGCTGCGCGGCGGGCTGGACGCGGCCCGGCACGCGGGCTGCCTGCTGGCGGGCGGGCACAGCATCGATGATCCGGAGCCCAAGTACGGCATGGCGGTAACCGGGCTGGCCGATCCGGACGCGCTGCTGCGCATCGACGCGGGCCAGCCCGGGCTGCCGATCAGCCTGACCAAGCCGGTCGGCAGCGGGATGCTCAACTCCCGGCACAAGGCGACCGGCGAGGTCTTCCCGCAGGCGATCGAGGTCATGACCACCCTCAACGCCGGGGCCAGCCGGGACGCGCTGGCCGCGGGGGTGCGCTGCGCCACCGACGTGACCGGGTTCGGGCTGCTCGGCCACCTGTTCAAGCTGGCCCGGGCGAGCGGGGTGTCGGCTGTGCTGGACCACGCCGCGGTGCCGCTGATCGAGGGGGCGCGGGCGGCGGCGCGGGCGGGGTACGTGCCGGGCGGAAGCCGGCGCAACCTGGACTGGGTCATCCCGCACACCGACACCGGCGGGCTCAGCGAGGAGGACTTGCTGCTCCTCGCGGACGCGCAGACCTCGGGCGGGCTGCTGATCGCCGGGGAGATCCCGGGTGCCCCGGTGATCGGGGAGTTGATCCCGGCCGAGGGCAGCACCCTGATCCTGCGCTAGCACGGGCCCTCCGCTGATACGGGCCCAGCCCGTCGTAGGCTCAGAACTGGTGCCACGTCGCGGGAGGCGGTCAATGACCTCAAGGACAGCACGGCGCCGGGTGCTGCGCGTGTCAGTCCCGGCCGGGCCGGATGAGCAGGCCACCGCTGAGCAGGCCACCGCGGATCCCCGCGCGGACCTGCTGGCCGTGGAGGAGCCGCTGGAGATCCGGGTCGGCGGGCAGCCGCTCGCGGTCACGATGCGTACTCCCGGTCACGATATCGACCTGGCGGCCGGCTTCCTGGCCACCGAGGGCGTGATCGGCTCCACGGCCGACCTGTCCGAGATCAAGATGTGCGACGGGAACGTGGCCGACGTGACCCTGGCCCCCGGCACTCCCCTGCCCGGGCAGCGGCTGCGCCGAAACTTCATCACCACCAGTGCCTGCGGCGTCTGCGGCAAGGAGAGCATCGACGCGATCCGGGTCCGGGCCCGCTACGACGTGTCCGCCGACCAGGTGCGGGTCGCGCCCGGGCTGCTGGCGGGCCTGCCGGACCGGCTGCGCGCCGCCCAGCGGGTGTTCGCCAGCACTGGCGGGCTGCATGCGGCCGGGATCTTCACGGCCGGCGGGACCATGCTGGCGCTGCGTGAGGACGTCGGCAGGCACAACGCGGTGGACAAGGTGATCGGCTGGGCCCTGCGTGAGGGGCGGCTGCCGCTGGCCGGGTGCGTGCTGCTGGTGAGCGGGCGGGCGTCGTTCGAGCTCACCCAGAAGGCGCTGATGGCCGGGATGCCCATCCTGGCCGCGGTCTCCGCGCCGTCCTCACTGGCGGCGGAACTCGCCGAGGAGTCCGGCATGACCCTGGTCGGCTTCCTGCGCGGCTCGTCGATGAACGTCTACACCGGGGCGCAGCGGCTGGTCATCGAGGGGCCCGCCGGGCTGGAACCGGGACAGCACACCCTCGCCGGGCAGGCTGCGGCTGAGCCGGGACTGACTGCTGGCGGCCGGACCGGGTGATCCCCGGCGGCCGGCCGGCCGCCGGGGACAGCGGGCTCAGGCGCTGGCGGCGTCGGCGACACCCCAGCGGCGCCGGATCCGGCCGTTGATGAGGTTGAACAGCATGTCCACCACGATCCCGATGACCAGGATCACCAGGATGATCGAGATCGCCCCCGCCATGTCCGCCTGGTCCTGATCGTTGCTCAGCAGCACGCCGAGCGAGGGCTGGCCGAGGATGATGACGACGATCTCGGCGGCGATCAGCCCGTGCCAGCCGAAGGCCCAGCCCTGCTTGAGCCCGCTCACGAAGGCGGGCAGGGTGGCTGGCATGATCACGTGCCGGTAGAGGGAGACGCGGCGCAGCCCCATGGTCTTGCCCGCCCGCAGCAGCAGCGGCGGCAGGAAGTCCGCTCCCGCGATAAGACCGTTAGCGATGGCAGGTGCCGCGGTCATCACGATGACGAACAGGATCGCGGTCGTGTTGGCCCCGAACAGGATGATGGCGAAGGGAACCCACACGATCGAGGGCAGCGTCTGCAGCGCGGTGATCAGCGAGCCGACCGCGGCCCGCAGCGGCTTGATCCTGGAGACCAGGGCGCCCACCACGGTACCGAGGACGAGGGCCAGCGCGAACCCGATGACCGCCCGGCGCAGCGTGGTGCCGATCCCCGACCAGAGCTGGGCGGTATGCAACTGGTGCCACAGGTCAGTCAGGGTGGTCGCCGGGCCGGGCAGGATCGCGCTCTTGAAGCCGCTGAGATAGATCAGCTGCCAGATGGCCAGGGCGAGTACCAGGGCCAGCAGCTTGGGCCAGGCCGCAGCCCAAACCCTGGCCGCGACGTGCCGCTTGGCCTGCTGCGGCACGGCCAGCTCCAGCTGGTCCAGGCCGGCCAGGGCCGCGGTCGGCTCCTGCGGGGTCTCAACGGCCATGGCGGACGATCTCCTCACGCAGCCGGTCCTTGATCTTGATCGCGAGGCCCACCGTGTCTGCGGAGTCCATCCCCCGCGGGCGCTCGAAGTCCACCCCGAATTCGCCGATCACCCGTCCGGGCCGGCTGCTCAGCAGCACGACCCGGTCGCCCAGGCGGACCGCCTCGCGCACCTCGTGGGTGACGAACAGGATGCTCAGCTGCTGCCGCCGCCAGATGCCCTCCAGGACCTCGTGCAGCAGGTCCCGGGTCATCGCGTCGAGCGCCCCGAACGGCTCGTCCATCAGCAGCACGTCCGCGTCCTGGGCCAGGGCCCGGGCCAGCGCGACCCGCTGCCGCATCCCGCCGGACAGCTGATGCGGGCGCTTGTCGCCGAACGAGCTCAGCTGCACCAGGTCGAGCAGCTCGGTCACCCGTTCCCGGCGTTCCGCCTTCGGCACGCCGCTGGCGCGCATCGGCATTTCCACGTTTTTCGCCGCGGTCAGCCAGGGGAACAGCGCGGACTCCTGGAACATCAGCGTGACCCGTCGCCCGCCGGTGGACACCTCCCCCGAGCTGGGCGCGTCCAGGCCTGCCACCAGGTTCAGCAGGGTGCTCTTACCGCACCCGGACGCGCCGATCAGGCAGACGAACTCGCCCGGGGCGACGGACAGCGAGATCCGGTCCAGGGCCACCAGCGCGGTGTCGCCCCGGCCGAAGGTCTTGGAGACCTCGGTGATCTGGACGGCCGCCCCGGCCCTGGTCTCGTCCAGCCGGGGATCGGTCGCCATGGAGGCTCCAGTCGCTGCCTGAGATAGGGCTGACGCCCCCGGGACCAGTCCCGGGGGCGTAGCACCGCGTGAATCAAGGCTCATGGGCTCACCTGTGTTTGTCCGTCGGCTTTCAGCAGGGCGTTGAGCGGACCTAGATCGTAGATGCCGTTCAGGTTGACCGGGGTGAGCAGCCCCACCGCCTCGGCGTGCTTGGCGTCGGTGGCGAGCGAGGATGCGATCGGGTCGTTGGTGAACGTGATCTGCTTGAAGGACGCCTGGAGGGCGGAGCTCTTCAGGCCCTTGCCGAGCAGCGTGGTCAGCTCGGCGTTGGCGGCTGCCGCGGCGGACGAGGGGTTGGCGTTGATGTACTTGATCGACTCAATGTTCGCCTTGAGCAGGTCGCTGACCACGCTGGGGTTCGCCTTCAGGAAGGACTGCGCGACGACGAGGTTGGTGGTCACGAACTTGCCATCCGGCCACAGGCTGGCCTCGTTCACCAGTTCCTTGCCGCCGTCCGCGACCATCTCGGCGTCGTAAGGAGCCGGTTCCCAGCCGCCCGCGATCTGGCCGGACTTGAACTCCAGCACCGCGTCGGAGTTGGGCGTGATCGGCGTGACGGAGACGTCGCCGCCGCCGGTCTGGGTGGTGGTCAGCCCGTGGGACTTGAGGTAGTAGCGCAGCGCCACGTCCTGGGTGTTGCCCAGCGACGGCGTGGCCAGCTTCTGGCCCTTGAGCTGGCTGACGCTGCTGATACTCGGCTTGACCACGAGGGCCGCGCCGCCCGAGGCTGCCCCGGAGATGATCTTGATGGCCTTGCCGCTGGACTTTTCCCAGGCGTTGATGGCCGGGTTGGGGCCGACGTAGGCCGCGTCCAGCTGGCCGGCCAGCAGGGCGGTGGTCTCCTGGGTGCCGGAGCTGAAGACCGAGGTCTTGAGCGTGACCCCGCTGCCCAGGTTCTTGGTGAAGAAGCCCTTGTTCAGCGCGACCAGGGCCGGCGCGTGGGTGATGTTAGCCAGGAAACCCAGCCGCAGCGTCACGTGGCTGCTGGCGCTGCTACTGCTGGTGCTACTACTACCACTGGAACCGGAGGAGGCCGACGACCCGCACGCGGCTGCTAGGGCTGTGATCGCTGCGGCTCCGGCAGCAAGCGCCACTCGTCTCATCTAAGGACCACCTTGTCGATCAGGTTAGTATGTCGATCTGTTTGATAGGCAAGGCCGATTAAACCATACCCACGCTCGAGGGGGGCAAATCCTGCCAGGGCGCGGCGAGTGGGGCTGTTGAAGAGACCTTGCCGGACCTGGCGGGACGGCGCCTGCCGCACGTTGAGTTGCGGTTCAGTAACTATTCGTTAACCACGCAATCACGTCCCCGACTCGTTGGCGTTACCATCCGTTTAGAATTGGCTGCTTCCTGTCGCCAGGTGAGCCGACTCATTGCTGAACTCGATCACCCTGGCCGCTTCCCCGGCCGGCGCCCTGATCTTCGGGCGGGGTGACGGATATCCCAGGGCGCAAGCGGATCTACGGCTACGAGGTGCTGATCCTGGCTATCCGCGCCATCGCGTCCGCGTGCGCGTTCCTGCTCATCCTCCGCGCCGCCGGCAGGCTCAGCTGTCCCCCGCGGTTTGGAGGTCGACGCCTTCCACCGACGGGTGTTTTTGCAGGCACGTCTCGAGCCGTGCGAGTTGCGCATCGCTGGCGTTGCTCACCAGGTAGATCACGTCATACAGGTTGTCTGAGGCCAGGTGATCGGTCGGCAGCGCTTCCGGCTTGGCCTGCGGGATGTGGGAGCAAGCGGCCCGGACCTGCAGCCGGGTGGCCCTGGTGGTCCCGTCCTTGAACTGGACGACTGCCTCCTGCTTGCCGAGCGCGGCGTCGAACTTGGCGCAGCCGCCCACCCCGGCGGCCAGGAGCACGGAGCCCGCGATCGTCAGGACCGCTACGCGTAGATGCACGGTGCACAGCTTACGATCGGTCACGGCCGGCACAGGCCACAGGGATCCGGGTACGGTACGGGCAGGAGGAACCATGCGCGGGTGGGTCACCACTCCCGCCGCTCGTCGCGCCGCCGGGAATGCGGCTCCTACCTGGAGGTACCGATGCCAGGCATGATCGAGGATTATGCGCTCATCGGCGACATGCGATCAGCGGCGCTGATCAGCCGGGACGGCTCGGTGGACTGGCTGTGCGTGCCCCGCTTCGACTCCGCCGCCTGTTTCGCCGCCCTGCTCGGCAGCGACGAGCACGGGCACTGGAGCATCGCCCCGGCCGCCGCGGCCGAGGCCGTCGACCAGGTGGACGGCGCACCCCACCCGCAGGCCAGCCGCCGATCTCAGGCCAGCACCCCTCCAGCCAGCACCGCTCCAGCCAGCACCGCTCCAGGGGACGCCAGCCCGGCCAGCACCGGCCCGGGCGCGGCCGGCCCGGCCAGCCAGCCGGGCGCCCCCCAGACCGTGGCCCCGGGCATCACGGTCACCCGCCGCTACCGGGGTGACACGCTGATCCTGGAGACGGACTGGCATACGCCCACGGGCGCCATCCGGGTCACCGACTTCATGCCTCCCCGGGACGGCAAGCCGGCCGCCCTGGTGCGCATCGTGGAAGGCCTGGCCGGGTCGGTGGACGTGTCCTGCGTGTTCCGGGTGCGGTTCGGCTACGGGCAGGTGATGCCGTGGGTGCGGCGGGTGGACAGCAACGTGGTGGCCGTGGCCGGCCCGGACGCGCTCTGGCTGGCCACGCCGGTCACGCTGACCGGCCGGGGCATGGCCCACCATGCCACCTTCGCCGTCATGGCCGGCGAGCGCGTCTCGTTCGTGCTGACCTGGGTGCCCTCGCACGAGGGTGCGCCGGAACATCTCGAGCCGCTCCGGGCCGAGGCGGAGACCCAGAACTTCTGGGACGAGTGGGTGTCCCGCTGCACCTACCAGGGGACCTACCGCGAGGCGGTGATCCGCTCCCTGATCACGCTGAAGGCGCTCACCTTCCAGCCCACCGGGGGCATCGTGGCCGCGGCCACCACCTCGCTGCCGGAGGACCTCGGCGGGGTGAGGAACTGGGACTACCGCTACTGCTGGCTGCGGGACGCCACCATCACCCTGGAGGCCCTGCTGCGCACCGGGTACACCGACGAGGCCTTCGCCTGGCGGGCCTGGCTGGCCCGGGCCGTGGCGGGCGACCCGCGCGACGTGCAGATCATGTACGGGGTGGCCGGCGAGCGCCGGCTCGACGAGTGGGAGGCCGACTGGCTGCCCGGCTACGAGAACTCCGCACCGGTGCGGATCGGCAACGCGGCGGTGAACCAGCGCCAGCTCGACGTCTACGGCGAGGTCATCGACGCGCTCTCGCTCGGCCGGGCATCCGGCATCGCGGCGGACCGGCACGCCTGGTCGCTGCAGCGAGCCCTGCTCTCCTTCCTGGAGAAGCACTGGGACGAGCCGGACGAGGGAATCTGGGAGGTCCGCGGCCCGCGGCGGCATTTCGTGCACTCCAAGGTGATGGCCTGGGTGGCCTTCGACCGCGCGGTCCGCATGGTCCGCGCGGTCGAAGGCGGCATGCCCGGGCCGGGCGAGAAGTGGCAGGCCATCCGGGACCAGATTCACCAGGAGGTTTGCGAGAAGGGCTACGACGAGAAGCGCGGCGCGTTCATGCAGTACTACGGCTCGTCCCAGCTCGACGCGGCCGTCCTGCTGATCCCGGAGGTGGGTTTCCTGCCGCCGGATGACCCCCGGGTCGTGTCGACGGTGCGGGCCGTGCAGCGCGAGCTGATGAGCGACGGTCTGGTGCGCCGCTACCAGCTGGCCGAGGACGACCCGGGCCAGACCAGCCCGGACGGGCTGCCCGGCAGCGAGGGCGCGTTCCTGGCCTGCAGCTTCTGGCTGGCCAACGCGCTGCACATGATCGGTGCGGAGGAGGAGGCCGAGAAGCTGTTCGGGCGGCTGCTGAGCCTGCGCAACGACCTGGGGCTGCTCAGCGAGGAATACGATCCCCGCTACGGGCGGCAGGTCGGCAACACCCCGCAGGCTTTCAGCCACGTGCCGCTGATCCAGGCCGCGCTCAACCTGGACCAGCACGCCGGCGCGCACTGCCGGGCGCGGGGCGCGGACGCGCCGTCCGTCCAGCGGCACGGCGAACGGTGACCGCGGCGCCCCGCCCCGCCGCCGATCCGGGCGACCACCCGGACGCGGGCAACGTCTCCCCCAGCCCGGCCCCGCCCGGGCCACGCCCGCACATTCTCGTCGTCAACGGACGGAAGGTCCGCCAGCCGGTGTTCGTCATCGGCGCCCCGTGCTCCGGTATCGATCTGCTGGCCCGCGCGCTGAAGCGGTCCTCGGGCTTCCACTTCACGCTGGGCCAGCGCTGGGTCATGCCGGTGGTGCAGGCCTTCGCCCGGCGGCCGTCGATCTCCCGGGGGAAACCCGAGGCCGCCGCGACCGTGTTGCGGGACGCGTTCGCCCAGGCCTGGCAGGTAACCGCGGACTGCTGCCTGGGCTGTACCCAGCAGTGCCGTGAGGCCGGCCGCCTGGATGGCGTCGGGCCGTGTGTCAGCCCGCAGTCGGTCATCCGCTACGGAGACGCCAGCCCCGACCTCATGTACTGCGCCGAGGCGCTGCTCGACGCGTTTCCGGACGCGCGGATCCTGCAGATCATCCGCGACGGCCGGGATGCGGTGGCCGGGATGCTGGCCGATCCGGCCGTGCTCGCCTGGTTCCGGCCGGGGTTCGTGGACATCGACGCCGAGTTCCCGCAGCCGCTGCTGGGCCTGGAGACCGACGCCGACCGGGCCGCCTGGCCCGGCCTGTCCATGACAGCCCGTTGTGCGATGCGCTGGCGGGGGACGGTGCGCCAGATGGCGCGGCTGCGCGGGCAGCTGTCCGCTGGCCAGATGGTCACCTTCCGTTACGAGGACGTGATCCGCCAGCCCGCCGATGCTGCCGCCGCCATCTCGGAATTCCTGTCCACCCCGGTGCACATGCTCGAGCCGGGCGCGCCGGGCCACTCGGCCGCGGCCGAGCCAGGCTCGTGGCGCCGCCTGCTGGTCCCGGCGCAGGCCGGTGAGATCGAGGCCGTCGCGGGTGAGGAACTGCGCCGGGTGGGATACGGCGCCTGAGAGGAAGACACCTGACGAGACCGGGCACCTGACGAGACGGACGCTGAGAGACGGGCGGGTGAGGAGGCCGACGTGGATCTGGGCCTGCGGGACCGGGTCTACCTGGTGACCGGCGGCAGCCGCGGGCTTGGCTACGCCGCCGCCGAGGCCCTGGTCGCCGAGGGAGCACGGGTAGTAGTTGGCGCCCGCAATGCCGCGGCCACGACGAGGGCGGCCGGGGCCCTCGGCCCGGGGCGAGCGGTGGGGGTGGCCGCCGACAACGCCGACCCCGGCACCCCCGGCAGGCTGATCAGCGCGGCCCGGGAGGAGTTCGGCCGCCTGGACGGCGCCCTGATCAGCGTGGGCGAGCCCGCTGGCGGCACCGCCGCGGACACCCCCGACGAGGCCTGGCAGGCCGCGTTCGGCAGCGTCTTCCTCGGGGCGGTACGGCTGAGCCGGGCGCTGGCGGCCGCGCTCACCGAGGGCGGGTCGATCGCGTTCGTGCTCTCCTCGTCGGTCCGTGTCCCGATCCCCTCGCTGGCCATTTCCAACGGGCTGCGCCCGGGCCTGGCCGGGTTCGCCAAGACCCTCGCCGACGAGCTGGGGCCGCGCGGGATCCGGGTGAACGGGCTCCTGCCAGGCTGGATCGCCACCGACCGGCTGCGCGAGCTCGGACCGGCCAGGGACGCGATGGCGGACAGCATCCCGCTGCGCCGCATCGGCGAGCCAGCCGAGTTCGGCCGGGCCGCCGCGTTCGTGCTATCCCCCGCGGCCAGCTACCTGACCGGGACGATGCTCCCGGTCGACGGCGGTGCAATGCGGGTTATCTGAGCGGCCGCGGCTGAACGGCCGCGGCTGAGCGGCGGCACCGGGTGAGCAGCACCGGCGGGGCGGCTACGAGCTGAGCGGCGTCGCAGCGGGCTCCTGCCGAGCGAACTGGGTATGGTACAGCTCCGCGTACAGCCCGCCCGCCGCCAGCAGGTCCTCGTGAGTACCGCGTTCCCGGACCTGGCCCTCGTCGATGACGAGGATCTGGTCTGCTTCCCGGATGGTGGACAGCCGGTGCGCGATGACCAGCGACGTCCGCCCGGTCAGCGCGGTCTTCAGCGCCGCCTGCACCGCCGCCTCGGACTCGGAGTCCAGGTGCGCGGTGGCCTCGTCCAGCACCACCACGGACGGGGCCTTGAGCAGCAGCCGCGCGATGGCCAGCCGCTGCTTTTCCCCGCCGGACAGCCGGTAGCCGCGGTCGCCCACCACCGTGTCCAGTCCGTCGGGCAGGGCGGAGATGAGCTCCCAGATCTGGGCCGCCTGGCACGCCGCGACGAGGTCTGCCTCGGTGGCCTCTGGCCGCGCGTAGCTGAGGTTGGTCCGGATGGTGTCGTGGAACATGTGCGCGTCCTGGGTGACCACGCCCACCGCGTCGTGCAGCGAGTCCAGGGTCACGTCGCGCAGGTCCTGACCGCCGATCAGCACCGCGCCCTCGTCCGGGTCGTACAGCCGCGACACCAGGTGGGTGATCGTGGTCTTGCCCGCGCCGGACGGCCCGACCAGGGCGGTCAGCTGCCCGGGCGGGGCCTGGAAGGTCACCCTGCGCAGCACCGGCTGGACGCTGCCCGCACGCTCGGGCACGGCGTGCGCGATCGACTCGAGCGAGGCCAGCGACACCTCACTGGCCGCCGGGTAGTGGAACGAGACGTGCTGGAAGTCGATGGCCGGGGCTGAACCAGGCCGGCCGCCGGCGGCCGGGGCGCTGGTGCGCAGTTGGACCGCCCCGCGCTTCTCCTGGATCAGCGGCTTCAGGTCCAGCACCTCGAAGACCCGGTCGAAGCTGACCAGGGCGGTCATCACGTCCACCTGGACATTAGACAGCGCGGTGATCGGGCCGTAGAGCCGGGCCAGCAGCGCGGTCAGCGCGACCAGCGTGCCGATCTGGAAGGCGTGGTGGATGACCAGAGTCCCGCCCACCCCGTAGACCACCGCGGTGGCCATCGAGGCCAGCAGGGTCAGCGCGATGAACAGGGTCCCGCCGTACATGGCGGTGACCACGCCGATGTCGCGGACCCGGGCCGCGCGCCCCGCGAACACCACGCTTTCCTGCTCCGGCTTCCCAAACAGCTTGACCAGCATCGCGCCGGCCACGTTGAACCGCTCGGTCATGGTCGAGCCCATCGCCGCGTCCAGCTGCATGGACTCGCGGGTCAGCCGCTGCAATCGCCGGCCGACCAGCCGGGCCGGGATCACGAAAGCGGGGATCATCACCAGGGTGATCGCCGTCACCAGCCAGGACAGGCTGAACATCGCGATCAGAACCAGGATCAGGGTCAGCGCGTTGGACACCACCGCGGCCAGGGTCGAGGTGAGCGCCTGCTGCGCGCCAATGACGTCACTGTTCAGCCGGCTGACCAGGGACCCGGTCTGGGCCCGGGTGAAGAAGGCGATCGGCTGCCGCTGCACGTGCGAGAACACCTCGGTGCGCAGGTCGTAGATCAGCCCCTCACCGATCCTCGCCGAGTACCAGCGCATCGCGACCGACAGCACCGCGCTGGCCAGCGCGATGCCCGCCACCACCGACGCCACCGCGATCACCACGCCGACGTTGCTGGCCAGGATGCCCCGGTCGATGATGGTCTTCATCAGCAGCGGCACCGCGACCGTGAAGACGGCGGCGAGCGCGTTCATGCCCAGGAACAGGGAGAGCTCACGGCGGTAGGGCCGCGCATAGGACATGATCCTGCGGACCGTGCCCGGCTTCAGCCGCTGCCGGGTGACCTCGGAATCCTGGTAAAACGAGCGCATCGCATGCCAGCTGGACGCATACATGAGCGGGGAAACCTCCCTGCCTCCGGGGATCTTCCCGGGTCCGCTACAGGCGAACGTCGTGTTACCGGGGGACCGTCCTAAACCCCGAGACGGGCGCGCTGCAGCGCGGCCTGCGTCCGGCGTTCCGCGGCGGACTGCTGGTCCAGGGTATGACCCGGGGCCTGCTGGAGGAGTTCCTTGGTGGCCTGGGCCACGGCCGGCTCTACCGCGAGGAGCGCCGCCACCAGGTCACCCACCGCGCCGTCCAGCTCCGCCCCCGGCACCACGAGCTCGGCCAGCCGCAGCCCGGCGGCCTCCGCGGCCCCGACTGTGCGGCTGGTCAGGCACAGCTCAAGCGCCCGGGGCAGGCCGACGATGTCGACCAAGGGCTTGGTCCCGGTCAGGTCCGGCACCAGGCCGAGCGCGGGCTCTTTCATGCACAGCTGGGCGTCGTCGGCAAGCACCCGCAAGTCACAAGACAGCGCAAGCTGGAACCCGGCCCCGATCGCATGGCCACGAACGGCGGCCACCGACACGATGGCGGGGTCACGCAGCCAGGTGAACCCGGCCTGGACGGAGGCGATCCACTCCTCGAAGCCAGGATCGCCGGCCCCGACCAGGCTCTCGCCGGGGACGCCGTCCGGGGTGAACAGGCGCAGGTCGATCCCGGCGGAAAACGAGGGACCCGCGCCCTGCACCACCACCACCCGCACCTCGGGAGGAAGCGCCTGCCCGATCGCTGCCAGCCCGCGCCACATCCCGGGCGTCATCGCGTTGCGCCGCTGGCTCCGGTCGAGCGTGATCGTGGCTGCCCCGGTGACAGGCGCGCCGACATCCAGGCGCAGTCCGGCGCGTGCGAGATCAGCCCGTGCGAAATCGGACTGTCCGGCCGTCATCCCCCTTAGCGCTTCGCCCGCGCCTTGCCGCGCGTCGCGCCACCACGGCCACGCAGCGAGACCCCGTTCTCCGAGAGGATGCGGTGCACGAATCCGTAGGACCTGCCGGTGGCGGCGGCCAGCGACCGGATGCTCTCCCCCGCGTCGTACCGCTTCTTCAGATCCGACGCCAGCTTGGTGCGGTCGGCACCGGTGACCCTGGTGCCTTTCTTGAGGGTCTCGGTCACGCGTACCTCCCGTGAACTGAAGTGACCGCTGCGTTACGTCTCCCGCCATGATCACCCATCGAGGCGGGATCGGCTACCCACATCCAGGTAAGTGATCACTTCTTTTTCGCGCAGGGCCAGGCTGCCCGTCACGCCAGGGCGACGAGGTCGGCGAGGCCCTCATTCCAGGTGTCTTCCACACCGTCGGGAAGCAGGATGACCTTTTCCGGCGCGAGCGCCTCGACCGCGCCCTCATCGTGGGTGACCAGAACGATCGCTCCCTGGTAGCGGCGCAGCGCGCCAAGGATTTCCTCCCGGCTGGCCGGGTCGAGGTTGTTGGTCGGCTCGTCAAGCAGCAGCACGTTCGCGCCCGAGACGACCAGGAGGGCCAGCGCGAGCCGGGTCTTCTCCCCGCCGGAGAGCACGCCGGCCGGCTTATCCACCGCGTCGCCAGAGAACAGGAAGGAGCCGAGGATGCGCCGCTGCTCGGCGTCGACCAGGTGGGGCGCGGCGGTGCGCATGTTCTCCAGCACGGACCGTTCGGTGTCGAGGGTCTCGTGCTCCTGGGCGTAGTAGCCGAGCCGCAGCCCGTGCCCCGGGGCGACCTGGCCGGTGTCCGGCGTCTCCATGCCGGCCAGCAGGCGCAGGAGCGTGGTCTTGCCTGCCCCGTTCAGGCCGAGTACCACGATCCGTGATCCCCGGTCGACCGCCATGTCGACGTCGGTGAAGACCTCGAGCGAGCCGTAGGACTTGGACAGGTCGGCTGCGGTCAGCGGTACGCGCCCGCATGGCGCCGGGTCGGGGAACCGCAGACGTGCGACCCGCTGCGGGCCACGCTCAGCGGCAACCCCGGCGAGCAGCCGTTCCGCGCGCCGCTGCATGCTCTGGGCCGCCTTGGCCTTGGTCGCCTTGGCCCGCATCTTGTCCGCCTGGGCCTGCAGCGATGCGGCTTCCCGGGACGCGTTGGCGTGCTCGCGCCGGCGCCGCTTCGCGTCGGTCTCCCGCTGCTGCAGGTAGACCTTCCAGCCGACGTTGTACGCCTCCAGCGTGGCGGTATCGGCGTCAAGGTGGAAGACCTTATTGACCACCATGTCGAGCAGCGCGGTGTCGTGGCTGATCACCACCAGGCCGCCGCGGAACGCCTTCAGGTGGTCGCGGAGCCACGCCACCGAGTCGGCATCCAGGTGGTTGGTCGGCTCGTCCAGCAGCAGGGTCTGCGCGTCCGCGAACAGGATCCGGGCCAGCTCCACCCGGCGTCGCTGCCCCCCGGACAGCGTGGCCAGCGGCTGGGCCAGCACCCGGTCCTGCAGTCCCAGGCTGGACGCGATCGACGAGGCCTCGGCCTCCGCGGCGTAGCCGCCGAGCAGGGCGAGCCGTTCTTCCAGCTGGCCGTAGCGGCGGACGGCGGCGTCACGGCGGGCGGGGACCCCGTCAGACATCTGCTCTTCGGCGGCCCGCATGGCCGCGCGCAGCTCGTCCAGCCCGCGGCCGGACAGCACCCGGTCCAGGGCCAGGCCCTGCAGGTCACCGGACCGCGTGTCCTGCGGCAGGTAGCCGATGCTCGAGCCGCGCCGCACGCTGCCTGCCGCCGGGACGCCCTCGCCCGCCAGTACCTTGGCCAGGGTCGTCTTGCCCGCGCCGTTCCGGCCGACCAGGCCGATCTTGTCGCCCGGCGCGATCTGGAAGCTCGCGTCCGCCAGCAGCAGCTGCGCGCCCGCGCGCAACTCCAGGCCGGTCGCGGCGATCACCAGGCACCACTCCAGACGGGGATTGAGGGGAAGAAGCGGCACGGCCGCGGGCCCGCATCCAGGGTACCCGCCGCCCGCGCCCGCCCGCCCAGCCCGGAACCGCTCAGCCCGGACCCGCTCAGCCCGGACCCGCTCAGCCCGGACCCGCTCAGCCGGAGCACGGTCACGGTCAGGCCGGGGGCGGAGGCTCGGTCAGGTGGATGCGGATGGCGCGGAACATCCGGGGAGTCTCGCGCAGCACGGCCAGCCGGGGATCGGGCACGGTGAGGAACCGCTCCACCGCGACGCCGAAGTACCCGCGCAGCCGCGGGTCGTCGCGCAGCCCGGCGATCGCGCGCCGGTCCCCGCCCAGCACCAGCGCGTCCAGGGGCCGCCCGTAGCGCCCGAACACCCCGGCCGCGGTGTCCGCCGCCGCGCCGAGCGCCTCGGCGGCCTGCTTTTCGCGGCGCCGGGCGAACCGCTGCTGCGACTGCCCTCCAGCCGCGCTGCGCCCGTGCACCAGCCTGGACCCGACCTTGGAGGCGGCCAGCCGCGGCGGCGTCCCGGTGAAGATCCCGGCCGCGTACCCGCCCAGCCGGGCCAGTAGCACGCCCACGGTGCGGTCGGCGGCGGCGTGGGCCGCAAGCACCCGGGCCACCTCGCCCGGCCCCTGCCCCACGTGCGGGCATGCCACCGGAGGAAACGGGGCATAACAGCGGGCCACCGCCCCGTCCGCCGCAGCGAACACGAGCGCGCCGTCCGGCTCATCCTCAACGCGGACAGCGCCGTGCCGGTCGCCGAAGGACTCGATCCAGCCCGGGAAGCGCTCCGGGGCCACGTCGATCCAGCGGGGCGGTGAGGCGGCAGATTCACTGAGCATAAGGTTGAGGGTATTGCGCAATAGTTAGGCGAAACGTTAACTACCAGTCGGCAGGCTCCCGTGACGCTGAACCAGCTTCGCAGTTTCCTCGCCGTGGCGGAGACCGGCTCGGTCCGCGCCGCCGCCCACGACCTGGTCGTGACCCAGGCGGCCGTCTCGGCTTCGCTTACCGCACTGCAGAAATCCCTGGGCGTCACGCTGCTCGAGCCGGACGGCCGCGGCCTGCGGCTCACTGCGGCCGGGCAGGCATACGCGGGCTACGTCCAGCGGGTGCTGGGCCTGCTGGACGAGGCCGGGCGGGCCGCCGCCGTGGCGGCGGACCCGGAGCGCGGCGAGCTTCGCATCGCGGCTGTGACCACTGCAGCCGAGCAGATCCTGCCCGGGCTGCTCAGCGGCTTCCGCACCCGGCATCCGCAGCTGGGGATCCGGCTGGAGGCGGGAAACCGGGACCGGGTGCGGGGCCTGCTCGACCGCCACCAGGTCGACCTGGTGCTCGGCGGCCGCCCCGAGCCGGGCTGGGACGTCGAGGTTCTCGCCGAGCGCCCGCACCAGCTGGTCGTGGTGGCGGCGCCGGGGCTGGCCTCCAGCGCACGGGACGCGGCGCCACGGCCGGGACGCACCGGCCTGGACGGCAGCCACCTGGTGGCCTGGCTGGCCCGGCAGGCGTGGCTGCTGCGCGAACCCGGCTCGGGCACCCGGGCCGCCACCGACGCCCTGCTGACCGAGCTGGACATCGCCCCGCTCACCCTGATGGTGGGCTCCAACGGCGCGATCCGCGAGTCCGCGAGCGTGGGCCTGGGCGTCACGCTGATCTCCCGCGACGCGGTCGCCGCCGAGCTGGCCGACGGGCGGCTCGCCGCGCTGCCGGTGCCAGGAACTCCTATGCACCGGGACTGGTACCTGGTGGCCCACCCCGGCCTGCTGCCCCCCGCGGCCGGCCGCCTGGTGGCCTACGTCCTCTCGCACGGCGGCTTCCACCGTGCCGAATCCCGGAGCGTGGTCCCTTTTGTGCCACCGGCAGCACAAAAGGGACCGTCGTAAGCGTCGCCCCGCCGGGTGGCGCGCCGCCCGGCCACGTCGTTCCCCGGAGGAGCCACTCCCTGGAGACGTCAACTCTTAAGCGAAAAGTTCTGAGTTGGCGCGAAACTCTCAATAGACAGGCGATGGGTTAGCGGGCATGGTGTAAAGGAGGTCATCGCCGCCACTCACCGGAGGAACCATGACGGGCACACCCGACTCACCGCCGAGCGATCGCTGGAACGCGGGGGTGCTCCCGTACGCGCAGATGGGCTACTACGAGCCGGACTACGTGCCCAAGCCGACGGACGTGCTGGTCGCGTTCCGGATCTCCCCGCAGCCGGGGGTGCCGCCGGAGGAGGCGGGCGCCGCGGTGGCGGGCGAGTCCTCCACCGCCACCTGGACCGTGGTCTGGACCGACCGGCTCACCGCCCACGAGCACTACCAGGCCAAGTGCTACCGGGTGGACCCGGTCCCGGGCCGCGAGGGCGAGTACATCGCGTACATCGCGTACGACATCGACCTCTTCGAGGAAGGCTCGATCGCCAACCTCACCTCGTCCATCATCGGCAACGTGTTCGGCTTCAAGGCGCTCAAGGCCCTCCGGCTGGAGGACATGAGGATCCCGCTGGCTTACGTGAAGACGTTCCAGGGACCGCCGCACGGCATCGTGATGGAGCGCGAGTACCTGAACAAGTACGGCAGGCCCCTGCTCGGCGCGACCACCAAGCCCAAGCTGGGGCTGTCCGCCCGCAACTACGGCCGGGTGGTCTACGAGGCGCTGCGCGGCGGCCTGGACTTCACCAAGGACGACGAGAACATCAACTCCCAGCCGTTCATGCGCTGGCGCGACCGTTACCTGTTCACGATGGAGGCCGTCAACCGGGCCACCGAGCAGACCGGCGAGATCAAGGGCCACTACCTGAACGTGACCGCGGCGACCATGGAGGACATGTACGAGCGGGCCGAGTTCGCGAAGGAACTCGGCAGCGTGATCGTCATGGCCGACCTGACCGTCGGGTACACCGCACTGCAGTCGATGTCACGCTGGGCCCGGCGGAACGGGGTCATCCTGCACCTGCACCGGGCCGGGCACGGCACCTACACGCGGCAGAAGAACCACGGGGTCAGCTTCCGGGTCATCGCCAAGTGGTGCCGCCTGATCGGGGTGGACCACATCCACGCCGGCACCGTGGTCGGCAAGCTGGAGGGCGACCCGTCCATGGTCCGCGGCTACTACGACACGCTGCGCCTGGGAACTGTGCCGCTCAACCTGGGCCAGGGCATCTACTTCGAGCAGGAATGGGGCTCGATGCCGGGCACCATGCCGGTCGCCTCGGGCGGGATTCACGCCGGCCAGATGCATCAGCTGCTCGGCTACCTCGGCGAAGACGTGGTGCTGCAGTTCGGCGGCGGGACCATCGGTCACCCGATGGGCGTCGCCGCTGGCGCGACCGCCAACCGGGTCGCCGTCGAGGCCATGATCAAGGCCCGCAACGAGGGCCGGGACTTCCGCGCGGAGGGCGACACGATCCTGGCCGAGGCGGCCAAGGGCTGCCAGCCGCTGCAGACGGCCCTGGACACGTGGGGCGACATCACCTTCAACTACGAATCGACCGACACGCCGGACGTCGTGGCCACCCCGACGGCCTGAGGAGAGCAGCATGCGGATCACCCAGGGCACGTTCTCCTACCTGCCCGACCTCAGCGACGATGAGGTCGCCGCGCAGATCCAGTACGCGATTGACCAGGGCTGGTCGATCGCCGTGGAGTTCACCGACGACCCGCACCCCCGGAACTTCCTCTGGGACATGTGGGGGCTGCCGATGTTCGACATCGCCGACGCGGCCGCGGGGCTGCATGAGGTCCGCGCCTGCCGCGACGCCTATCCAGAGCGCTACATCCGGGTCAACGCCTACGACGCGAGCCTGGGCCGGCAGACCACGGCGCTGAGCTTCATCGTGAACCGGCCCAGCCGGGAACCGGGCTTCCGCCTGGACCGGCAGGAGGGCAGCGACCGGCAGATCCGGTACTCGCTGCAGGCTTACGCCGCGCAGCGCCCCGCGGGCGAGCGTTATGGCCGCAACGAGACCCCAAACGGCGCCGGTCACCCCGGACCTGCCAGCGGATGAGCGCGAATGCGGGCCCGGCCTCGAGCGGTTTCGCGATGCCCCGTCCCGGTCCGGGCAGCGCAGGAGCGAACGGCGCGACCGGGCCCGGCGACCCGGAAGACACCGGGACCGCGACGCCCGAGCCGCTCTCAGCCGACGACACGGTGGAGCTGGGTGAGGAGCAGCAGGCCCAGCGGCTGTCCCGGATGCTGGACGAGTTCGACGGGGAGTTCGTCGGGCTGGCCCCGGTCAAGGCCCGGGTACGGGAGATCGCCGCGCTGCTGCTGATCGACCGGCTCCGGCAGCGTTACGGGCTGACCTCGTCGCGGCCCAGCCTGCACATGTGCTTCACCGGGAGCCCGGGGACCGGCAAGACGACGGTGGCCATGCACATGGGCGAGATGCTCCGCGAGCTCGGCTATCTCCGCAAGGGCCAGCTGGTCAGCGTGACCCGCGACGACCTGGTCGGCCAGTACGTCGGGCACACCGCGCCCAAGACCAAAGAGGTGCTCAAGCGGGCGATGGGCGGCGTGCTGCTCATCGACGAGGCCTATTACCTGTACCGGCCCGAGAACGAGCGGGACTACGGCCAGGAGGCTATCGAGATCCTGCTCCAGTTCATGGAGGCGCACCGGGAGGACCTAGTGGTCATCCTGGCCGGGTACGCCGACCGGATGGACGTGTTCTTCCGGTCCAACCCCGGGATGGCCTCGCGGGTAGCGCACCACATCGACTTCCCGGATTTCACCCTGGACGAGCTGATGCAGATCGCGGGGCTGATGCTGGACCGGGAGCAGTACCAGCTGTCCGGCCCGGCCCGGGAGGCGTTCATGGAGTACGTGGGGCTGCGGATGACGCAGCCCCGGTTCGCCAATGCGCGCAGCATCCGCAACGCCATCGACCGGATGCGGCTACGCCAGGCCCGGCGGCTGGTGGCGGCGGGCGGAACCATCGGCCGGTCCTCCCTCATGGAGATCAGCGAGGCCGACGTCCGCGCCAGCCGCGTCTTCGGCGACCCACCAGCCCCGGGCGACGCACCCCCACCGGACGCCGATTCCCACCAGTAACACTGACCCTGTCAGCCACTCCCGCCACGGATCTGGGTTCGTGATCAGACGATTGGTGCTGTTATCACGACACCAATCGTCTGATCACGGAGCAGGAGGCCACGGGCGGTGGTGGCTGTGGGGCGGGTGGTGGCTGTGGGGCGGGTGGTGGCTGGTTCCGGTAGGACCTCCGGCTAGCCCGAGTTTCCGATGATCATGCTCCTGGCTAAGGGTTTCCGCTGGTC
>Ga0187875_10001015_pt1 | contig 22159 bp, 25 predicted proteins | sample June2016WEW_17_1_2_FD_132978 | JGI IMG/M metagenome (GOLD analysis project Ga0187875, IMG submission 132978) | Peatland microbial communities from SPRUCE experiment site at the Marcell Experimental Forest, Minnesota, USA - June2016WEW_17_10 | ecosystem: Environmental > Terrestrial > Soil >... | reverse complement strand
TTGCAGAGGCTCAAACTGAGCTTGCCGCGAAGATTTGAAAAACACAATTTGTAGTGACGACTTTTGACCTCAGATTGTGAAATATCAACAACTTAACCTTCACAACTGCGGAAGTTGGGCTAATTCCGGTAAACAGGAACTCGACCGCCGTTCCTTCTGAGAGCGCCTTTTTCCTGAGTGACCGGATATGCTGTTCCAGCTTCTTGACCAAAGGCTCCGGTAAATCAATCAGTCGTTTGCCGGTTTTAGGAAGTCCAAACTGGCCACGTCTCACCGTTTCGGAAACCATGTACTGTCTGTTCGAAATGTCCAGTTGATTCCAGCGCATGGCCAGGCATTCTCCCAGCCGCATTCCGGAATTGGCAAGCGTTTCCAGAACTAAGGGCAACGGCTCTTTGAGATGCTTCCAAGCCGATGCCAATAGCTTCTCCAAATCCTCACGGCTCAAGGGGTCTGGAACACTCTGGTTGCGCTTATGCTTCGGAGGCAAAATCTTTTTGAGCAGCCCACGGGCAGGATTTTCCAAAGTGTAGCCCAGATCAATGGCCTCGCTGAATATACCGCTGATTACGGCATGCACTAGCTCCACTGATTTTGGCGACCGGATCTGGCCGACCTCAACGAGAATCCGTTTGACTTTCACCCGGTCAATCATATTAAGGGGCAGATTCCCGATTTGGGGGTTAACAAAGTACCGAACAATCCCACGGTATCTTTCGACGGTTGTGGGAGTCCAACGAGTGAGGTTAGTCTCGATCCATTCCTCTGCAATTTTTTTAAAGCTCTTGTCGGTTGTCGGTGGCTCAAGAATTCCAAACTGCGCAGCCAGATGTTCTGCTTGCTTAATGGCCTCTTTAAGTCCTTCTTCTCCTTTCCCGATAGCCCTTTTCTTTCTCACGCCATCGCGTTTCATGAGCACTTCCCATTTTCCCCATTCATTCCGACCGACACGAATTCCCTCGGCGATCTGATAAATGGGACCGTGTTTCCCTTCGCTCACTGAGTAGTCCATAGTTACGCTCCGCTGAAGACCGCGTCCCAGGCATTGAGGACACGGGTCTTTTCATCGGCGCTGCTCGAAACACGGAATTTTGTGGCCCAAGTGTCGAATTCACTTCGTTTTACCCTGATAGAACGACCAAGTTTAAAGTAAGGCATACCAGATCGTTTCCAATTCCGCAAGGTACTAATCGACAGACCGCTGTAATGGGAAAGCTCTTCCATCGTGAGGTATTCAGGGAATAAATCTATTCTGGATTTCACCATTTACGTTTCCCCGGCATTGCCAAGTTCGAGTAAATCCCTACAGTCTTTAAGGAAATTCATTTCCGGCTAGAGCTTCCTGCAATCGAATCGTCCTGATCTTTTTCCCTGGCAACATTGGCTTTAAGCGGAAACCAGCCCATCCACTCAGTCTTTTTCTGAAGCTTCGCCTTTTTCGGCTCAATGGGCTTAACAAACGGAGGCCTCGGCGTCTTAGCCATTCCTTGCTCGCGGGGTGTGGCATACATGACATGAAAATTCTCCAGGTCCTGGATCTCTTCCGGGCGACACCGTATTTCCCGCGCCAGAAGCGCTGCTTCACGCGAACCCAACCGGTACGCAATGACGGTCCCCACGTTGAGCATGACCCGCGTCAGCTTTTCACCAATCAAGGCAAAATCCTGGGTGGAAAGAATGGAAGCCAGCTTGAACTTGCGCCCTTCTTTCAAGATGTCGAAGAGATTGGGGTTGACGAAGTTGTGGCATTCATCGATGTACAGGGAAACCGGACGATACTCTGTGGGGCGCTCATAGCGGAAATAGTTCTTCAGCCCCTGGGCGATCAGGGTGCCGCAGAAAATCATTTTCTCTTTCCCCATGCCGAAACCGTCAAAGATCAACGCGTGACGTTTTTGAATAAACTTTCCCCACTCAACCGGATTGTGGCCGCAAAGAATTTCTGTCAGCCGCTCATCCCCCAAAAGGTGATCGAGTCGAGCCAGTATTCCTTCCCTGGTCGCGTCATCGCCGGCAAGGCCCTCGATATGGTCTCGAACATTCACCAGGGTCTTTCGATTCTTGCTTAAGCAATACTTTATGGCATCGTCGAGGATGGCCCGCATCTTAACCGTCAAGGACTGGTTGGATGAGGTCATCTCGATGACTTGGTTAATGGACTCGCAGATGTTATCCACGATCTGGTTGGGGTCATATGGTTGAGCCATGGGGTTTAAGGAAGTGGGAAGGTCAAGTGAACAGTAGAGCGCCTTGCCGCGCGAGATGCTGTAGCAGTCCTTGGCCAGAAATCCGCTGGGCTCAACCAAAATCCTGGCGTTTCCGTACATGTCGTCTTGATCCCACCAGCGGGAAAGGAGGGAACTTTTACCGGTTCCGCTCTTTCCCACGAGCAGGATGTGCGTGTACCGATCCCGGCAATAGACGGGAAGGTAGTTAGGCGAGATCCCGATTTTCAGTCTCGGCAAATCCATCAAGATCCTCCAACAGTCTCAGTTTTCGCTCAAGGAGCCGTTTCTTGGCGGTAAGTTCCTGGACCAATTGCCTGCGGATACGCTCCTTTTGCGCTGGGGTCAGCGCTTCCAAATATGAGGGCGCCATGCTTTTTTTAGTCTCCATGGATTCTCCATTTTCATTTTGAAAAATCCAATGCCACCTGCCATGACCAGCTTGTTTGAATCTCTTACTCTCCATTGTCCCCTCCAAATCTTTCACCAAAGGCTTTCTTCGACATTTCCATAGCAATCCTTTCCTGCTCGGCCTGGTAGTGCGTGATAAGAGCCTCGGATTGCGCTTTGTGTTCGGCGATCTCCATCATCTTGATCTCATGGTTATTCTTTCGGAAAACCACTTCCACGTTGGAAGAAGCCGTCATGAAGGCGGTTTGTTGAGCAACGTAGGCGTGAGTAGCCCGGCATTGACTCTCCGCAATTGCGGCGGTGAGCCCGGCCGCTTCTGCCATCTGCCTTCGTTTCCAGATGTCAAAGAATCCTTTGACCAGCCCGACCTCATACGTATGAGGCGGTACGGGCAAGGGCATGATGTTGGTTAAAATGCTTGCCGGCAATTGGTTCTTTTTCGCTACTAACTCATTCATTGGCATAGCCTCCTTCCTTCATCCAGAGCTTCATGGCTTCGATCTGCTGCTGACGGATCATGGTTTCCCGGACTCCCGAGGTGAAGCCCATCTTCCAAAAAACCACGCTGTTTAAAACCAGGATGACCAAGACCGCCATGAATGACCAAACATCGGTGTGCGTTAAAGAATCCATAGTGCTCTCCTTTTATCTGTGGGTTCTCACCATTACCCGTGGAATCCCGCAACGAGCGCCGGTCCACGATGGAATGATTCCATTGCGGGCGGTGGTGAAGTGACTGCCCTGCCAAACGATCACTGGGGATCGATTCTGCAGGAGCTGAATGGTTCTTATAGGATTAACTTGCGGTACCGGAATCGGTTGTGGGATCGCAGTGTACACAGGAGCCGACATGACCGGTGGTGGAGAAGGCGGAACCCCAACAACAACCCTTCTCTCATTCTGAACTTCCACTTTCTTTTCCACCGGGGCCTTCACCCTCTTTGCGACTTTCGCCCTGGCTGGGACCTTCATTCTCTTTTTGACTTCCACCCTGACTGGGACCTCAATTCTTTTTTCGATGTACACCGGTTTTTGTACGGTTACGATTTTCGGAGCGGATGTGGTCGTCTTGGCGAAGAAGACGCAGCCGATCAAAAAGGCAAACAGGATAACCAGGCCAATGGATTTCATAGTATTTCCTTCAAATAGAGGGGGAGTTGCTCTGAGGTCACAAAGTCAACGTGTGGGATGGGCCGGTGAAAGAGCTGGCTCAGATAGGCGGTCCTTTCCAGCCAGTGTTTCCACACATTGCGCTTCTTCTCGATGCTTTGTTCTCCTTCATGATTGAGCACTTCCAGTACGAAACAACAGCCTTGGTTTTCTCTGGTTAACAGGATGATGGCATCCGGCCGGAGCGAGACCGGCTCGATGAAGTGTTCGCGAACGATCACCGACGCAACGGTCAGCTTTTTGATCTGAACCAAATGATTGGTTATGAGCTGTGCATGCTCTTTGAACTCCGACCGGGAGTCTGGGGTTTTGAAATAACCGGGGCCTTTCACCAGTTGGTTTGTCTCCGCCAGGGCGTTCAGAATTTTCCCGGCATTGGTTCTGGCCGACACGTCATTGGTGAAATGGCCGAAGTGTAAGAGAAGCTCGCCAATGTTTTTATCAGAGGCAATCTTTATTTCGTCCATCCAGCTTTTGACAATCGGTTCATGTATTCTGGCCATCCGATTCCCCCTTCACAAAGAAGCGTGTCTTAACTTGGGCATGAGCTTAAAAGAGATCTGGCGTATCGCAAAGTATTGAGTTAACTAGGAATATCCTATGCTTTGAACCAGTATTAGTATGCGATTTCTTTAAGAAAATGATTTTAGTCTTGCCATTGGAAAGTGTTTTCAGTAGGTTAAGCGGGGACTATTTTATAATCGACTTTTTTCTAGGGTAATCGGTAACTTGGTGTCACTGTGACAACAGTATAGAAGAGGGGGAAAATCGCATGGTGCCGGTTAAAAAAATTTTATCTGAGGATAGGAAAAAGCACGATACCCAAGTAGGACTTAAACACATCCTGGCTGAGTATAGCCAGAGGCATGACACCCGCGAACTGGCCAAGAAACTTGACATTGAGTATCCGACCATGATGCGGAAACTCAACCCGAATGATGACCAGGACCTCCATGTCAGTGAGCTGGTTAAATTCATCGAGGCGACGAAATATACTTGGAAAGACCTGGAGCTACGGAAGGCTGAAGAGCCTGACTTGACTCTCTTGGATGAGATCGAACTCCGGCTCGGACGGGTTGTTACAACAGCGGTTAAGCGTCCGAAATATGATTTTGATTTCCATGGACTGTCAAAACTCATCAAGGAATCCAGCGAAGCTACTCGGGCAATTTCCGAAGCTTTTACCGATGGCAAGGTCACTCCGCAGGAGGCGGAAAATTGTATTAAGGAGCTTCACGACCTCGTGTATATCTCCATGCAGCTCATTCAACATCTCGAAAAGATCGAGATGACTGGTAAAGCTTTCAAATTGACGACGTAAGGATTTTGCCGGCAACTTGGCTTTGGTTATGTGGGTTAAGGGGCGGTACGCAATAGACAGTACGGGCGTCTGTGCCGTTTTTGGCCGGCGATGAACTTAATGGTCGGAAAAAGTCCGGTTAAGTGTCCTTACCCCGATCACCAACCATTAACCAATTAGATTCAATAGATTCAGATAGTTACGCTCTGGTTCGTTCCCCCTTTTAGACTCACTAACCATTATATTTTTACCCAAACCCTTTTCGCCTCTTTTCGTCCGCTTCTGCTTTCTCCTCGCCTTCCTCTTGCCTTGCCAACCCTTTTACTTTCCCACTTTACAAAGTGGCCGCCGAGTCCTCGAAGGCGGCTTCCTTAATCCAGTCCGAAGCGAAGCGGAGGACATCTAAAATGAGCCGCCTTCCGGGGGACGTGGGTTAATAAACACATCTAAATTGCGGCTCCTCGACAACGTAAGGTGCCTACATTAATGGATGAGTGATGCTACCGTTTCATTTGCCAGCCACGTCAACATAATCAAATCATTACCGGCTCAAATAGTTAGACTTGCAAAGTCAAAATAGTGGCAAGATCTCCTGATGTCTATTCAGTCTAAATCCTGCTCGTTGCCCTGAGACGTACCTCTTGAATCCCTCGTCGTTGTAACGGCCAGTGATACGCGGAATCAGGCATTATCTTCTATTGACCCTCTCTCAATATCGCCGTTCAGCGGGGTCCGACTCCGATGCGCGATGCACCGATGAAGGGTCTCAATGTCCATAAAAGACCCCGAGCTACACCTTGACGGGAAAGTCACTCAAAAGGGGCGCAATACTCGGAGGTATAAACGTTGCGATCAACCCTGCAATGAAGCTGGCAAAGATTAAACCGAGTCCAATCACTGCGAAACCCAGGGTCGAATATAGGAAATACGGCTGCGCCTTAACATTGGACATTTCAAATTCTAGGTTTGCCTGTTTCCAGTTGGTCATTACTACCTCTGGGCTAACCCCTTCAGTTGGAATTGCGCTCAATCGTCTGTAGTGCTTCGATGTCTTGACCATGACGTAAACATGGGACAGAACGAAGATTGCCGCAGAAAAGGACATACTCAGGGCCGAGAAGAGCATCATGCGGACCGAAAGACTATCTTTCAAAGTGTGCCACATACTGAAGAACGCCACATACCCGCCAAGCACTATGATATTATTGTAGGCTGTGGCTTTGCTGTATGAATGGGTGATAATTTCTTTGAGGTAATCTTGGAAGGCACTCATGGTGGTAGAGTCCTTGAAGGCAATAAGCTGTTTGATGAGTCCAGCATGTTGATCTATCGCTTCGGCAAGCCGCTTGGAATCCCTCGCCCTAGCTTGGTCCACTTGGGTTAAGAGCCTGACGAAATCATCGGGTTGCATTTGTCCAGGGTAGATCATGGTCATACTCCGATTATGTTTTCCTTACCGCAAATCGTAGTGAAGAGCAACCTTGAATTTTTAGGGGTGTTCTTCAGTTCGCTCCCGCATTAATCACCATCACCGCTTTGTTTCATCAGTTGATTTTACAAACGAGACCTCTATTCCGAATTTCTTCCCGCCACGATAGATCGTACGTTTTGTTTTCTCAGTATCTGCCGTATACAACACCATCATCTGTGTTGAGGTGTTATCCCGTACCGAAATGAACAGATTGCTCGGGTGCTCGGTAATCTTCGCACGCCTCTTCCCTCCTACGGATGGGAGTCCCGCTTTGATAAAGCCGAGGGCTATCTTCTTGACCTCTGGTTGTTTCTCAGCGATGTCGGCGAGCGTAGCGGCGGCTGGGATGAGCGTGGTGTGACTGGCTACGTACTTCCCGCCGGAGCGGTGACCCTGCTTCATTGAACGCACTCTATGGCAGGCGTTGGAGTTTGTAAAATGTTATGAGAAGATGATAAAGCAAATCCGACGCTGTAGCGTAACAGGTACAACTCAAAAACCACCGTCTCGCAGTGTTTTGAGCCATGTATCACTCTTTCCTGTACTGTTCTTGCTAATAATCCCGCGATGAACCGATACGACAGTCGGTTGACCACGGGCTGCCCAAAAAGTGATAAAAGTTAACCAAGATTAGTAGTTTGTAAGTACGACTGAGAATTGTTATTTTTCCAATAAATCCTTTATCTACCCAATAGAATTAGCATTTTGCTTGTTCAATTTCTGATTCTCCTAAATCGCTCCATGAGGGTTCAATTCCCGGCGGCCCGACAAGATTGATATGGTTGAAATAATTTTTCTTTCTCATTTCTAGCTAGGAAATCAGCAGATTTTCCGGCACCAGTGTTTCCCGAGACGTTTCTCTCATTTGGGCTTCCAGCCACCGGTTGACCACGGGTTGACCAAAATTGAGATTGCGTGCTTGTTTCGGATTCAGAAGATCTATCGCCGTTCGCAGCGTTGATTGAGACAGGTGCGCATACCTCATCGTGGTCGCAACAGCCGTGTGACCCAAGAGCATCTGCACGGAAGCAAGAGGCGCTCCTCTCATTATCAAGTGAGACGCAAACGTGTGCCGAAGAGTATGCCAGCCAATTTTTCGCAATCCCGCCTTCTTGCATATGTCTGCCAGCAGACGAGCGAGGTGCTCGCTACCGAAGGGCCTACCACTTTGGTTCAGGAATACGTACCCCACGTTCTTTCTCCTTTTGAGGAGCATCTCGTACACGTCGGCGTCCAGAGGAATATGCCGCTCACGGTTGCCTTTCGGCGATCCTAATTCTTTCGTGTAATCGCATCTCGAATGGCGCACGACAAGGATTCTGTTCTGCCAATCGATTGACGTCCACTGGAGACCTCTAAGCTCTCCCTGCCGCATGCCTGTCCTGAGGGCTGTGAGCACCATTTCGCGAATGACATCATTCGCGTGGGAAAGCAGCAATGCACATTCATCGGTCGAAAGATAATCCGTCTTAGGCGGCGGGCATTTGAGTCTGGTTACTTTGGGCGGAGTTCCTTCAAGCTCCAACCATTCGTATGCCGCCGAGAGGCATGTCCTGAGGACGGTCAGCCGATTATTGACGGTTTTTCTCGACACTCCTTCCCTGAGCGCGTGTGTTTTATATCTCTCAATGTCATTCACCGTAATCCGCCCGATGAGCATCTTACCAAAGAAAGGGATGAGCGAAGCGGACAGGATGTATCTCTTCGACCACTGTTCCGACGGCTTATTGTTGGCCACTGAATACTCGGCGAACCACTTCCACGCGAATTGCGCGAACGTCTGCTCCTGCGCCTTCGCTTGCGCCCCAGCGTCTATGCTTTCGCCACGAGCCAATTTTTGCCGCAAGACGGCTTCATACACGAGCGCTCCCGCTCTTGAATTTTCCGGACTTCGTTTCCGGTATCGTATACGGTTGAATCTGAAATCAACCCACCACGATTTTTTATTAATCCTTACAGCCATATATTTTATTTGCCGATGGATTCCACCCGTTCCCGATCCACGTACGACAAGAGGTCGCTTTTGATAAAACGAATACTGCCTCCAACTTTGACGAACGGAATGCGTCGTTGCTGTTGAAAGCGGCGCACGCTAGACACGGAGATCTTAAGCAGCCGCGCTACCTCATAGATGGTTAGTAGTTCGAGCGTCGGAATGGAATCGCTCAACATATTCATTTGTCAAGGAACAGTACAGGGCCGGCGAGGCCGACAGGCACCATATATAACTGTACCTTGATTTTTTGCTCTGTGCGAAGCAAACAAGTGCACATCTTCTGCCATGCCACTGATTCAGAAATTCTGGTCAAAAGAATGAAGATTCTGATCTCGACTTCCGTAAAGACAAGGCTCATAATGCTGCTATGGTATGGGTCGCGAATGCCGGAACAAGAGGAGCAATATTGTCGCGTGAGGCAAATCCGATTGCGATGGTCTTGGGTGTTTTTCTGGCCAATCGGTCTCCTGGACAATCACCAGATCAATGGATTTATCTTGGCCACAGGAACCGCACCGACGCCGGGCAATTTATGAGCTTATATCGCTTTGGGTTTATCGCTTTTGGGAACTCAAGAGGGGCAGAATAAAAAAGAAGGGCGAAGCCACAAAGGGCCTGCCCCTCCGTCGTTCCCCCGCCTCGGCGCTCGGGTCGCTCCCCAGCGTTGCCCTATCTTCCGGGCGGGTAAAAATAACTCTAGCATGGAAAGATTCCGATCAGATATACTGATTGCTGAGAAAAGACAAAGGAGTCTGTCGAGATGGAAAATCAGATAGATATGAAGAAGCCAATAGTTAGCGGCAGACTCTCGCTAACACACCCGTCTGGGTCCCGTCGTCTTGCAAGTCAGGCGGGTAACCATATCTTCGCGGAATCTTCGGACCTTCTCACCGGCGGAATCGGGGTGTCCATCTCTCGACGATGCTTTCGTAGTCCTCCTCGTCTTCATCATCGTTGTCTTGACCTATTGAGGAAGATGACAAAACGGTAAGGGTTTTCCCATAACGGCCCAGGCCAACGACTTCCTCCGTCACCGAGACTGATTTTTTGCCGTCAAGCCAATCCATAACGTCTATCTCAGCTTCTGCACGATCTGCCTTCAAAACCTTCTCGGGAGCCGCATTCAGCCGCGCTGTTTCGGTGTTTGGAGGAACTGGCGATCCTTTGCGGGGCCAAGTTAATTCAGGCAGGGATTTCATAGCATCGGAAAGGAAACAATAATCAATTGTCTGGCCAGTGCTGATGATGATTGCAAGAGCATCCTCGCTGAGTTCGGCATAGCGAATCGCGGTAGCGGTCAGCGAGGTCTTGCATTTCCTCGATAACAACTCGATTGCGTCCAAACCTGGATCGATCCGTCCTATCTCACGCTTAAATGGAACGCTCGGCATAAGCAGGCCAGCGGCGAAGCAATCGGCTTCCAACTCGTAGGGGTCCGCCGAGACAAACCCGGCACGGGATGTGTGGATACCGTCCTGCGGCAGCACATGGTCGATATGACCGTCTAAAAAATAATGCCCAAGCTCATGGGATACGCTGAAACGGTGAAAACCTTCGCTGGGCACGTACGTTGCGTAGAGAATCCCGAAGATATTGCCGTGTCGTAACAACATGCCAGAAACACCTTCGGCTGTGTCTGGCTTGGCCTTGACGACAATGTCGCGGCTTGCTGCAATTGCAAAAGGATCAACCGGCAAAGTCGTGATTCCCTCTCTGCGCAGAAACGCTTCCGCTTGCTTTTTGGCCATTTCCAAACGGAAATCTTGCTTCATGACTCCTCTCCCGTGTGCTTGGCCTGGTTCCGCTCGGCCAGCATCTTAAGAAAATCCTTGGCAAGTTCGCGGTCACTGCCGGTCAGCTTACCGACGTCCCGAAAAAGTGGATCGCCAGCCTCGGCAAGTCCTGGATCATCCACTCGGCCCAGCAGATAATCGGTCGTAACTTCCAGGGCGTTTGCAAGACGGCGCAGCGTTTCGAATGAAGGCTTTCGCGTGCCCGCCTCAAAGTGGGCGATTGAACTCGGTGGCATTCCGGCTTTGCTGGCGAGATAGCTCTGGTTCCATTTGCGCAGATCACGGGCCGCTTTTAGTCGTTCCTTGAAGTGTTCGGATGGCGGATTTTCATTTTTCATGGCGACCTCGACATATTTTTGTTGACTACTTGTTTAAAAAACCCTATAAAATGGGGCATGTATTTTATGTCGATTATGCCATGACCAAATCGATAAAGGCAAGGACGAAAGGCAGCGAAGGAAGGTAGGTAGGTGTATGGGGCGACAGCACGTTAATCATGGTGACATTGTCCGGTTTGCACAGGAAAAAGTGAATTTGCCGAAGGATAGGGCGGATGAGTATCGAGCGCAGGTGCGGCGGCTTCGCGAAAAGCTAGAGGGATATCTGGGCGAGCACCCCGACTTCACGTTGCGGAAGATGTTGCTCTCCGGCAGCTTGGCCAAAGGCACCGCAATGCGGTCGCTGAACGACATTGACGTTGCTTGTTACATCAGCGGCGCAGACGCACCGCAGGAGGTCGCAGCCCTTCTCACCTATCTGGCTGAACGATTGAGGAGGGCATTCCCCAATTTCAATCCCGACCAGGTCAAGCCTCAGACTTATAGCGTGACAGTTTCGTTTCGGGGAACTGGCCTTGATGTGGATGTTGTACCGATTCTTTATAATGATGATCCACAATGGTTTGGTAATCTGGTGAGCCAGGATGACGGCTCGTTTCTGAAGACCAGCATCCCACTCCATCTTGAGTTCACTCGCAAGCGCAAGCAGGCACAGGATAAGCACTTTGCTCAAATTGTCCGATTGGCCAAGTTCTGGGCGCAGAAGGCAAAAAGTGAGCGCAATGGCTTCCGTTTCAAATCATTCATGATAGAAATGATATTTTCGCATCTCTGCGATGATGGTCTGAATTTTTCTGATTATCCGGAGGCACTGCAGCACTTCTTCACGTATATTGCCCGCACCAATATGCGCGAACGGATCTCCTTTACGGATTATTACGAAGCAACGGCTGTGGGTGGATTTTCGGAGCCGGTTCAAATTATTGATCCGGTGAACGCCGAAAACAATGTCAGTCGCCTTTATAGTAATGCCGAGGCTGACGCAATCGTCGAGGCAGCGCTTGATGCCGGTGATGCCATTGATGCCGCGCTAATGGCACCAACAAAACAAGAGACCGTCTACTACTGGCAGAAGGTCTTTGGTTCATCCTTCGAGGTGTAAACATGTACAGCTATACTGTTTCTGAAACGACGACTTTCACACTGACCCATGCCAAGCATATGGCAGCCAAGTTTGCCGCTGACCTGAAGCGCCTTCAACGATTCTATGGCCAGCCTGGCGATACGGCCATCGTAAATTACGAAACGGAAGTGATCGAGTTGCTCAAAGCCGGCTATTTTGGTATTCTAACAGTCGGATTTCGCCGTAACGACCAGTGGATCGAACCGACGCTGCGCTACACCGCCCGTGATCTCTCCGGCACTTCAGCCAATGACAATGATCCAGGCCGTGTTAGGCCTGGTGCCAACATCACGGGCGCATCCTTCTACAGTTATCTTATATACCCTCCTTGGGTGACCGAGGCCGAGAAGGACGCCTTCCAGAAACGAATGCCGTTCTATCGCGGTGGCGCCCCTGAACCCAGCATCAGCGGATATCTCATCGCTGATCTCACCTACTCAGCCGGTGGACGAGCACTTGACCGCGCCAGCGTGCGGAGCTTCTGATGCATGCCAAACCCGCCCTCGACGAGTTATTTGAACGCCGCATCACTTACCCGGATTTCTCTCCTCAAGAACGTTTGGCTCGACTTATCGGTCTGGACGATCAGAAATCGCGTTTAACCAAGATTCTGGGACTCTTGGTCAACCCGGCCGGTCTGGAGGCTTGGGTTCGCAAATACCATGCAGGTGCCAACGGGTTACTCAATACTGTACTAAAGCGCCCCCCGCTGGTAGTGCTCGCTGGGGATGTTGGCTCTGGAAAGACCGAGCTTGCCGAAACCATTGGTGACGCGGTAGCCCGACAAGAAAAAATTAACATCACGCTCTTCCCATTGAGCCTGTCGACGCGCGGCCAGGGGCGCGTTGGAGAGATGACCCAGCTTCTTTCTGCGGCCTTCGACTTTACGGTTGAGGAAGCAGCCAAACTGAAGGGATCTTCCGGCCGAGCGCGGGGCGGCGTAATTCTCTTAGTCGACGAGGCTGACGCCCTGGCGCAGTCGCGCGAGGCCGCCCAGATGCATCATGAAGATCGGGCTGGCGTGAACGCCTTTATTCGCGGAGTGGATCGCATCGGCAATGGAGCGTTACCGGCAGCGGTTATTATGTGTACCAACCGGCTCGGGGCACTCGATCCTGCGGTGAAGCGTCGCGCGGCTGACATCCTAGTCTTCGAGCGTCCAGATGATGCGCAGCGCCGTATCGTGCTCGCAAACTCGTTTGAGCAGTTGGGATTTTCACGACCGCAAATCGACGCGCTTGTTGCAGTTACAGGGCCAGGAAAGAGCCGGGAATATGGCTTCACTTTTTCGGACCTGACGCAACGCCTCGTCCCTGCGATTGTTTTGGATGCATATCCCTCACGACCTGTTGATCCTGCACGTGCCCTGGAAGTCGCGCGCGCCATGAAACCGACTCCCCCTTTTCAGGAGAAAAGTATATGACCGACTGGTCTTTGTCCCAGCTTCTCGCCAGTTTGCATAACGATATCCAGCAACGCCTGAAAACCGTTCGCGAGAGCTTCGGCCATCCCGGAACCAAAGGCGACGCGAGTGAAAAAGTTTGGCTGGAGCTTCTGCAGACCTATTTGCCGCAACGTTATCAGGCTAAAACCGCCCATGTTGTCGATAGCCACGGCATGTTCAGCGAACAGATCGACGTTGTGGTCTTCGACCGTCAATATTCGCCGTTCATTTTCATCTATGAAGGGGAAACTATCATTCCTGCGGAAAGCGTTTATGCCGTATTCGAGGCTAAGCAAGCGATCAACGCGGACCACGTTGCCTACGCGCAGGGCAAGGTAGCCAGTGTCCGCCGACTGCACCGCACCAGCTTACCGATCCCCTATGCGAAAGGGGTCTATCCTGCGAAACCCCTTATTCCGATTTTAGGCGGCCTGCTTACTTTCGAAAGCGACTGGAGTCCTGCTTTCGGCCCTCCGTTGGAAAAAGCTCTGGCCGAAGGCGATGAAAATGGTCGACTCGATCTTGGATGTGTGGCCGCTCACGGTCATTTCTTCCTGAATCAGTCGACAAGCACTTACGAATTCACCCCCGAAGGAAAGCCGGCCACCGCCTTTCTGTTCAAACTTATCTCGCAGCTTCAGTTCAGCGGTACTGTGCCCATGATCGACGTTCAGGCCTATGCTGAGTGGCTTACTACATGAAAGAAAGGCATGCTTGCGGCTTTGCCTTTGCCGACCAGGGTGCGGACACGCGACTTACCGGCAAATGCTTTGCGTTAATTCACGGTGGTGACCCGCAACCGCACTTTTAGGCGGTTCATGCATAGAACCCCAATAGTCTAACTAAATGGAGGACAATATGGCTTCTCCCGCGTTCTGGACGAAACATGGGACCTATTCGCCGCGCCCAGGCAATGATGTTGAGATTTTCATTGACGGACAGCAAGCTTACAAGGAGATCTCTGATGCTTTTCACAGAGCGCAGGATTTCATTTATTTAACAATTTCCTTTGGCGATCAGAATTTCTTGTTGGTTCCGGGAACTGACGAGACGATGTTCGATATTCTGAGGTCTCGCCAAGAGGGCGGGGTTGACGTCCGTATGGTCGTGTGGCAGCCCGCACTCCACACGCCGGAAACTATTCCAGATCCTGCCCCAGCTAATATTCCAGGGGTTAATGAGGGCACTATAAGCAGCATCCAAGCCCGATGGGACAAGGCTCCTGGCTTTAAGGGTCGGTATACTTCGGTGCTTAGTCTCTTCGATCCCAAGGATTTAACTTTTACAGCGGAATTTGGATGTCATCATCAAAAGACATACATCATGGACGACGGCGCAGGAGGCGTCGTCGCGTTTGTCGGCGGCATCAATCCGGATCAAACTTACTGGGACACCACAGACCACGATTCGTTGGACCGTCGACGCGTTGAGTGGAAATATCGATATCCGCTTAAATGGCTTGAGAAAAATCCGCCGCTCCATGACATTTTTTACCGCATTAAGGGACCTGCAGTTTGCGACGTTCTTGCTAATTTCGTCGAACGTTACAATGGCGCAACCATTCCCCATGCAGACGTGACATCGTATGCGATATCCCCGGTCACCGCAGACGAGATTCCAGAAGTGGTCAACGGAATAGAGGTTTTGGTACTGCGGACCATCGCCCCAAAGACATACCGTTCGCTAAATGATGGAGACACGGGTATCAGGGAGCTATATCTGAAGGTGTTGCAAGCTGCCGGAGAAAGAAGCTTAATTTATATCGAAAACCAATACTTTTTTGACCACGGGATTATTTCCGAGATTCATGAGGCCGCTGAACGAGGCGCCAAAATTATTGCCCTCTTGACCTGGAAACCAGATGAGGGAACGTTTCTAGGGAGAGCTGAAAAAGAATGGGAGAGGATCTCTTATTTAGAGGACCAGTCTAAGATGGTGGAGGGCCATGATAATGTAGTGCTACTTACCCTGGGCAACTGCAGGCCTGATCCAAGGACTCCGGGGAAATTCATTTACAGCGAAACTTATATTCACTCGAAGACTATGGCCCTGTTCGATACCGGTTGGACGCTAATGACAGGTGGTTCGGCCAACATCGCCTTCACGAGCATGTGGTTCCACTCGGAAATGAATATCGCCTTCATGGACACTGCCCGAATAAAGAATTGGGTGGCACAGCTTTGGTCGGAACACTTGTCGGAACCGTACCACTCGCAGAAAGTTTCGGTCGAGGACGCGATGAAACTGATCGCGAAACCGCAGGATGCCCTCAACTTCTTCAAAGAGCAGGCTGCCCGTAACTTGGAGGCCATGGAAAAGGGCCAAGTACCTGAGGGGCGTGTATACGCTTGGAAAACCACCAAATTCCCGTCGCGGGAGTTTGGTGGTATCGACTTAAGCGCCCTTCCCACAGTTTGAAAGAGATTGCCAAGGCTGGGGCCTGGTGCAGGCCTGCGCCGGCCTTTGCGCCGGCAGCCCGCAAGATCGTAGCGCCCCGATCATGCCACCGATGCACATCCGCGCGTAAGCATATCATCAAGAAGCCGCGCCGGGTCATGGCATGGTACAAGCACCATGCCCCGCAGCCGATCCAACCGAAGCCAGTTACACCGATGCCTGACATACTCAAAGGCAAATCACACAAAAAACTTGCTGACAGTAGTTGCTAGCTTTACAAGGCCATCTAAAAGTTGAATCCATTTCGATATATCTTTCAGCGTGCCGAGCTGGTTGCGAATATTTTTCGTGGCCTCATCAAGATCTTTTTGTGCCTTCTCCACTGCGGGATCGGCAATCAATGCCTGGTCTTCGGCTACGCTCCACATCGCCGCCGCCCTCATCTCAGCCTTATACAGTTCGCTTAGATCAGCCTCAGGATTAGCAGCCAAAGCTGCCATATAGGCTCGGTGCGCGGCTTCTGCGGCCGCCGCCAAACTAGAAACTACGTCGTCTTTGCTCGGCTGGGTATGAGACATGGCTTATTTTCCTTTCACGGGTTGTGTCGTGGGTTGGAGTGACGTAGCGATCGTTTGCAACTGACTCGTGATCGCAAGTACCGTATCGAGGTTAAGGGGAGCCCCCTTCTCTAGACTTTCATGTAGCGGCACCAGCGCTTTCAATGCAGTAACGCTCTTGTCATAGGAAGCTGCCATTTGGTCGATTTGCTGGTTTCCAAGCTCATCAGCGACATTCCGTAGGCCCCTTTTGAGTTTCTCATTATTAGCAACAACAGCATCAGATTGTGAATTCGATTTCAGATTAAGGGGTACACCAAGATCGTCCAGCAGCGGTCCATAAGAGTAGACCCCGCAATCGAACATTGTTTCGGCAGCTTGGTTAAGCTGTTCTGTGGTCAGCTCCTTGTTCAAGATCAAGAGATTTTTGGTTTTAGGATTGTCTACTATTGGAATGATCATTTGAAGCTTCGCCCTGATAATTTTGCTGCTGTTCTTTATTCTATCGGCCTGTATCAGGCCGATTACGATTCCTCCTCCGACTTCGACAGCCGAGGCCGCTTCTTGGGGAATCTGGATGTTGGATTGGACACTTTGAAAGAACGCATTGGCGTCCTTGTCAAGAGCTTTAACAGATGTGTTGAAGCTGCCAGCTGCATCGTAAGCGGCGAGGTCGCCAAGCGCTGAATAAGTTGACGCAAGGCTATCAAGCATCTTAGCGTATTGCGATATTTTGCTTTGAACAGAAGCAACGTGGGTCAAAAAGGTTTCGGAATCTTGGTTGCCGATTTGAGCGTTGAAGCCGTCATTGAATGCGACTGCTTTTCGTAGACTTAGCATCGCATTGGACGAGATCGTCGCATTCTGTTCCATTTGAGTTGCTGTCGCCTGTCCCACCTTTGCGAGATTCGCTCCAGCGGTAAGTGTTGTTGAAGCACAGCCACCAAGGGCCAATGCTGAAACAATAATGATGAAAAGCGTTCTCTCAGAAGCCATTTGTTGTCCTCCGCTCCAACTCCATATACTAGTGCGCTTTGACTCTCACAAAATATACTGCCCCTTTGCCATTCTCGCGGTCTTCGTCCGTAAAAAGATTTGTATCCGGAATAATGCATCAAGTTTTATGCACGCAAACCGCATGCACATCGGTTGAATTTATAGCATACCCGGATCGGACTTAGTTGATGTAACTATGATGGGATAATGGTTATATTGAGACATCACTTTTCGAGGTATTCTGAGTAATATCTAAGGCTTACTTTCTTGTTAGCACTCAGGCTCTCGTGAATCGGCTCAAAAACCTCGGTTACATACAAGAATGAAGGCAACGAAATATACTGTAGCATTACAGGTTTTTGTGGCGCTCTGGCAGCAACCCCCCGATCTTCTTTCCTATTGCCGTTAACGCCTGTGACATTGACCCGCCTCCGTTTGTCGGTTTAGTGTATGATAACCTCCTTAAGTGTTTTTTGGTGTACTTAGTGGGCAGGCATGAGGTTCATTTAGCACTACCCTTGGAAGCTATCTAAGTCCGGATGCCTGTCCAGTCATCCACGATTTCCCTCCAATTAATAGACCGCCTTTTCTTCCCCGTCCAAACACTCCAGTATTCAGGATCAGAAGACCGAGGTCTTTGATTTTCGGGAAGCTCGATGATATCCACCAGCGTTGGGATAGTCGCGGCCCATCCGAGAAGAATCGCCTGGCGGGACGGTAGGCTTGGAAGTTCCTTGAGGAGCCCACTTAAGTTGTCTGGGACAAGCTTAGCGACAAGCTCCTGATCACGATCATTCACAATACGGTGCAAAAGGAATGTGTTGTATTGGGCCAGCACAGTTGGCGACAGTTCAGAGGGTCTTTGTGATGACAGCACAAGCCCTAATCCAAACTTGCGACCCTCTCGGGCGATTCGTTCGAACGTTTGACGGCACATTTGGGAGGGGGTAGGAATTTCCGATTCTTCATCGCTCCCGCGCTTCACGAAGGTGTGGGCTTCCTCAAGTACCAGTACCGTGGGTAATTCTCTGTCGTTGACTATACGATATCGCTGTATTGCCTCGAACACAATTCTGGCAACAACGGCGATTACGATAAGAAGCACATCTGAGGGAACCAGAGAGAGATTGATAATCGCCAACTCACCGTTTTCAGCTTTGTCTTTGCCAATGTATGTTTCAAGCCATCCTGCGAAAGTGATCGGTTGCTGATCAGGATTTACCACTGGCCCAAGTCGTCGGTCGGCCAACATCATCCTGATCCGCATTATAAGTGTGGCCAGGAATTGTGCCGTTTGCCCTCCAGGCGCTTCAGAGCCTATTTGTTCAAGATGATCGGGAAAAGAGGCGGCAGGGAACTCGATTGGGGCATCTTCGGAAACGAGTGTGTCAGCGGGTTGATCGGGCAGCCCTGCTAGTGCCGTGTCGATAGCGCTGACAATGTTTCGAAGGTCGGTCTCGCTGAAGTCGTTATATCCTTGATTCGTTGCAGTTTGCCAATGACGTGCCGAAGCCACTTGGTTCGCAATGAAAGCAACCCTTTGTATGGAAGCTGAAAACGGCTCCTGCGTGTTCCCTGCGTGTGTTTGCATATCTGTAGCAAGATTCCTTATCTGATTTCCACAATTCTTGCTCTCCGGGAAACCCTGGTAGCCAGTAGCGCCCTGTGCAATTCGTCCCTCTAGGATGGTTTTGTATGAGCGAATCAACCTCGCCGCTTGTCGCTCTGCAGGTTCTGAGAGGCGGGCGCCAGAGCGCATATCGCGAAGCGCCTTCAGCAGCAAAGGACGCTGTACACCTGGTGCAGCATGAGCAAAGGCACTCCACTCTTGGCTGTTCCACATCCATACTGGGATCAGTAAAGATTCACTACGCTCTTCCTCTTTTGCAGACACCTGAAACCGGCGCACTTTCTCGTAATCTGCAAAAGCATCCGAATACTCGCCATTTGGGTCGAGGATAATGAAACGCGCATTTGGTCGCCCTCGATCAGACCTTGCCGTTCTCGCAGCAGCTAACGACCACCGAATCAGTCCCGCAACCGAGCATGATTTCCCACTTCCGGTGTTTCCCAAGACTGCAAGATGACGTCCGAATATCTTATCTGGATCGACGGTTACGTCAGCGTTTGATGCAAGTGGGGATGTACCGATTTTGACGCGTTTGTCCTCATCTTTTGAGGCCTCAATGATACTCCGAAGCTGTGCGGCTGTGGGCAGTTGCACCACGTCACCAACCGAGGGGAATGCAGACACCCCTCTCTCTAGATGGTAGGCGTTCTCGACATCACCCGAGCGCTTCCGAGCAACCAGTGTACCAACAGGCGCTAGGCGAATCTTACGCAAGGGGAACGGCAAATCTATAAGCCCGAAATCTTTCAGGCCTGTCCGCTTTGGGAATGGAGAACGTTCAACGCCTAGCCACACCACAAGCCCAACAACTGCTCCATTTTCATTAGGGATCAGTACATACCCGTTAATACGGGGGAAGCCAGTAGGGACACCAGTATTCAACGCGGTCGATTGAGGGGCATTGGGTTCGAGCACTACATTAATCTCTGATGGAGATACGGATTCAACCGTGCCGATGGTCAGAGAGGCGATTTGCTCCATAGGCTTACTCATCGCCGCTTCCTCCCGTTGCCCTCTTGTACCCTTCGCCTCTTTGTTCTTCGATCTTGGCCTTGCGAAACGTGATTGCATCAATCGCCGGCTTGGGTAAATAGTTTTGGACTAAAGTCTCCAGATCGCCGAAGTGGTTGCCAAGCAAGAGCGATATCTGCGCGCGCTTCCCCACTTTTCGGCAGAACTCCATGATTCGTTGGCGACTGGCATCCGCTGGGTCATTGTCCCACGCGATAATAACCAAGTGTGTCGAAGGGATCGTCAGCATATCTTTAATAACGCGGTTCACATGATCATCGCCAAATCCATATCCGTACGTAACGAGAGAGGAATTCGGACGGCATACAGCTGCCGCGAAGTCACGGAATAACTCGGCGTACGGATAGTCCAGTGTTTCAATGTCTTTTGCTGCGTTTGGATAGATCATCACCGAATCCGGTGGTTCCATTGGAATATCTGGGTGGCTGGTAGGAGCACCAAAAGGAACAGCGTAACGCCGGAGTTCCTTCTCTTCCCATCGCCAGTCAAGAGAGCCGTGAATCTTAAATAGTCTAATGACGCCTTCCAGATACCGGGGCTCACCTCGTATCCCAGGCGGGTTATAGTGAATGTCAATATTGAGGCGCGACGCGCGGAAGACCGGCGAGAGTGCGCCAGCGAAACGATCCAAGACATGCAACCCCGCTAGATCACACCCGTGTTCTATGAGGCGATCATAGTTTGTTGTAAACAGGTTGAGCCGCTCCCTAGTCGCTGTACGACTAGCAAAGCTGAGAAGAAACGAAACCAAAAGGTCTTCACCTTTCTCCTTTTTCTCTCCTTTCGCCTCGCGTATTGAGTGCTCAGACTCAAGAATAGACTCCAGGAAACACTTCAATTGCTTGTCAATTTCGCTCTTCCAAACGGCTGCCTGCTTGTCGCCAATCACTGCGAGGCCCGCCTGCAACTGCATCGCTGCGCGAAGTTGATCTTCTATGTTTCCTGTTCCTCGTCCGCAGGCTTTCGCGCTTTTCTCTGCCCACTCATCTACTTTTTCATTGTGGGTGCATTTCCATTCGCACCTGCTCATATCGAGGCCTTTCCCCCCTGAGGCCCCCGCAACTCCACATGTGAACCCGCTGCCTAAAAGGAGGGAGAGATGTTCACTTTGAAAAACAGCCGTGAGCCATGGTTCAATGTCTTTACGCAACTCGCCGGCATCCTGCAGGTCTTTGTCCGATAGAAAACATCCTTCTTTGGGACCGGTCCGGTAAACGTGCCGATTGTCGTTTGTCAAAGGGACCTCCTTGGTTAATTGACTCAACGCTTCCTGATCCGGATCTTTAAGCTGGCATTTCCCTACAAACTCACCTGCCACTATAAAACGCAACAAAAAACTGCTCGGAGGTACTGCCTTGTTATACTTTCTATTTGTACTCTCTGAAACCATCAACTAATTGCCGGAATGAGCCAGGCTTATATGTCTCGAAACCTCCCTGATCCACGAAAACGAAGTCATATTTCACATCTGCCTGCACTCGATTGATGTCCTCGCACCATTGCCGAAGCCGTTGCATTTTCAGCGGCACGTCAAGGTCTTCCTGTCCTTTGGTTTCGACAATGAAAATCCGCTTGCCGGATAGCTTCACCAGGAAGTCCGGGTAGTAGTTGGAAATACCCCCGTCCGCGTTGACGTAATCCAGCTTGAAGCGCACCGCCAGATAGTTCTTCGCATAAGAAATCACGTCGTCGCAGGCTTCGAGAAAGCCCGCGAACAGTAGCTCTAAATGGTTGTCCCCGATGATCTTATTGAACATGCTCTTTTTGGGGATCAGGTATCCCTGCTCCTTAGCCACAAAGGGCCGGGTTTCGCGCAGCTTGATGGTGTCCCGAATCTCGGCATCTCCCTTGTCCTGGATGGTCAGCGCGTTGATTGCTTTTTTGAAGGTTTCGATAATCGTCTTGGTGGCCACCAATTCTGATAGGTTACGGAGCGTGTTCGGGTTTTCAAGCCCAACCTGCCGGTCGAATAACTGGTCTTGCACAAACGCTTTGACCTTGCCGTAAAGCACGTCGTAACCGCTGACCTTCTCTAGGCGCAAGTCTTTCATGATGGTCTGCGCGAAATAGCCAATCACACTATGGTAGTCCGCAATGCCCGCCGTATCGAGGATGGTAGTATGCGTCACCGCGCCGGTTGTGATGTCTTTGAAGACGATCTCCCGCTGTTCCTCTTCGCTGAATTGCCGGTAGGCCACGCGCTGATGTCTCAGGGTGCCCACATTCAGCTCGCTAAGGTTCTTATATTCCCGGTAGATGCGCGGCGTCAGCACCGG
>Ga0187875_10001009_pt1 | contig 22201 bp, 15 predicted proteins | sample June2016WEW_17_1_2_FD_132978 | JGI IMG/M metagenome (GOLD analysis project Ga0187875, IMG submission 132978) | Peatland microbial communities from SPRUCE experiment site at the Marcell Experimental Forest, Minnesota, USA - June2016WEW_17_10 | ecosystem: Environmental > Terrestrial > Soil >... | reverse complement strand
GTGATCGAACTGAAGCGCGGCGCGGAGCCGCAGATCGTGCTCAACCAGCTCTTCAAGCACACGTCGATGCAGGAAGGGTTCAGCATGATCCTGCTGGCGGTGGTGAACCAGCAGCCGAAGGAAATGGGGCTGATCCAGGCGCTGCAGCACTTCATCGATCATCGCGTGGATGTGGTGCGGCGGCGCACGGCTTACTTGCTTTCGAAGGCGCGCGACCGCGAGCACATTCTGGAAGGCTACCTGACCGCGCTCGATCACCTCGACAACGTGATCGCGATTATTCGCGGGAGCGCCAACCGCGCCGACGCCCGCGACAATTTGGTTGCGTATTTTGGCGGCAGGAAAATCGATATCAACACCACCGGGCGCGCTCCGAAGCTGACGCCGGAGAAGCCGTTTACGGCGAAGCAGGCAGACGCGATCCTCGAACTGCAATTGCACCGCCTGACCAAGCTTTCGATTGACGAAATTTCGAACGAGTTGAAGTCGGTGCGCGAAGCGATCGCCGAGTACGAGGCGATTCTTGCTTCAGAAAAGAAACTGCGCGGCGTGATCATTAAAGAGCTGGAAGAAGTGAAAAAGCTTTACGGCGACGCGCGGCGGACGGTGATCGAAGACGAAGCGGCGGAGATCATGCTGGAAGATCTGATCGCCGATGAGCAGGTTGCGGTCACAGTCAGCCATTCGGGCTACGTGAAGCGCACGCCGATTTCCACGTACCGCATGCAGCGGCGCGGCGGCACAGGGCGCACGGGCATGAAGACGCGCGACGAGGATTTCGTCGAACATCTCTTCATCGCATCGACGCACGCCTACATTTTGATCTTTACAAACATCGGCCGCGTGTACTGGCTCAAGGTTTATGAAACCCCCGACGTGGGCGCAGCGGGGAAGGGCAAACACATCGGCAACCTCGTCGGCATGCAGCAGGGAGAGACCATGCGGACCATGGTCGCCGTGCGCAACCTCGAGGAAGCGGGACGGTTTATTTTCTTCGCCACGCGCAACGGGACGGTGAAGAAAACCGAACTGAAGGACTTTTCGCATGTGATGTCGCGCGGAATTATTGCGATCGGCATCGATCAGGGAGACGAACTGGTGGCGGCGACGCTTACCGATGGCCAGCAGATTGTTTTCCTGGCATCGCACGACGGGCAGGCGATCCGCTTTGACGAGGAAGATGTGCGGCCGATGGGACGACCTGCGTATGGCGTGCGCGGCATGAATCTCGACAAGGGTGACTACATCGTCGGCATGGCGACTACGCCGAAAGACGCCAAGCAAGCCGAAGAAGCCGCCGCAAGGGCGAAAGCCAAAGCAGGCATTGAAGCAACGGCGACTGATGAGACGCTGCCGCTCAAGGGCTCGCTCATTCTCTCCGTTACCGAAAACGGCTATGGCAAGCGCACTCCCGCCGACGAATACCGCCTGCAAGGACGAGGCGGGTCGGGCGTGATCAACGTGAAGACAACCGCACGCAACGGCAAAGTTGTCGCAATTGCGCAGGTCACCGAAGAGACCGAAGTCATGCTGATCAGTCAGTACGGCAAAATCATCCGCATGGATTCGAGCACGATTCGCGAATCGGGTCGCGCGGCGCAGGGCGTGCGCCTGCTGTCGCTGGAACCGGGAGACCGGGTTGCAGCGGCGGTGGTGATTGCTCCGGAAGCACCGAACGGGAACGGTGAGGGAACGCTGCTGCAGTAGGACAGCCGTTGGCCGCCGGTCGTTCGTCGTTCGCAAATCTTCGCGGCGCGGGCAATTTTTCGCTCGCGCCGTTTTTATGGGTTCCTCATTAGTACGGAGGCATCACCACGGTAACCTTCCCTACTCTTCTCAATTAAGGTGGAATGGCTGGAGTGATCATCAGGAGATCATTCCGATGAACGTAACTATTCTGCTGTCTCTGATCGTCGCATTCGCGATTGTGTGTGGGCTGACGAACGCGGTGCCGAAAATCATGGCGCGACAGGCCGCCCGCTCGAAGCGATAAGCGTCGGAGATAAGAGCAAACGGATCCAACTCTCTTCCTCCTAGCCGGCTCCATTACCGCAGTAACTTCCGCGTTATTACTGATCTCGACTATTGTTTATCATAGTGACACTGTCCCTATCCGTGTGCCTGCGCGTCGTTGCGAATTGCAGCGACGCAGATGTCTGTTCTTTGCCGCTCGTTTCTTGAACGGCCGACGGTGATGAGGCGGCTCAGAATCTGCCGAGCCGTCCATAGCGAGTATTTGTGCTGGATAAAGACCAAGAGAAACCAGACAGCAATCAGGAGATGTTGAGCCGGCCGATTCGCGAGCTCGGGCTCAAGCTTGAAAGCTCGCCGGTGGAGCGCTTTGTCGAGCAGCTTTACCGCGAATTGGATGGCCGTGGGCTGAAGAAGTTTCATCCGACGTGCTATTTGACGGATGAGTGGGGATGTCCGTCGGGCGAGCCGATTATCGGGATTCCGTTTTATCTGGCGAATGCGGAGCTGGCGCAACTGGAGAAACAGGCGCACGACCTGGAAGATGCGCGCGAGATCATGATGTATTTGCGGCACGAAGCGGGGCATGCATTCACGTACGCGTACAAGCTGCACAACAAGCCGGAGTGGAAGAAGATGTTTGGGCCGTTCCGGCGGCCGTATCGCGATAATTACCGGCCCACGCCGTTTTCGCGCGACTACGTTCGGCATTTGCCGGGGTGGTATGCGCAGAAGCATCCGGATGAAGATTTTGCGGAGACGTTTGCGGTGTGGCTGACGCCGCGGTCGAACTGGCGGAAGCGGTATCGCGGATGGCCGGCGATGGAGAAGTTGCGTTATCTGGATCGGCTGGCGCGGAAGCTGGGGAAGGCTGATCCCATGCGGCGGCGCGGCATTACCGATATTACGGTGGACGACATGGAAATCACGGTGGCGGAGTTCTACCACCAGAACGGGCGCGAGGAAGTTGCGGTCACCGAGCTTACGCCAGACACGGATCTGCGTGATATTTTCCCGGTGTCGAAGCGGAAAAAAACGGCGGTCGCGGCCAGCGAATTTCTGCGGCAGCATCGCAAAGCAGTGATCGACAAGGTGGCGCAGTGGACCGGAGCGCAGCGTCCGCTGATCAAGACGCTGATGGACAACATCGAAAAGCGCGCGGGAGAGCTTGACCTGCGCGCCGACAAAACACGCGGCGCGGAGCATCTGGCGGAGGTCACAGCTTATGCGACAGCGCTGGTGATGACGTATGTGGCCAAGGGGAAGTTTCTGCAGCCGTGAAGCGGCTGTGCAGGCGATTGCGAAGGAGGGCGAGTCCGGGTTTGCGACACAATGCAGATCCCTCGCTTCGTTCGGGATGACAATCCAGTTTCGGGATTAGACCTAATGATTTCGGGATTTATGGAGACACAATGATCGGATCCAAAATGAAGATCGCGCTGCTGTATGACGTGTGGAATGAAGATCCAGTTGCCGCTGCCGAGAAAGAGGAATCGAGCAACGGGAATGGCAACCGATGCAAGCCGCGCAAGGCCGTGAAGAAGGTCAAGAAGGAAAAGACCGACCGCGAAGAAATTTTTGAGGCTTTGCAAAAGCTGGGGCACGAGCCATCGTTTTTTGAATTGGACGGGCGGCCGCAGTCGCTGCATTCGCTCTCGAAGTGCGATGCCGACCTGCTCTTCAACCTGACGGAATCGTTCGACGGGGACGACACCAAAGAAATGAACGTGGTGGCCTATGTGGATCTGCTAGGACTGCGCTACACGGGGGCGGGGCCGCATTCGATTTTTCTGGCGCAGGACAAAGCCGTCGCCAAGAAGATATTTGCTTTTCACGGGATCAAGACTCCGTTTTTTGCCACTTCTTATCGGGGGCGCATCGAGCACGCACACGATATTTCTTTTCCGCTGATTGTGAAACCGGCGTGGGAAGATGGGTCGATCGGCATCGATGCGGGTTCGGTGGTGAAGAACGTTAAGGAAATGATGGAGCGCGTCGAATACATCCAGGACGAATTCGATTCACCCGCGCTGATCGAGGAATACATCGAAGGGCGGGAGATTTATGCCGGGGTGCTGGGCAACTACGAACGGGCGCAGGTGTTGCCGCTGATTGAGCTCGATCTTTCGCGGCTGCCGGAGGGCACGCCGAAAATCGCCAGCTACGATGTGAAGTTTGAAAAGAACACAGAGGCTTACAAGCTGACCAAGTCGGCGATCGCGGAAGATCTTGACGATGAGACGCGGGAGCGACTGTCGAATACGGCGCTGGCGGCGTATCGTGCGCTCAAGTTGCGTGATTACGGACGGATTGATATGCGGCTGGCGCCGAATGGCGACGTTTACGTGATCGAAGCGAATCCGAATCCGTGGCTGGCAAGCCGGCAGGAATTTGCGATGGCCGCGAAGGCCCATGGGCTTTCTTACACGGAGATGATCGGAACCATCATTGATCTGGCGATGAGCCGCTACCTGAATGCCACGATGGCGAACGCGGCAAGGATGCACTAACGGGGATCAAGCGCTCTCAGTTCGCGCCCTCAGCGGCTGAAACCGCCATCAAAACCAGCATTATCGCAGCGCTGAAGCGCTGCGCCACCCAAAGACAAATGGGCCTCGAAAGCCCCAACTACTTCGCCGCGCTCGCACCCGCTGGTTGCAGCCGTTCGAAGGCTTCTTCGGCGCGTTGCAAAGCTTCCCGGACGTTCTCGCAGAGGTTCTCTTTTCCGAGCAACTCCTCAAATTCAGTTCCCTGGATCAGCTGCAGAGGCTGTTCGCGGGTGCCGCAGAGGATCAGGACGCGGCCGCTGGCTTTGAGCGTGCGCGCCGCTTCTTCGAGAGCGAACAGGCCGGTTGCGTCAAGGGCGGTCATGTTACGCAGCCGCAGAATCACGACTGGAGGAAGTTCGTGGATATTCTCCGTGACCACGGCGATTTTGTCGGTTGCGCCAAACAAAAATGGCCCGTGGATGCGGAAGATGGTTGCGTAATAGGGGATATCCTTGTCCTGCAGGATGTGAACGCGACCGTCTTCGATGTAGTCGTCGGTGACTTGTGAAACGGTCGTGGTCGCGGCCACCCGGCTGATGAAAAGCAGCGCCGCGAGAATCATGCCGAACTGCACTGCGACCGTGAGGTCGGCAAAAACGGTGAGCGCAAACGTCACCAGCCACACGCTGATGTCGGTCTTGGTGAGTTTGAGGAGTGACGGAATCTCAAGCCACTCGCCCATGTTGTAGGAAACCACCATCAAGATTCCAGCCAGCACCGCGAGCGGAACAAAGCGCACCCAGTGTGAAGCGAATAAAACAATCGCCAGCAGAGTGAGCGCGTGAATCATGCCGGCGACGGGTGTTTTGGCTCCGGCGCGGATGTTGGTTGCAGTGCGTGCGATTGCTCCCGTGGCGGGCAGTCCGCCGAACATGGGTGAAACTACGTTCGCCACTCCTTGAGCGACTAGTTCGACGTTGGGATTGTGGCGGTCGTTGGACATGCGATCGGAGACCACCGCCGACATCAGCGACTCAATCGCGCCGAGCATGGCGACGGTCAACGCAGGCCCGAGCAATCCGTGAATCAAGTCAGGACGGAAGGGCGGCACCTGGAAGTGCGGCAGTCCGCTGGGAATCCCGCCAAAACGGCTTGCGATCGTCTCGACCGGAAGCTTGAAGACTTCCACGATCGCCGTGCCGAGCACCATGGCCACGATTGCGCCGGGGATGCGGACGGAAATGGCGCGGCATATGACGATGACCGCGACGGTTCCCGCGGCCAGCAAGGTTGCTTCGATAGAAATCGTGGGGAAGGCCTTCGCGAGGGCTTCCATGCGCTGGTAAAAGATGCCGGGAACCTTGTCGAGCTTCAAGCCGAAGAAGTCTCTTACCTGCGTGCTGGCGATCAGGATCGCGATGCCGTTGGTGAATCCGATGACAATCGGACGCGGAATGAACTTGACAGCCGTGCCCATGCCGGTCAGTCCCATGATCATCAGGATGATGCCGGCCATCACGGTGCACATGAAAAGACCTTCAACGCCGTGAACGGCCACGATTCCGGCGATCACCACGACGAAGGCACCGGTAGGGCCGCCGATCTGGGTGGTCGATCCGCCGAGAAGCGAGATCAGAAAGCCGGTGACGATGGCGCAGTAGATTCCGGCTTGCGGGGAAAGGCCCGAAGCGATGGAAAATGCCATGGCCAATGGCAATGCGACAAGGCCTACCGTGATTCCGGCGACCAGATCATGCAGGAACTTGGTCAGGTTGTAATCGCGCAGGCAGAGGAATGACTTCGGCAGCCAGCGCTCATCCAGGAATTCATGTGCCATGGGAAACAATAATTATCGCAGCAAGTAAACCGGGCCTAAAAGTCCCGAAAGTGCATGATGACTTTGTCTTTCGAGCAAAAGTCAGAAAGCAAAATAGAAACGGGCGGCCAAAGCGAACTTCGGCCGCCCAACACGTATTTTACTACTGCGCGGACCAGAGTGTCCGCGCCACACAGTCTAAAAGCCACACGGTCTAGAACAGGTTCCAGAGGTACTGGTTATAGACGTCGTGGTGGTACTGCACCTCGGGCGCTTTCACGAATGTCCCAAGCAACTTCGGACACCGATCAGCCGAAGCTTCTTTCAGGTCGGCGTAACGGCCAGCAACGTCCTTGCCCAGCAACGTCGAGATCCAGTCGGCCTGGCGGAACTTCTCAAGTGCCGTGTAGATGTTATCTGGCAAATAGCGTTCCGCCTGGCGGAGGTTTTTGATCTTCGCGGTTGAGCCTTCGAGGCCGGTCTTGAAGACGGAGAGCATGACGAGGTAAGGGTTCGCATCCGGAGCGACGGAGCGGACTTCGACGCGCATACTGCGCTCGTTGCCGATGGGGACACGGATCATCGATCCGCGATCGACGGCGGACGCCTTGATCTGGTTGGGCGCCTCGAAGTGAGGATCGAGACGACGATAGGCGTTGACGCTCGGATTGAGGAGCAGGCAAATGTCGTTGCCATGGGTAAGGATGCGATCGATGAATTCCCAGCCTGACTTGCTCAGCTTCTCTTCGCCCTTCGGATCCCAGAAGATATTCTTTCCGCCCTTGCTGATGGAGACGTTGGTATGCATGCCGCTGCCATTCACGCCAACCACCGGCTTGGGGAGGAAGCAGGCGGTCAGGCCCATGTTGCGCGCGACCTGGCGGCAGATCAGTTTGTAGAGCTGGATGTGATCGGCTGCAGCGACAACCTCCGCGTAGTTGTAGTTGATTTCGAACTGCGAAGGCGCAACTTCGGGGTGGTCCTTTTCATTCTGGAAACCCATGGACCGCTGCACTTCGGCGGTGGTATCGATGAAGGTCCGCAGAGGATCGCCGGGTAGAGAGTGATAGTAGCCGCCGGTGTTCACGTATTCAAACTTGAGCGTCTCGTGGTAGGTGCGCTCGGCGTCCGCGCCTTGGAAGAGGAAGCCTTCGATTTCGTTGGCCGCGTTGAGCGTGTATCCGTTCTTCTTGAATTGCCCTTCCGCGAAGGTCTTCAGCACGCCGCGCATGTCGGCCGAGTAAGGCTCGCCGCCTTTGTCGATGACTTCGCCGAATACCATAACTTTGCCAGGGCCGAAGACGTCGGCGGGACCCCAGTAGAAAGCGCTCCAGTCGATGCCGAGACGGAGATCGCTTTCGCGTTGCGCGGTGAATCCGCGAATGGAAGAGCCGTCGAAAGTGAGGTTGTCGAAGCTCTTGAGCAGAAATTTCTTGTCGTAGTCAAGCATATGCAGACGGCCTTCGAGGTCGCTGAACATGACGGTCACAGCCTTGATACGCCCTTCGTCGGTCAGGTACTTGAGGCGCTCTTCCTGGATCTTGTGAGGAGCAACGCGGTCCAGGCGCTGCTTTTTCGCCTTCAAATTCATCTCTTCGAGTTCGTCGTAGGGGATCGCTAGAAAATTCCGCAGTTCAGTTGACATGCCTCTCCTTCTTTACAAGAAACAGCATTCTAAGAAATGGTGTTCAAAAGACAGCATTCGGGCCGAAGCCCGGAAAACATTTGGCCAAGGGGATGACTCAATAAGGTAACGCGCCGGGCGGAATCCGACAAATAGAAATCGGTTATGGAGGCGATTAGAGGGATTTATTTCAGAACCGCAGTGGAAATGCATCGTTTGTGGTGCAATTACACTTTCGAACCTATCCGCCGAGACGCTAAGAAGCCCCACTAACAGAAAAATCAACAAGCGCTTTTCTCGGCGTCCACAGGGTCTCGGCGGTAGAAGGGTTCGTGAAATAATCGACATTTGAGGAAATCTGCGTGACCTGTCCTCTTTGCCAGCAACGAAAAGAAAAACGCTTCTGTCCGGCCGTGCACGAGAAAATCTGTCCGCAGTGTTGTGGAGAGCAGCGCGAGGTCACTCTCGATTGCCCGAGCGAGTGTCCGTATCTTTTACAAGCACGGCAGCAGGCGCGGGAAAATGACACGCCGCGCGAGGTGACGGATGCCGAGCGCGCTGCCATGTTTCCCGATGTTGAGATTGCGGAGCAGTTTCTTTACGAGCGCGAGCATTTGATCATGGGGCTCAGCTTCGCGTTGGCGAAGAGCGCCCGGGCTGGGCGTTCGCTCGACGGGCGTCCGCTGACCGACCGTGATCTGATCTCGGCGCTTACTGCGCTGGCGCAGAGTTACCAGACTCTGGTGCAGTCCAGCCTCATCTACGAGCCGCCAACCAACAACCTGGCGCACCAGCAAATTGCGCACGAAGTCGCGACCATGGTGAAGGAGTTTCGTGAAGAGGAGGAAAAGCACGTGGGATATTCGCGGCTGCGGGATTCAGAGGTGCTGAAAGCGCTCGTCTTCCTGTTGCGGATGGGATTGCAACGGACTTCGGGCCGGCCGAAGTCGCACGCGTTTGTGGACTTTCTCTTTGCGCAGTTCCCTGAGAGCCCGTCGGCAATTGCGACTCCCGGAGCGGCGAGCAGCCGGATAGTGATTCCCTAACAGGCTGCTGAAAAACTCTTTTTGCGCCCGCGATGCAGCCCCGGCGGCTGAAGCCGCGATTGATTTTGCTGCACTTACGGCGCGGCTTGAAGCCGCGCCCCTTCAAAACAGAGTCGCCGTTTGAGTTTTTCAGCAGCCTGCTAGGCCTCCGACTCTCGGCTCAGTTAAATCCAGCTGCTACTTCACTCGCCGGATTGGCCCAAGCGCCGAACTGTCTGTCCCGGACCGAGGGCCGCCAGAAGTTCTTGCGCCGTTTTCTTAAGTACGGGATGGAACGCTTCGGGAGCGATTTCCACGAGAGGTTCCAGTACGAAGCGACGCTCGTGCATTGCAGGATGGGGGATTTGGAGGCCGGGTTCGTCCAGGACGGAATCCGCAAAAATGAGAATGTCGATATCGATGTTGCGCGGGCCTTTGTCGCGGAACCGCAGGCGTCCCATCGCGGATTCAATGGACAATACGGATGTCAGCAGCGCGCGCGGCGTCTTGCTGGTCTCAATGGCCACTACGCAATTCAAAAACCAGGGTTGGTTTAGCACGTCGACCGGCTGAGTTTCATAAAGGGAGGAAACCGCCAACAACGATTCCGCCTGGCGCAGTTGCGCAGTTGCCGTGCGCAGGTTGGCGGCGCGATCTCCAGTATTTGACCCCAGCGACAGATAGGCGACTTGCCGCATCTTGGTAGTGTCGGTGCGAACGGCATCGAAAGCTACAAGAAACTGACCCCGGAGCAGTATCACCCTTAATTTCCCCGGTTGGCGATCGTCGATTTTCGGCTACTTTGCCGCCCAGAAAGGCGACAAACGACAGGATTCAGTACCTGTTTTGGCCGGTACCTCAGTTACTTTCGCCAACCGCAGGCGACCGCTACTATCTGGATACGATGAAACTGGAGTCTTTGCTCATCAGCGGCGACGCGGCCCTCCTTGGAGTGCTGCGGCCGGCGTTGGAGAAAATTTCGGTTGACGTCGAAGTCTGTCCGGAGGGAAGGCGAGGCGTCACTCTGCTCGCCAAGCGCAAGTTCGATGCCGTGATCATCGATTGCGACGATATGGACGGCGGGGTGAAAGTTCTCAGCGACCTGCGCACGACCCAGAGCAACTCCAAGTCGGTCGCGTTTGCCGTACTCAATGGCAGGACCACTACGCAGCAGGCATTCCAGTATGGCGCCAACTTCGTGCTGCAAAAACCGCTCTCGCCGCTGCACGCGACACGCTGTTTTAATGCGGCGCTGAACTTCATGGTCCGCGAGCGGCGCCGCTACTTCCGCTTTCCGGTGGAGATGCCGGTGTACCTCAAGACGGCGCAGAATCCGGACATCAGTACCACATCCACCAACCTCAGCGAAGGCGGGATCGCGGTTCGCACGACTGTCCAATTCGCGAAAGACTCGGCCGCGCAATTGCGATTCACACTGCCCGCCAGCAACATTTCGCTCGAACTGAAGGGTCAGGTGGCATGGACGGACGGGACGGGACACGCGGGCATTCGCTTTGTCGAGGTTCCTCAGAGTTCGCAGTATCAGCTGGACAAGTGGTTAACCGATCGCCTGCAGACTGAAATGCCTGACCATCCGGTCGCACACTGATTACCTCATCAGCCTCAACCCAAGGCGCATTTCATCACCTTTCCCGTATCCAGCTTGTGACTTGCGCTTGCGCGCGCGGGTGGGCAGTCTGTAAGGAACCAGCCATGATCACATTGGAAGAAAGAATCGCCCGCATGGAGCGGCTGCTGCGCCGGTTGGAAGAAGACCAGCCTTATCTGCGCGTGCGGCTATCGCCGCTTGGCAAAGAGCATCGCGAAAGCTCATACGCATTTGCAGATCGCATACGGGCCGAGGCCGAGGCCGAACTCCACCGATTGCTGGGCGAAAGAGTCCCACCTTTGGAATCGATTGCGCCCCAGCCGGCGGATGAGCCGCGAGGGGAATCTCCCCAGCCGCCAACCAATTGAAGGGCTGAGATTACTTTTTAGACGCTGAGGCTGGCGGCGGAGGCCAGTTCGGCGACGCTCGCTGCGTCGTCAATGGTAGTTTCTTCCCAGTAGGAGCGGTCGCGCAAAATCCGGGAAACCAGAGCCGTATGCATGGCATGTCCGGCGCGGTCGGCCACAACTGCACCCAGAATCTGCTTACCGATCAGTGCCAGGTCACCGATCAGGTCGAGTACTTTGTGCCGCACAAATTCGTCCGGGAAACGCAGCGGGGGATTCAGCACTTCCTCGCGGTTCATGACGATGGCGTTGTCTGTGGATGCTCCGCGGATCAGCCCCTGCTGGCGCATGGCGTCGGCTTCATGCAGAAATCCAAAGGTGCGCGCGGGAGCAATCTGCTTCAGATAGCTACCATTGGTCAGGCGCACGCAAAAGCTCTGCTTGCCGATCAGCGGATGGGGGAAGTTGATGGTGTAGGAAACGGAGTAGATGTCGGAAGGATAAACGGCGATAAACTTGTCGCCTTCGCGCAACTCGATCTCGCGCACGATTCGCAGGTAGGTTCGCGACTTGCGCTGCTGGCGTATCCCAGCCTTCTGAATCATGTCCACAAACGGCCGCGCGCTGCCATCGAGGATGGGCAGCTCAAGGTTGTCGAGCTCTACGATTGCGTTGTCGATTCCGGCTCCGATAAAGGCCGAGAGGAGATGCTCGGTGGTGGAGATCAGGACACCTTTTTTCATCAGGCTGGTGGCATAGCTGACGCGGGCCACGTTGCGACCGCTGGCTTCGATGGCGAATCCGTCAAGGTCGGTGCGATGAAATACGATGCCGGTTCCCGCCGATGCTGGGAGGATACGCAGATTGACGGGAGCCCCGCTGTGCAGACCAACGCCGGAGCAGTTCACAGCAGCACGAATTGTTTGTTCGTGAGTCAAACCGTGGCACGGCAAAACAAGAAAAGCTGTAAGTCTTTGGCTGCGCAATAGCTTACAGCGCCAACGCATTTGCCGTCTGTGGCAAAAAAGCCACATTTCGTGGCTCAAAACTGGGGGCTGGCGGCTAACTCCTTCTGGCTGTGGCAGATGGTGATGGGGTTACGAACGGTGAACGCCGTTGGTTTGGGGTGGTTTTTGCGGGATTTACCGGTGTTTCAAAGGCGCTTTGGGGTCGTAGGTGACATTCGCGTCGAACATCGTGTCGGGCAGGTTCAGGTTATATTTGGCCGTGAAGATGAAGCGCTGCTGGGAAGTTTCTCCATTGAAGTAGCGCGTGATCGAGTGGGGAGTCATGATGCCCTCCTCCGGCTTGTAGTGGTCGTAGACCTCTTCCTCAATATTTTTCTGTTTGTCTTTGGGATCGCGCCAGGAATAGCTGATCTTGATGGGATAGTGGCTGGTCTGGTCGATCCAGACGCTGACGGAATCGTCATGGCTGTTGAGCAGCGTCACGCCCTCGGCTGGCTTGCTGTCGACGACGTCGAGACTGTCATAGAACAGCGCCACGGTAGGGTCGGTGAGCCACTTGCGGAAAATCCACTCGATCGAATGCGAGCGGCGGCGCAGGTAATTCTGGAGGTCAATCTTGTCCTGCGCGGCCGTTCCCTTGTAGCTTACCTCGAAACCCTGGTCGCCATTGTGAATCAGGACCAGATCCTTATGGCCGGATTTTACCCCTCCGATGTCAATGGTGCCGGGGATGATGTGAAGGTCCTTAAGAGTGAGAACCTCGAAACGGTCCTTGTCGGGGTATTCGACATAGTAGTTATAGGGAAGGCCGGTGCTGTCGGTGCGGCCATGGTGCAGCGGATAATAGCGGCCGGACTCACTGCGGTTGGCGTAAGTGAGGTACGCATGGCCGCCGAGGGCCTCTATGGTCTGATCGAGGAGCGCCCGTGCCTTATGGGCGCTTTCCGAGTCGTTCATGTTGACGGATGTGGAGGGCGACGCCGGAGGCAAAGGTACGCGCGCAGGAGGCTCGGTGCCGGTCTGGGCAGAGGCCAGGCCGGAGAGTAGTAATAACAGAGCGAATCGATTCATGGTCTCTTGGGATTAGAAGCCTAAAAGACCATTTTAGCTGTATTGGCCGCCGACCGACCCTCGGCCCTTTCATCTCCGAAGACGATATGCGCTGGGATGTCTTAAAACACGGCGCTGATCGAGGTTTCCACGTTCCCGGGTTGGCCGTTAAGACTTTCATCCCACCAACACCGCGCCGCCGTTCACGTTGAAGATTTCTCCCGTGATAAATCCTGCATGCGGCGTACACAGAAACAGGATCGGCCCGGCGATTTCTTCCGGGGTTCCGACTCGTCCGAGCGGAATCGTCCCAAAGACTTTCGCGCGAGTGGGCGGATCGTTGAGCGCGGCCTCGGACATATCTGTGGCGACCCATCCCGGAGCCACGCAATTGACGCGGATGCCGTCGCGCGCAAGCTCGGTGGAGAGGCCTTTGACCATGCTGATCAGCGCGCCCTTGCTGGCGGCGTAGTCGCAATGGAACGCTTCGCCGCGCTGTCCGGCGGTCGAACCCACGAGAACGATGTGGCCGGAGGGACTTGGCGGCACGCTGGCTTTGCCACTCAAAGTCGGTTGAGCGCTCTGCTCGCTCTGCACAGCGTGAACGCGCTGCCCCTTCATCTGCGCGACCGAATGCTTGATGAGTCCAAATACGCTGTCGAGATTGACTGCGATGGTGCGATGCCACTGTTCGTCGGTCATGCAATCGATGGGCGCATCTTCGGGCGGCCAGATGCCATGATTGGCAACCAGAATGTCGAGCCGGCCGAAGGCCTTGACCGCCGCCGCGACCAATTGTTCGGCGGCCTTGGGAGTCGAAAGATCGGACTGGACGGCCTGGCAATTTGAGGCGCCGCATTCGCGTACCAGTTGATCCGCCTGCGCCTTGGCTGACTGATAGTTGAACACAACCTTCGCGCCCGCCTCGACGAACAGACGCACGGTAGCCGCGCCAATGCCCCGCGATCCTCCGGTGATAAGGGCGACTTTCGAGTCCAGTGACAGTTTCATGGTCTTTGAAAGTATCTCAGGAAATCGGGACGGCTCGCATTTCGTTTCTTCAACCACGGCGCAACAGGCCAAAGGAAAAAAAGGGACGGCCAAAGGCCGCCCTGAAAAATACGTACTGGCAATTGAAAAACTCTTCTAAGCCGTCGCCGGGCGCTCGCCGCTCTTAGCTGGAGTGCGTTCCGGCTTGAGCACCTGCTGCACGCTTTCGTCTGTCTTCGGCGGCAGCGGCTTCAACGGAGGCAGATCCTGGCCCTCGACGAGCAACTTGATCTCGGCGGCGTCGAGCACTTCACGCTCGATCAAGCTCTTCGCGATCTTTTCCAGCGTGTCGCGATTCTCGGACAAAATCGCTTTTGCTGTGCTGTAGCCGGTGCTCACCATCTTCTTGACTTCTTCGTCAATCTGGATGGCGGTCGCTTCCGAGTAATCGCGATGCTGCGCGATTTCGCGGCCCAGGAAAATCTGCTCTTCTTTCTTGCCGAAGGTCAACGGGCCGAGATTGCTCATGCCCCACTCGCAAACCATCTTGCGGGCCAATTCAGTGGCACGCTCAATGTCATTGCCGGCGCCGGTTGACATCTGGTTCAGGAAAATCTCTTCGGCAATTCGCCCGCCCATCAGGATGGCGATCTGCGTGTCGAGATAATTCTTGTAGTAGTTGTGGCGATCATCCACGGGCAGTTGCATGGTCAAGCCAAGCGCCATGCCACGCGGAATGATTGTAACTTTGTGGACAGGATCGGCGTGCGGCAGTTTCGCCGCAACCAGCGCGTGCCCAGCCTCGTGATAGGCGGTGTTCTTCTTTTCCTCATCGGTCAAAAGGAGCGACTTGCGCTCCACGCCCATGAGGACTTTGTCCTTGGCCACTTCGAAGTCGTATTGCAAAACGGCTTTGCGGTTTTGGCGAGCGGCGGCTAAGGCAGCTTCGTTCACCATATTGGCGAGATCAGCGCCCGAAAATCCAGGTGTGCCGCGGGCGAGAACGGAGAGATCAACATCGTCAGCCAATGGAATCTTGCGGGTGTGTACACGAAGGATCTCTTCGCGTCCGCGAACATCGGGTCGATTGACAACTACGCGGCGGTCGAATCGGCCAGGGCGAAGCAGCGCAGGATCGAGCACATCGGGACGGTTGGTGGCGGCCATCAGGATGACGCCATCATTCGATTCGAAACCGTCCATTTCGACCAGCAACTGGTTGAGAGTCTGTTCGCGCTCGTCGTGTCCACCACCGAGACCGGCGCCGCGATGACGTCCGACGGCGTCAATTTCGTCGATGAAGATGATGCAGGGAGCGTTCTTCTTGCCCTGCTCAAACAGATCGCGCACGCGGCTCGCGCCGACGCCTACGAACATCTCAACGAAGTCGGAACCGGAAATCGAGAAAAACGGAACGTTCGCCTCGCCAGCGACTGCGCGGGCGAGCAGGGTCTTGCCGGTGCCCGGAGGGCCTACGAGCAGAACGCCTTTCGGAATGCGTCCACCGAGCTTCTGGAATTTCTGCGCCTCGCGCAGGAATTCGATGATTTCACGCAGCTCCTCTTTGGCTTCGTCAACACCGGCAACATCCTTAAATGTGATCTTCTTCTGCTGCATGGAGAGCAGGCGGGCGCGGCTCTTGCCGAACGACAGGGCTTTATTGCCGCCGGTCTGCATCTGCCGGATCATGAAGAACCAGAGCGCTCCGAGCAGGACCAGGGGCGCAAGGTTGAGGAGCCAGCTGGGCCACGATCCGCCGCTGATGTCCTTGACGCTGTAAGGCACACCCTTATCGCGCAAGGTCTTGTACATATCGGGATAGTTGGCGGGCGCGATGCTATGGAAGGTGGTGTCGTTCTTCAGCTTGCCGCGGACTTCCTGGCCGATAAAGATCGCGTCGTGGACATTGCCCGAGTCCACTTCCGAAAGGAACTCAGAAAAGCCAATTTCCTTCTCTTTCTGGCCCGTACTGCCGGTACGAACGACCTGCCAAAGCAGGACGGCCGACACAATGATTACCGCCCAAAAAAGTACCGTCTTGATTGTCGAATTCACCTGAAACTCCTCAAAATACAGACCTTCCCCTGCGCCAGAAAGAAGCCGCTCGCGGACCAACTCGATTAGATGCGCGAGGCAGAAATTCGATTGGCGAAAGCCTGCTGCCCCATTCTAGACCTTTTCGGAGAAAAACGGGGTGATGGCGGGGGGTGACATAGGTCACAGCCTTGTATGGAAACGAACACCGGGACCCATGTTTCTATCCTTCTCCGAAGGTGACTTAACTCGCGGCTGCCAAATAGGGCAGATTGCGTTCTGTCTGTTCTGGACTTCCCAGTCCATAGCCACAGAGGAATGCATCGTCCACCAAGAATCCGAAATAGTCGGGCTGCAAGGGCACGCGCCGGGCGGATTGGCGATCGAGCAGTGTTGCCAGCTTGACCGAGGCCGCGCCGCGGCCGCGCAGATCGCTCATGAGGAACTCGCTGGTTACACCCGAATGCACCAGGCCTTCGACCAGAAGCACGTGCTTGTCTTTGATCGCCAGTTCGTGGCTGAAAAAAATCTCGAGCACGGGCGCTTCGCCGCGGCTGGACTGCTTGTAGCTCGGCTTAATGAACGTGCAGATCGTGGGCACATCGAGGGCGCGCACGAGATCCGCCATAAAGATAAAGCTGTTCTCCAGGATGCCGAGGGCGACGACTTTTTGACCGCGATAATCGTCGGAAATCTGGCGCGCGAGCTCGCGAACCCGTTTCTGGATTTGGTCAGCTGAGATGACCTGACGCAGGCCGGAATGGAATGGAGTAGTCATGAGCGGACGGCGCCTCCGCAAGATAAAGATAGTACAGGAGTCGCTAGGGCGCCGTCTGTAGGTCAGCGGTGCCATAGAGCACAAAGTCCGAAAAGTACCGACCCATTGGATTCATCACTTTTTCGGTGTAACCGGGTCACAGTGCAGGGTCGCGGGAACCGATAGGCTGAGGCAGAGGGACAGTGCAATGGCCGTTGCGGACAAGATCAAGATTCTGATGGATCGATGCGGATTGCAATCCATCTCGCTCCCTTTGGTAAACGGGCTGGCAAGGATGCAGGGGCATGGGGTCCGGCGGATATTTCTGGACGACGGAATCTGGATGCATCAGACTTCGTGCGGTTACTTTGCCTATCATCAGCCCTACGTTCGACTGGACCTTTCGCGGATCGACGAGATTGCGCGCAAATGCTTCTTCTGGGGATACCTTCCCAAACCGGGCGACGTTGTGATCGATGTGGGGGCGGGCGTGGGTGAGGAAACGCTGACTTTTTCCCGTGCCATTGGAGAGACCGGCAAGCTCATTTGCATCGAGGCCCATCCTCGGACCTTCCGCTGCCTGGAGAAGCTGGTGCGGCATAATTGCCTGACCAACGTGATCCCCATTCACACGGCGGCGAGCGAGCCCGGATGTTCGAAGGTCATGATCGAGGATTCGGAAGAATATCTGGCCAATCGCTCAGACGCGGCGGCGGGAATTTCCGTTCCAGCGACCACGATCGACGAAATCCACCAGCAGATGGGGTTGGCACGCGTGCATTTTCTGAAGATGAATATCGAGGGTGCGGAGCGATTCGCCATTCGCGGCATGGCTGAGACTTTGAGGCAGACCGAGGTCGTATGCGTGTCCTGTCACGACTTTCTGGCAAAGACCGCCAGCGATGTGGGATTGCGAACCAAAACCACAGTGCAGAATTTTCTGCAGCGGGCGGGGCTGATGGTGGTGGAACGCTCCGAACCGAGCCTTCCGCCTTACGTTCGCGACCAGGTGTGGGGTTATAACCAGGAACTCTTGCGCGCGAGTTAAGTTATTCCAACGGAATCTCACGAATGCGAATCGCTTTCGTTGCGCGCGGCCGGAATGCTTCCGGAACTTGAAATCCTCGCATCCAGATGAGGCTGCCATGGTCCATCTCCTGGATGACAGGCCAGGTTTTTTTCCCCGTGCCCGTGGCATGGCGGTCGCTCAGAAGCTCTTTGACCTTCTTTTCCGCTTTGGTATGGCTCGGCCAATAGCGGTCGCCCGCACGCCAGTTCCGGATGGCGAGGCTGGTCCCGATACTTTCAGGATCAAGTAATTGTTGCCGCTCTGTCTCGGGAACGCTTTCCACTTCGACGATCTTCGCTTCGATCCACATCCCCAGTTCTGGGACTGCGACGGCGCCCGGCACCGCAAGCTCGTATCGATAATCGCCCACTGCGCCGTTGGCTTCCGATTCGAGAAGGAGCTCTTGCCGCCCTCGGCGGACAGTCTTGCCGCAAGTGTGATTTAATCTGGAGCCCTCGGCGGCGGATCCCTGGGGCAGATTAACCCTCTTGCCGGCAGGACTGCGCGCGAGTTCAAGAAGCTGTTCGATCAGTCGAAACGAAACAGCCGCTTCCGGGGCATTGTCTTCGATCCAGGAGCGGACGAGCCTTCGCGACGCCGCAAGGGGAAGAGCTAGCAATTGCTCTACATCGAGCGTGGCGCCAGTCCACGCGACGCCCGAAAATTTGTCTGCGACCTGGGCTGCCGGAAATCGTTCCCCTGCCGCAGACTGGGTACTGGGTACCAGGTACTGGGTACTGATGGCCCATTCTTCTTCCGCACGCGCAATCTCGGCCAGTTCTGCCAGGTGTTCGATGGCGGCGTCTCCGAATTCTTCCGTAATCAATGGCAGGAGTTTTTGTCGCAGCGAATTTCTTAAGAACGCGGGATCCTGATTCGAGGAGTCTTCGCGCCAAGCCTGACGGCGCTCCAGCAGGTAGCCGCGCAGTTCCGCGCGCCGGAAGTCGAGTAGGGGCCGCACGACCTCGCCCACCACGCGATCATCTTCGCTCAAAAGAATACGCGGATGCACGCCCGCCAGCCCACGAATCCCTGTGCCTCGGAAGATGCGAAGCAGGACGGTCTCAGCCTGGTCGTCGAGCGTATGCGCTGTGGCAATCTTTGTGGCACGCCCCTGCCGGGCCAATTCGCGGAAGAACTCATAGCGCAGTTTGCGAGCCGCGGCCTCAACACCTGACTTTGCCGGGATGTTCTGAAGGCTATCCGGTCGCGCTCCACGACTTTCGATTGGCGCACTCACCGAGTGGAGTTCCAATCCGTGCGCCGCCGTCAGTTCCGCCACAAAGTGCTCGTCTTCGTCGGACTCGGCGCCGCGCAGCTTGTGATTGACGTGCGCAACCGACAGCACGATTCCTAACTCTGCGCGAATCTCTTCCAGCAGATACAGCAATGCAACCGAGTCTGCTCCACCCGAGACCGCGACGGCCACGCGCTCACCGGGGCGCAAAAACTCATGCTTGCGAATTGTCCGAAGCAACCTGTTCGCCAGATCGTGCACTGGGTGAAATGGTACAGGAAGAATCAGTAGCTGGTACCCAGTTGCAAGAGCCGTTCGACACGGACTGCAGATGGCTGCTATCATCGCGGCCATCTGATTTGGAGCTTAATCCGTACTTGATGTGGGCCGTAACAACGTAACCATCATGCAACGCTGGACAGCCAGATTGCTGTTGCTCGTCATGCTCGTCCCGGCCGTTGGGCCGGTGGCGCTGGCGCGCGTCGCTCCGGCGGAAGGCATGCACTGCATGCGGCGGCCTCTTCCAGAGGCTCCGGAAGCCCAACCGGTTATGCACTGCCATCACGCGGCAGCCCAAAGCGCGGCGCGGCAGGATACAGCGCCGCAAGGCTCCGGCTCTGCTGACGCTTCAGTCCGTTCGCTGGATTGTTGCTGCAATCACGACTGTTGCGGACGGACGGTGAAGACGTCGGAATGGGCGCAGCCGGCTGCCAACCATCTTTCGTTTGTCAGCTTGCTGATTGAGCCATCCCGTCCGGCACACATTGACACCCGCGCTTCTGCCACTCTCGCCGGCCCCGACTCGGCCCGCGCTCCTCCTCGCCCGTAGCTCCCATCTGAATCAGTCAACTCTGCGGCATCTGCGTGTGTACTTTTGTCAGCTGCATGCTCTTGTAATGCAGGCAGACGCAATGCCGTAGTGACGCTTTGCGGTCAAGGTTTGTTGCCATTTGAGTCCTACGAGCGCCCGGCGAAAAGTCGGCGCTGTTTTGTCGAGGAGAAAATGATTCGCTTCCGGCTCATCTTGATTTCTGCAGTTTTGCTCACTGTGCTCATTCCATGCAGCGCATTTGCCACGATCTTCGGCTCCGTTCGCGGCGTCGTACACGATCCCCAGCACCGTCCTATTCAGGACGGTATGGTCATGCTGAAATCCAAATCGTCGGATTGGACGCACAGCGCGACCACCCGATCCAATGGGCAGTTCGATTTCACTTCGGTGCCGATCGGCGATTACACGGTCACTGTCGTGTCGAAGGGCTTCCAGCAGGTTCAACAGGATGTAATTGTGAAGTCCGATACCAGCCCGGTTCTGCACTTTGAGTTAGCGATTGCGGGCGTGAAGGAAACCGTCGTTGTCTCCGAAAATCCCGTGGATGCGAATACTGAAAGTGTGACGCCGACGACCACTTTGAACCGTATCGACATTCAGCAGACGCCCGGCGCGGACCGCACCAATGGCATGGAGATGATAACGGACTACGTGCCAGCAGCCTACGTGACGCACGATATGCTGCACATGCGCGGAGGTCACCAGGTGGAGTGGCTGATTGACGGCGTGCCGATCCCAAACACGAACATCGCGACGAATCTCGGGCCGCAGATCGATCCCAAGGACATCGATTATCTCGAAGTCCAGCGAGGCAGCTATGACGCCGACTATGGAGACCGCACCTATGGGGTCTTCAACGTCGTGCCGCGAACCGGCTTTGAGCGCTTTCGGGAATGCGGTCTCGTCGTAACGGCTGGAAGCTTTTATCAAACCAACGATCAGATCAGTTGCGGAGGACATACCCAGCGCTTTGCTTACTACGCCAGCTTGAATGGGAACCGAAGCCAGTACGGACTTCAAACGCCGATTGGGCAGGTCGTCAACGACGCCAGCAACGGGTTCGGAGGATTCGCGTCGTTCATCATGAATCCTGATCCCAAAAACCAATTTCGAATCGTGACTTCGTTGCGGCGGGACTATTATCAGATCCCCATCGATCCAGATCCGAACTCGATCGGAAATTCCATCTACCCGAGTTATGGCCTGCATGATGCCGAGCGCGAGCCCGATGGCTACGTCACCTTCTCGTGGATCCACACGTTTGATCCGAAGACGCTGATCACGGTCTCTCCTTTCTATCACTACAACGGTGCGGACTATCTGGGAGGCTCAAGCGATACTCCGGTTATCTCCAACGTCAAGCAGACCGCGAATTACGCAGGCGGACAGGTGGCCTTGAGTTCGAATATCGCGAACAACGATCTGCAAGCCGGTGCGTACGGATTTTTTCAGCATCAATACAATTACTTCTCCAATGTGGCCACAGCGCCTGGTTATTCGACAATTCCCCCGTCTTCCATTAACACGACCGGCGGAGTGGCCGCCGAATTTGTCAACGACAAGTACAAAGTGACGCCGTGGCTGACGCTAGTCGCAGGGATTCGGCTCACGCAATTTAGTTCCACAGCAGTGTCAGAGAATGGCGCCGACCCGAGGGTTGGAATCGCGATTCGCGTTCCGCGTCTGAACTGGGTCTTTCGCGGATTCTACGGCTACTACTATCAGGCTCCGCCGCTGGCGACGGCGACCAGCGCGCTCTCGGGTTTGGGCGGGGGTTACAATTTCGCGCCCCTTTATGGCGAGCGCGATCGGGAATGGCAGTATGGCCTAACGATTCCCTATCACGGCTGGACTCTCGATGCCGACACCTATCAGACTTTTGCTCACAATTGGCTGGATCATAATAATATTGGCGACTCCAACATCTTCTGGCCGATCACTTGGGATTACGCCCTGATTCAAGGCTGGGAGCTAACCTTGCGGTCGCCGAACCTCTGGCATCGAGGCCAGCTTCACCTGGCTTATGCCAATCAGATCGCACAGGCGACTTCGCCCATCACTGGAGGGCTTGTCTGCCCGCAACCCATTTCGCCCAACTGTGGGCTCGATATTCCGCCGGGGCTTGGGCCGGTAGACCATGATCAACGAAACACATTGAACCTGGGCTTCAACACAAGTTTGCCTTGGCAAAGTTACGCATCCACGAATGTGTACTACGGCTCGGGATTCACCAATGGATTGCCGGGCGTGCAATATCCCGGAAATTATCTGCCCGGCCACACCACGTTCGATGTGGCTCTCGGCAAGAGTTTCGCGGAGAAATACACGGTTTCCCTGACCGCGCTCAATGTGGCCAACCGCCGCGTGCAGCTCGACAACAGCC
>Ga0187875_10001001_pt1 | contig 22253 bp, 16 predicted proteins | sample June2016WEW_17_1_2_FD_132978 | JGI IMG/M metagenome (GOLD analysis project Ga0187875, IMG submission 132978) | Peatland microbial communities from SPRUCE experiment site at the Marcell Experimental Forest, Minnesota, USA - June2016WEW_17_10 | ecosystem: Environmental > Terrestrial > Soil >... | reverse complement strand
GAACGATTGTTGCCCGCTCTTTCCGATTTCGTGGATGGTGCAGATGTTGGGATGGTTCAACGCCGAAGCCGCCCGGGCCTCGCGTCGGAAGCGTTCGAGGGCCTGCGGGTCGTGGGCAACATCATCCGGCAGGAATTTCAGGGCGACGAAACGTCCGAGTTCGATATCCTCGGCCTTGTAGACCACACCCATGCTGCCTCCGCCCAGTTTCTCGAGGACGCGGTAGTGCGAAATGGTCTGGCCGATCATGGGCGCAAAGACTCAAGCAATGGTAGGGATGGGTGCAGGGCGAAGTCAATGAGGGGAATCGGGGCGTTGCGAGTGAATGTTTCCATAGCCGGTTCCCGGATCACGGGCAATCTGGAAGTTGAGAACAAGAGAGTGCGGAGCCACGAGGTCCTCGTGGCGTGAACAGGGGAAGCTACGACGCGATCCTACAACCCTCAGAACTTGATCGATCGAGGAACCCTTTGCCCATTCATTACCGAAAACGCCCTCTGTCTATTTCAGAAATGGCCCAAAATACGTGTTCAACTGATTCGCCACGCTTCCATTCGCACTTATTCGGCGCTTGTCAATGCCGGGTGCACATTGGGGTTCTCAGTATCAGGCTGGTGCTGCAATCTTTCTGTCGGCCTCGAAGGCCCGGGAAAAAACACGCAGTCAGCGTGAACACGGTATCTTTCCACATTCCTCCTGGTTCGTACTTCATCCAAGCTACATTGGCCCCATCTACCCTACGTCGGCAACGCGGAAGACGTGCGAAGCATCACGGCGTGGGGGGACCCCCAGCGACGTTATAAAGAGGATGGTATGTGTCACCCGTGACCCACAGCCGGTGGAGAAGGACAGCAAGTTTTCGGGCGACCGCGACGATTGCCCGTTTCTTGCTGTTCTTTCCGCCCCGTTCGAACATTCGTGTGCCCCAGCGTTTAAGGTCACTGTCCGGGCCAAAACGCCCCAACAAATATTGAGCGCACTGAACGAGCAGAGATCGGAGTTGTTTGTTGCCGGCCTTGCTGATTCTGAGTTGTTGTTCGATGGAGCCCGATTGGTGGCGACGTGGCGTCAGCCCAAGGTATGCAGGTACATCTCTGGAATGCGTGAACCGACTGGGGTCACCGATGGTAAGCACGTACTGAAGCGCAGTGATCGGAAGTCGGCCGGGGCGCCTTGCCCGTCGAGGTGAGGCACACACACTTCCCCAGCGTCACCGCCGAATCGTTCCAAGAGGGCGCGCCCAAGTCAACTCCGGATTCGCAAGCCATTCGATTTATGATCGCTCGGCGTTCGCCCTCACGAGTTCTTGAAAGTCGGACTGCTCATCGGCGCTCCGGAGAAAAGCCGGTGAACTGACGGCCGACGTGCCGAGCAGCCCGTTCTCCCCAGTCCGGTTTGTCGAGCAAATATCGCGGAAAATGGGCATGTTTCGCGTATTCCGCGGCAAAAAGCGGCGGACTTTCTCTGCAGTTAAGACTGGATGGCGGAGCGAGTGCGACACGAACCTTCGTTACCTTTTCGGATTCGGCAAGTCCCGACGTTTGCGTAACTTTGGAGCCACTCAAGAAGCTAACCAGAGAATCAACGGGCAGCAAGTGGCTCGAGTCCAACAAGAACAGTCCCCACTTGGAGTCCGATCATTAAGGCGACTGCCTAGCGATTTGGGGCTGAAAGACCCAGATTTGAGACCCTTGTGCAGCCAAATTGGTTTGTAGGTGACTGCGTGCCTACCGCACAGTCCAAAAGCGAAACGTCTCTCCGCATCGGAGGGCCTCAAAAAAAGTAACTAAATGGAGATTTCCAGAGATTCTTGCTCATGTTTTGTGACACGACTTTCGCCTCTTAGTTATGAAATTGGTGATATCGGCCAGATTCTTGTGTCGTCGGAGCGGCAACTTTCTACAGGCTGACTTCTGGCTCGCGCGTCGTTGAATGTTTTTTCGGGGTATATCCTTCGTTCAGCGGATATTTTTGGCGACGAACAGAGTTGAGTAGATTCGCTGGACAGCGTACAGGGAGTGAGCGCCGTCCGGTGTAATGAGCGCGTGACGCATGGTAACCATCGCGGTTTTGTCCGTCGGCGAGAAATGTGTCCAGAGCTTTTGTTGGCCGTTGGTGAGGTTCAGATCATAGATATCAATTGCATCCAAGCTTCCCCGACGTTCAAAAAAGATATTTTGTGAGCCATTATGCCACTCTAAAGGGAAATCGCCTTCGACCAATCTCTTGATCTCCGTCGGCTCGCCGCCACCAATCGGTTGTATCCAGTAGTGACTTCCGCCATCGGTGGTCAAGAAGTGTTGGCCATCGGGTGAGACGCTCATCGCGACGTCGTGGGAAAAGACCGCATACTGTCCCTCGTGAGTAATTTGGTGTGCCGCACCGCTAGCAATGTCCTGGAGATAAGTAACGGGAGCATGTCCTGCAGCCGACGCGACCACCAAAATCTGCTTGCCATCGGGCATCCAAGTTCCGACCATATAGTTCAACCCTGGGGGCGCGCTCAGGGTGCTACTATCGCCCACGCCTGCGGGAATAATCCTGAGATGATCCAGATGAATGGGGTCAAGAGCAAGCGCCCATTTGCGGTCAAAGGAGAATCCCAACCCTGCTCCCTGGCCGATCAGCGCGGGAGATGAGCCATCCGTTGCCTGGGTGTACAGGTTGTAATCGGAATTGGGGCCGGTCACGTAGGCGTTCAGAAGGAACATCCGGCTGTCGCGCGAAATTGCTGCGAGGTTCTCGAAAGGGAAGAAGCTGAAATCGCGGACTTGCCCACTTCGTGTATCGGCAAAGACCTGCTGATCTCGCTGCGTATCAGAGTTGATCAGGACGTCGCCATCTTTGGATATATCCTGGAAATGCAGCACAGCTGGACTTGACAGCAGTGTTCGCTGCTTCCCATTCGGATTGACGGAGCGAAGGGACCTGGGTTCGCTCCCGTCGGCCGCGGTAAACCAGATTTCGCTGCCATCCGGCGCCCACGCCAGCCCCTGGATGGAGCTGAACTCCTGGGTCAAGGCTTTCCGATTCCCGTGGAGATCTACGAAGTCAACCACGCCCCGATCATCGCCATAGGTGGAATGGTCTATGAAGGCGATCTTGTCGCCAGCGCTTGAAAAACGCAAGTCGCTAATATAGCCCTCGTTCTGGTACAACACCTTGCCGGGCGGGAACTCGAGCTGGAAGTGATTCTTAACCTTGTGGCTGACTGCCAGCGCCGAGCCGTCGGGCGCCCAGTCGGCGTCGGTCACGTTGTCCAGTAGCTCGCGCGAGGATCCCCCACCCAGAGGAACGCGCGCCAGTCGCCCGACAGGAGTCCACTTCACGACAAAGTCGGGATTCAGCAGCACCGCCAATTCCCCGGTGGAGGAAACGCTCAGAATGCTGGCATGAAGGTTGAGCGACTGCGCCTCGGCAGTGTCTGTGCGCGTAGAAAAAAGTTCCGTGGGCTTGCCATCGCCGGTTCCATCGTAGACCACGGTGCGCCCATCCGGAGCAAACCGCGCGCGGCGAAGGTATGCCGAACGAAAAGTAATCTGGGTAAATGCTGGATGGCGTGCCTGAGGATGGTTCAGCAGCAGGGTCGCAATCACGCCGATAGCTAATGCCGCCAGCACTGACACCGCAACCAGAATTCGGGACCGTGTTTTTCTCGTGTCTTTCAGAGCGCGCAAACTCGCAGTCGAGCTGCCAGCGCTATTGCTCAAAGAATCCAGTGCAAAGGCCAGATCGCTAGCCGACTGAAAGCGCGCCTCCGGCTTCTTTTCGAGGCAGCGTTGCGCGATCCTTTGCAGCCCGAGCGGCACGTGCACTCCGCTCTCGGCGAGGTCATGTGGTTCTTCTTTGAGGATCGAATTCATGACCTCAATTCCCGAGTCGCCGTGGAACGCACGCTGTCCCGATACCATCTCGTAGAGAACAGCTCCGAAACTGAAGATGTCGGAACGATGGTCGATCGGTTCACCGCGCACCTGCTCAGGAGACATATAACCGGCAGTGCCCAGCACGGTGCCCACGGAAGTTCGGTCCATATTGGTGAGGGTTTTATCGGCACCGGCAGCCCTATTCACCACCTGCTTCGCCAGTCCGAAGTCGAGAACCTTTACTCGTTCATCGGGCAGGATGAAGATGTTTTCCGGCTTGAGGTCACGATGCACAATACCTTTCTCGTGAGCTGCCGCGAGTCCCTTTGCAATTTGCAGGCTATATTCATTCCCCCGTCGCTGCGGAAGCGGACCAGCTTGCAGCCGCTCGCGAAGTGTCTGGCCTTCGAGAAATTCTGAAACCAGGAAATGAACCCCGTCCTGCGAGCCAATGTCATGGATCGCCATCAGGTTGGGATGGTTGAGGGCGCCGAGAATGCGGGCTTCCTGCTGAAAGCGGGCCAGCCGGTCTTGGTCGGACGAGAGCGACTGGGGAAGAATCTTAATGGCAACGACGCGCTGTAATCGCGTGTCGCGCGCACGGTAGACCTCTCCCATGCCGCCCGCGCCGACTAATGATTGAATTTCGTAAGGGCCAAGCTTTGCGCCGGAGGTAAAGGACATGCGGGGACATTATACGTGCGCGACCGCGATAGCTAAGGCTTAAAACAATTCGTCATGGGCGGCTGGTCGCCGACCTGGAAGGTATCCGGAAACGGGCTTGGAGGAAATCAATAGCGATGTCCTCGAAGCCGACTTCGGGCCCACGTCGTTGAAAGTTCGTGCCCGGGTCATACCTTCCGGGTAGCCCGACCAGAATTCGATGCCAAATGCGGAGATGACTTCCTACTAGCCCGTGATGCGGCCGGAATCGATGAATGTACCTCTTCAAGGCAACTCTCCTGGAGCAATCGCTCGGGCCCTTCATGGGATGGGGGCCTTGGAATCCGGACTTGCTCTACCTGTCTTTTGTATTCTGGTTTCGCCTAGCTACCTTTCTCGCGATTGGCGGCCCCTTCGCGATCATAGACGCTGCATTTCGAAATGCTTCCGTCGTCACTCCTATGGCCCTTCGGCGCGTGTTCGTGGCACGCCACAGAGCATAGACGTGCCGGCGAAGAGTGGGTCTCACACCGACGATACGCACTCCCCGAGGTAGCGGATCGCGGCCGAGGCGAGGAATCACACAAACGCCAAGTCCGGCCGCAACCAGCGCGAGTTGGGTCGCATGTTCGCAGGCAGTATGGGCGATCACAGGTTCATGACCGCGCGCTCGAAGTGTGTAAACCAGCCACTGATCACACCATCTGGCCGGGATGTGCATGTCGCTCAGCATGGATCCGGTCTGCCCCCATGTGATCCATCGATCGGAACGTAGATCATCGAGGTCGACCATTTCGCGTCTTGCCAGTGGGTGACCTGGGGGGAGTGCGATATCAGCGATGTCGTCGAGCAGCGGTGTTTTCGAGAGGCCCTCAAGCTGCGGCAGCGGAGCGTTTTCCCAATCCTGGGCAATCACTAGATCGACGTCGCCACGAACGAGAAGCGGGACTGACTCGGGAGGGTCCTGCTCGGTCAGTACAACGCTGAGCTCGGGGCAAACGCTGCGGAGGCTCTGCAACGCAAGGGGTGCGAGACCGCGGGCAGCGGTAGGAAACGCCGCCACCGTAATCTCCCCAAATACGCGGTTCCGTTGTGCGTCGAACTCAGCCTCAGCGCTCTCCATAACTAACAACATTCGCTGCGTGTGGTCTACCAGAACGGCTGCAGCGTCCGTGAGACGTACGCCTCGCCCGCTTTTTTCAAGGAGCGGTTGCCCGAGTTCGCTTTCAAGTTTCGCAATCTGCTGCGACACGGCAGAGTTCGTCACATGCAGCGCAGTGGCCGCGGCGTTCACCGATCCACGTGCCGCAACGGCATGGAGTGTACGCAAACGCTCAAAGTTAAACATGTAGAGATTCTAAACCAAAGTGTCAATAATAAATCACTTGTGCTTAATGGTTGCGGACGCGATTATGCCTGCAGATCAGAGTCAAGGAGATACAGATGACCACAATCAATGCTTTGCTGCAAGAACGAAAGACTAGCAGTGGCCGCGGCCATGCAGCCAAACTGGCGCTGGCATTCGCGGCCATCTACTTGTTGTGGGGGTCAACCTATCTTGCGATTCGCTACTCGGTGGAGACGATACCGCCGCTGCTGACGGCAGGCATCCGCTTCTCAATCGCAGGCAGCATTCTGTTTGCCTGGGCGTGGACGCGCGGGTTCCGTCCCAAGCGCGAACATTGGATGGCCGGGGCGATTGTGGGTGCGCTCCTCTTCCTGTTTTCGCACGGGATGCTGTACTGGGCCGAGCAAACGGTGGCCTCAGGACTAGCGGCGCTGTTGATTGCGACAGAGCCGATGTTCATCCTAATCTTTGGCTGGATGGCGGGGCAGCAGAAGATCAGCCGGCTGAGCGCTCTGGGACTCGGATTCGGGCTGGTGGGTGTGGGACTGATCACGGGAGTTGAACACGCGACCTCCTCGAGTCTGCTGGGACTAGCGGCGGTGCTGTTGGCATCCGCGTCGTGGGCAGCGGGGGTGGTGATCTCGCCCAGGGTCCGTCTGCCAGCCGATGCTCTGGCGCGCACGGCGATTCCGCTGCTTTGTGGCGCTGTAATGCTGCTGATCGCGGCAGCTGTTTCGGGGGAGATTCAGAGGACGCACTGGTCAGCCATCTCCCTGCGTTCCGTGCTGGGGCTCGGATATCTGATTATCTTCGGTTCCGTGGTGGCATTCACGGCGTACATGTGGCTGCTGCAACAGTGCCCGCCGACGTTGGTGGCGACGCACGCGTATGCCAACCCAGTGGTCGCGATTTTTCTGGGATGGCTGTTCGCCTCGGAACAGGTTGGCACGCGTGTGTTGTTGGCGTCCGCAGCGATTCTGGGAGCCATTGTGCTGATCCGGCAGGGAGAGCGGAAGGCAGCTAAGCCTACCCTAGTGGCAGTCCCGACCGGGGCCAGTCGCGGTAAAGAACAAGCGCTCGCCAGATAAGAAAAATTTAAAAAACCGTCAAGGCACCGATGAGTTTTAGCCAGCACGCCGGTTATACACAGTAGAGAGTCAAAATCGGGCAGCCAAAGGCGGCCCCAAAAGGAGATCATCATGAACATCGCACAGAAAACAGTCTTGATTACCGGCGCCAACCGCGGCATCGGCCGTGCACTCGTCCAGGAAGCCCTCCAGCGTGGAGCAAAGAGGGTGTATGCGGGAACTCGCGGAACGCTCGACATCGCCGACGAGCGTGTAACGCCGCTGATGCTCGACGTGACCGACTTTGAGCAGATCGAACAGGCAGTCCGCCAGGTCGCCAGCCTGGACGTCCTCATCAACAACTCCAGAATCGCTCCCTATGACGATCTGAGTGATCCGGCCGTCATCGAGCAGACCCTCGCTGTCAACTTCTTTGGCATGTACAAGGTTTCGCGAGCATTCCTGCCGATGCTGAAGCGCTCCAAAGGTGCCCTCGTCAACAACCTGTCGCTGATGGCGCTCGCCCCGTTGCCGCTTGCGCCCAGCTACGCGATTTCGAAGGCAGCCGCGTTGAGCATGACGCAGTCCATGAGGGCGCTGCTGGCAAGTGAGGGAGTGAAGGTCCACGGTGTCTTCCTGGGTCCTGTCGACACCGACATGACTCGCGGCTTCGAGATCCCGAAGGCTTCGCCCGAGTCCGTCGCGCAGGGCATCTTCAACGGGCTGGAGAACGGTGAAGAGGACATCTTCCCAGACCCAGCATCGCAATCCATCGCCGAAGGCTGGCGCACCGGCGTCGCCAAGGAGTTCGAGCGTCAATACGCAGGTTTCGTGCCGCAGAGCGCTGCGGCTCTTGTGTAACCACCGCCCTTGCTGCGGCAAAAATCAACTTCCCCTGAAGGAAAGAAATACGGAGGAGCGAGTCATGAAAAAGCAGGACTTCACGACGTCATTCACGGTTGACCAATCTCCCGAAGAAGTTTTCAAGGCAGTCAACAACGTTCACGGCTGGTCGTCGGGAGAAATCGACGGCGATACCGGCAGGCTTGGCGCCGAATTTACATACCGCTACAAGAACATGCACAAGTCCACACAGCAAGTGACGGAATTCGTTCCCGGCAAGAAGGTAGTGTGGCATGTTACGAACGCCGAACTGACTTTTGTCAAAGACAAGACCGAGTGGATCGGCACTGACATTGTCTTTGAGATCGCCAGAAAAGGCGGCAAGACCGAGCTCCGCTTTACGCATGTGGGCCTGGTTCCTGCGTTCGAGTGCTACGGCGGCTGCTCAGGCGCCTGGGGCGGGCTCGTCGGTGGCAATCTGCGCAATCTGATCACTTCGGGCAAGAATCAGCCTGACGCATTCGCGTAAGACAGCGAAAAGACTACTCACGCGTGCGTGCGCCGGGTACGGCAATTACTCAACCGAATCTTCAAAATCGTGGAGGAACCATGTCGAATCAAAACTACACCGCAACCATTTCGGTCGACCAATCGCCGAAAGAAGCCTTCGATGCCATCCGGAACGTTCGCGGGTGGTGGTCAGAGGAGATCGAAGGCAACACCGCCAATGTCGGCGACGAGTTCAGGTACCACTACCAGAACGTCCACACATGCACCATGAAGCTCGTGGAGCTCGTGCCCGACAAGCGAATCGCCTGGCTCGTCACTGACAACTACTTCAACTTCACCGAGGACAAGACCGAGTGGAAGGGCACCAAAGTTGTTTTCGCCGTGCGGAACGTCTCCCAGTCCATCAACCGTTGGCCACCCACCCTCAGGTGATTCTGCGCGAACACGTCGTGTGGGCAAAAACTGCAGTCGACCCGGCATCCCGCGGTCGTCGTGACTTCCAACTTGCGCAACCGTGGAGTATTCTTCAAGGCCGGCGGCAGCGCCTTGCGGAACAAGTCGCGTAACCGCTCCGCCTGTTGTCGTCGCATTGGCGCACCGCCGTCCTCCGGGACCGTCGTAACCACCGGAACGCTCGCGTCTGCGAACAACACGGTCGACGCGGTGCCCGGTCGACACGGTGCCCATACCAGTTCGCAGCCCTTCGGAATCGCACCGCTCTCGCCCAGATAACCGATCTCCACCCCGAGGGCCGAAAGCTCTCCGATCACGCCGTCCAGCGCCGCTTCCCGCACAACCGCTATCTGCATGACGTGAGTCCCCCAGGGAGTTCGTCTTTCACTTCGAACCCAAGAATCCGACGTGCGGGCTCCATGTCGAACACTTCGCTCCCTGACTGCTTGCTTACCGCGTACACAACCGCGAACCGCAGATCGTTTGGCGCCAGCAAGCACCGCAGAAAGAACTCTTTCACGTCATTGATACCAAGGAAGAATCGCGTGCCTAACGGTAGCGCGCGCATGCGCTCCAGTTCGGTCTCGCCGCGCACGACCCACCCTAGCCGGGCCGCAATCACGGAGAGCCCGTAGAGCCGCGAGTACATCTCGCCCGCGTCCTCCGCCCACAGCTTAAGCAGGCCATAGTGATTCGTGGGACACCGCTCCTCGACTCGAATTCCGCCGCGTGTGCACAATCCCTCGAACGCCTGTGTGCTGCTCGCCAGGACTACACGCCGTACCCCTTCAATCCGAGCTGCTTCGAACATGTGATAGACCCCGATCGCATTGGGACCGATCAACTGTGAAACGAAATCACCGTCGTCCGAATACGCCGCTAAGTGAACAATCGAGTCCACCCCGCGTACCGCCGCCCGCACAGCGCTCAAGTCCTCGACGCGTCCCTCGAAGTTGCGAACGCGGAACCCGCGCTCCGTCAGAAACGGGCACACTTGCCGGCCGATGAAACCCGAAGCCCCAGTCACCAGGATTTGCTTGGCATCCATTTATCCGTGAATATACCAAACTTGGACCACGGCGAGAGAGGATGACTGCTCTCGCGAGGCGGCTCAATCAGCCCACCAGGTTATTGTCTCGAGTGGGACTCGTACTCGTCAGCGGTCGCTTCACTCTGGTAGAACGTCGGAAGTTCGTAGGCCGCATCACCATGGCAAGTCCCTGCCAAGCGCCCCCAATCAGAAACTGAGCGCGATTTTTACCTTGATCACATCAATAATATTGGTAGTGTGCCATGACAGTCACTTTGACGCTACATCCTTCTGTACTTAGAGCAGGAACTGAAGGTCCACAATAGGTAGTCAAACTGAATTTATCTGAGTTGAGAATCGGATTTGCGACTGACCAATACACCGAACCAGTAGTTATTAATTCGATCCCCGCCGGAACATCTGCCGCCGTAGTTGGCGACTCAGCGCCACCACCGCAGCACACGAATCCCCCTGATGGTATCTCTTGTCTGCAGTCGAAATGATGGCCATCGATCCTGTTTGCCGGCCGGATCTCCTCCGCAAGACACACCCACCTAGCAACCCAGTACCATGCCTGGCAGACCAAGTTCGTTACGAAGGTGAACCTGCTTCCTTCGGGTTCCGAGATCGAAATTTCAGCTTTGTCGGAACCTATCGTAGTTGGCGGAGGAACGTGATCAATACACCCGCCATGTTCATCGAGGAGTATGAGCAAAAGGTTTTTGTCCCACTCAGGGCTGTTTCGGACGGCTGAGTAAACGATCCGGAAGTCAAGTCCGGATTCGCAAGCCGTTCGGTTTATGATCGCTCGTCGTTCGCCTACCGAGTTCTTGAAAGTCGGACTGCTCATTGCGGCTCCAGAGAAAAGCCGGTGAACCGATGCCCGACGTGCCGAGCAGTCCGTTCTCTGCAGTCCGGTTTGTCTACGAATAATCGCGAAATACGGGCATTCTTCGCGTATTTCAGCGCAAGGCGAGCGGAGTTTCTCTGCAGTCCAGACTGCGTGGCGGAGAAGGAAGGATTCGAACCCTCGGTACAGGTCTTAATGCCCGAAGAGGCGACGTTTGCGTAAGTTGCGCGGAAGTTGGGTGCGAGGGTACCTACTCAGCCTCACGGTCTGGCTCGCGCTGACCAGAATACATTTTAGGCTACCCTCGATGAGAGAACTTGCGGATACGGTGTTTGCGTGCGAAGTATCCAATACATCCGTATCGCAAGGACAAACAAATTCCGCCCGCTGCCTGAGCAACGCTCCGAGCCAAGGGTTTAGAGACTAGGGTTGCGTGCTGCTGCCACCTTGGCCACAGTGAGGTGTTTCTGATGGCAGCGGTGAAGATATTCTTTGCGGAATATAGGGTCAGAGCGTACCGCGATGTTTCCAGCTTCCGCCCAAAGAAAGCGCAGGAGCCGATTGCCCTGTTTGCTGATCCCGCCCATCCGCTGCTTGCCTCCGGACGAGTACTCGCGAGGGATCAGTCCCAGGTAGCTTGCAACCTTGCCCCGCGGGAAGCGGCGAACATCTCCGATGGTTAGGACAAAGGCGAGCGCTGTTACGGCACCCACTCCCGGCTGGCTCATCAGCAGCTGGACATCGGGGTATGTCGTGGCCACCTGCGTCACCGCATCATTCAGCTTTTCTAGCTGACTATCCAGCAGGGCGAGTTGAGTAGATCTTGCCTACGTCGATCTGTCCATGGTTCCAGAGGAAGCGATGCAAGTGCCGCGCGGCCCTCGGCACTCCATTGCTTCTGCCTTTTCTGATCCCCCGGTTCAACATGAGGTGCTGCCAGCTCATTCTTAACCCGCGTGCGGATCTGGACCAGCTTGTGCCGATGGATCAGTAGTTGGCGGTGGTCGCGCATTTCCGCACCTGGTATCCAGATGCGCGGAAATCGTCCTTCCACCAACAGTTGTAGAATATGCTTTGCGTCCCGGCGATCCGTCTTCTGCTTCCGCACACAGCTGGCGCGAATCTGAGCGGCGTCTCCGACCCATACTTCATGACCTGATCTCTGCAGCTGTTGTACAAACCACTGATTGTTGCCCACTGCTTCGATACCCACTGGAGCAGGTGAAGCCAATTCCCGATAGAACCGCTCCGCCTTTCCGGTCGCGTGCATCAGCTTGTGGTCCGTGGTTGCGCCAGTCTCGGTGTCGAGCATGGCGATTTGTTGATAGCTAGGATGAAAATCACAGCCTATTATGATCATCCGGGCTCCTTCCTCCCGCCGACCCTGGTCTCTAAACCAACTACAGTCTACCGGGATGGCTTGGAGCCTTCGCCCTTATCTAATCAGCCTCTATCCTTTCGCGAAGGTAACGCCGCGCTCCTGCGGGAACCCGCGGATGTGGTTCATGATCGCGGTGCGGCGGTGCACCAGTCGGTCGCGTACCATGTTTCCGGCTCTCGGCTAATAGATCCCGCCGTACGGCTTGGCGCAACTCTCGCACCGCATCGAGCTGTTGGTAGAAGAACTCGGCCCGCTGGCCATGTAGGCGAATGTGAAACCACAGGGAGGACGAAGCATCGCGTCTCGTCGCTTACCAGAAGCCAAGGGCTGGATGTCGGAAAACATTTCTGGCGTTCCGGCAGGGAGAAGTATTTATCTCTTGACATCCCCTTATATAGGACTTCTGGCTCGTATGAGTAGCCGGTTTGATCGTCGACGCCCTCCAAATCGCGCAGATCAGGAGACCTGGTCAGCAGCTATGGGAGACTGTGGGTCTCTTCTGCTGCTAATGAAATCGCGGTGTACGAACTGTTAAGATTAGCTTACGGGGAATGATGAGTCGCCAAACGGTACGCAGATAGGCCACCAGATCCGCAATCCCTGTTTGCGATAGCCGGCTCCTCCCATGCAGGCATAGCTGACGACCGATGCATCGCTTCGCACCCAACTGGATAATTCTTCGCTTGTAGTCGTCGGTTTTGTCGCTATGCGCCAGATCTGCGGGAGAGGGATGTAAAGGGTAGCCGCCCGACCCTTGCCATCAGCCTGGACACTATGACGCTGTTCCGAACGCTTTTCCTGAACGGCCCAATTCACAAACACCATGAGGGGAACTTCCATGGTTCGAAAGACGCTTGCGCTCTCGGTTCTACTATTAGCCCGCGCGGTAGAAATCCCTCTGCGCTCGCATGCAGCCAAGCGCCGACTGTCAGAAAATGCTGGGCATTAATTACGAGGTTCGTTTAGAAACGATAGGATAAGATACATTGACGCCCGAGACAGGCGCCCTCCGCCTGTTCGACCATTCGTCAACTAGGCTTATTCATGCTCTGCCCGGCATGCAAAACCCCGGTCCCTGGGTCGGCATATCAATGCCCGGCCTGCGGCACAGCCACGCCTGTCGATGCAGATGCAACTCAGATCTTCGTTGAGGAGAATTTTGCCGAGGGCAGTGACGATCTCACGCAGGCGAGCCCCGAGCCTCGGGGCTGGTCAAAGCCATTTACCCCCTCCGATGCAATCGCGTACCGAAAGGTCTCGCTGGCGCCCGGCTCTGTTCTTGGGGGCCGCTACGAAATTTTGAAAAGGCTCGGCGAGGGCGGAATGGGCTCCGTGTTTCAAGCGCTCGACAATGAGGTGGATCGGATCGTTGCGCTGAAGGTGATTCGCCCGGAACTGGCGGAGAGTGCGGAAATCCTGCAACGCTTCCGTCAGGAGCTAGTGCTCGCGCAGCAGATCACGCACCGCAACGCGGTCCGAATTTATGATCTCGCAGTAGCCGACGGCGTGCGTTTCATCAGCATGGAGTACATCGACGGCCAGGAACTCCGCGACGTCCTGGATAAGCGTGGCACGCTGCCCCCTAAAGAGGCCGCGGAAATTATGCTGCAGGTCTGTTATGGATTGGCAGCAGCTCATAGGCAGGGCATCGTTCATCGCGACCTTAAGCCGCAGAACATCATGATCGACAAGCAGGGCCGGGTGGCGGTGATGGATTTCGGGTTGGCAGGCTCCATGGAAACGGCGGCACTTCTCACGCAAGCCGCGCCTTCTCCGTCCAACGCCTCGCCATCCGGCGTCGAAGAATCCGCTATTCTTACGCGAGTCGGTTCGCTGCTGGGTACACCGCGATACATGTCGCCGGAGCAGGCGCGGGCCGAAAAAATCGATCTTCGCTCTGATTTATTTACGGTTGGGCTGATTCTCTACGAGCTCACAGTGGGCAAAATGCCGACACGCCAAAAAGGGTTGCCGGAACTGCTGGGCGAGCGCGGCGCGAAGCAGATGCCGTCTCCGATCGAAGCTGATCCGCAGATACCTCGCGCTCTGAACGACATTATTACCCGCTGCATTCAGCTCAACCCGGCGGATCGCTACGAATCAATTGAAGCGCTAATCGGGCATCTGGAAACCTGGCTGGGCATCAGAAAGTCCCATGCCAGCAACTGGAAAATGCTTTCTGCTCTGGCCGCATTGATCGTGCTGTTGGCCGGAGGGCTGATTTACAGCCGACTTCATCCCAAGGCTTCTGCGGGGGCGCACGCTCCGGTGAAGATTCTGATTTCCGATTTCACCAACAAGACGGGCAACCCACTGTTCGACGGCACGCTCGAGCCTGCGATGAGTACAGCCCTGGAAGGTGCTTCCTTCATCACCGCCTTCAATCGCGGCAACGCACACAAAACGCTTTCCAAGCTTTCGGGCTCCACGAAACTAGATGAGAACTCTGCGCGTCTGATCGCGCAACGCGAAGGCGTAGGAGTGGTGGTATCCGGTTCGATCCGTCAAAATGGAGGCAAGTATGCGGTTTCGGCCCAGGCGATCGACGCCAGAACCAATAAGGTGATTGACAGCGCGAGGGCCACTGCATCTAGCCCGAATGAATTGAATTATGCGGTTGCCCGGATTGCTGCAGGCTTCCGGAAGGCGTTGGGCGATGCAACGCCGAAATCGGCGCAGCTCGCGGCTGCCGAAACGTTTTCCTCGCAGTCGCTCGAGGCTTCGCAGCAATATGCGCTAGCGCAGGAGTTGCAGTGGCAGGGCAAGTGGGATGGGGCGCTGCAGGCTTATGAGCGCAGCACGCAGTTGGATCCCGGGCTGGGGCGCGCCTACGCCGGCATGGCCGTGATCCTCGCCAATATGGGTAGGAAGCAGGATGCCGAGAAAGATTTTAAGCTGGCGCTGTCGAAAATCGATCGCATGACCGACCGCGAAAAATACCGCACGCGCGGCGCTTACTACTTGATGGAACGCGATTATGAAAAGGCCATCGAGCAGTTCAAAGCGCTTGAGAGGCAGTTTCCGGCGGATTCGGCTGGCATCGGCAATCTGGCGCTCGCCGAGTTCTACGCCAGGAATATGACTGGCGCGGTGGAGGACGAGCGCCGCGTCGTCGCGATTTATCCGGACAACGTACTTTACCTCAATAACTATGGTCTGTTCGCGATGTATGCCGGCGACTTCGACACGGCTGTTCACGAGTCCGAGCGACTGCTGCAGCTCAATCCCGGATTTGAGAAAGCCTACATTTGCCTGGGAATTTCTCAGCTCGCCCGGGGCGACGAAACGGCTGCGGCCGATGCTTATAAGAAAGCGGCGCCGCTCAGCGCGTGGGGGGCTTCCGCATCCGCGGTGGGACTTGCGGATATGGCCCTGTACCAGGGGCGCCCCGATGACGCGCTTGCGATTCTCGAACCGGCGGTGAAAGCGGATCTCGCCGCAAATGATGCTTCGCGGGCAGCCGCGAAATACCTGATGCAGGCTCAGGCATGGCTGATGAAGGGACAGAACGCAAAAGCGATCGCCGCCGCCGAGCGCGCTGTAGGCGGCAGCACAGACGAGAGCCTGCTTTATCCTGCGGCAATGGTTTTTCTCGAAGCCGGTAGGATCGATAAGGCTTTGGATCTTGGCCAGAAGTTAAGCCAGCGACTGGAGCCTGACCCCGGCGCTTACGCCAAGCTCATTGCGGCCGAAGTCCAGATGAAGCGCAAGGATTATCGGGACGCGGTTCGAACCTTTCAAGATGCGCAGAAGATCGCCGATACCTGGCTCGGACGGCTCGGGCTGGGACGTGCGTATTTGGAAGCGCGCGCATTTCCTGACGCGGAGACCGAGCTTGATGCTTGCGTGAAGCGGCGTGGCGAGGCAGCGTCGGTGTTTCTGGATGACGAACCGAGCTGGCGTTATTTTGCGCGAGTTGATTATTATCTGGGACGGGCGCGCGAAGGATTGCAGAGTCCCGGTGCCGCGGAAGCCTACCAAAATTACCTCAAGGCTCGCGAAAGGAGCGTGAACGATCCTCTGGCTACCGACGCGAAAAGGCGCCTCCGCTCGCTCGAAGCAAGAGGAAGCGGAGTTCGCTAGGCTCTTCACCACGCCCTTACTACCAAACGTCGACCACGCCGATGTATCGCGCGGCGGTCGGCTGGCCGTTTGCCCAATATGCCGAAGAATACAGGAACCCGTAATCCTCGCTGACATCGATCGCGATATAGTATCGGCCCGGCGTGTTGGGCACGTTGATGTTGACGTTGGCGGTACCCGAATTAACAGATCCACCGTTGTATGCGTAGGTTTGCGGGCTCGCGTCCGTGTTCAAACCAACCTCAATTTGGTTGATGCAACCCGGACAACCGGTATTGTTGATTACGTAGTTAAATGCAACGGTCACTGGATTCGGGTTGGTGCCGCCGGCTTCGATCTCGAGCACGTTACCGGCAACCGCGGACGCGTTCGGATTGCCAGACGACAGCACCAGGCCTGAGATAGAGGTGGCCCCGCCAAAGAACGTTGAGCTGGGCAGTGTATCCACGGACTCGAACACGATCGGGGCCGGGCTGGTTGGAAATGCGGGAATCGGTGCACAGCCTTGGGTGGTGCCGTCGATGGCGATATCGAAGCGACCCGGCTGTGATGCGGCGGTCAGCGAATTCGGCAGATTCCCAAAAGTGCCGCAGAGCTGCGGAGCGGTACCAGCAAATCCGACCAGCGCATTCCCGCTGAAACCGGAATCCGCAGCATAATTTCCCGGAAGGTAGGTGAAGGTCTGCCCGGTTGTAACCACTCCCTGCTGAACGTAGCTTGGCGGCACATCGGACCCAATGCCCTCGGAGTTGACGTTAACTATGCCGTTATCCTGGGTGTCCTGAGCTACGACCTGTAACGGCAGGGTGAACGCGGAAGTCCCCGCGATGAGCTGAAGCTGGTATGAAGCGCTGGAAATCGCTCCGCTCAAGCACCCTGTCAACATGTTGCCCCCGGCCGGAAGAGTGTAAGAGTATGGAACATCGGTTTGCACGCCCGCCGATTGAGACAGGGTCAGTGTGGTTGCGGAATTGACAGAGGCTACGGGGTAGGTGGCGTTGTTAATCACGACAGAAGAGGGGGTGGGAGACAAGTAGAACTGGTCGTTGGGGCCTCCCTGGTTGCTGAACCAGGTAACAGTCGTGCCGTTGGTACTGACCATGCCAGCGACCGTGACAGTGACCGCGGGGAGGAATGTCATCTGCCCACTCAGAGCGCCAGGGGGGATCACATTCCACGGTCCAGTGGTGCCGTTACTCAAATAATACATAGGCGTGGTTGGATAGGGCATGTAGCAATTGGCGTTACCGGCATAGCCCGTTGCCAAACCGACCGTGAGAGACAGGGTTCCGTTTGCGCTCAACGAATTCGCATCCGTCACCGTGATCGGTATGGACCACATGCCCGCCTGGGCTGGTGTTCCCGAGATGCTGCCCGACGGACTTAAAGCCATGCCCGCGGGCAAAACGCCACCAGGTCCAAGCGACCACGTATAAGGCTGGGTTCCGGAGTTTGCCGACAGGGTCAATGGCGTGTACGGCGAATTGTATTGGCCAGTGGGCAGCGATGACGTGCCGATCACCGGACCGGCGGCAATCACCGTAATAGAGTATGTCTGCAAGGCGGTTGCGCCGAGTGAGTCGCTGACGCTAACGATGAATGAGAACGCCCCTGCGGCGGTTGGCGCGCCGGTGATGATTCCCGACGACATGTTGAGAGATAAGCCGGGTGGCAGCGCTGAGCCCGGCGCCGGAGCCCACGTCCAGTTGCTGTATGGCGGCACACCATTACTGGCCACCAATTGCTGTTGCGGGTAACCCACATTCTGATTCCCCGCAGGCAAGGAAGCCGCATTCAATGCAAGCGGCGCATTTACTGTCAGAGTGAGCGGCTTGGAAGCAGTGACACCGAGAGCATCCGTGACAGTCGCTGTGAGGGGGAACGAGCCCAGGGATGAAGGAGTTCCGGCCAAGGTGCCCAACGAACTGAGGATCAGGCCGTCGACCGTCAAGGGACTAAAGGCGAGAGTTCCGGTTCCTCCGGAGGCGGCGAAGGTCGTGGAATAGGCGCGTCCCTGCTCGCTAGTCGGCACCGAAGTCGTGGTGATCATAGGCGGAGGATTCACCGTGATCGAAAGAGGCCGCGTGGCCGATACTCCATTGGCGTCGGTGATCTTTACTGTAAAAGCAGACGCGGCTGCGGTGGGCGCGAGTGTGCCGCTGATGGTCGATCCATTCAACGACAAGCCGGAAGGAAGTGATCCTGAGGAAATGCTAAAGGGGCTGAGCGGCGACGTGCCTCCAGTTGCCGATAGTGGCTGGGAATACGCCGATCCCTGATCGCCAGGACTCAAGGTTGTCGTGGTGACCGCGGGCGCTGGATTTACTACTAGCGTCAGAGGCTGCTGCGCGACATCACCGACGGCATCCTTCACCTGCACGGTGAAAGAGGAAGTTCCCGGAGTCCCGGTCGGCGTTCCCGAAATCACGCCGGCGGTGGTCATCGTGATGCCCGGCGGCAGCGTGCCGCTGGCCAATGTCCACGTATAAGCGCCGGAGCCCCCAGTGGCTTGCAGCGTCTGCGTGGGATAAACACCAGTGAGCGTAGCTTGCGGCAAGGACTTGGTCAGAACGGTCAGCGTGGCCGGAGGAGTCGTGGTTCCGGTATTCGCGCCTTGTGATACGACGGCCGGCGTGACTGCTGTGATCGGGTTGTAATCGAGCAAAGCCTGGGCAGGATTATTGGTCGTCGGGTCATAGACGCGCACAGTAATGTATTTCGTCTCGCCCGGCTTGAGCGCCAGTCCGGGTAACGTGGGGTTGTTGGCTGCAGGTTGGAAAAGCTGCGACAGCGTAGCGAACGAGGGGCCAATGATATTCGTCACCGGTACGAAGTGCGATTCTGTGATTAGCGTGCATCCGGAGGCGGGCGTTACGAGAGGCGTTGAGTAGGTGCCGTAGACGATCAACTGAAGGGCTATGCCCTGGGGCGGACTCTGACCAATCAAATTGACGGCGTATGCGCTGGATGTGTTACCCGTGTTCGTAATCGCCCATGTGCCGTCGGTGATGGTGCCGTCCGAGAGATCAGTATTGGCGATGTTGGGATTGGCGATATTTGGGTTCGCGATATTTGGATTCGCAATATTGGGGTTGGCGATGTTCGGGTTCGCGATATTTGGATTGGCGATATTCGGATTGGCGATATTCGGGTTGGCGATGTTCGGATTGGCGATGTTCGGATTGGCGATGTTCGGGTTGGCGATGTTTGGAGTTGCGATCGTAGGGGTATAGTTCTCGGCGGAAGCGATGTTTGTGTCTTGACTGGCGGGATTATTGGGGTCGCCATTGATGGTCAGTGAGGCAGTCTCTCCGCCGGACACGAGAGTGCCGCCCAGGGCGTTCAGCTGCGCGGCATTAACCGTCACCGTCGCATTCGCAACCGCGGAAGTGACAAAGATGGCTCGGGACGTGCTCGACAGCGGGGGAACCTCAACCTGAATTTGAGTCAACGGAAACGGCTGGCCCGCAATAGCGAATTGAAGAAAAGATGCCGCGCCCCCAGTTGGCTGGGCTTCAACGGTGAGCTCATAATATTGCGTCTGCGCTGTGGTGTTTGAGACAACAATGGCAAACTGACGCTGGATCAACTTGCCGTTCGAGCCTGTTCCCAATTGCTTTGAGTTCCCTGGCGAGCTGAGAACGAGACCCGGCGCGAGCTGCGCCGTGTAGATATTCTGATTACGGTCGCCGGTGTCGGGAGTCGATGAGGTGCAAGCCGGGCGAGTCTGCGTCGGATCGAAGATGCTGGTTGTGGATCCAGGATATGTGGGCGGTGTGTAGTTTGCCCAATTTCCGTCGGCGGGTGGAACCACGTCGCGATTATCGGCCCAGACCACGTGAGTGAAATCGGGATCAGTCGCCAGATTGCTGAAGCGCCAAGTGCCGTTCTCATTCGGAATAAACGTCGGCCCGGCCACATCGATGTAATCTCCAAAAAATGGCAGCGTTCCACTCTGGAACATGGGCAGATTCGGCGGATCGACCTGCAGTTGTTGAATCTCCGAACTTCCCGGCAGCGACCCGTAAGTGTAATCGGAGACTTGTACGGAAGGAAAGAACACTGGAGGATCCCCGGGTTTTGCCTGCGCCGCGCGCACATCCAGCGTCTGCCTGCGCGCGTCCGACGGGTAGGGTGGTTCGGGATCCTGAATGTACGTGCCGAACACTGGGAAATTCGGCGCGCCACCGTCGTTTTCTTCTTGCTCCGAAAATTCGCCGGCGACTCCGAGAGCGGTATAGATTGCGAGATCATCGTCGTAGCGGAGGTCGTACCAGGCAACCGTCAGCTTTCCCGCCGAAAACGCCATGCCGGGCATGAACTGATGTCCGCGTCCGGCCCAATTATCAACTACCCGTGGAGCGCTCCACTGCAGCGGTATGTTGTTAGGATTCGATGTCGGGATTCCAGTCGACACCACAATTCGGGCGTCCCCTCCATTGGCGCTGATATTCCCAGCGTCACGCTGGCTCCACGCTAGGTAAACGTGGCTGGCCGCGTCCACCGAGATCGTCGGATAGTCGTTGGTGCGAAAAGAAACGGAGGTATCGCCCTGATCGAAAGCGTTGATGTTTTCCACCAGAGCGGGCTTTGTAAAAGTGCTTCCTCCGTTGAAGGATGCCACGTACATGATGGCGTCGGCCTGCGTGGGGCTCGCAGAAGCGAAGACGCGCCACGCGATGTAAAGCGCTCCGGTATTAGGATCGATGGCGAGCGAGGCACCCTGGTTGGTCTTCGCGGTGCCGCTGATTTGCACCGGACGAGTCCACGCGAGACCGCAGTCGATGGAACGCGAAAACATGATTGCTGCAACGCCATTCGATTCTGCGCCCGTGAACTGCGTCCACGCTGCGTAAACCGTTCCAGCCGGAAAAATTTGAGAGTTTTTCAGAGGTAAAGCGGGGACGATACAAAGCCCGGACCAAGATCGCGGAATATCGACCGCAATCGATGGTTTGTCTTCGAAGAGATTCGAGTTGCCGGTGTCGACCTGTGTGGTCCAGAGATAACGAATGGAATTCCCGCCCTCGAGATCGTTGTCATCCGTGTATGTGGCCACGAATACTTTGCTCGTGCCGCCCTGTTGGCGATTGAATGCCAGGCCGCTGTAATAGAACATGCCGTTGGTCCCGGCTCGGACGGTGGGGTCGGCGCCTGCGCCCAAGCCGTGTATCGGGGAAAGCAGCCCCTGGCTCGACGTATCTTGCGGGTAGCCCGGCACTAAGTTGCTGGTCCAGGTCTGGCCTCCATCAAACGAGGTGAAGAATCCTAGCCACGCATCGCCAGTGGGTGCGACCTCACCGGAAACGGCAGGAAGATCCACCGAGCGGTAATCGTTGTCGCCAGCGACCATATGCAGTGGATTGCGCGAGGAGATCGCCATTGAGGGCTCGTTTTGGCGCTGGAGGAACGGATCGCCGCCGGGCCACTGTGTTCCGGTGACCATGTTGACGTTGGTTCCTACTTGCTGCGCCTGTAGTGAGCCGATACCCAACAGAGACAATGCCAGCAGAGACAATCCGGATCGAGCGCCGCGCCGTAATGGCGTGAACAATCCCATGATGCCTGATCTCATAATTCCCATTTTTTTAATTCCTAGCGGCGTGCTGTTCTTATACCGACTCCATCTTTCGAACTTCGCGGTAACGTTATCGCGCTAAATTAAAAAAAGACAAAATCGCTGCGGCTGCCAAACCACACGGCAGACAAACGCTTCTCCACATTCACATCGCATACAAGACGAATGACCTGAACCTGAGCGGGATTGTTCTGGTTTCGGTACGGTCCATTGCGGTAAGGGGGAAGGCCGGAATCCTGGAAAAGGGTTTTGACAACCTGATCGGTCTGGGTAATGAACCCTGCCGCTACCCCGGCAAGGTTTAACCGGGTTCAGGGAGTTTGCTATCTAAGGGCTCTCCTGTCAAGGGTATAATTCCGATCTGTCAACCGACATTAGAAATGTCCCCATTCTTACGACATTAGAAATGTCCCCTTTTCGTAGCAAATGAAATGTCCGGTTTTAGTGAATCCCGCAGTAGCCTTTCGCGCCGCCATTTTTTCTGCTGCCTGCCACGCGGACATTTCATGTGCGATCTCAATCTGACATTTCACGGATCAACGGCACCTGCCCTGGCTTGCTCCACGGGCGCATCTTGCGAT
>Ga0187875_10000999_pt1 | contig 22274 bp, 17 predicted proteins | sample June2016WEW_17_1_2_FD_132978 | JGI IMG/M metagenome (GOLD analysis project Ga0187875, IMG submission 132978) | Peatland microbial communities from SPRUCE experiment site at the Marcell Experimental Forest, Minnesota, USA - June2016WEW_17_10 | ecosystem: Environmental > Terrestrial > Soil >... | reverse complement strand
GTGGGCGCCACCGACCTGAACGGCACCACCAATAACGACCGCACCAACTACTTCGAGGATGTCCCCACCTCCGCGCTCGATTACACGCTCTGGCTGGAGTCCGACCGCATGGGCCATCTGCTCGGATCCTTCGACCAGAAAACGCTGGACCTGCAGCGCGGCGTCGTCCAGAACGAAAAACGACAGGGCGAGAACCAGCCCTACGGCGTCACCGAGCAACTCATCACCGACAACACCTATCCTGCCGGGCACCCTTACTCCTGGACGGTGATCGGTTCCATGGACGACCTCAACGCCGCCTCCATGTCCGACGTGAAGGATTGGTTCAAGACTTACTACGGCCCGTCGAATGCCGTGCTGGTGGTGGCGGGCGATATCGATTTCAACACGGCGAAAGAAAAGGTCGAGAAGTACTTCGGCGACATTCCCGCCGGGCCGCCCATCGGCAAACAGGAAGCCTGGGTCGCCAAGATGGCCGGTACGCATCGCGGCACCGTGCAGGACCGCGTGCCGCAAGCGCGCATCTACAAAATTTGGAACGTTCCGCAATACGGCACGGCCGACGCGGATTATCTGATGCTGGTGGGCCGCTGCCTGGCGCAAGGGAGAGTGTCGCGCCTGTATAAGCGGTTGGTCTACGACGACCAGATCGCCACCAGTGTGCAGGCCACCGTGGATGAGAATGAAATCGGTAGCCAGTTCTTAATCACGGCCACGGCCCGCAGGGGCCAGGAGCTTTCCCAAGTCGAGAAGGAGGTGGACGAGGAACTGGCGCGCTTTCTCGAAGGCGGTCCCGAGCCGCAGGAACTGCAGCGCGTCAAGACAGAGTACGCCGCCGGTTTTATTCGCGGCGTGGACCGGATCGGCGGCTTCGGCGGCAAGTCGGACGTTCTGGCGCGCGGCCAGGCCTTTCTGGGCGACCCCGGCTTCTACAAGGCGCAGTTGCAGCGCGTGCAGGATGCCTCGGTTCAGGATTTAAAGTCCGCCGCCCGGCGTTGGCTCTCGGATGGCGTCTACGTCCTGGAAGTGCATCCGTTCCCGAGCTACAAGACCGCCGCTGTGAGCGCGGACCGCTCCAAGATGCCGGAAACGGGCACGCCGCCGGAGCTGAAGCTGCCGAAGCTCGAACGCGCGACGCTTTCCAACGGTCTGAAGGTGATCCTGGCCCAGCGCCATGAGATCCCGGTGGTGGATTTCCGTCTGCAGTTGGATGCCGGCTACGCCGCCGATCAGTTCGCTTCGCCGGGCACTGCCAGCCTGACTGCGGCGCTGCTGGATGGCGGAACCGCGAAGCGCACCGCCTTGCAGATCAGTGAAGAAGCCGCGCTGCTGGGCGCACAACTGCGCGCCAACTCGGGCTTGGACACTTCCGACGTTTCACTCTCCGCGCTGAAAAGCAACCTGGACGCGTCGCTCGAACTGTACGCCGATGTGATCCTGCATCCGTCCTTCCCTGAAACGGATTTCCGCCGCCAGCAGAAGCAGCAGATCTCCGCCATTCAGCGCGAGAAAGTCAGCCCACAGACCATGGGCTTGCGCGTCTTCCCAGGCTTACTGTACGGCGCGCAGCACGCCTATGGAAATCCGCTCACCGGTTCCGGCACCGAAGCCAGCGTCGCGAAGCTCACCCGCGACGACCTGGTCAAATTTCACGAAACCTGGTTCAAGCCCAACCACGCCACGCTCATCGTGGTCGGCGACACCACGCTCGCTGAACTGACGCCCAAGCTCGAAAAGCTGCTCGATGGATGGAAGCAGGGCGACATTCCGGCGAAGAACATCGGCACGGTCGAGTATCGGCCCAAGCCGGTGGTCTACCTGCTCGACCGTCCCGGCGCGCTGCAGTCGGTCATTCTGGCCGGGGAGATCGCGCCGCCCAGCAACAACCCGGACGAGGTCGGTATCGAGACCATGAACAATATTCTGGGCGGCAACTTCGGCGCGCGCATCAACATGAACCTGCGCGAGGACAAGCATTGGTCCTACGGCGCAGGAAGCCGTCTGATCAGCGCGCGCGGGCAGCGGCCCTTCGTGGTCATCGCGCCGGTGCAGACCGACAAGACCAAGGAATCCCTGGCCGAGATTAACAAGGAACTGCGCGCCATCCTGGGCGACAAGCCGCCCACCGCGGAGGAACTGGCCAAGGTGCAGGCCAGCGAGACGCTGAGCCTGCCGGGTTCGCGCGAGACCATGAGCGAGGTTGCCAACTCCATCGAGACCCTCGTCGAATATGGCCTGCCCGACGATTACTACGACAAGTTCGCAGGCCGGGTGCGCGCGTTGCAGGTCTCCGACATCGAGGCCCTTGCCAAGCGTGTGGTCCGTCCCGACAACCTGGTGTGGGTCGTGGTGGGCGACCGCGCCAAGATCGAGGCCGGCGTGCGCGAGCTGAATCTCGGCGAGCTGAAATTCCTGGATGCCGACGGCAAACCGATCTAAGCTGGAGGGCGGGCTTTAGCCCGCGTGGGGCTTCAGCCCCGCTCATGACCGGCGATCAACCCAGCCGCACGGCCGAATACATGGCCCTGTTTCGAGCCGTGGAGACCGCCGAACCCGCGGATCGCCGCCTGTTCGACGACCCCTACGCCGCCGCGTTCCTCACCGGCAGCCTCAAAGCGTTGGCCGCATTCGCGAGCCTGCCCGCCATAGGCCGCCTGGCAACGCACTTCCTTGACCTCGGCTGGCCGCGCACGCGCAGCTCGGCCGTGGTGCGCACGCGCCTCATCGACGACCTCGTGCGCCAGGCGATTCGCAACGGCGCGCGCCAGGCGCTCCTGCTTGGCGCGGGTTTCGACAGCCGTCCCTACCGCCTGGAAGAACTCCGCGGCGTTCCACTCTTCGAAGTGGACCATCCCGCCACGCAGCGAGCGAAGCGCCAGCGATTGCTAGCTCATCGTAGCCCGCTGCCCGCCAACGTGCATTTCGTGCCCGTGGATTTCGAAAAGGACGACCTGGAGACCACACTGCTGCACGCGGGCTTCATCACGACAGTCGCAACGGTAGCCGTCTGGGAAGGCGTAGTCAGCTACCTGACGCCCGGAACCGTGGACCAAAGCTTCCGCACCCTGGCGCGCATCCTCGCTTTTAACGGTGCGCACCGGAGCCAACTCATCTTCAGCTATGTGCACCAAGGCGCGCTGGATGGCTCGGTCGCCTTTCGCGAAGCCCGCCGGTGGAAGTCGTCGGTGCAGTCCACCGGCGAGCCGTTCATTTTTGGCTTCGATCCCGCCGCATTAGCGGATTACTTGCGGCCGCGCGGCTTCGAACTGGCGAGCGATGTGTCCACCGCGGAGGCCGCCAAGTCCTACTGCGAACCTCTGCGGCGCAGCGAGCCCGGATCCGAACTCTACCGGATCGCCGCAGCGCAACGCGCCGCCGTATAATGAGCTTTATGTCTGAAACTTCCCTCCCCCGCCGCAATTTTCTCCGCGGCGCCTCCGCCCTGGCCGCGCTTTCCTACTCCCGCGTGATGGGAGCCAACGACCGCATCCAACTGGGCGTGATCGGCTGCGGCGATCGCGGCCGCTACGACATGGAGAATTTCCAGAAGGCCAAGGCCGATGTGGTCGCGGTCTGCGACATCTACGGCGCGCAGATCGACAAGGCCCGCGAGAAGGCGCCCAACGCCAAGGATTTCAAGGACCATCGCGCGCTGCTGGAAATGAAAGAGGTGGACGTGGCGCTGATCGCCACGCCCGACCACTGGCACGCGCAGGTCGCCATCGACGCGCTCAACGCCGGCAAAGACGTCTATGTCGAAAAGCCGCTGACGCGCACCATTGAAGAAGGCCCGCTCATCGTCAAGGCGGCGCGGGTCAACGAGCGCGTTTGCCAGGTGGGCATGCAGCAGCGCTCCGGGCAGCACTATCTGCAAGCCAAGCGCGAGTATTTCGACACCGGCAAGCTGGGCAAGATCACGCTGGCGCGCACGTGGTGGCACGGCAACGGCTATCACCTGCGGCGGGCGCCGGAATCGCTGCAAACGCTGCCCTCCAATCTTGATTGGGCGCATTTCCTGGGACCGTTGAAGTGGCGCGACTACGATCCGCAACAGTACTTCAACTGGCGCGCCTACCTGGATTTCGGCGGCGGCCAGGTGACCGACCTGTTCACCCACTGGATCGACGTGGTGCACATGTTCATGGGGCAGGAGGTGCCGTTCTCCGCTTCCGCCGCCGGCGGCGTCTACAAGTATAAGGATGGCCGCACCGCGCCGGACACCATCAACGTGCTGCTGGAGTATCCGACCGAATTCACCGCCACCTTCGAAGCCACGCTGGTGCCGGGAATAACGGGCGCGGCGGTGGAGATTTGCGGAACGGATGGGCGCTTGTGGATCGATCGCGGCCGTTACGAGTTTCACCCGGTAGGCCGGGGCGCGCAGCCGGTCGTCGTGAAGGCGTTCAGTAAGATCGACGAAGACCACGTGAACAATTTCCTGGAATGCGTGCGCTCCCGCAAACGGCCCAACGGCGATGTGCTGATCGGGCACCGCTCGGCGCAGGCCTCGCACCTGGGCAATATCTCGTACATGCAGAAGCGGCGCATCGACTTCGATCCGGTGCGCGAAGAGATCCTGCCGTTCTGAGATGAAGGCCTCCCTCAAAGACATCGTCGACGCTCTGGAGTTCCTCACCGACGAGCACTTTCACTTTCTGGACCGCCAGACTGGAAAAGTGGAGATGGTGTCCCGGGAAGTGCTGGGGATTGTAGAAGAGAGCGGCACCGTCGAGGACGCGCTCGAATGGCAGGACCACGAATTCGAGGTGGCCGAGGCCATTTTCGCGGATTGGGATCGTTTCGAGAAGCTGCCCACGAAATACGATGTCAACGAGTGGGAGATCATGCGCGAGTTCGCCGAGTCCGTCGAACCCGAGCAGCTTAGCGACGAACTGCAAAACGCCATCCAGGGCGCCGGCGCCTTCCGCTATTTCAAGGACACGCTGCGCCGCTATCGCCGCGAAAAGGATTGGTACGCCTATCGGGAAGGAGCGCTCCGCGACATCGCCATCGAGTGGTGCGAACAAAACGGCATCGAATACACCGAAAAAGCTGAGAGTTGAAAGCTTGTTATACTGGTAGCTCATGATTTCATCGACACAAATGCGTCCGGGCATGGTAGTCAAGTTCAACAACGACTTGTTTTCCGTGTTCAGCGTGAACCACCGGACGCCCGGCAACCTGCGGGGCTTCGTGCAGGCCAAGATGCGCAACCTGCGCAGCGGAACGATGATCGAGCACCGGTTCTCATCGGAAGACAAGGTGGAGCGCGCGGCGCTGGAAGAGCACGAAATGGAATACCTGTACGACGACGGCGAGTACTTCTATTTCATGAACACCCAAAACTACGAACAGATGCATCTGACCAAGGATCTGTTGGGCGATGCCGTCGGCTACCTGGTTCCGCAGTTGAAAGTGGCCGTGGAATTCTACGAAGGCAACCCCATCAGCGTGGAATTGCCGGCTACGGTGGACCTGACCGTGGTCGAAACCGAGCCGGGCATGAAGGGCGCGTCGGTCTCCAACGTCACCAAGCCCGCCAAGCTCGAGACCGGGCTGGTGGTGCAGGTGCCTCCCTTCATTACCGAGGGCGAGAAGATTCGCGTCTCAACCGCGGAAGGCACCTATCAGGAAAGGGCCTGAAAGGCCGCCGCCAGCTCTGTTTCTTCTTCCGGCAGGACCGTCCGCAGATCCAACAACAGCCGCTTTTCTTCGACGCGCGCGATCACCGGCGGATGGTTCGCGCGCAGCTTCCGTTGCGCGGCGCCCTCATCGGCGCATGTTACGGCAATCAGCCAGGTCGGAATGGATTGCTCCGGCGTGGCTCCGCCGCCGATTACGGATTCCCCAGGCGTGACTTCCGCCTTAAGACCGGGCAGCGAGGCTAACAAGCGCTCGGAGCGCTCCCGAATCTCCGCCGCACTTTGGCGGATCATGCGCAGCGCTGCCACCAGATCCCAGCGCTCCAGCAACACGTTGCGCAGCGTGGTTTCCAGCGCCTGGCAGATCATTTTGTCCAGACGCAACGCGCGGAACATAGGATTTCGGCGCAACCGCGCGACGATTTCCGGCTTTCCGGCCAGGATGCCGGCCTGCGGACCGCCGAGCAGCTTATCGCCGCTGAACGAAACCAGATCGGCGCCGGCGCGCAGGCTATCGGCAACCAGCGGCTCGTCGACGCCGAACGCGCGCAGGTCCACCAGGCAGCCGCTGCCCAGATCTTCATACACCGAAATGCCCCGCTCGCGGCCCAGCGCAACCAGTTCCTCCAGCGACGGACGGGCGGTGAATCCTTCGATCCGGAAATTGCTCGGGTGGACGCGCAGCAGCAGGCGCGTGCCGCCGCTGATGGCCTCGCGATAATCGGCGATGCTGGTGCGATTGGTCGTGCCCACCTCGCGCAGCAGGGCGCCCGCGCGCAGCATGATGTCGGGGATGCGGAAGCCGTCGCCGATTTCGATCAGCTCGCCGCGCGAGACGACCACTTCGTGGCCACTGGCAAGTTCATTCAGCGCCAGGTAGATGGCAGCCGCATTGTTGTTGACCGCGATGCCCGGCGCGCCGAGGAGCCGCTCGATGAGCGCGCCGGTGTGCACGTCGCGCTTGCCGCGCAGTCCGGTGGCGATGTCGTATTCGAGATTCGAGTATCCGGGATGGATGGTTTGGGGGCCCAGCGGCGCGCGGCCTAGATTAGTGTGCAGGACTACGCCGGTGGCGTTGATGACGCGCCGCAGCGAGGGCGCGGCCAGCGTTCGCAACGCGCGCTCGACTTGCGCTTCGATGGACATCGTGGCGATGCCGTTGCCGGCGCCGGCGCGAATCTGGCGGCGCGCGCCGTCCAGCACGCGGCGGACCTCCGCCACCACCAGATGTCGCGGAATCCCCGGCGCGGATACGCGCTCGGCGACCTCATGTACCGCCGGCAATTCGCGCAGTTTCTCGCTGTCATTCACTTGATTGATGTTACAGAGCGCACGTGCCACTTGTCCAGGAGGGCGCGAACAGCTACACTAGTAGATTCGGGGCGTGGCTCAGCCTGGCTAGAGCGCCTGGTTCGGGACCAGGAGGTCGGTGGTTCGAATCCACTCGCCCCGACCAACTTGATTCGGTGCAATTGCATCGAGTCAATCCCCCCTTAGGAAGCGCCTGCTCCCGGCGCGCTCGCGACCCCCCCCATTACTCATAGCCCGGCAGCAGCGAGGACCCAGCGTTTCGTTAGCAGTTGACGATCGCCTCACCGTAAGGGTCCCAGCGCACCTTGGCGTTGCGCTTGTAACTCTCCACTGAGAGGAAGATCGTGACGGCTTCCTCAAACGCGCGGTCCACGCCACAGCGCGGTGTGGCGCGGCTGCGAACGCAATCGATGAAATCCTGCCAGTGCGACGAGACTTCCAGCTCGCCGGGCTTGAACGAGTAATCGGCCAGCGGCGCGGCCTCGCGCGGCTGGTAGCCGATGGCGGCAAGTTCCTGCGCGTGCTCCCGCAGGCGATCCTTATAGCCGGGCTTCCACTCGGCGGCGTACGACCGGCAGAAACCGGGCGCGACTTCGAGCGTGCCATCGCGGCCCATGAACTCCAGCACCTCGCCATAGTGGCGATTGTGGAAGGTACAATGGAAGCTCACCGATTGCTCCTTGGAAGGATAGTCGGCGAGCACGTTCCACTGGTCCGGCACGTCGCGGCCGTCTTTCCAGAAATAGTTTCCGCCCTGCGTGACCGTGGTCTCGGGGATACCCAGGCCGGCAATCATGTTGGCGCCGTCCCATAGGTGGCTATACAGGTCGCCGGCGATGCCCGTGCCGTATTCCCACCACTTGCGCCACAGGAAGAAGCGCTCGGCGTTGAAGGGCCGCTTGGAAGCGTTGGCAATGAAGCGCTCCCAGTCGATGGTCTCTGGACTAGCGTCCTTGGGCATCTCGGTAACCATGTAATCCTGGAAGAACTGCCACTCGGGCCACGGGTTGGTGCGGTCGATGTAGATCCGGATGGCGGCCACTTTTCCCAGCGCGCCGGAGCGATAGATCTCGCGCCCTTTATGAAACTGCGGCATGCTGTTGTAGTTGTGGCCAAGCTGCATCACGCGCGCGTTGTTCTTGAGGGCGGCGCGCATGCGCTTGGCGTCCTCCAGCTTGGTACACCAGCCCTTCTCGACATAGACGTCTTTCTTCAGTTCGGCGGCGCGAATGGTCATCGGCGCATGCCAGAAGTCGGGTGTGGCGATCACTACCGCGTCGATGTCCGGATCGTCGAGCGTCTTCGCCCAGTCTTTGCCGCTCTTCATCCGGTCGTTCTTCCCCACGGCGCGGGCGCGCTTCAGATTGCCGTCGTACAGGTCGCAGATCGAGCGGATTTCGACGCCCGCTATTTTCTGGAACTCCTGATACAGGTAATACCCGCGGGTGCCGACGCCGATGACCGCCAGCCCGATAGTGTCGTTGGGGCCTTTCTGCGCGAGCAGGGCGGGAGCGCCCGTTAGCGCGGCCGCGCCTTTCAAGAAATCTCGTCTCTGCATTGATTACTCCTTTCGGTCAGCGCACTAATATCCCATCACCCGGCGCACGTATTCGCGGCTCAGCTTGAAGCTCTCCCGCAGCGGGCGGGTCGGCGTGAATCCCGCCGGATGGGCCAACTCGATGGCCAGCGTGCCGGAGAATTTCGCCTCATGCAACGCGCGCCCGACCGCCGCGTAGTCGATGGCGCCTTCGCCCATCGCCTCGGACCAAACCCCATCGGCTTTCCGATCGCGCAGGTGCGCATACACGATCCGGGCGCCGTAGCGGTGGATGAAACTCACCGGGTCCACCTTGGCCCCCACCAGCCAGTCGATGTCGGGACCGAGTTTCGCGTCCGGGATGCGGGTGAGCGTCCCACGCAGATCGTATTCGTCGTCCTGAACTTCGTAAATGTGGTTGTGCAGGTTCAGGACCACGCCATTCGCCACGCAGATTTCCGTAAGCTTCAGCAGCATCTCCGCTTGGGCGTCGAGCTCGGCCGCCGTCTTTTTTCTCCGGGCGTCGCCGACCGAGGTCCCCAGAGTGTGTCCGCCCACCTCGGCGATGCGGCCGATCACAGCCCGCGCATCCTCGATGATTTCGGCATGCTTTTCGCGATTCCACATGGGCGCCTGATAAGAGGCGCCGATGACCGGCAGGCTGTAACGCCGCGACAGGTCGCGCACTCGCGGCACGACGTCCGCGTGCCGCAGAGCCGTGTCCATCAGTTCAACCCCATCTACTCCGGCGTAGCTGAGATCGGCGAAGATGCGGTCCAGGACCAGAGTAATGTCGTAACCCGGCAGCGGAGCCGCATACACCCACGGATGCGCTCCGACCATGATCCTGGGCCCATCCGGAAGCGCGGGGACGGCTGCAACGAGCGATGCCGTGGTGGCTCTCAGGAAGTCGCGTCGAGTGGAGCGGATGGTCATGTTGGGCAGTTTGTCGTCCAGAATTTCCCGGCCAGCTTATTATACATGGAATACATTTATTCAGATCTGTTGTTCTCATATTGCGAGTGGAAGTTCCCCACTGGTCGCCGGGTGCGCGATAAGGCTGGCAGCCAGTGGGTGCTTTCGTGGGGCGGTACTCCAGCAGGGACGGCGGGAGCCGTCACCAGAGGCATAAACCCAAAGGCTCCTGGGGGGCGGGATTTATCCCGCGCGGGGCTTCAGCCCCGCACTTCGCGGAATCAACAAGTTGGCGGGTGGGTCTCTGGAGAGTCCTGCGGGCGACGTCCACGTCGGTGCACCCCGCGAGTGCGGGTATCGGCCGAAATGACAAAACTCAGTTGCATGGGCACATTGACAGTCGGCCGCGGCTTACCAAGCCGCCCCACAGTCTCGACTTTCTTGTCGCGCGCTGCCGCATGTTATGATGCCTTCGCAAGCGCCACCCGATTCATCTATGTTTCACAGCTTCGATGAACTCCTGGACGCCGCGCGCGCCCGTGGCCCCGTTTCCATCGCCGTCGCCGCCGCCCACGATCCCGATGTGATCGAGGCGCTGAAACGCGCCCACGAATTACACCTGGCGGAGGGCATCCTGGTAGGGAAGGGAAGTGAGATCCGAGCCCTGGCGCGCGAGGGCGGCTTCGAGCTTTCCGACAGCCAGATCGTCAACGAACCCGACCCGGCGGCGGCTACCCGTCAGGCCATTGCCCTGGTTCGGGAAGGCCGCGCGGGGCTGTTGATGAAAGGCAAAATCGCCACCGCCAGCATGATTCGCGCGGTGCTCGATAAGGATGCGGGTCTGCGCACTAACCGGCAGTTGAGCCAGGTCGCCGTATTTCGCGTGCCGGGTTTCGACCGCCTGATGCTGCTGACCGATGCGGCCATTAACATCGCGCCCACGCTGATGCAGAAGGCGGAACTCTGCCGCAACGCCATCGAGGTGGCCCAGGCCATTGGGATCGAGAAGCCCAACATCGCCGCGCTGTGCGCTCTGGAGTTTGTGAATCCCGAGATGCCGGCCACGGTGGACGCCGCCGCCCTGTGCGCCATGAATCGGCGCGGCCAGCTCCCAGGCTGCTATATCGAAGGCCCCATCGCGTTGGACGCGGCGCTGAGCAAGTTCGCTGCGGAACGCAAGGGCATCGCCAGCCCGGTGGCCGAAAACACGGATATCTTCCTGGCGCCGGATATCGAGGCAGCCAACATCCTCTATCGGGCGATCGTGTATTTTGCCAAAGCAGAATCTGGCGGAATTGTTTTGGGCGCGCGGGTGCCCATGGTGCTGCTGTCGCGCGCCGAAACCCCGGAGACGAAAGTGCGCTCGATCGCCATCGGGATCCTGGCGGCCGCCCGCTGAAGTCAACCATGCGCTGGCCAGGGCTTCCTGGGCTGGACGCTGGTGGCAGCCCGGAAGGCTCCCCGTAAGTTATTGAAAAAGCAGCCGGGCGGCCTGAGGGGCCCCCGCAGGCCGGGGGCCTGCCCCACAAGCGTTGTCAGCATGCCACAAAGGGCGCGAAAGCGGTTTATCATAACTTTGTAACGCTTAGGCTTTTAATCTCACAATCTATTTGAGGCATGGAATGGAGCATGACGAAGCGGTTCGCTCTCAGGCCGCCGAACGATACGTGGCACACGAGCTTTCGCCGGCCGAGAGAGACGACTTCGAAGAGCATTTCTTCGATTGCCAGGAATGTGCCGACGACGTTCGCTTTGAGATGACTTTCGCGGCGAATGCCCGGGCCGTCTTCCGGGAACAGCGAGCGGAGCACCGGCCAGCGCCGGAGCCGCGCGCCTCCGATTCCCGGGGGAGCTGGCTGGCCTGGCTTCGCCCGCGTCCCGCCTTGGCGTTTTCATTTGCCGCCAATTTCGCGTTGGCTGCCGGGCTCGGATATGTCCTGCTGACTGGCACGCACGAGTTGGCGGTGCCGCAATTCGCGCAACTCTACTATGCGCCGGGTCCCACGCACGGCGCGGAAGATGTGCATGCCATGCTCCCCGGCGAAACCTTTTACCAGGTGCGTTTCCCCGCTCCCGGCGCGGCAATCCAGTCTTATTCCTACGAGGTTCTGGATGCCGCCGGCAAGCGCGAGTCGTCCGGGTCCTTGAAAGCGCCGGCCAGCGAGGACGACAACCTGTACGTGCAGTTGCCAGTCCGGAGTTTGCCCGCGGGCGTGCACACTCTGGTGGTCCGCGGCGGTTCCGGCGGCGAGATTGTTTCATGGTCCAGATTCCGCATCTCACGTTGAAAGGAAGCAGCTCATGCCAATGAATGAATACCTGTATCATGGCCAGGCGTTCGGAGTGGAGGCCGACATCACCGATCCCGGCCCTTACAAACTGGACGGCCATGGCAAGTGCGCCTTGCCCGATGGGAAGGCCGGCCACCCGACTGGCAGTCATTCGGGATACACCATGTCCGGCGGACTGTCGCACGGCGCTTGCGCCACAGAAGTCAACGCCATGCCGGAAGACAAGGATGGTTTCTTTCGCACCGAGATCCGCGCCACTGTCGAGAAGCTGACGGTCGAGGGAAAGTCGCTCCTCAGCGTCGACCGCATCGTTTTCGGCATGGTCACGGTCTACCGGCGCGACTGGTACGACCGGCCAGGACTGCATGCCAGGCGCACCAGAGTGCTGCCCTTGGATTCGAGCCTGGTGAACCTCACACTCAACGGCGCTCCGCTCGCAGCGCCGCTGCCGGCGCCGTTCCATTATTCCGCGGACCGGCGCGAAGCCTATCTGGCAGCCGACGAGCCGGACCCCAAAATCGACGCCGAAGTCCGGCAGGCCATCATTGACAGTCCATCCCGATGCATCTACATCCCGAATTTTGGTAGGATCTTCTTCGGCGAATGGACTCTCCTTCCCAGCCAGAATTGGCACCCCGTGCACCAGATTTTCATGCTGCGCATGGCGTTCAGCAGCCCTCCGTCGGGAGGCGGGTCCGGAGGTGGAGGCCAAGGCGACGGTACGGGAGGCTAGCTCTATTCGCGATCGCCGCCCATCTGTGGCTTTCTTCGTGCGGCGGCCGCCACGGCTTTGACGCGGCATACCTGAAGGCGCAATCGCTGTTTCGATCGGGAGACTTCCGTGCCTCGCTGGAAAACGCGCGCCTGGGCCTCCGGAGGTGGCCGGCGGGCGACTCGGGATGGAAGTTTCGCCTGTTGGCCGTGGAAGATCTCACCAAGATCAGCCGCGCGCCGGAAGCCCGCTTGCTGCTGGAAGCTGCCGCCGCACCACGCTCGCCTGGATTGCTGGCGCGTTGGAAGATGGACGAGGGAAACCTGGCTGGTGGTTCCACCCAGGAGAAGCTGCTGCGGGAAGCCCTGCCGCTGGCCATCGCATCGCGCGACCCGGATCTAATCTGCATGGTCGAGTTGTACCTGGGAGAGGCAGTTCCAAACCGTGAGGAGGCCGAGATCCATACCCAGGCCGCCTTTGCGGCGGCCGGGCAAGCACGCGACGCCTTCTTGCTGACATGGGTGCAACTGGCTCGCGGATATAACAGTCTTCGCTTCTCGCGGTTCGACGAGGCCTTGCCGTATCTGGATGAGGCACTCGCCACAGGACGCCGGTGCGGGGCCCGATCGCTGGTCGCCGGTATCATGGGCAACCAGGGTTGGTGTTACTTCCGGTTGGGTGACTGGGATCGCGCCATGGACGCGCTAACCCGAGCCGAATCCCTGGCCGCGTCATTGGGCCAACCCGACTCTCGTCAGCGCTGGTTGGGTGCTATGGGCTTGGTCTATTTCGCCCAGAGCGACTTCGACCGGGCGGAGTCCTTTGAGCAGCGCGCCGCAAGTCTGGCTGGCGAAGCCGGCAACGATAAATGGCAGGCTATGGCGTGGCACAACCTGGCCCGGATCGCGATCGAAAAAGGGGATCTGCCCACGGCTCAAAGCTACAGTGCAAAGGAACTTGCCGTTCACCAGCGCGGCGGAGATGCGGCGTTGCTGGTCTCTTCGGAATTGAGCGCCGCGGAAATCGAGAACCTCTCAGGGAAGTACGCCGAAGCGGAACGCGATTACCGGGCGGTCATCACCCAAGCGCCGCGCGCGCAGGCGCCGGATGTGTTGATGGAAGCCTACGCCGATCTCGCTTCACTCTACGCCGAACGAGCGAAACCGAAGCAGGCTGCGCAACAATACCGCAACGCCATCGACACCATCGACCGCGAGTGGAACAATCTCGGCACCGACGAATCCAAGACCACATTCCTCAGCCTCCATCTGGTTGGCATTTTTCAGGACTACGTTGGTTTCCTGATCAAAACAGGCCAAATGGAAGGGGCTCTGGAAATCGCCGAATCGGCGCGGGCGCGCCTCCTCAGCCTCCGGCTGGAGCGTCGCGGAGCGCTTCCACCCAGTCTTGACCTGGCCGGCTTGCAGCACGCTGCCCGGGCTTCCCATACCGTAATCCTCTCCTACTGGTTGGAGGCCACGCGGTCGTCGGTGTGGGTGATCGGCTCCGGCCGCCTTTCCCGGTTCGACTTGCGGCCTGGCAAAGAGATCGGCGGGCTGGTCCGGAAGTACATGGAGTCTGTAACCGGTGGCCGCGATCCACTGGCCCGGAACGACGCATCGGCGCTGTACCAAGCCGTGCTGGGTCCGGTGGCCAAGCTGATCCCGGCCGGCTCGAACGTTATCATCGTGCCCGATGGCGAGTTGCACCAACTCAACTTCGAAACGCTGGTCGTGCCCGGCCCGCCGCGGCACTATTGGATCGAGGATGTGGCCCTCGCTACGGCGCCGTCGCTGCGCGTGTTGGCTGGTGATGCGCTGGCGCGTGTGCACGCGCCGAAACTGCTCATCATGGGCGATCCGGTGCTGGTGGGGCAGGAATTTGGGCAGTTGCCGAATGTCAAGAAGGAAATTGCAGCCGTCGAGGAGTGTTTTCCGCCCGCAAACCGGGTCGCCTTCACCGGAGCCGGCGCCGTTCCCGGTGAATACGCCAAAGCGTTGCCGGCGAACTTCACCCACATCCACTTCGCCACGCACGCCAGCGCCAACTGGGAGAGCCCGCTGAACTCGGCCATCATCCTGTCGCACCAGGGCGAGATCTACAAGCTGTACGCTCGCGACGTGGCCGACGTGCCGCTACGCGCGGAGGTGGTCACCCTTTCGGCATGCCGAAGCGCGGGGGCGAAGGCTTACTCCGGCGAAGGCTTGATGGGTTTTGCCTGGGCCTTCCTGCAGGCTGGGGCGCAAAACGTGATTGCGACGCTGTGGGATGAGGACGACGCTGTTTCGGCCGATCTCATGCGAGTTCTCTATAAGGAAATCGCCGCGGGCCAGACGCCTGCCCGTGCCTTGCGCGCCTCCAAACTGGCGCTGGTGCACTCTAACGGGCGTTACCGGCTGCCGTACTATTGGGGGCCTCTGCAAGTCTTCACGCGCCGCGTGGCCCCCTGATTGTACTTTACATGTAAAAGTACTTGACACTTATGCGGGAGTGCGTTAGGGTGGCATCATGACCATCGATCGCGCTGAATGGATTTGGTTCGCCCTGGCCGTCGCCGTGGGATTGTTGGCTGCCATCCTCGGGCTGCATATGGACAATCTGCAGTTCTTGGTGCTGTTCCTCTTTATCCTATGCGCCGTGTTCGGCTATGCGCGCCCCCAGCGGGCTTGGCGCTGGGGTTGCCTGATTGCCGTATGGATTCCGCTATCGCTGCTGTTCAATACGGTGGTAACGCTGCCCAGTCCGCGCGAGTTGGGCGTTCCGGCGCGTTTGTTTCTGGGACCGCTGGTGGTTTTCTTCCGAGCCACGATTCCGGTGCGGCCAGCCGATATTCCCGGGTCTTGTCTCGCCGTGATCCCGGCAATGGCTGGGGCCTACGCGGGCGTCTGGATGAGCCGCTTCGCCCGGCCGGCGTAGGGCGGGCGCCTCACTCTGGCCGCCTAAAGGCGGCTGCCTGGAGTTTGGCTGTTTTTGTGGGGCAGGCTCTCAGCCTGCGCGGGGCTCTCAGCCCCGCTTTCGCGAGCATAGCTCGCCTCTAGCCGCCTAAAAGGCGGCTGCGGCCAAGATTGGCCGCCCTCCAGCGTTTACGATGGGTTCAGGGTGATGGTAGCGGTCGAAGTAAGATTGCCATAGGTGGCGGTGATGGTCACATCTTCCGTGAAGGAGATCGCTACCGTCTGAACCGTAAAGGTGATGTCGGTGGAACCCGCGGGTATAACCACGCTGGATGGCAAGGGGAAATTGGTGTTGTCGGAGGAAGTAAGATTGACCGTGGTCTGGCCGGTAGGCGCCGCCACAGTCAGCAGCACCGAACAGGCAGTGCTATTCCCCGACGTCACCGTGCTGGGATCACAAGTGATCGAGGACAGCACGGGAGTTGCAAAGACCGGGAGTGTGACAACGTTACTCCTAAAGTCGTTCTGCGCAATATACAACTCCGCCTTGGGATCGGTAGCCAGCGACGCGGACAACTGTAGATATACCTGGTAGATTCCAATCATCCCCGGCGCCAGCTCGGCGCGCAGCACATTGGCGGTCGTATTGTTGATCTGGGCCGAAACGAAACTCTGCGGGTAGGTGGGCGGACCCGCATAAGGTTGACCGGTGAGGAGGTACTTATCCGCCTGGGGCGATAAGGACGGCAGGCCCAACCCGGTGGCGTATACGATGATCGTTTCGCCGGGCAAGGCGGCGGTGGAGTTGGGTCCTGTAACATTCGCGCCTCCGGTGCTGGCGCAGCACAGCATGGCGCCCTCCCCCGGGCTCGGCGGCGCCGGGCCGATGGCGGTCAGGAGCAACTCCGCTCCCGTGCTGACGGATACCTGAAAAGGAGTGCCGTTGCCGGCGGCGCCCGCGACTTTTGCCTGCAACAGAATGCGGGTGAACTCGCTGGAGGCGGTCGCGGTTACCTGCGGGTCGGCGGCTAACAGGGCGATCAACGCACCTCGGATGCTGGCCAGGGAGTCGCCGCCCTGCACGGTGTAGCTATACAGTTGGCCCGTGCATCCCGTCGGAGTCGTGGTGGTGGCGGTGAGCGCGGCGCTGGAACCGATGCAAATCGAGCCTACATCGCCGGCTTTGATGGTGCCATCCACCGAGATCACCCCGGTGGCGTTGCTGGCGGCATGCAGGACGGGGTATGCCACGCGAGGATCCGTGCCGCTCATCGCGAAGATGCCGGGGTTGGCCGGCACTATCGTCACCGCCACTGCATCGGTCGACACAATGGTGCCGTTGGCGCGCTGAATCCGAACCCAGGCAGCGGCCGTGTTCGTGTTGCTGAAGCCAAAATTGAACGGTATCTGGGCGTTAATCTGAGTGGACGAGACGAACAGCAGCGGCGACTGCACGCCGTTAAAATAGACTTGTACGCCGCCCAGGGTGAGGGGCAATTGCGCATTCAACGGAGCCGACGCCGTTTGGTCGCTCAGGTTGGTTCCAAAAAACGATACCAGACTACCCGGCGCGACCGAAGCCGCACTCGCGCCGCCGGTGAGATTGGCGCCTTGTGCGTTGGCCGTGATTACCCCGGTTACGGCGCTTTTCACGGTCACGTTGTTGCCAAGCGGGCCAGCCGTTCTGGCGGTCAACACGACCCTATCGCCTTGCGTATCCGGAGTGGCAATGACGTTCGGATCTCCCGTACCGGCGTTGACCAGCGCCACCAATCCATCGATGATGCTCGAAAAGGTGTCGCCGTTCTGGATCGTGTAGGTGTATGATTCGGTTGTGGTGGTGGTCGACACGCCGATGGTCAACTCTATGGTGTTGCCCGCCTTGATGGTGCCGCCGATGCTTATGGGATCGATCGCGTAGATAATCACGCTGGCGGTGTTCACCACGGCGTTGTAGGGCAAATCCTGCTCCGACGTGGTGTAAACCAGAATGCGCTGGTTGTAGGTGTCCGCTACATACAGGTTGCTTCCATCGAAAGCCAGCGAGAGGGGCGCATTCATGGTATCCGCGCCATCGGTGGGGGCGTCGGTCACAAAGTCCGTTTGTCCCAGCACGATCTGCGCCGGCGCTGCGTTTTTAGTGGGAATCGGCTGGTAAATCAGCACGCGGTCGTTGCCGCCGTCGGCGACATACAGGTTCGTGCCATCGGAAATCGCGAACCTCGGGAAACTGAGCGTGTATTCGCAAAGCGCGGGGTAGGTCGGATTGTTGTTCGAGTCCACACCGTTGGAAACCTGGCAAAGCACCGCCGTTTCGGGAGCGGGAAGGGTTCCGGTGTAATTAGTCGGCGTGGAATAAGCGTCGTTGGGTATGCCTGTGACCATGTCCGGCTCGCCGATCTCCACATCCGCTGCCTGTTGGTTAGTGCTCGGAATCGTATTCCAGATCAGCACGCGGTTATAGCCCAGGTCGGCGACGAACAGGCGCGTCCCGTCGGAAGTCACCGACACCGGCGTGAGCATGTTGTTAGCCGCCGCGTTGGTGTTCTGCTGGGAGATGTCCACTTGCACCCAGGTGGTCATGTTGGGCTGACCCAGGACGAGGTTGGCCGCGGCGCCGTTGGCCGTTGGAATGGAATTGTAAATCAGGACGCGGTCGTTCATGGTGTCGGCAACGAACAACATGCCATTCTGAATCCAGACGCCTTGCGGGCCGCGTAGCGAGGATGCCGTGGGGGTGGTCGGAAAGCTATTGCTGGTGAAATTCGTCTGTCCCAGCACTACGTCGGGCGGCTGGTTGATCGCGGCCGGAATGGTGTTCCAGATGAGCACCCGGTTATTGAGGGTGTCGGCGACGGCCAGGTGAGTGCCGTCGGAGGCCAACGCTGTAGGTTGGCGCATTCCGGTAGCGATAGGCGTCTGGGGCGACGTCGCGAGACAGGTGGGGGTGGTGGGTGTGGTGGTCACCGTGACGTTGGCGGGCGGCGCGACGCAGGGCGCCGGCAGGGTGCTGGTCCAGTCCGACTGGCCCAGAACCACATTGGCCAACCCCCCGCACACGGGACACAGAGTGTTATACGCCAGCGCCGCGTTAGGCGCCGGGAATTGTGCCGTCGGGAAAAGCAGCACGCGGTTGTTAACCGGTGCGGCGCCCACCAGATTGGCATCGGCCACGAACAGCATGCCGTTGGCGTATGCCAATCCACTCACGGCCCCCACGATGGACTGGCTGGCGGTATCCGATTCGGCATCGAATTCCGGCTGGCCGATCACCAGCCGAGCGGATTGCCCGGTGGCGAAACCAAAGGGATTGGCGGTCTGCGAGAAACCGGCGACCGCGGTCAATAAGATTAGAGTAAAAGCTGTGACACACTTCATGTTTGTTATACGGGACGCGGCGTTACCTATCGTAGGTACTCGACAATTATAGCAAGCCTGTGAGACGCGAATCGGCCCCACAGCGGTTTCAGATTTAGAGCGGGCCGGGTGGTCACAGCGGGGCCGAAACGGCACACGGTGCGGAGCCCTGCGCCACGGGGACCGCGGTTGCGCCGCGGCGTCAGACGCGATATGTGTGGTCTCCGGGGGAAACATGCCGGCAATAGAGATCGATCCAATCGAGGTCAAGCGGCGCCTCGATGCAGGCGAAAAGATCCGCATGGTGGACGTGCGCGAACCTTTCGAGCACCAACAGGCGCACATTGCGGGAGCGGAACTGATTCCCATGCGCGGCGTGCCGCAGGCGCTGGAGTCGCTACGCGCCGGCACCGCGCAATTAGTGCTGTTTTGCCATCATGGCATGCGCAGCCTGCAGGTCGCCGAGTGGCTGCGCCGCCAGGGATTCCAGGATTCGGTGAGCATGGCCGGTGGCATCGACCGCTGGAGCCTCGAAGTCGATCCCACCGTCCCGCGCTATTACTGATTTGCTGTGGGGCAGGTTGGTAACCTGCAGGCCGATTGTTAATCGGCCTTCGCGAGCGAAGCTCGCGCATGCGGGGCTAAAGCCCGCGCGGGATAAATCCCGCCCCCCAGTATCTTCTACAAGCCTTTTTTTACCAGGAATTCGATGAGGTCCACGACGCGACAGGAGTAACCCCACTCGTTGTCGTACCAGGAAAGCACCTTCAGGAGGTTGCCGTCGAGCACCTTGGTCATCTGTCCGTCTACAATCGAGCTATTGGGGTTGTGCAGCATGTCGGTGGACACCACGGGATCGTCGGTGTAAGCCAAAATGCCCTTCATCGGGCCAGCCGCGGCGGCCTTGAACGCATTGTTGACTTCTTCGGCGGTAGTGGGCCGGCTGGTGACGGCGACCAAGTCTACGACCGAGACATCCGGCGTGGGCACGCGCATCGAATAGCCGTCCAGCTTGCCCTTCAGTTCGGGCATGACCAAGCCGATCGCCTTGGCAGCGCCGGTAGTGGTGGGGATCATGTTCAGAGCCGCCGCGCGCGCGCGCCGCAGGTCCTTGTGCGGGAAGTCCAGTACGTTTTGGTCGTTGGTATAGCTGTGGATGGTGGTCATCGACCCTTTCTCGATGCCGACGGTGTCTTGCAGCACCTTTACCACCGGCGCCAGGCAGTTGGTGGTGCAGGAAGCGTTCGAAATGATGTTGTGCTTGGCGGGATCGTAAGCGCCGTTGTTGACGCCCAGCACCAGCGTGACATCTTCGTTCTTAGCCGGTGCGGAAATGATGACCTTCTTCACGCTGCCACGAATGTGTTTGATGGCGTCCTTGGCATCCGTGAATTTTCCGGTCGATTCGATGACGATCTGCGCGCCCACCGAGTTCCAATCGAGCTGCGCGGGATCCTTGGTGGCGAACACTTTGATGCGCTTGCCGCCTACCAGGATGGCATCCTCTTCAGCGTGGATCTCCACGGGCAGCGTGCCCAACACGGAGTCGTATTTCAACAGATGCGCCAACGTCTTGGTGTCCGTCAGGTCGTTCACCGCTACGAATTCGATGTCATTCCGGTGCAGGGCCGCCCGGACCACATTCCGGCCAATACGGCCGAAACCATTGATACCAACTTTTACTGCCATTGCTTCTCCTAGAGTTTAAGTGTGGATTACCTTAAAGGATAGCAGCTTTCAGCGATCGGCCGCCGGCGGTTAGCTATTTCACTTCCGTGCCCAGTCCGGCGTACTCTTCTTTGACCTTGATCACCTTGCTGCCGTTGAAGGTTACAAACGTGATCTTCCCAGGCGGCTGACCGAAGACCCAGTCTTCCAGTTCGATGCCGTCCTTCACCTCGCGGGACTTGTGATTGGGGCGCCCCAGCGACAGCAACACCTGATCGCGATCCATGCCTTCGATTACCTTCTTGTCGTGGATGGCCGTCTGCACTTCCGGCGGCAGAACCTCGGCATAGATCTCGGTCGCGCTGCGCTTCTCAAAATCGAGCACCGGCGCCAGCATCTTCTTGACTTCCGCCGCCTTCATCGGCTCCAGCGGTTTATGGAACAGGACTTCGATGCTGGTGCCGCCGGGGGCATTGGTATCTCCACTACCGATGGGCCTCATCGTCCCGCCGCCGATTCCGCCACCGAGCTGTGCGCCACTGTACCACTTGCGGCCGCCATTGAACCCGCCGTTGATCTGCAGCACCAACTTGTCGGCTTCGATGAACACCTTGGTGATCTGCACGAGGTCGCCGACACGTCCGGCCGGTCCGTACTCGCGGGAGGCCGCTTGCCACTCCTTCTTATCGAAAGATCCCGTCGATTCGAAGGGCAGAGCCTTCCTGGCGCGCGGCAGCAACTGCTTCACCGTGGCATACTCCGCCACCAGGCCGCGCATCAATTCGATGCGATCCTGCTCGGTGAGCTTATCCGCTGCATTCAGCAGCGGCGTCAGGAAGATGGCGAAGACGACTGTCCAGGTACGCATGTCACATCACCCGCGGGCGGGTCCAGCAGGGCGGACGGCTGCCGCCGGATAGGCGCTTTCCAAAGATACGCAAACAGCAGAAGCAGAACGGCCGAGGTCAGAATACTGGCTTCCGGACCATAGTCGCCGCCACTCCAAAGCGCCCCGGCGGACCACCGCATGGTGAATCCCGTCAATCTCATTGTAAGCCCGCTGACGTTGACTCCGAAAAGCGGAAGTGTAAAGTTCCACCCGAAATGCAGGCCGATGGGCAGCCATATGTCGTGGCTGCGCAGGAAGGCATAGCCGAAGAGGATGCCGAATCCGGCGGTGTTTGCCAAGCCGAGCCAGGTGGCGTTGGGATTGCCGGCGTGCAGCGTGGCAAAGATCACTCCTACCGGCACGATGGTGGTCCAAGGACCCAACGCGCGCAGCAAGACCTGGAAGCCAAATCCGCGGAACAACAGTTCTTCGCCCGCCGATCCGAACAGCAGCAGCACGGATACGAAGAAGAATGAAGACAGGCTGGCAGGGCTGCCGGGATCGCGTTCAAAGCGCGCCGCGTGGATCAGTAGCGGACCGGCCAGCACCAACGCGGCTGCGCCGATTCCGCCGAAGCATCCGAACGCGAGGTTCAGCAAAGCCGCTTTATCACCTTGCAGGCCGATGGCGGCGATGCCGCGGTGCACGTAAATCCGCAGGCAGAGGAAATTGCCGAAAGCCGCGGCCAGGAACCCGGTAGCGGTGACACCGAACAGCAATCCGCCGAGCCAATACAGCGCGGGACCCAGCACAAAGGCCGTGGCGAAGTAGAGCGAAACGTAAACGACAACTTTAACTGTGAGGTGAAGGGAGTCCGCGCGGCCAGGCATGAAAGGAATCTAACACGCCTATTGAGTCTCGCATAATACAGTGAGAGGCAACCTCAATTTTGCCCGCAGCCGGCTTTCAGCCCGAGCCGCCTAAAAAAGCGGCTGCGGCCAAGATTGGCGCCAAGATTGGCCGCCCCACATCAGCCCGATGCAGAGGGGCGCATTTGTCGCAAAAGCTGTCACCGTATTAAGCGAACATCAATAGCTGCCTCCACCGGCGCCGGCGGC
>Ga0187875_10000995_pt1 | contig 22341 bp, 23 predicted proteins | sample June2016WEW_17_1_2_FD_132978 | JGI IMG/M metagenome (GOLD analysis project Ga0187875, IMG submission 132978) | Peatland microbial communities from SPRUCE experiment site at the Marcell Experimental Forest, Minnesota, USA - June2016WEW_17_10 | ecosystem: Environmental > Terrestrial > Soil >... | reverse complement strand
CCCTTGGGGGTCGCCTCGAGCAGGACGTCGGTGGCGTCACGGAGGAGACCCCAGGTGCGCGGGAGGATGAAGAGGGCGATCGCGACCGAGGCCACCGCATCGGCGCGCTGCCATCCCATGGCCAGGATCACCAGGGAGGCGACGATCACCGCGCCTGAGCCGCCAAGATCACCCAGGACCTCGAGGTACGCGGCGCGAGCATTGAGGCTCCTCGCCTGGATGGGGCGCAGCAGCAACAGGGCGACGCCGTTGAGGAGGAGCCCGGCAAGAGCCACGCCGAGCATGAGTGTCGAGGTGACCTGCGGCGGGCTGGAGAGCCGCCGCCAGGCCTCGTACAGAATGAACAACGCCACCCCGAAGAGCACGACCGCATTGGTCGCAGCCGCCAGGATCTCGAGGCGGAGGTAACCGAAGGTGCGCTGCGCGCTGGCTGGACGGGTGCCAACCCAGATGGCCAGGAGCGCGAGGCTGATCCCGGCGGCATCGGTGAACACGTGAGCGGCATCGGCCAGCAGGGCGAGACTGTGCGAGGCCAGTCCGCCCACGATCTCGATGGCGAGGACAGATAGCGACAGGCCCAGGACCGCTAGCAGGCGGGCGACGTTGGCGCGAGCTGCGGACTGCGCCTGAGCCATCAGCTGCCCGCGGTGACGGCCTTGAGCTCTGCGAGCGACTCTCGGATGAGTCGCGGGAAGCTTCCCTGCGCGGTGTCGTTGACCCAGCGTTCGAAGGCGATCTTGAAGACCGCGATTCCTGCCTCGGCAGTCAGGCTCGCGGCCGGTTCCGTGACACCTCGCCGGCGCAGCGTGTCGGCGAGTGCCGCTGCCAGTGACGCGAGCTTGATGAGCTCGCGTTCCTGCAAGTCAGCGTTCGCCGCAATCACGGTCTGGCGCTGCCGGGAGCTCTCGTAGCGCCCCTGGAGGAGGGTGGCGGCGGCCTCGAGGGCGCCGGCGACGGCGTCGATCGGGGCGGCAGAATCAGGCGCGCTGGCCACGGCGCTCACGAGAAGCTCTCGCAGTGATGCCGCGCCCTGGAACAGGACCTCGCGCTTGTCGGCGAAGTGCCGGAAGAACGTTCGCTCCGTGAGCCCCGCCCGCTGGGCGATCTCCGCGACGGTGGTCTGTTCAAACCCGCGCTCGATGTAGAGCTCCAGTGCCGCCTGCTCGAGCCGGCCGCGCGCGTTGGGCTCCCATCGACCCATGCCGCGATAGTACCTGATGACAGTGGCAGACATCGGTGCTATAGTGATGGCAGTAACTGACATCGCGGGTGGAACGGAAGCCCTGAGGCGCCAGCCCGCCCCCCGGAGGTTCTCTCATGCGCGTTTTCGTCACCGGCGCTTCCGGCTGGATCGGCTCCGCCGTCGTCCCCGAGCTCATCGGCGCGGGCCATCATGTGGTCGGGCTCGCTCGCTCGGATGCCTCTGCCGCCGCGCTCGCCGCCGCCGGGGCCGAGGTGCATCGCGGCACCCTGGATGATCTCGACAGCCTGCGGAGCGCGGTTGCCGCGTGTGATGGCGTGATCCACCTGGCGTTCAAGCACGACATCGCCTTCGTGGGGGGCTTTCAGGCGGCTGCCGATGCGGACCGCCGCGCCGTCGAGACCTTGGGTGACGCGCTGGCGGGCTCTGATCGACCGTTGGTCATCGCCTCCGGGACCCTCGGGCTCGCAACGGGGGGCGTGGGGACCGAGCGGGACGGCCATGGTTCCCACCAAGCCGAGGCTCTGAGGGGCGGTCCTCACACTCGGTGGGCCACTTCTGAGTACGTGCTCTCCCTGGCAGAGCGCGGCGTCCGCTCGTCAGTCCTGCGCCTCCCTCCGACGAATCACGGCAAGGGCGATCACGGCTTCGTCGCCACCCTGGTCGCCATCGCCCGCGAGAAGGGCATCTCCGGATACGTCGGCGACGGGTCCAACCGCTGGCCCGCCGTGCACCGGCTCGATTCCGCGCACCTCTTCTGCCTGGCCGTGGAGAGGGCACCGGCGGGATCGACGCTGCACGCGGTGGCGGAGGAGGGCGTGCGGATCCGCGACGTCGCCGAGGTGATCGGTCGCCATCTCGACCTTCCGGTGGTGTCTGTCGCTCCCGCGAACGCAGCCGAGCACTTCGGCTGGATGGGGGCCTTCATCGGCGTTGACAGCCCCGCCTCCAACACTCTGACCCGCGAGCTGCTGGGGTGGCAGCCGACCCAGCCCGGGCTCATCGACGACCTCAACCAGGGTCACTACTTCCGCAGCCCTCCCGCGTGACCGTGGAGCGGCGCGCTTCGCTGTAGCCGGAAGCCCCGCCCGTCCGGCGAGTCCTGGCTAGACGGCGACACCCGCGAGCGCCAGGAGCACGCCGACCGCGGCGGCGACGAGAAGCCCGCTCACGACGCTACGCCGGACGGCAAACAGCCAGAGCACTGCACCGCCCAGCACGGCGACCTGCCAGAGATGCTGGAGCGAGAGGCCGAGGGGAATGGCAGAGCCGGCGATGGCCCCGATGACGGCCGGTCCGGCTCCGGCGAGGAACGACTGGATGGACTGGTTCGTCCGGATTTGATCGAATCGGGGCCCCCCGACGAGCACGAGGGCGAAGGATGGGGCGAAGGCGATCAGAGCGGCGAGCAGCCCGCCTCCCAGACCGGCCGCCGCATAGCCGACGACGGCCACCGTCTGTACCACTGGCCCCGGAGTGATCTGGCCGAGGGCGACGGCGTTGAGGAACTGGGCCCCGGTCATCCAGTGGTACGTGCTCACGGCGTCGTGCTGCATCAGCGGGACGATGACGAACCCGCCCCCGTACGAGAGCGCGCCGACCTTGAACGCGACCCAGGCCAGGGCGCCGAGCCCGCTGATGGCAGCCACGTGGACGATGACGGCGGGGAGGAACGCTCCCGCCGAGCCCGAGGCGCCCTGCGGTGTCGCGTGCCGGAAGGCAATCTCGATCAGGCCGCAGGCGAGCAGCACCACCACCAGGTACGGGCCGATCGTGGCTGCCGCGGCAGATCCCACCAGCGCGTAGACGACCCACCGGACACGCTGCGCCCGCCGGGTGCCGGCGCGCCTCCAACTGGCCGGGACCAGTCCCGAAGCCGCATGGAGAGCCACAGCGGGCACGGCAGCCCCCGCGCCGGCGGCCGCACCAAGCACCCAGATCGGTGGATGACTGGCGAGAAAGACCGCCGACAGCGCGAGGATCAGCACCAGCCCGGGGACGATGAAGCACACGCCGCCCAGCACCCCGCCGGCCACGCCGCGCAGCCGCCAGGCGCAGAAGATGGCCAGCTGCGTGGAGGCGGGACCGGGCAGGAGGTTGGTGGCGGCTATCCCGTCCTCGAAGTCCTTGGCGTCGATCCACCGCCGCTCCTCGACACACATGCGCCGCAGCAATGCGATGTGGGTGGGCGGTCCCCCGAAACCGATGCAACCGAGGCGCGTCCACTCCCGGGCGATGGTGCGCAGTGGAACTCGGATGGCGGCCTCGGGCTCGACGGGAGGGGCGTCGTCGCTCATGGGGCCTCGTCGCCGATGGTACCCGATCGACAAGCTCCATACGGGACGGCGGACTCAGGCTGCCTCGGGCCGGCGAAGTCCCGCGAATGCCCACACCAGCTGGACGAGTCGCTGCGGGGTCTCCAACTGGGGTAGGTGTCCGGCATCGGGGATCAGCTGGAGCTGCGCACCGGGGATCGCACGGGCGTAAGCATCACCGTGTTCCGGCGGGATGATGCGGTCGGCTTCTCCCCAGACGACGAGCGTCGGGGTGGCAATGGCCGGCAGCCGCTGGAGCAGGGTGGGATCGTCCATCGTGCTGCCGCCGTACGCCTGCAGGGCGGCCCGGTTGCCCGCGATGACGGCCTTCTGCGCGTCGGGCACCTTAGAGAGGTCGATGCGGAAGGCGTCCGGGTTGAAGTAGCTGAGGTTGGTCACCTGATCGAGGGTCAGAGAGAAGAAGTCGGCCGCCGGATGGTCCACGAGCGCGAGACCGCCGGCGTCGACCAGCACCAGGCTGTTCACGCGGCTGGTGTGGAGGAGCGCGAGCTCCGCGGCGATCCAGCCGCCGATGGAGTTGCCGACGACGGTCACATCGACGAGGTCGAGCTCGTCGAGAAGGATGGCGTAGACCTCGGCGAGCGCCTTGACGCTGCCGAGTCGCTCAGGTCGGGGGGTGCCACCGAAGCCGGGGTGCGTCGGCGTCAGCGCACGAGCGGGCTCTGTCGTGGTCAGCACCTCGGCGAATCGCCCCACGGACTGAGGCCCGGCGCCGCCGTGGAGGAGCAGGAAGGGATGTCCCTCTCCCTGGTCCGTGGTGGTGACCTCGACGCGTCCGGCTGCGCGTGTGGTGACGGTTGTCGTGCGGGTGGTGCTCATGGTTGGGCTCCTTGACGATCGCCCCGGTGTGGAGGGGCATGTCAGCCAGCTTATATCAGTACATTGATATAAGCAAGCTGATAATTTCGGGCTATAGTGAGAGAGTGTCTCGACCCCTGCAGGACGTCGGCCTGGCCGTCAAGCGGCTTCAGATCCGGCACCACCGGGCGCTCGATACCCGGCTGGCCACCCTGGGCATCAGCCTCGTCCAGTGGGACGCGCTGCGCCACCTGGACCGCAACCCCGGCGCCTCGCTGCACGATCTTGCGCAGCTGACCTTCCAATCCGACCAAGCCTTGGGTTCGCTGGCCGGTCGCATGGTCGACAACGGGCTGATCGAGCGCGTTCCTGGTGCCGGCCGGGCGATTCACCATCGGATCACCGATAAAGGGCGACGCCTGCTCGCCGAGGCCGGCCCGCTGGTCGACGAGGTCCTGGCCGCGTCCCTGGGGTCGCTGACACCTCTGCAACTCGACATCTTGGGCGACTTGCTGGACCGACTCGTGAATCCGCGGCCCGACTAGGTGTAGGTGGTTCTGCCTTCAGGCCGAAGCGAGCAGGGCGCGTCGGCGCCGGATGGAGGGACCTATCGCCAGCTGACCCGCGGCCACGAGCACGCCGCAGACAGCGCACCCGGACCAGAGCCAGGTGCCGCCGGCGTACTCGAGCGCCCAGGCGCCGGCGAACGGGCCGATCAAAGCTCCCCCGCCCCACGCGAGACCGAGCAGCCCCTGGTAGCGCCCCCGCATCAGGGGGTGGGCCAGGTCAGCCACCAGGGCGCTGGTCATGGTGAAGGTGGCGATCTCACCCAGGGTCCACACCACCACGGTGACCATGTACTCCGGCACCCCCGATGCGAACTGGGTGAGGCCGAAGCCGAGACCCACCAGGAGCTGACCGGCGGCGATCACCCGGGAGTGGTCGCGGCGGGTCAGCCAGGAGACCGTCACCGGCTGGACCAGCACGATGACCACCCCGTTAACCGCGACCGTGAGGCCATAGGCTGTGGCGCTGAGCCCGGCCTGTCGCATGGCCAGGGGGAGCCCGCTGGTGGCCTGGTTGTAGACGGTGGCGTAGACCAGGGCCAGGCCGGTGAGGGCGAGCATCAGCCGGTCGCCGAACACCAGGCGGAAGGAGGGGCTGGCCTGGTCGGCTCTCCGGCCGGGCCGGGTCTCCGGCATTGCCCGGAGCACCATCAGCGCGAAGGCCACGCAGGTGAGCGCATCGGCCCAGAAGAGCCAGATGAAGCCACGCTGCGCCAGCACTCCGCCCAGGACCATGGCGATCGAGAAGCCGAGGTTGATCGCCCAGAAGATGAGGCCGTAGGCGCGGGGGCGTTCGCTCGGCGGCACCAGGTCGGCGACCATCGCCTGCGCGGCGGGGCGATACAGGTCGACCAGGAGGCCGAACACCGCGGCAGCGACGAAGGTGAAGGCGAGGTTCCGGGAGTAGCCGAGGAGCAGCTCGCTCACGGCGGTGCCGAGCATCCCACCCGCCAGGGTCCAGCGCCGACCGTGACGGTCGGCGAGGAAGCCTCCGAGGGGCTGCGAGACGATCGAGCCCAGCCCGGCGACGCTCAGCACCCCGCCGGCGGTCGCCAGGCTGACGTGCTCGCTCCCGGTCAGGAAGAGCACGAGGAAGGGGCGAACGAAGGTGGCGGTCCGGTTGACCAGGGTGCCGGTCCAGAGCACCCAGAACTGACGGGGCATTCCCCCGAGGCGCGATCGCACCACGCCGGTGCGCTGGGGGTCCGGCGTCGCGGCCTGGGTCGGCCCGGGCACATCCACCACCGGCGTAGTGTGCACGGCCTCGGGTGTCGACAAGGTTTGCCTGGAGCTGGTATGGACGTGGGAGGCCGACGCGGAGGTGAATCCCGCGCCGGTCGCCTCGCAGCGGTGGGTCCTGCTGCGGGCACGCTGGAGGGTGAATGATGGAGATTGACTTCGTTCTGGTCGACGTGTTCTCGGATCGGCCCTTCGGCGGCAACCAGCTCGCAGTGATCCCGCGGGCTGAAGGGCTGAGCGACGAACTGATGCAGCAGCTGGCTCGGGAGTTCAACTTCTCCGAGACCACCTTCGTCCTGCCCCCCGACGATCCGGCTCACACGTGCCGGGTGCGGATCTTCACACCGGGTGGGGAGCTGCCCTTCGCCGGGCACCCCACCGTCGGCACGGGCGCCGTTCTCGCTGGCCTTGAGCCCGACGGGGGGGCGGCTTTCGGGAGATTCGTCTTCGAGGAGGGCATCGGCCCCGTCACGGTCGACATCGACGCGGAGCGCATCCACCTTCGTCTCTCGCAGCCCCGCTACGAGGTGACCGCGGAGCCGCCTCCGGTCGGAGCCGTCGCCGCAGCCCTTTCACTCACCCAGGCGGAGGTTGCCGAGTGCTGGTACGGGGGCATCGGGCCGCGATTCTGCTTCGTTCGTGTTGGCGATGCCGCGACGGTCGACCGCGCGCTGCTGGACAGGACGGCGTGGACCTCCGGGGTCGCGAAGGGCTGGGCCGCCAACATCTATCTGTTCGCCGGTGAGCCCGGCGTGGGTGCTCACCTCCACGCCCGGGGATTCGCACCGTCTGTCGGCGTCGAGGAGGACGCGGCCACCGGATCTGCCTGTGCCGGCCTGGTCGCCGGCTTTGCTCAACGTTCCGCGGCCCAGGACGGCGAGTGGGACCTGCACATCGACCAGGGCGTCTCCATGGGGCGTCCGAGCCTCCTGCACGCGACGGCGCGGAAGGAGGGCGGCCAGCTCATGGAGGTCAGCGTCGGCGGCCGCGCCATCATCGTGGGGACGGGGGTCATCAAGCTCGCCGACGCGTGACCCGCCCAGCTCGGCCATGGCTCCGGGGATGGGTGGGGGAGAGGCGGCTTCCGGAGCCGGGCGCCATATGGGGTGCGGAGCGACATCCCCCTGAATACCCATGGCGTCATACCGGCACAACATCTGCTTGACACGGTGCCAAAGTAATGCCATCATGGCGCCATGGACCTCAGGTTGTACGTCGAGGACATTCACCGGCAGCTTCTGATCGCCGCCGAGGCCGGCGGAGACGAATCGCGCGCGCTGGCTGAGCGGCTGGTCGCCCCCCTGGAGTCGGCCATCCGGCTCGCGCTGCAGGACGCGCTGGCCGCCGCCGCGGAGGAGATCACCTGCGAGCTCGCCCCCGGCGCGGTCGAGCTGCGTCTGCGAGGCCGGGACCCCGAGTTCGTAGTCACGCCGTCGCCAGCGGCTCGTGCCACGGCCGACCTGGCCGAGGACGGGGGAGATCCGACGTCACCCGTCTCGGTCGCCTCGCCGGTCACCTCGGAGGCCGACGAGGGGGGGATGGCGCGGATCAACCTGCGGATGCCCGATCAGCTCAAGGCGCGGATCGAACACGCAGCCGGCCGGGACGGGCTCTCGGTCAACGCCTGGGTCGTCCGCGTGACCGCCGCCGCGGTGGACCGCGGCCAGACCGTCCTTCGAACTGAGCCGCGCGGTGCGCGGAGCACTGACCGCTACCAGGGATGGGCGCGCTAGCCGATCCAAGAGACGTCGTGCGACGCGCTCGGGTTGGCGGGGATCGCCCGTCACGCCATCAAGAGGACCAGCCATGCCCACCTTCGACACGCCCGCGCCCATCTCCGTCAGCGTGGAGATCCGGGGGTTCGGGGACATCCGGATCGTCGCCGCTGATCGCGCCGACACAGAGGTGGAGGTGCGTCCGCATGACAGCACCAAGAAGTCGGATGTCCACGGCGCTGCTCAGACCCGGGTGGAGTATCAGTCCGGCCGGCTGACGGTCAGGGGCCCCCGTGCTTCGTGGATGTACCTCCCGCTGGGAGGGGGCCCCGAGGGCATCGACATCCGGATCGAGCTGCCCTCGGGCTCGAGCCTGGAGGCCGAGGTCGGGATGGGCACGGTGCGCGGCAGCGGCCGCCTCGGCGAGTGTCACGTCAAGACCGGCATTGGCGAGATCCAGCTGGACCAGACCGGGCCGGTGCGGCTGGGAACGGGCATGGGTGACATCACCGTGGGCGGAGCGGCCGGCGAGGCCACCATCCGCACCGGCACGGGCACCATCCGGATCGACAGCATCGCCGGCCCGGCCGAGATCAGGAACTCGAATGGGGACACCTGGATCGGCGAGGTCACCGGCGACCTGCTGACGCGCGCCTCCAACGGCGGGATCTCCGTCGACCGTGCGGCTGCGAGCGTGACCGCGAAGACGGCTTGCGGCTCCGTCCGGCTCTTCGAGGTCGCCCACGGGTCGGTGGTGGCGGACAGCGCAGCCGGGAAGCTGGAGGTGGGGGTTCGCGCCGGGGTCGTCGCCTGGCTCGACCTCCACGCGCACCACGGCAGGGTCCACAACGAGCTGGTCGCAGCTCAGACGCCGGAACCCGGCGAGGGGAAGGTCGAGATCCGCGCGCACACCGGGCACGGCGACATCACCGTCCGTCGGGTCGACCCGCTGACGAATCCACTCGGCACGGGAGGTGAGGCATGACGGCCACCACGACGGCTCAGGTCCAGGGGCCTGCTGCGATCCACGTGCGCGGCCTGGAGAAGTCGTACAAGACGCTGGGGGTGCTGCGCGGCGTGGACTTCGACGTGACGCGGGGCAGTATCTTCGCCCTGCTCGGCTCGAATGGGGCGGGCAAGACCACGGTCGTGAACATCCTTTCCACGCTGCTCAAGGCGGACGCGGGGGCTGCCAGCGTCAACGGATTGGATGTCGCCACGCAGGCTGCGGACGTGCGGCAGTCCATCAGCCTCACCGGACAGTTCGCGGCCGTGGACCTCATCCTCAGCGGGCGGGAGAACCTCGTGCTGGTCGCCCGGTTGCGGCACCTCAAGGACCCGGGCACGATCGCGGATGGCCTGCTCGCTCGCTTCTCGCTGACCGAGGCGGCTGCGCGGAGGGTGTCGACGTATTCGGGTGGCATGCGCCGCCGCCTCGACATCGCGATGAGCCTGATCGGCAATCCCCCGGTGATCTTCCTCGACGAGCCGACGGCCGGGCTCGACCCCCAGGGGCGCCTCGAGGTGTGGCAGGCCGTCAAGGAGCTCGCCGGGCACGGCACGACGGTGCTGCTCACGACCCAGTATCTGGACGAGGCCGAGCAGCTCGCCGACCGGATCGCGATCCTCCACGGGGGTCGGATCATGGTCAACGGCACCCTCGCCGAGCTCAAGCAGCTGCTCCCGCCTGCCAAGGTCGAGTACGTCGAGAAGCAGCCGACCCTCGAGGACGTCTTCCTCGCCATCGTCGGCGAAGGCGGCAAGGACGGCGACCCGGCAGTGAGCGCAGCTTCGGCACGGACCACTGAGGAGCGACGATGACCAGGCATTTCATCGGCGACACCGCCGTCTTGACCGGACGATCCCTGCGCCACATCACGCGCAGCCCGGACACCATCATCACGACGTTGATCATGCCGATCGCCTTCCTGCTGCTGTTCGTCTACGTGTTCGGTGGGGCGATCAAATCAGGGTCGCCTTCCTATGTGAGCTACCTGCTGCCCGGCATTCTGCTCATCACAGTTGCATCGGGCATCTCCTACACCGCGTTCCGACTCTTCCTGGACATCACGAGCGGCATCTTCCAGCGATTCCAGTCCATGCCGATCGCACGGTCATCCGTGCTATGGGCGCACGTGCTGACCTCGCTGGTCGCCAATACGATCTCGCTCGTGGTCGTCGTGTTCGTCGCCCTCCTGATGGGCTTCCGCTCCGGGGCGGGAGTGCTGGCGTGGCTCGCGGTGGCCGGCATCCTGATCCTGTTCACCCTGGCGTTGACCTGGGTGGCCGTGATCCCCGGCCTCTCCGCGAAGTCCGTGGACGGCGCGAGTGCGTTCTCCTACCCACTCATCCTCCTGCCGTTCATCAGCTCGGCATTCGTGCCCACCCACACCATGCCCGGCCCCGTGCGTGCCTTTGCCGAGCACCAGCCGGTGACGTCCATCGTCAACACGATCCGCGACCTGTACACACAGCGGCCGGTCGGCTCTGACATCTGGATCGCCCTCGCCTGGTGTGTCGGCATCCTCATCGTCGCGTACGGCTTCGCCAGGGTCATCTACCGCCGCAGGATCGCTTAGTGGAGCGTCGAGAGGGTCCTCTGAACTCAGAACCAGGGTCCCCGGCCGGCCGGCCGGGGCGCAACCGTAGAGTGAGCCCATGAGGGCCGTCGTTCACGACAGATACGGGCCGCCGGAGGTGCTCCGGCTCGAGGACGTCGAGCCGCCCGTACCCAAGGACAGCGAGGTCCGGGTCAGGATCCACGCAACCACCGTGAGCCGCACCGACTGCGCACTTCGCGCCGGGGAGCCCCTTGTGGCCCGCGTCACCACTGGTCTCCGCCGACCGAGGCGGAGGATTCTCGGCAGCGACCTGGCGGGAGAGGTCGATGCGGTCGGCGCGAACGTGACCGAGTTCGAGGCCGGCGACCGGGTCTTCGGCATCAATCCATGGAGGTTCGGTGCCCACGCCGAGCTCATCTGCATGCGAGCCGGCGCCGCGCTGTCGCGGATGCCGTCCGGCATGCCCTTCGAGGAGGCGGCGGCGATCTGCGACGGGGCGATCCTGGCACTGAATGCCCTGAGACCGGCGAAGCTCGGGAAGGGACGGCGGATCCTCGTCCACGGAGCTTCGGGATCCATCGGAACGGCGGCGGTGCAACTGGCACGGCACTCCGAAGCCGCCGTCACCGGGGTGTGCCACACCAAGAACGTCGAGCTGGTGAGATCGCTCGGGGCCGACGATGTCATCGACTACACGCAGCAGGACTTCACGGGCAACGGCAAGACCTACGACGTCATCCTCGACGCGGTGGGCACGCTGCGATTCCGCGACTGTCGTGGCTCGCTGGGGCGGGGCGGGGTCTACCTCGCGACCGACGGGTTCCGGAACCTGTTCCTGAGCCCCTGGACGGCGCTGATCGGAGCCAAGCGGGTGCGATTCTCGATACCTCCCCGATTCACGAAGCAGGACGTCGTATTCCTCAGAGAGCTCGTCGAAGCGGGGGAATACCGGGCCGTCATCGACCGGCGCTACCCGCTGGAGGAGGTGGTCGAGGCCACCAGGTACGTCGAGACCAAGCACAAGACGGGGAACGTGGTCCTCAGCATCAGCCCCTGACCACCGGAAATGACCCCGGCCGGTGTGCGATGCTCGTTCCGGCCCCGGACGGGGTGGTCGGCGCCCGTGATGGCGGGTGGCCCTGGCGGGTTCGGAGAGGATGAGCGACATGGGCCGGATCGTGCACTTCGAGATCACCGCGGATGACGTCCCCCGGGCGAGGCGGTTCTACGAGATCTTCGACTGGCAGATCACCGATGCGGGCATGCCCGGGACGGACTACTGGCTGGCCAAGACCGGGGACGACGGCATGGGCATTGACGGGGCGATCATGCCCCGGGCGTACAACGCGCAGCCGGCCATCATCTGGATCGGAGTCGGTGACCTCGATGCCACCATCGCGCGCGTGGTCGCGGCCGGTGGCCGCATCGTCGGGGAGAGGCAGACGGTCCCCGGTATCGGCGACACCATCTACGCCAAGGACACCGAGGGCAACACCTTTGGCATCATCCAGCCGCTGCCCCGTACCTGACTGCGCAGCTGGCAGCGGAGGGTGAGGTCAGCCCGGTCATCGGCCGCGGGGTGTCCAGGAGAAACGGAGCAGCGCAACCACCAGGCTGGCAACCGCCCAGGCGCCGAGGACCAGGAGGTCGCCGCCGCTGATCCCGGCGCCCTTGGTGGTGGGGTCGAAGCCGGCGCGGAGGGCGTCGGCCAGGGGCCGGGCCGGGAAGAAGCTTGCCAGGTTGGCGAGCCAGGTGGGGACGTTGGTCAGCGGCACGAAGATGCCGGAGATGAACGAGAGGGGAAGCAGCGTGAGCTGCACCACGGGCTGGGCGGCATCCGCGTTGCGGACAAAGCTGGCCACCGCGAAGGCGATGCAGCAGAAAGTGGCCGCCCCCACCGCGGTGGCGATCGCCACCCCGGGGATGGTGTGGGTTGGGAGCGGGCTGTTGTAGAAGACGGCACCGATGGCGAGGAGGAGGGCGCACATGAAGAAGGCTGCGACCACGGCCACCAGCGCGCGGCCGGCGATGGGGACGAACGCGGGGATGGGGGTGGCCCGCCTGCGCTTGAGGATGCCGTTCTCGCGCTGCCGGACCACGGCCACGAGCAGGCTGCTGTAGGCGGCCGAGATGATGCCGAACGCGGTCAGCCCGGGAATGTAGTAGGTGGCCACCTTGACCATGGCGCCGCTCGGGAGCTGCTCCATCCCATTGCCGAAGAGGGCGATGAAGATGACCAGGAAGAGGACCGGCATGAAGACGGTGGCGAAGCGTGCCTGGCGGTTGCGCGTGAAGCCGATGAGGTCAAAGCGGAACTGGTGACCGACGAGGCCGAGCCACCGGAGTGGCGAGCGCTGGAGGGAGCCGTCGGCGGTTGGGGTAATGGCGGTCATGCGCGGTCTCCTTCGGTGAGCTCGAGGTAGATCTCCTCGAGGCTGGGCCGGCGGACCTCCAGGTCACGGAGCGGCACGTCGTTCTGCCCCGCCCAGGCGGCCAGGATGGCGGTGTCGGCAAGCGGATCGCTGGTCGAGAGGTGAAGCCTCCCGTCGCCGTTCGCCGAGGCTCGGCTCGCCAGCGCTTCCGGCAGCGCTGCCCGGGCCCCCGATCCGGCGAGCCGGAAGGAGAGGGTGGAGGGTCGGGTGTCGCGGCCTGCCAGCGTCTGCGGCGTGCCCTCGGCGACGATCTCTCCGCCGGCGATGACCACGATGCGGTCGGCGAGTGCCTCCGCCTCGTCCATGTAGTGGGTGGTCAGGAAGATGGTGGTGCCCAGCCGCCGCAGCTCGGCGATAGCCTCCCAGCTCTGACGGCGGGCGGACGGGTCGAAGCCGGTGGTGGGTTCGTCGAGGAAGAGCAGCTCCGGGTCGCCGATCAGGCCGATGGCCACCTCGAGCCGGCGGACCTGGCCACCGCTCAGCTGCGAGCCGCGGGCGCCGGCTCGGTCCGCCAGCCCCACCAGCTCGAGGGTCTCCATGACCGGGCGCGGGTGAGCGTGGTAGCCGGCGTAGAGCTCGAGAACCTCGAGCGCGGTGAGGTCGGGCTCGACCGTCGACTCCTGGAGCACCACGCCGATGCGGTCGCGCCAGGGGAGCGGGGCGTGCCCGGGGTCCTCACCGAGCACGAGAGCCTCGCCTCCGGTCCGGTGACGGTACCCTTCCAGGATCTCGACCGTGGTGGTCTTGCCGGCGCCGTTGGGGCCCAGAAAAGCGACGATCTCGCCGCGGTGGACGTCGAGGTCGATGCCTCCCACCGCCTCCATCGCCCCGTACGACATGCGCAGCCCGCGCACGCTGATGGCCGCGTCCGGGTCGAGGGGCCGCCCCTGGCCGGCGAGGCCGGTTGGCGCCACCGTGGCCGCGTGCATGCGCATCGCGGCCCGACGCTGCATGTAGCCCCGAATGCCCCTGTAGATCACGATCATGGCCAAGTTCCCCGTTGCACGCTGAACGATCTCGCCGATCACGCTAGCGGTGAGCGCGCAGCGTCACAACGAACCCGAGGTGGAAAGTCGCCGCTCGTGCCCTCCATCCGCGGGTGGAGGGGATGCTCCCGCCGGCGCTCGGGTCTCCACCCGGGCGCCGATGACGCGACGGCGCGCGCCTATGATCCTGGGGAGATGACACGCGAACGCGCCCTGGTCCTGTGATCTACCCGTTCGCAGGGAGGAGCCAGCGTCGCCGGGTCGCCATCCTCGGTGGGGTGGCGCTGCTCATCGCCATCGACGAGGTCGAGCAGCCGCATGTCGCGGTGGCTGTCCTGGCCCTGACCGGCGTGATGCTGGTCGGCTGGATGGCGGAGGCGATTCGCCCCCACCCTCTGTGGCTCGCGCTGCTCGGCGGCTCCGCGATCGCCCTGGTGATCGTCAACTACGACCAGGCGGGAGTTGCCGCCGTGTTGGGGGTCATCTTCACTCTGATCTTTCTCGCCAGCTACCCGCGTGCGTGGGGGCTGCCGCTGGCGGTCGCCCTGATCGCGGCCTTCGTCATCCTGGACCGGATCGAGTCCCCGGGGGAGGCGCTGGCAGGGACGATCCTCAACACGGTTGGCCTGTCTGCTGCCTACGGTGTCTCGTACGGCTTCCGCCGGCTCCAGCGCGAGCAGGCCAGGACCAGCGCCGCCCTGGAGGAGCTGCGTGCTGCCCGTGAGGGCCAGCTCGAGGCGGCTCGCGCCGAGGAGCGGGCGCGCCTGGCGCGCGAGATCCACGACGTGCTGGCCCACACCCTCTCGGCGCTGGCGGTTCAGGTCGAGGGGGCCAAGCTGATGCTGGAGACGCACACCGATGACACGCGCGCCGTCCAGTCGCTGGATCGAGCTCACCGTCTCGCCCAGGAGGGGCTGCAGGAGGTCCGCCGTGCCGTCGGAGCTCTGCGCGGGGACAGCCTGCCCGGTCCCGACGCGCTTCCCGATCTGGTCCGCGCCTTCCAGGGAGACAGCGGCATCGCCTGCCGCCTGGAGGTGGCGGGAGAGCCGGTCCACCTCGGACCCGAGGCCGGCCTGGCCATCTACCGGACCGCTCAGGAGGCGCTCACCAACGTGAGCCGCCACGCCGACGCCTCCGAGATCGCGCTCCAGCTTCGCTACCTGGACGGGGGCGGTGCCGAGCTGGTGGTGGAGGATCTTGGAAGCCCCAAGGCGGCGGCGGCTTCCGGTGGGTACGGCCTCACCGGGATCCGGGAGCGGGCCGAGCTCCTGGGTGGTAGCCTGGAGGCCGGACCCATCGCCGGCGGCTTCCGGGTCCGGCTGCGGGTGCCGGCATGATCAGGGTGCTCATCGCCGACGACCAGACGGTCGTGCGCGAGGGACTGGCCACGCTCCTCGCCGCCATGGAGGGGGTCGAGGTGGTGGGCAGCGCCCGCGACGGGGAGGAGGCCGTCAGCCTGGCGGCGCTGCGCCGTCCCGACGTGGTGCTGATGGACCTGCGGATGCCCCGCTGCGACGGTGTGGAGGCGACCAGGAGGCTCACCGCGGAGCAGCCCGAGGTCAGGGTCGTGGTGCTCACCACCTACGCGGACGACGCGTCCGTCTTCGCCGCCCTGCAGGCGGGTGCCCGCGGCTACCTCACCAAGGACGCGGGAGCCGGCGAGATCGCGCAGGCGATCCGGACCGTCCACGCCGGTGAGGCACTCCTCGACCCCTCGGTGCAGCGGCGGCTGCTGGAGAGCCTGCGCGCGCCCGCCGCGACGGTCGCGCCAGAACCGCCGGGCCCGCTTCCCGACGGTCTCACTCAGCGCGAGGCCGAGGTACTGGCACTCATCGCCGGGGGGCTCAGCAACCAGGAGATCGCCGCCCGCCTCCACGTCAGCGAGACCACGGTGAAGACGCACATCAACAACCTGTTCAGCAAGACCGGCGTCCGCGATCGCGCTCAGGCGGTGCGCTACGCGTACGGCCACGGGTTGGCGGAACCGCAGGCCTGATTTCTCCTGAGCGCCGGCGACGCCGGCCGGAGCTCCATGCTCTCGCGGGCGCGGAGGTCGTCGAAACGAGGGTGGGGCGTCCGATCCGGGAGGCTCAGCTGGAAGCTCGCTCGCCGGAGAGGCTCCGGCGCCAGAGGTCGAGGGTACGTTCGAAGTGCCGCTCGCACGCGTCGTGGTCGTAGACGGGGAGGTCGGCCATGGCGAAGCCGTGCGATGTGCCCGGCAGCCGCTCCACCACGCCCCGGACCCCCTGCAGCTCGAGCTCGTCGCGGAAGCGGTCGACGACCTCCGGGGTGGCCGAGCGGTCGTTCTCCGCGAAGGCGAAGTAGAGCTCGCCGCGCACGCCGGCAACGTCGTGGTGGGGGGAGTCGGGCGCCTCGGTGACCAGGGCGCCGGGGTGGATGCCCGCCGCGGCGACGAACTGTCCGGCGAGCGCAGAGGCCGTGTGGAGCGCCAGGCGCCCCCCCATGCAGTAGCCGACGCAGACCTTGGCCCCCCGGCTCGCGGCCGGATCGGAATCGATCGCCTCGAAGATGGCTTCCGTGTCGGCGAGCACCGCGTCCGGGGTCACGCTCCGCACCACGGCCATCATCCGCTGCCCCGCCGGCCCACCGAATCCCTCGGCGGCCAGCTTGCCCATGTCGAAGGTCACCCCCTTGCCCGAGCGGTAGAAGAGGTCCGGCGCGACGCAGTAGTAACCGTCGGCGGCGAACCGGCGCGCGTTCGCCTTCACCTGCTCCCGGTAGCCGATCCCGTCCATGTACAGCACTGCGACCGGAAACGGACCCTCGCCGTCGTCGGGGTGGGTGACGAAGGTCGTCATCTCCCCGTCCGGCCTGCGCACCCCGATCTCCTTCTCGCCCATGGCTCCCTCCTCACGCTGGCTGGCCGGTCGCGACCGGTCGCCCCCAAGTATCCACAGGCGATACGGCCGGTTTCATGCCGGGCCGGCTGCGCGACTCAGCCGGCCGAGACCAGGACCACGCCGGCGACCACGAGCCAGAGGACGACCAGTCCGATCACGACCCATCGGGCGATGAGCTGGCGATCGTGGCCGCTGCGCGAGCGACCGTGACGGAGATAGGCGCGGCGAACCTGGAGACTGTCCGCGCCCGAGACGGGAGGCGTCACGATCTGACCGATCTCACCTGGAGTGCGACCACCTGCGCCCGTTGCCGGAAAGGAGGCGGACGATCACGAGAAGGATGACCGCTCCGACGAAGGCGATGATCATCGCGGTGATGGTCGTGTGACCCGGGATGCTGAAGCTGATGTTGAGGATCTGAGCGAGGAATCCGCCCCCGATCGCGCCGATGATGCCGACCACGATGTCGCCCAGGATGCCCTTGCCACGGCCGGTCACGACCTTGCTGGCGAGGAAGCCCGCCACCAGGCCGATGAAGGCCCAGAGCAGGATCGTCCCCGGGTCCAGGTTGAGTGTCACGGAACCGACAAGCATGGTTTTCCGGTCCTCCTACGGGTCAGGCGACCCCGAGGTCCTCTCGACGCGCGGACCCGGGTGATCCCCACTCTGGCGAGCGGACCGAAACAAAGGCAGCAACAGCTGCGCCGGGGCGCCGGTGAGCTCCCCGGAAACGGCCGCCAGCGGCTGAACCGCGGCGGCGCCCCTGACGTGGTGAGGGCAAAGCCCCCACCGGGTGGGCACCAGACGCCGGCCATGCAGCCTGGAGGTGTGACGTGATGAGCGTTCAGCTGGGAGAGCCTGCCACGCGGCGGGCGGCCGTCACGCACACGTCGATGTGGACGCCGAGCTGGTCCCTGGGCTTCCGCCTGGTGGGGGCCGCGGCCATCGCGGCGTCCGGCGCGGTTCACTTCCAGCTCTGGGCCTCCGGATACAACGTGATTGCCGTGATCGGCCCGCTCTTCCTGCTCGACGCCATCGGCAGCTGGCTGGTGGCGCTGACGCTGCTCGCCACCCGATTCTGGGTGGTGGCCGCGGCCGGCATCCTCATGGAGCTGGGCGCGATCGCCGGCCTGGCGCTCGCCAGCACCACCGGACTCTTCGGCTTCCAGGAGACCGGAACCGGGGTCGGCGGCCAGATCATGGCCGCGTATGGCACGGAGGCACTCGCCGTGCTCCTGCTCGCCGCCAGCCTCGCTCTGACCCCGGGTGGGCTCCGGCTGCGCCTCAAAAGAGGGTGAACTGATCGACGATGCCCGCCAGCGCGGGCGCGTCGAAGATGGTGTAGTGGGTGCGCCCGGGGATGATGCAGAGCCGGTTGTGGGTGCGCAGCGCGCCATCCCAGCCCGCGCACGTCGTCGCTCCAGTCGCAGGGCTTGCGTAGCAGCGCCTCCGACTCTACGATCCGGCACTTCTCCGGCGCCGCTTCATTCCTCGTTCACACGCGGCGGGGATGCTGTCCTCATCGACCAACCCGTCACCGCAGTCAGGAGGACTGTCATGTACCGCCCGCTTCGCACCTTCTGGGGCCTCGCCGCCATCGGCGGAGCCATCGCCGTCGGGCTGACGACCCACAATGCCGGCTACATCGTCATCACCTTCATCGGGGGACTGATCGTGCCCCATGTTCTCGGCATCGCCGGACCGGGTCGGCACCAGCGCCACCAGCCCTGCGGTCACGGCGTGGGCTTCGACGGCCGGGGCGGCCGCGCCTCCCGCATGCAGGGCGTCTGGGACGAGTGGCACCGGCAGTCCCACGCGGGGCAGACCGCTCCACCAGCCCCGTCCGCCTGAGGGTGGGCCCGGCGTCCGTGGTGGCGCCGGGCCGCTCCGCCCTCCGGCGGGCAGCTCCGCCCGCCGCACTGCGCTGCGTGTCCCCGGGTCAGCCGCCGGGCGGCGGCTCCAGCTCCTCGACCCCGGGCACGGTCGCCGAGGCTATCCACGTGCGGAGCGCCAGCGTCGCCTCCACGTCACCGCGGTTGTAGTCGAGCAGCCACCGCTGCGCGGCGCCGTCCCCGGCCGCCGCGGCGTCGTAACGGACCATCGACTCCGCACCGCCGGCCTCGTCGACATCCCAGTGAAACCCCACCAGCGGCGCCACTGTCTTGAGACCGCTGCTCCCGCCGGTGATGAGCTGCGCCTCCCACACCCTCAGCAGGTCCACCCACTCGTCGGATGCCACGAAACCGGCGATCTCGCCGCCCAGGCCCGCGGAGAGCCCCAGCCGCCGCAGGTACTGGTTCTCGGCGGCCGCGTTGTAGCAGTAGGCGCAGAAGGTCAGGCCCTCTGCGTGAGCCCTCCCGCGCACCGCCATCAGCCATCGCCAGAAGAGGAGCGAGTTGGCCGATTCGACCTCCGGCGTGAGCGGTGTCCAGGTCACGAAGGGGACGTACTCGGATCGCGGCGGGTCGCGGTGGGTGCGATCGGTGAGGAGATTGCCCCAGAGGTAGACGCCCATCTCGGAGCTCTCCATGTCGACGTCGACCTCGATGTCTGCGCGCGGCACCGTCACGGCCGCCAGCCCCCGGCGCCGGTAGACGCGCTGGTCCCCGAGCGCCGCCCGGGCCAGGTCGATCTGCTCCGGGAGTGACGTCAGCTCGGAGCCGGAGTACCCGGCGGTCGCGCCGTCGAGGGCCAGGAGATCGCCCACGGTGGCGATCCCCATCTCCTCGAGCCGCTCCAGGTCTCGGGCGCGCTTCCAGGCGCTGCCGAGCTCGAGCACCGGCACCTCGGGTGCTCGCCCCGCCGCCACCGATCGCAGGCCGGTCAGGTCCATCCCGGTGGCCACCGCGCGCGCCGTGCGGCAGTCGAGCGCCGCCAGGGCGGCCCGATCCGTGACCCCGTGATCCCGGTGGATCCTCCATTGGGTCCATCCGATCCGGGGGAGCAGGCTGACGTCGCCCGCCCCCGCCTCCAGAACCGAGCGGCAATGGGCATCCCAGGGGCAGCTCGGGCACTCCGCGCAGCGGACCGGGACGACCAGCGGCTGGACCTCCGGATCCGCGCGGTGCTGTGCGGCCACGGCCAGGATGTCGAGCCGGAAGTCGAACTCGAAGTCGTACCGCTCCATGGTCGTGCGGAGCTTGGTGTTGCCCGTCGAGGAGGGGGTCCGCCAGGCGGGCTTGTCGAGGTCGTACCAGACCACTCGCCGTTCGGTCCCGATGATCCCGCCGTAGCGGGGACCCTGCGCCGCCAGCCCGGCCGCCTCCAGCATCCGCTGGTAGTGGGCGAGCTGGAGCACGTCGCCCTCCCGCCGCTTCGCTGCCAGGTCGGGGTCGGGAATGGCCGTCTCCAGGGCGAGCGAGTCGAGCCCGGCGCACAGCCCCTCGAACTCGGTCGACCGCCCCTCGGAGACCTCCAGCGTCTGATGCGACTTGATGTCGATGGCGCGGTACCCGCCGCCGGTCGCCGCGACCAGCAGGTCCGGTGTCCCCACCCGCCGGCCGGCCGCGTCCTCCGGCAGCGAGGCGGAGACGATGGGGGAGGCCCCATCCGCCAGCGCGGTCTCGCTCGCCGCCCGTCGCGCCTGGCCAGCCGCCTCCTCGACGGCCACGGCTACGGGGTGAAGCCGGAGGATCTCAGCGACGACGTCGGCCTGGAAGGCGACGCCGCGCGCGATGAGGCGCTCGGCGAAGGGGTCGGGCGGTGCCGCTTCGCCGGGCAGGAGGGCGTCGTTCTGGGCTCGTACCGGGCAACGCCGGGCGACGTATCCCCCCTGGGGCGGGACGGTGCTGACGTCGTAGCGCGTGGTCATCAGGAGCCCGACCAGGGGCTGGCCCCCGCGATGTCCCCGTCGATGACCGAGGCCAGCCGGTTGCCGATCGACGCATCGCCCAGCTCGACGCCCAGCTCCCGGTTCAGGTCCAGCGATGTCGACGAGAAGTTCTCGGAGCCGAGGAACCAGCGGATCGAGTCGCTGCCCGGGTCGGCGACGATGGCCTTGGCGTGAATGTACAGGTCCGCATCCGGCGAGTAGGTGTAGACCCTGACTCCGGCACCGACGAGATCGGCGAAATCGCTGCTCCACGAGGACGAATCGGTCATGCAGACCTGCACCTTGACGCCACGCCGCGCCGCTGCCTTCAGCGCTCCGACGACCTCCTGGTCGGACATCTCCTCGTTCTCGACGAGCAGCTCCTCCTTCGCGCCCTGGATCAGCCCCACGAGGGCGGCCGCCGACCCCGGGCTCCAGACCAGGTCGTCGCCCGGCGGGGGCTGGACCGCCCGGCTCGAGAAGTCGGCGTCGAACACCACCTCGATTGCCGCCACGTCGTGCGCGTCGGTGTCGGTGAGGATGAAGTCGCGGGTGGATGAGTAGTACTGCGAGGTCATGTTTCCGGTCATGACGAGCGCCTCAGCGGAGTCGACGATCAACGTCTTCTGGTGGGTGATGTCCACGTGGGTCGACGACCAGTGGACGTCGACACCATGCGCGGCGAGCGTCGCGTAGGCGCTCTGATTCTGGCTCTTGGCGTAGGCCTGGTCGAGGATGACGCGCACGGAGACACCCCGGTCCTTGGCCTGGATCAGATCGTTGACGGCGGTGGCGTCCTCCAACTCGTACATCACCAGGTCGACGGAGTCTCGGGCCCCGGTGATGGCCCGGTAGACGGCGTCCATTCCCTGGTCGGGCTCGACTGTCAGGGTGCCCTCGCTCCCGGTCGTGGCGGCGGCGGTGGCCGTCGCAACGACTGGCGTCGCGGATACGGGGGTGCCGCTCGGAGACGGGCTGCCCACGGCCGGCGCCGCCGTCGACCGGGGGCTCGACGGGGGTACGGGCGAGGATGACCCGCAGCCGCCCACGGCGAGCAGCATCAGCCAGACGAGGATCGCCCCGCTGCGCCTCCCTCCACCTCGCACCACGCCGCCTCCTCAGCTGGACGCCGACGCCGGTCATCCCTGCGGGCGCCAGTATGCGAGACCTGGACCCGATCGCCACGTTGGGCCCGGTGATGTCGAGGCGGGGCGCGTGCTCGAGGAGGTGGGGCCGCCATCATCGCGTCGGGGCGACGCCGCCGAGGGAACGCACGAAAGGAACGCACGAAGATGACTCATGATCGGTCATCACGCCTGGCCAGGCACCGCTGCAGATTGATCGGGAGAGGCCGAAACGCCTTGCTGCAATGGGTGGATTCGCCGCTGTTGCGTAACACTTCACGCGGAGTGACAAGATTGACACGAACCATCGGATAGTGCCGCGGGCCCTGAGATCAAGGGAAACCCGTCTCGTATTCGAAGACGTCGCGCAGGTTGCGCGGCCCGGCGGCGGCATGGTAGGGTGCCCTGGTCGCAGATCGTCCAGGTCCACAACCGAGCCACGGTGAGAGCCCGATCTCTCACCGGTCCGCGGCCCACCGTCCCCTGTTTGCGGTGGAACTGAAGCCCAGGTGCACCGTCGCCTGCCCTTGACCGAGCGATTGAGCCGGGTGTGGCACGGGGCATCGACAGCCGGAGGTTGCACCTCATGCGTCATCCGATTACCCGCGGCCGCTTGCGAGCGTGCGGCGTGGCCCTCGCGGGCCTCGCTCTCGGTGGTCTCATCGTGCTCACCGCAGTCCAGCCGGTGCAGCAGGGCGGCCGACCCCGCGT
>Ga0187875_10000992_pt1 | contig 22451 bp, 11 predicted proteins | sample June2016WEW_17_1_2_FD_132978 | JGI IMG/M metagenome (GOLD analysis project Ga0187875, IMG submission 132978) | Peatland microbial communities from SPRUCE experiment site at the Marcell Experimental Forest, Minnesota, USA - June2016WEW_17_10 | ecosystem: Environmental > Terrestrial > Soil >... | reverse complement strand
GAAGAACTGGCCGATGTTGCCCAGCTTGCCTCGCTTGCGGATGAGACTCCCGAAGGACGCAGCATCGTGGTGCTCGCTAAAAAATTTGGAATTCGCGAGCGTCAACTGCGTCAACTGAACGATTTCGGGAATGCTCATTTTGTGCCCTTCACAGCTAGAACACGAATGAGTGGTGTCGACATCAACGGAAAGCAATATCGAAAGGGAGCTCCCGATGCGGTACGCGATTACGTGGGCGGTAGTCTGCCCAGGGAAGTGGATGCCTCAATCGAGCAGCTCGGATCCAAGGGGGCGACTCCCCTGGTGGTGGCAAGCTCGGAACGGGTAATGGGGGTTGTCCACCTGAAAGACATCGTAAAGGGCGGGCTTCCCGACAGGTTTGAACGCTTTCGCGCCATGGGCATCCGAACAATCATGATCACCGGAGACAATCCTCTCACCGCAGCGGCAATTGCCAGGGAAGCAGGCGTGGATGAGTTTCTGGCCGAAGCAAAGCCCGAGGACAAACTTGGCCTCATCCGCCGCGAACAGGCTGCGGGCCATCTTGTCGCCATGACGGGAGATGGGACCAACGATGCCCCGGCGCTTGCCCAGGCCGATGTGGGTGTTGCCATGAATACCGGGACTCAGGCTGCAAAGGAAGCGGGCAACATGGTTGACCTGGACTCGAACCCGACCAAGCTGATCGAAGTCGTCGAAATCGGCAAACAGCTCCTGATGACAAGAGGAGCGCTCACCACCTTCAGCGTCGCAAACGATGTGGCCAAATATTTCGCGATCATCCCCGCGATGCTGCTGGGGACCTTCCCGCAGATAGGCGCCCTCAACGTGATGGGGCTGGCATCTCCTCAGAGCGCCATTCTCAGTGCCGTTATCTTCAATGCGCTCATCATCGTGGCCCTTATTCCACTGGCGCTTAAGGGCATTAAGTTCCGTCCTCACGGCGCGGCGGTGATTTTGCGTAGAAACCTTCTCATTTACGGTCTTGGAGGCATCATCGCTCCATTTGCAGGCATTAAACTGATCGACCTGATGGTCGCAGCCCTCGGGCTGGCTTAGACCATACGGCGAGTTCGGAGAGGTATATGGATTCAAAATCGGTATCACATGAGACACGCGGCAGGGCGGATTTGCTCGTCAGTGGACTCCGCGAGCAAATCCGCCCGGCTGTGCCGGGCATTCTACTTCTCACTCTGCTGACCGGAATCGCCTTCCCGCTGGCCCTGGCAGGACTGGCTTTCCCGTTATTTTCCCATCAAGCCCGAGGTAGCCTGGTAACCCGAGACGGTGCAGTGGTCGGCGCCGAACTCATCGGGCAAAACTTTTCCGGTCCGGGATACTTTCACCCCAGGCCGTCGGCGGCGGGCGACGGTTACGACGCGACTGCATCCGGCGGCACGAACCTTGGCCCGGCGAACCCGAAGCTGCGAGACGGCGAGAAAGGAGACCCGGACGCCACCGGGAAGAGCAAATCCTTCACTGGAGTCCGGGAACTGGCGGAAGTATACCGCCGAAGTAACGGCTTGTCTCCCGGCTCGGCGGTTCCCATTGACGCAGTCACCCGCTCCGCAAGCGGGCTGGACCCGCACATCAGCCCGGCCAACGCTGTCCTGCAGGTCCCGCGCGTGGCCCTCGAGCGCAAGCTGAACGAAGAAGAGGTGCGCCGCCTCGTGGACGAACACACACAGGGGCGGCAATTTGGTTTCCTCGGCGAACCCCGAGTGGCGGTGTTGCCGCTGAATCTTGCACTCGACCAACTCGCCCTTCGATTTGGTGTGATTCCCAGATGATCGATACTGGAGAACCCGATGTTGCGCTGGCTGGAATACGTTGTATTTATTGCGATCCTCCTGTCGCTGGCAAAACCCGTCGGCCTTTACATTGCCCGCGTCTTTGAAAGGCGGCCCACCTTCCTCGACAGGTTGCTGTGCCCGGTGGAGTCGGTGCTCCATCGCCTTCTGGGCGTTCAGCCTGAAAAGGAAATGACGCCGATGGCATATCTCGGAACCTTTCTCGCGTTCAGCGCCCTGGGCACGCTTCTCCTGTTCCTGCTGCTCATGTTGCAATCGTTTTTGCCCGGAGGACCCGACGATAGGTACCTGACTACGCCGATGTCGGCCGACCTGGCAGCGAACACGGCGCTCAGTTTTTCCACGACAACGACCTGGCAGGCTTACGGCGGCGAATCAACCCTGCGTTACCTGGTCCAGATCGTCGGGCTGGCCTCCCAAAACTTCCTCGCCGGGGCGGCCGGCCTGGCCGTTGGCATCGCTTTCATTCGGGGCTTCGCCCGCGAGAAGTCCTCGACCCTCGGCAACTTCTGGGTAGACCTGGTCCGAGGACTGTTGTGGGTGCTGCTGCCCGTGTCGCTGGTGGGCAGCCTGATTTTGGTCTGGCAGGGAGTGCCGCTGAACCTGAGCCACTACGTAGAGGCTCGGACGCTGGAGGGTGCGGTGCAAGTGATTCCGCAGGGGCCGGTCGCAGCTCTGGAGTTCATCAAGAACCTGGGGACCAACGGCGGCGGCTTTTTCAACGCCAACGGGGCTCACCCTTACGCGAACCCGACGCCGCTGACCAACTTTTTGGGACTGCTAGCGATCGCCATGGTGCCCGCATCATTGCCGATCACCTTCGGCCACATGGTCCGGCGGCCACGGGCCGGCGTGGTGCTGCTGGCAGTCATGATCGTGCTTTTCGTGACCGGCCTGGCGGTGTGCCATGCCCTCGAGTCAGCCGCTCCGCCGCGGTTGGCGGGGCTGAGCCTGGCCGGAGGGAACATGGAAGGCAAGGAAGTGCGCTTCGGCGTTACCGGTTCCGTGCTGGCGGCGGTAGTAACGTCGAACGGGGCCACCGGGTCGTACAACTCGATGGACGACTCCTACCAGCCGCTCAGCGTCCTGATCCTTGGGCTGAACATGCTGCTCGGCGAGGTCACCTTCGGGGGACTGGGGAGCGGCCTGTACAGCATGGTCATGGTGGCGCTTGCAGGCATCTTCATTGCCGGGCTGATTATCGGCCGAACACCGGAATACCTGGGTAAGACGATCTCGGTCATGGAGGCCAAACTGATCGCTCTCTATGCCGTGCTCACTCCCTTGGCCGTGCTGCCCCTTACGGCCTGGGCCGCTGTCTCGGATGCGGGGCGGGCAGGTTTGGTGACTAACGGCGGCCCGCGCGGGTTGATGGAAATCGTGTTCGCATACGCCTCCTGCGTGGCGAACAACGGGCAAAACATGGCGGGCCTCGACGCAAACAGCCTCTTCTACAACCTGACGACGGCGGCAGCGATGACTGTCGGCCGTTTCGGCCCGGCAGCCCTTGCGCTCCTGCTGGCGGGCCGGCTCGGCGCTCAAGGCCGCAGGCCCACGACGATCGGCTCCCTGCCGTGTGATACGGTGACCTTCGGCGTATTAGTGCTTGGCTCAGTGGTGTTGCTTGGTGCGCTCTCCTTCCTGCCGGTGCTGGCCCTCGGCCCGATCGTTGAACACCTGCAGCCCTGAATGAATCGGAACATCCCAGACCAGGTGCGATCCGTATCTCGTTACAGGTGATGGACATGGCATTCGCCGGCCGGACATAGACGAAGACATCAGCGTGGAAGGAATGCTTTGCGGCTCTCCGGCCCGTCGGCCAAAGGCTTCTCCCGGCTCGCAAAGGGTCGTGGAGACATCGGGGTAGCACCTTTACGGTGAAAGTAATAAGAACTCGCAATTAAGGGCAAATGACCGCCGGGTTCCCTGACCGCTTGCGACAATCCCGATGTATTTCCTTTGTAAAAGAAGTTCAACCCGGGATACCTCTTTTGGCCCTTGAATTCCGAGGATTCAAAAGCTCAGCACATGCGGATCATACTTTTTATGCGAGGCCCTTCTGGTCAAATTCCAGCTTCTGGCAAGTTCTGATAACTTCTCGATGGACATTCCGTCTCTCCTTGAGTTTAAAGAACACGAGGATTATCCTTCGAAGACTCTGAATACTCAAATGGCATGCACCGTCGAACTCAGCACCAGTATCACCTTCTAAGAGTGGTGTGATAATCCTGATATGTTGGTCAATCGAATTCCCAGTATCAGGAGAACGCTACCCCTCACCGCACAATGGCCCCTTTCAATTTCCTACGGCTCGTTCATGAAATATGGTAATAGACCGGTATGTTAGACTATAATCGCCGGTGCTCGTGCAGTGCGCATACCACGGCGCGAACAAATTTTCGGCACGGAATTGAATAAGTTAACCGCAGCAGCATTCTTGCACATATGGGCAAAACCGATGGCCGGTGGGCACGCAACACATTCAGGAATCAGTTTTCAGGACAAGGTGGCGGCAGTAATTGCGATTTATGGTCTGGCCGAGGAATCTCTGCCATCCATGGACTTGCCGGGTGCTGCAACTCTTACCAGCGTAGAGCTGGAAACCAACGCACCGGTCGATGATATTTTAGTGGGTACATCTGCCGGTGGATTCTGTTTCATCAATGTCAAAAAAGGTGTGGGGATAAGCGATGACACCAAATCACCTTTGGGCTCAGTCCTGGATCAATTCGTTCGGCAATGGATAGCCTGTAAGGCTGCGTCAGGAATCAGAAAATGGGAGAGGTCACTCGATCCGGAAAAAGACCGCCTTGTACTAATTACCGGTGGGACTGGGTCACAGTCTCTGGTTTCAGCCGTTTCGAACATTCTCAGGCGCATTGCTGATCGTCTCTCGATTCATCCCAAGGAGGATATTGCTGCAACTTTACCGGAAATTCGAGCATACGATGCCATCTTAGCACTGCTACGCCTCTATTGGAGCCGCCATTTAGGAATCACTCCAACAGACACTGAAATTGCCTCTTTCCTGAGGATGATGCGGGTGATGCTCTTTGATCCCGATGGCATCGATAAAGCTCCTGCACTTGCTCTCCTGCGCCGAAGTGTGCTGGAAAATCCCAATGATGCAGAGAATGCCTTCTCCTTCTTAGTAGAGGAATGCCAGCGGATGGCCAAATACCGGAGCGGTAGAGATCGGGGTGGCCTTCGAGAAGCACTCAGAGCCGCAGGGTTTATGCTCCGACACGTTCCTGAATTGGAAGGTGATATTAAGCGCCTTGAAAGTTTTACAGAAGAGACGTTAGCGCATTTGGCTCATCTTTCCCATCTTTTGATATCAACGGAACAAGGGACACAACCATTAGAAATAGACCGAGAGGTGACCCGTGTTCTTGTAGATGTTGCGCAGCAGACTTCGTTGCTGCTGATCGGCTCGCCTGGGGCTGGCAAGTCTGGAGCTTTGCACAGTGCTGCCCGTCAATTAAAAAAGCAGGGCCATCCTGTTGTCGTCATTGCCGTTGATCTCCACCCGGTGGAGAGCATAGATGAACTGTCGCGAGATCTCGGGATTACAAACTCTTTCTTCAAAGTCCTGAAAGGTTGGACGACTAATAAGCCCGGTATTCTCCTTATTGATGCACTCGACGCCACTCGGGGCGGACCATCAGAAAAAGTGTTCCAAGGATTGATTCAGCGCGTTCTCTCGGAAATCCCTGGCTGGAGAGCAATTGCTTCGATCCGGGCCTTCGATTTGCGGTTCGGCATAAAATACCGTGAGCTTTTCGAGGGTGTGCCAATAAATAAAGACTTCTGCGATCCTGATTTTTCTGGAGTTCAGCACTTGATGGTTCCGCCACTGTCCGAAAATGAACTGGGACAGGTCTGGCTGGCTTCGCCTGAGATGGGGGAGGTGTATAAGAATGCGACTCAACCGTTGCGGAACCTGCTGAGGTCCCCATTTAACCTATTTCTTTTAGCCAACATTTTATCGCATGGCGGTTTAACCGATGAGTTTGCCGGTGTATCGACACAAGTCGAACTCCTCAACCGATACTGGTCGCACCGGGTAATAGGAATTGATCGAAAAGAAATAGAGCGGGAAAAACTGCTTCGCCATGCCGCAGAGAGAATGATCGAAAAACAGGTATTTTTTATTTCCAGGCAAACGGTTGAAGACTACGGTGGTGAGTATCTCAGGGATTTGATGTCCAACGAAGTGCTTTCGGCAGCTAAGGGCCGAGGGGATCAGGTCATTGACATCGCATTTTCCCACCACATGCTTTTCGATTACGCGATTGCCCGGCTGATTCTGGAAGGAGGTCACGCCCCGGATTTGGCTGACCAACTTACTGCATCAGATGATCGAGCACTCTTGTTAGCACCTGCGGCCATGCTCGCCCTGCGAATGCTCTGGGAAGACGACGAGGATCGAGCGATCTTTTGGGACAAGTCTCTTAGGATTGCCGCCAACGTGGGAGCAGGAGCTTTCTGCCGTATGCTGCCTGCGCGAGTGGCTGCTGACCTGACGGTGAGATCCACGGATTTTTCTCCACTAGTGGAATGCCTCGGCAAAACGGACTGCATTCATCATTGTGCCGCCGCCTTCCTCGTGAAGCATGCCCTTGGTGCTCTGGCTACCGGACCTGAATTTGAACAGCGGGTAACCGGGGAAAGTGCTGCGGAATGGTGTAGAATTTTTCGAGTGCTGGCGGAAACGGCCATCGCAGAAGTCGGCTGGATGCTCAAGCCGGTTATCGCGCAGTCGGTAAAAGACCCCAGTAGATTGACCAATGGTCAAAAGCAGGACATCGGAAAGGCTGCGCGTCATATGCTCATATCCGGTAGCGGCGCAGCTTACGACGAGGGAATGGTGATAGTCGCCATAGAGGCCGTATCGCGCACTTTTGATGCAAACCCTATCGATTCTTCTGAAACGCTACGCCTCCTTCTTGCTCCCGAACACGTGCGGACATATGGATACAGGGAACTTTTCTGGCTGGCCAAAGAATTCGACCACCTAATTGTCCACGAGCCTCACGGGCCGCAGCTGATAGCGGAATTATACCGTGCAGCATTTTGCACACCTTTGCCCTCAAAAGACGAACCGACCAGACTAGGTCATAGTCGTATTCTGAGTCTAATCTCCAACAAGAAACAGGACTTTGAGCTGGCCCGCCACCAGCTTGAAGAACGGTTTGCACGTTTCGTGGAGGACCAGCCAGTTTTAGCCACCGGTGTACTCATTGATGCGTTGGAATTTTATGTCAAGGAAGAGCGCGAACGGGAAACTGAGATAGAGAAGTTCCCGTTTGGTGACATTCAGGCGAGTTATCGGCCGGACTGGAGCTTCACCTGGATATCCGCCCGAAATGATAACGAACAGCATGTCCTGCTCACGGCCTTTACCCATGGTCTCGGCAAGCTGGTGGAATCAAACCGGGAACAAGAAATCGAGGCAGTAATTGAGACCCTGGCACGTCGGAATAGTTTGGCTTGCATTTGGGCATCCTTGTTAAAAGTCGGGACGAAATATCCAGATGTAATCGGAAAACGCTTATTACCGCTCCTGGCTGCTCCACAAGTCTTAGCAGGTCCTGATTCCCGAAAGACCGCAGGCGATCTGATTAGTATCCTTCACCCCCTGCTTTCCTCAGACGAAAGACAGCTTGTGGAAAACGCCATCTTAGCAACGGATCGGCAGGAAACTCAGCGGATTCTACTGGGCTGTCTACAAAGGGAAAACATTATCCTTGGTGATGTCAGAGATCTTCGCACCCATTTCGAAGCCGATGGGCCACTGCCCGAGAACAGGAATCCATTTTCCATCACGACCAGATGGGGAGGAGGAGATGACGACTGGTGGCTTAAAAAGGAAGGTGTAGATCTTTCATTACCGGAAAATGCCGCTCTCAATCTGGCCATCAAAACGGCTGAAGAGATAAAACCACCTGAAGGGGAAAACAGCCTTCGCCTTCCGTATCTCAAAGATAACTGGGATAAGGCCCGTGATCTCCTCAGAGAATTGCTCGGTAGAGTAGATGCACCTGAAGCTTTAAGGAACAAAGGGTGGGATATTCTTGCCGAGAATGCCAGTAAAGCAGCGGAGACTTGCACCAAGCCCGATGATCTCGGTCTCTTCCCGGAGATAGAGGCTATGGTAATTGGAGCACTGGATGAGTCCCTCTGGCCTTTCCCGGAGGCTGATTCTGAAAAAGAGAAGGCATTTTCACGAGGCCCAAGCTGGAGTTCGCCGTCACCACGCATCGCTGGAACCGCTGCTCTCATGGCACTCTCACGAGCCATAAACCGACAGGACTCAAATTACAGTCGTTTGATAGAGAAATTGGCGGTTGATCCACACCCCGCCGTGCGCCATTGGGTTTTCTCACGGATTAATATGCTTTTTTATTCAGATCCGGCGTTGATGTGGCGGCTTTGCCAAAAAGCATTCCTTGGAGAGCAGAACACGGGGGTCTTGTCATTTTTCCTCGGTGCCCTTCATAGAATTCTCGAATCGCGGCCCGAATGGATAACGAACCAACTTTTAGCTCTCCCAAAAAGGATCTTCGCGGAAGAGGGAGAGCAAGAGGAAGGTCGTGTAGGAGGAGTATACGTAAATCTAATTCTTCGTCTCTGGCTGGTATACGATCAAGCTCAGGCAGGTGACCAAGTCCGATTGTGGATTCAAGATCCGATTAAATACTCCAAGTTCATTGGAACCACATTAACTTCTCTTCGTAGCGCGATTATACAAGGAGACCCCGAGCGGGATGACGTGCTTGATCAACGTGTTCGAGCCAGAACCATCGAACTGCTCCATTCTGTCGTAGCTACCACAGTCAGGATTTTTGCTGACTTGTCCACCCGCGCCGATCTTAACGAAGTCGAGCAGAAAACAGCAGAGACCTCCTTACACCTCATCGATCTAGCCGCCCGTGAAATCTTTTCCGGTTCAGGGGCGTATGGAGTGAGTCGCTCTGATGGACAGGATCGTACCGATTCCAAACTAACTCCCCAGATTCGCCAACGGTTCTTACGAGAGATGGGACCCACTTTGGAAGCTTTGTGCGAAGGAGCTTATCCATCGGTTATCCATAGTCTGCTGGAGACGCTTGAGGTATTCGTCCCAGATGACCCAGTTGGCGTTTTCCGCCTCTTGACTCGTGCACTGGATGCAGGCGGACGTACTGGTGGATATCAGTACGAAGGCATGGGTGCTCAACTGTTTGTCCGAATAATTCGGCGCTACCTTGCGGATTTCCGTTCTGTCTTGGTTCAGCATGAGGACTGCCGCCGAGGACTTATGCGCGTACTCGACATCTTTGTCGAAGCCGGTTGGCCTGAAGCCCGGCAATTAGTCTATGAACTGCCAGAGATGCTACGGTGAGCCGAGCCGATATTGAAACCTTCAGACGAAAAATCCGAGAACTTCGAAAGCAATATGAACATTGCCTTGAGGAGCTCGAAGTAGACTTAGCTCGAGATCGCGGAGTCTCTAGAGAGGAAACCAGAGGCCACGGCCGCGAAGTAGCACTTGAAGCACATGTTCGCATGTATGCAATTGATCCTATGCTCAGAAGTTTAGGGTGGGAGGTTTCCTCACCAGCCGTCATCAAGGTGGAAGATCCAGTCGAACCAATCTCAGAAGGGGATAACCGTCGCTTTCTGGATTATCACGGCCGGGACAATTCCGAGAACCGATCTCTCGTCATACTTGAAGCAAAGCGCCCTAGTTCTACCCTGCCCTTGACAGATGACGGCAGGATTTTCGATTTAGCCACAGCCATAAGGGAGATAACTAAGAACCATGATCCAAGCGAGGCCGATCTGCCGCATTTATGGGGTAAGTGGCTGGCGACCCTCATTGATTACGTAAAAAGGGTGAACCATAAATTCGGTCACAGTGCGGAGAGGGCAGTAATCACGAATGGAGAGTGGTTCGTTATTTTTGATGTGGATTCTACGCTGCTTTCCGATAACCCCTCTTCCAACAATATTTGGCTATTCGAGAGCCTGAAAGATATCGAGATACGTGCCGAAGAATTCTTCCCTCTAGTTAATTATCAGGTGCTATCGAGCCAAATCCCACCCCAGCATCCATCCGCATTAACAGATTTTGTTCCCAATGACGGTGAAGCGATTTGTGCTCAGGTTGTATACGTCTCGTATATACGGCATGGGGAGAGGCAGCCAGCTATATCGGTTAGGGTTGCAGCCTGGGTCAAATCACCTAGCGGAGCTTGGATTCTCTTCCAAAAGACCTATGATGAGGATTTTCTTCTCCTAAGCCATGATCCGGCCTTCCTGTTAAAGAAATCGAGTGAATTGGCCTATCGCGCAAATAGCCTCTTAAGTGAATTGAGCTCAGGCTGTCGTATTAATCTCATCCCAGCAGAGGAATTCGAAAAATTATCGGCGGAGGACTTGAAAAGGGATTCTCTCACAAAACGAGGTTCAGAGCTTATCAAAGAGATCGGAGAGAATCTTTACCAAGTAGTTATTGGGAACAGCCCTTTGTTCTTGCTGGAGAATAGCGATTATGAAGATTGCCCCTATCACTTTTGGGGTAACTGTCAGAAGAATGGAGATGCGGCTGGACCATTCGCCATAATGGCTCCTACTTTGAATCCACGAGCATTTTTCCCATCGGGTTCTGCCTATCACTGCGCCCATAAAGCGATACATAATGCCCGCAAGAACATCTGTGTCATCCTCTGCTTTGAGGAGTACCTGTGCTGCCGTTGTTGTGCTCTCTCCAGCCGTTGCTGGCCCGATGAGAACCCACTGAAGCGAATATGCATTAAGCAGCCGACCCCGTCCAATTGATCGCCCTTTTCTGAAGATGATTGTCTATAGGCCGACTACGGTTTTGTGGATGGGACGCCCCTGCCACCTTTCCTGGAAGGGCATTAGGAATAATGGTATATTGGGGAGGATTACAGTTTCAAGAAGACATGCCGTACACGGGCGCATACCCTTATCATTCCAGCACGGGTGATTTTTCGGTTGTCGTTACGAGGCGGTGATAGACGAACTTGAAAAGCGGAGGTCAGCCCCACAGAAAGGACCCTACTCAGCGGTCAGCGGTCGGGGGTCGGGCCAAACGAAGTGACTGATCTTTCATGAAAAGAAGCGCTGGAAAAGCTATTTCCATGCCTTAGAGCTTCATTTTTGGCATTGAAATTGACAGTCTAAGGCAGACCAGAAAGGTGATCCTGCTGAGCATTTTGCAATCAAGACAGCTCTCCTCAGCTGCAAGAAATGGGTCGCGAAAATCGTCAACAGGTCCAAATCAAACAGCAACCTGTCTCTGTGACGGTCGAACTCCACTTCCTATCAAGTTGTACGTTGATTTTATTGAATCAAACCTGACAAAGATGTAGTCTTGGGCTTTACGCACTTCCTCTTCTTGTCTGCCGCGCAGGTTACCAGCACGTCTGGCTGCGAGAGAAGTAAGGAGCAATGGCTTGCTTTTCACTGAGTCGGAATACAAGTGTATGCGGGAAGGCTACTGTTACTGTGATCCAGATTGCCATTTTCGGATTGTGGTCACAGAAGGGCTTGACGGCGAGTTCTCGGGACAATACGTTGGGGTTTTTCCGAAAAAAGTCCCACCGCACTTTAACCATGGCCTCAACCTCAGGCGGTTTGAAATGGTTGTCCAGGCGGTATTTGCTGCCACAAATCATGCTGAAGCTCAGGGTACCATTACCTCAGATCATGTCATGAATTTGAAGGAGATAGCGTGTGCTATAGTGCACTGGAAGATGGCATCACAAGGCGGACGTGCAAAACTGAAAGCCGACAACTTGAGAGCGAAGTGGAGAGATGACACGGCGAAGAAACTGATAATTGCCTACCAAAGGAAAGAGGTAGCATTATTTGAGATCGGTGGTGTTCGAATTCCAACCGCAACAGCCTTCTTGAGGTTTCTGTTTCCCGATGCATACGGAATAATGGATAGCCGCGTGGTAAGAATCACACAGAAGAAGAACGTAACTCGGCTGGGTCTTAGAGAGGACGGATATATAAAGGATACGCATCAAAACAGGGAGCAATACAGCAAGAGCTATAATCCGTTTTTGGTGAATGAAGCCCGCCAACTGAATAGTTGTGGTGTTCTTTTTGAGGACGTAGACGAAAACGGTAACTTAATAAATTCAACATTCAGGCCGTGCGATATTGAAATGGCACTTTTCTACTGATGCCAACGCCGGCCGTGCACCCGGACACGCAACCACGCTGAGATCATCTGGAAGTCTCGACCCGAACCCCCTCGAATTAGCGTGGTTGCATGCCGGTGATGGTTGGCGTCGGAGGGAGGTAAGGCTCTGGCTCATGCCACGAGATGAATTCACAAAGCAGACACAGGACGCGCTGGCTAAACGGGTCGGCGTGCGCTGTTCAAATCCGATGTGCCGTAAATTGACGACGGGTCCGCGGACCGAGTCACATTACATCGTCAATATCGGAGTCGGCGCTCACATTACAGCCGCATCGCATGGGGGTCCCCGCTATGACCCTTCGCTGACACGGGAGCAACGCCAATCGCCAGGTAACGGTGTATGGCTTTGTCAGAACTGCGCAAAACTGGTCGATAACGATCCTTTTCGCTACCCGAAAGAGCTACTCCGAGCTTGGAAGATGCAAGCTGAAGCCTCAGCACTCGCAGCACTGGAAGGAAGGGGAGAACTACAGCCCACCGATCTCTCAGCCGAACTCGATATGTCCTACGCGAAGGTGCAAATCAAGTCAGAACGGCATGATTACCGATTAGATGTGAAGCTCACAAATCGGGGCATCGAACCTCTTGGTCCCTATCATTTGGATCTCGAGATGCCGTCTCTCGTGGTGGCCCCACTGGAGAGTCAACCGCATTACGTTCCTGATCGCAGCACCCGAGATGTTGCCTTCTTGCGCGTAGCCGCGAAAATAGGTGACCCTGAAATCTACCCGGGCGACACCAGGATCGTGATGTCGATTCTCTACTACGTTGATAAAGTGATTTTCTGGCGCCGCGGAGACCTCTTTCAGCAGACCGTGAGGGCCACCCTATATCGTAGAGGTTTTGCACCTATTACCCTGGAGTGTCTCTTTGGAGACTTTCAGATCTTCTAGAAATTCTTCCACCACGTCGAGTCAGTTGATACTTCGCGCCACTGATCTCGGAGTTATCGACTCCTTCAGGCGCACCAGGAAAGTCCAGCTCTCCTATATATTAAATCGCTGGTACGGGCGCACCGCTTTAGAGATGGGAATCATATTATATATATTGAGGAATTGGGGGATTGGGGGATTGGGGGATTGAGGAATTAGGGGCGGGTGGACAGATGAATGAGTGGGCGTGCCGCATCTCAGAGCATCCGGTTGGTTCTTGCTTCCTGGTATGTTTTGTGGTACGTTTAGAAGTATTATAGGAGGTACAATATGGGCAAGTTATTGAATATCATTCCGGTCAGTGATTTGAGGCAAGATACGGCTAAGGTTCTCAAACGGGTCAGGGACTCCAAAGAACCTATCGTGATTACGCAAAGGGGACGTGCGGCTGCCGTAATGCTCAGTGTCGAAACATATGAGCGATCAGAACGTGACAGGGAGCTTTTACGCCTTCTGGCAAAAGGGGAAAAGGAAATAGAGGCAGGCGAGGGGCATGACTTGGATTCTGTCCTTGCTGAGGCCGATGCACTCCTTTCGGAAGAACCATCGTGAGGGTCCGCTTTATCCCTTCCGCCAGGATTCAGTTTCTCTCTGCACTCACCTTTATTCGCCGGGATAGCCCTCCAGCGGCGGTCCACTTCCGCGACCGAGTTGAAAAGGTATTGCGGAGGCTCGAAGAATTCCCGGAATCCGGAAGGGTGACGCCGGAGTTTCCAGAGCTACCGTACCGGGAAGTGGTCATCCCACCATACCGTTTCTTTTACCGAGTCAAAGGGGAGATCGTCTGGGTTGTGGCAGTCTGGCACGGTGCACAGGTTCCTGAACAACCAATGTCCTGAACGCCCAACAAGCGGTTGGGGTCGGCCACCACACGCGGACAGGAGATGCAGTGAAGAATGGGGTCACACCTACACTCTTGACAATGTCGGGCAGAACAGTCAGGTTGCGGAGGAGATCAAGCCGATGTAACCTGTGCCAAGCCAGTTGAAATGGTTGAGTTGGGGCTTGGAGTGTGAAGAGTGTAGCAACTGTGTTTTCACAAAGGCGCCGATTTTGATTTCTGTTTTTAAGCAGCGCTGGTTTGCCAAGGTTCTTGATTCTTGACCATGGCATTGAGAATGGTAATGAGTTTGCGCATGCATGCTGTTATGGCAACTTTGGGTTTTTTCCCGGCAGCGATTAGTCGTGTGTAGAAGCTTTTGATCTTGTGATTACATTTTATTGCCGAAATCGTAGCCATATAGAGATGTGCACGGACCGTTCTACGGCCACCCCATACACAACGCGTACCGGATCTTTTGCCGCTGTCCCGGTTGAACGGGGCTGTTCCAACCAAGGCCGCGATCTGGCGACGATTCAAGCTGCCCAACTCAGGACAGTCGGCGATTAGGCTTGCCGAAGTTACTGGGCCAATTCCAGGGACGCTGCTCAACAGCTCAAGGGTGTCATGATAAAGGGCGGTGCCCTTGATTATTTGGTCGATATCCTTATTCGATTTATCTAGCCGCTCTTGGAGATAGCTAATGTGATGCTGAATATCGGCTCGCACAGGCCCAAGGGATCGTGAGAGGCGATTTTTTTCCTGTGCAAGCATGTGCACGAGTTGACGCCGTCTGGCCACCCGATCTGCAAGCTGCTGGCGTTCGGCATCTTTAATGGGCCGTTGCGGAGGTTTCACTGCAGCAGCAAAACGTGCCATGGTGCGAGCATCAATTTTGTCGCTTTTGGCCAGGATCCCTGTTGCCTTGGCGAAATCGCGGACTTGGCGAGGGTTATTCGCTACAACCGGCAGTCCGGCTCCAGCCAGGCAGGCAACCAGAGAACGTTCCAGGCCTCCGCTGCGTTCGACTATAATTAGGCTGGGCGAGGTTTTTTGAAACTTTTCGATTAGGTGTGAAATTTCGTCTTCGGTGTGGGGTATGGAATAGAACTCCAAAATCTCATCACCTTGGTTGATGGCAACATCCAATCGGTCTTCGGAAACATCGATGCCGGCAAACAAAGATTGTTCCATTAGGTTTCTCCTTTATCCCGGCCTTGTAGATGCGGGCTCGAAGCCCAGGCAACTGTTCGGGCTTAATGGAGTGGCTATGGCGACCACGCTACACTACGGGCTTTTGACCCCAGGTTTGAACGGTCTACCATAGCCGGTGGCACACTGCAAAAATCCCGGAAAGGCCTCGCCGGCCGCCTCCGACGAGTCACGGTTGGACCCATTCTCGGCGGCCCCGCTCGGCCAGTCCACACTTTTGTATCATGTTTCAAACATACAAGGTTTGACCCCAATTATTTTCTCAATTATTTTCTGAGACGGTCAAGATTTTTGAGAAGAGATGTGCGGAGTGTGGACATGAGTTTTTTTCGATGACTATATCGATATTTGCTTAAGTCTCGCACGCAGACTGCCGATGATTCGAACGAGATAGATGGCCTAAGGCTTGATAGTGATTTCCGTCTGAGTCAAGTGATTGAAAATTGCCCGGACATGGAAGGAGGGATTCCCAGAGAATACCGAAATGAGTACAGCATGAAGATGTTTGCAACCATAGAGCGGGAAGTTCTTTTCTAAAAGGAGGAGCTAAATGAAAAAAGCATCATTTGTCCTGGTATGTGCAGCTTTGCTGTTGGTGTTCGGTATCGGCCTTGGGAATGCTGAGGAGAAGGCCACAAAGGAAGAGTGCACAGCCAAGTGCAAAGAGGCTGCTGCATTGATAAAGGATATCGGGCTCGAAGCGGCCTTGGCCAAAATTCAGGATGCAAACGGACCATTTGTCTGGAAGGATTCCTATGTATTCGTGATAGATTTCGACGGAAAGGTGCTGGCGCATCCGGTTACACCGAATCTAGTCGGAAAAGTAATGTCGGGCCTGAAAGACGTGAACGGTAAAATGTTCGTCAACGAGTATATCGCTGTTGCAAACACGCCAGGCGAAGGTTGGGTCGATTATATGTGGCCGAAACCAAATGAAAAAACGCCGTCACCCAAAACGACGTATGTATGCAGGGTGCCTGGATTACCGATTATGACCTTAGCCGGAATTTACCCGTAGGTCTTTTGAGTCGAGTTATTCCGTTTTCATCAGCGACCTTCGAGAATATGCCGGGCGCCTGCGCGTTTTATTGACTGATTGGACACTTGCGTACCCGGCATCAGTACCATCCGCTGGAGGAGAAAATGATATCGATGCTCAAGTGGTTTAAATTATCAAGCATTCGCGCCAAAATTTTCATGTTAATGCTTCTCGGGGTAGCAGGTGTGGCCGGCATTTCAAGTTTTTCAAAGTATTCCGAGCTGCAAAAAAACAAGTATATGAATGTCTTGCGGCAGAGCCAAGCCGCTGAAACCGGCATCATTCAAATAATGATGCTGGAGGAGAAATTCATAAATGCGCTTGATACAGCCGAATTATCCGGCCTTGCCGAGTTGAGGAGAACACTCAATTCGGCCCTGAGCGAGATAAGGTCGTTTGATGTAGGCGCCGGGATAGGCGATGATGCCGCGGCTATGTCCAAAGCGGAAGAGGAGCATGCCCGTATTTTTCAGCAGGTAGCGCAAGGGCTAAGGGATATCGGCAAGGCCAAAGCAGACCTTTTAACCGGAATCAGTTCGGTGAAGATGCACCTAAAAAAGATCCTCGATGCCATAGAATTGGAAGAGGCGATGCTGTTCACACAGGGGGAGTATCTGGGAAATGACAAGAACGGATTGCGAAAAGAACTCAATGACGTTCTGCTTCTTGGATCAGACAGGGTGATGAATGTCCAGGACCTGCTCCTTCATGGCGACATTGCAAAGTATAAGGAGACGCGGCAGGGTATTGAAAAGAAGTGGACATTAAAAAAGAACAACGTGAATGTAATACTAAAAACAATGAAGATAAGCGATTTTCAACAAACCTGGGGTGCTTCTGAAGGTGTTATAGCGAAAATCATACAACTGGAAGACACGATTTTCGATCAATGGAACAAGAACAACGAATTGAGACAACCGATGCAACTTACTGCATCACAGGTTCAAGAAAAGTCAAAGAAAATATCCGAAGCTTCGAATTCAATAATTGAGAGCAGCAACAAATCTGCCGACAGGATTAGTCTGGCTGTGTCGCTGGGTGGCGTTCTTCTCCTTGGCGGCCTCGGTTTTCTCATTTCCAGATCCATAAACAATTCCCTAAGAAGATCCATCGACGGGCTAATTGAAGGGGCAGACCAGGTGGTCGCAGCCTCCGGCCAGGTTTCATCTGCAGGCCAGCAGCTTGCGGAAGGAGCATCCGAGCAGGCGGCATCCATAGAAGAAACATCCTCATCACTCGAGGAAATGTCTTCCATGACCAAACAGAATGCAGATAACGCTAAGCAGGCCAACAATCTGATGTTGGGAACCAAAGGGACCATCGCGCGGGCCAGTCAGTCGATGGGAATGTTGACCACTTCGATGGGGGAGATCTCCAGGGCCAGCGAAGATACATCAAAAATCATCAAGACAATCGATGAAATTGCATTTCAAACCAACCTGCTTGCTCTAAACGCTGCAGTCGAAGCGGCGCGTGCAGGAGAAGCTGGCGCAGGTTTTGCCGTAGTTGCCGATGAGGTAAGAAATCTCGCATTGAGAGCGGCAGAAGCCGCAAAGAATACCGCCAATCTTATAGAAGGCACTGTTAAGAAAGTCAAAGAGGGTTCAGAATTTGTGGCTAAAACCGATCAGGAATTTCGGGAGGTGGCACAGAGTGTTGGAAGATCCAGCGAATTGGTCGGTGAGATTAGCGCAGCATCCGTTGAGCAGGCCCAAGGAATTGAGCAGGTCAATAAGGCAGTGAGTGAAATGGATAAGGTAGTCCAGCAAAATGCCGCTAATGCCGAGGAATCGGCTTTTGCTTCGGAAAAATTGAACGCTCAGGCCAGTCAAATGAAGACATATGTAGGCGAGCTAGAATCCTTGATTCACGGCTCAAAAGGCAATAGTACCGAAAGAAGGACTGAATCGAAAGACTACAAGCCGGTGAAAAATAAAACTGCCAAGAATCCACCAAGGAATTTTGCAGGAAATCAGGACAAAGGGGACGGCCATGCCGTGAGAGGTAATGGGAAAGAGCTTACACAATTTGAGAAAGCAGAAACACGACCGGAGCAGTTGATTCCTTTTGATGATTTCTGAGACCAGCGATCCACCATGCCTCCCGCGAACGCCCCGTCTCGCGGAGCGTCGAGAATGGCGGCGGTCGGCCTGCCCGCTACGCCCTCGCACGACGCAGAGTAGTTATTTCTTTCTGTAGTGTACTATATAAGTCTATCATACGAGGAGGGGCAAGAGAGGTAAAATTGTAAATTTACCGTTTACAATACCTAAGCACAGTGCTACAAATCGGGTCGGACCAAGACAAGAATTTACATCTGTTGCAGAAATTACCAAATTCCCCCATTCTTCAGCGCTTATATCGCTGTTTTTGGCATGGTTGACCAGTTTAAGGCGGTCTTGATCCTCAAAAGGTACCCCAGAGATGCCATAGTGCTTCCACCTTGGCTCGAAAAGGGAAAACTCCACAGCGCTCCTCGGCCTTGAGAAATGGGCCGCCAAAATATTCGCCGTTTTAGAATCATTTCTTTACCGAATCGCCCCAAACTGGACTCTTTCGAAATTGACAAGCTGTACGGACTCCCGCAGAGCTTGAGTTGGCGGCTGTTTCAAAGATCTATTACATACAGCGGCAGGATGCAGGATAGAATTTTCGGCCCTGAATTACGAAATAGGATTTCAAATTACGTGACGCTTTAAGGAATTTGGAAATTGGAATAATTTGCGCTGCAGGGATTTACAAGCCGAATGCAAAAAGGGAAGCCAATAGCACTACACTTCCTGCCACATACGCATCATGAACACTGGAATCAAATTCACTGTTCCCTCATTATCAATGGCATCACCTTTGCTAGAAAGTCAATCGATTTTTGCAAATCGATCCATCAGGCGCCTGAAGGACAAATTACCGAAGCTTTAGGGCGCAACTCTTGAGGGCTTAAGTCGATTCACAGTCAAACGCTAAGGAGAATCTAATGAGGAACATTAGCAAACTGCTTAGTTTCCTTTTCATAATCTTAGTCTTCAATATACCGGTCTTTTCATCCAATGCATTTGCAGAAGAATCTGTCGAAGTCAGCGTCTTAAACAGCATGTTACGAACTCACGGCGCCAAATGGGTTGCGAGGGACAATCCTGTCTCATTATTATCCCGGGAAGAGCGGAAAATGCGGCTCGGGGCGCTTCGCGGCAAGAACGCCAAATCATATTCCCCGTCTCTGAAAAGTGCTTCGGCCCCGGCACTTAAGTCTGGCGCTAGTGTAACTCTGCCGCCACAATTCGATTGGAGAAATTATAATGCGACAGCTACGCCTTCACCCGCGAGTTCGCATTCGGGCAGTTTTGTCTCTCCGGTTCGAGATCAGGGCAATTGCGGTTCGTGTTGGGCATTTTCAGCCGCGGGGGTCCTGGAATCGCAAGTGTTATTGAACTACCCGATTGTTCAATCGGCCGCCGCCGGCGGACTTGGCCCCGATGTTCACCTTTCCGAGCAAACCCTGCTTAGCGGTCTTACTACCGAATATACGGACCCAAAGTATGGCAGTTATTGCCTTGACTGCTGCAGCGGAGGTTTTATTCAGGATGCGGCCAACTACATCAGTACGGCAGGGCTGCCGATCGAAGCTTGTTTTCCCTATCTGGCTACCGATCCATTCACCGATCCAGCAGATGCATCGACAACCAATGCATGTCCCGCATATACGACCGATGCCTATCAAACCATAGGCAATGGAAATACAAGCGCGGCATGGACGTGGGTAAATCAGGGCGTTAATTACGCAACTCCCGATCAGCTTAAGGCGGCTATTTACAATTATGGACCGATTGTCGTAACGATGACGGTTTATGACGATTTCTTCTCCTACAGCACGGGAGTCTATAGTCATCTTCCCACACCGCCTTGCGACCCAAACACCGGCGATAACTGTCCCGCAGGCGGACATGCCATAATTGCAGTCGGCTGGGATGATACAAACCAGTGCTTTATAGTAAAAAACAGTTGGGGCACAGGCTGGGGTGAAACAGTAGATGAACAGCAATCAAATCGTACAAACGGCGGATTCTTCAGAATTGCCTATTCGGAACTGACACAAGCCGCCAACCCCTGCAATGCAAATAACACATCGTGTCAGTATACGAGTGTCTTTGGCGATCAGGCAATCGCATATACATCGGCGGCGACACCAACTAAAACCCTTCCACTGGCGGATTTTTATATTACAAATCCCGCCATGAACTACGTGATGCAAGTCAGTGGACAAATTCCTCTTACGGTGACTTTTCAAGATACCTCAACCTGTTCCGATCCCTCCGACCCTGTAACTTCGTGGTTGTGGAATTTCGGCGATGGAGCAACGAGCACTGCTCAAAATCCTACTCATACATACAAGAATACCGTGAATACCGTGGCGAATTTCGAATACAGCCCAAGTGCGGGCATTACCACGTCGACGATTGTATCCTTTTCCAGCACGAATGGAAGTTCATTTACTGTAAGTCTTGAGGTGGGCAATTCAGCCGGAACCGATACTGCAACTTACACCAACATGATTTTAACAGCTCCGGCCGCAAATGCGACGTATCAATGGAATTTTGGCGATGGAGGAACCAGTGCGCAACAAAATCCCACTTACATATACTCGCAGGCTGGAACGTACACGGTCGCTTTGACTGTTGTCAGCCAGGGGAATGCCAGCACTAAAAAAGCCGCAATTACGGTAACTGCCGCTCCGCCGGTTGCGGATTTTACCGTAGCGCCAGCCGCCGGAAATTCTCCCTTGTCTATTCAGTTAACCAGTACATCGTCCGGATCGATTACCGCATATTCATGGAATTTTGGCGATAACAGCCCGATGGTAAACGGGTCGACAACCGGCGCGATTCCGACACAGTCTCACACATATAGCAGCGCGGGGTCTTACACCGTGGTATTGACCGCGACAGGTCCCGCCGGCTCGAATTCGATGTCAATGACGCTGAGTGTGCCTCTTTCACCTCCCGTTGTCACAATCGGAGCAAATCCCACGAGTGGTATTTTCCCTTTGGCAGTCCAGTTTACAGGCAATAATTCCGGAGGAGCGGTAACTTCATGGACCTGGAATTTTGGAGACGGAACGGGCAGTATCGCGCAGAATCCCAGTCATACATACGCCGGTCCCGGGACATATACCACCACGCTTACGGCAACAGGTCCGGAAGGATCCGATTCCAACAGTATCCTGATTACTGTTAACGCGCCGCCACAAGTAACCATATACGCAACACCGGAGAGTGGAACCGCGCCATTAACCGTGCAATTTCTGGCCGGCAATTACGGAGGAGCGGCAACTTCATGGGCATGGAATTTTGGAGACGGATCCAGTTGCAATACGCAAAATTGCAATCATACCTACACTGTTCCGGGAACATACAGCGCGTCCATTACGGCAACGGGCGCGGGAGGATCGAGTTCAGCAAGTCTTCCGATTACTATTTCACCCGCCCAGCCGCCGGCTGTCACCGTATCGGCATCTCAAACAAGCGGCAATATACCCCTGTTTGTCGGTTTCACCACATCCAGTACGGGAGGTCCGGTAACGTCATGGTCCTGGAATTTTGGGGATAATGGTACAAGCAATTTACAAAATGCGACTCATTACTACACTAATCCCGGAACATACACTGCAACTCTTACAGCGACAGGTCCCGGCGGATCATGCACTAAGGCAGTGTCGATCACGGCACTTCCACAACAGCCGATGGTTTTCATATATGCTACGCCAACGAGTGGAACCGCCCCTTTAATCGTGCAATTTCTGGCCGGCAATTCGGGAGGAGCGGCAACTTCATGGGCATGGAATTTTGGAGACGGATCCAGTTGCAATACGCAAAATTGCAATCATACCTACACTGTTCCGGGAACATACAGCGCGACCATTACGGCAACGGGCGCGGGAGGATCGAATTCAGCAAGTCTTCCGATTACTATTTCACCCGCCCAGCCGCCGGCTGTCACCGTATCGGTATCTCAGACAAGCGGGACTGCGCCGTTGTCCGTGCAGTTTACAGGAGCCAATACCGGAGGACCGGTAACTTCCTGGGCCTGGGCTTTTGGGGACGGAGCAACCAGCGCCGCGCAGAATCCCAGTCATACATATACTTCCGTTGGAACATATACCGCTACGGTTACGGCAACAGGCCCCGGAGGATCGAATTCCCAGAGTATTGCAATTTCAGTTACCACCCCGCCAAAACCGCCGCTCGTCACTATTTCGGCATCACATACAACCGGGACCGCTCCGTTGTCCGTGAAGTTTACTGGAGGCAACACCGGAGGACAGGTAACTTCCTGGGCATGGACTTTTGGGGACGGTGCAACCAGCGCCACGCAGAATCCCAGTCATACATATACTTCCGTTGGAACATATACCGCT